>Ga0315543_1000076_pt1 | contig 114672 bp, 100 predicted proteins | sample SalMarSW160210MG_2_FD_203098 | JGI IMG/M metagenome (GOLD analysis project Ga0315543, IMG submission 203098) | Salt marsh sediment microbial communities from the Plum Island Ecosystem LTER, Massachusetts, United States - Salt Marsh Sediment SW1601-210 ...
GGTCTGCAGCTCCCGGCGGTGCCTATCCCGCTCCTCCTCCGCTTGCTTGCGTGCGGTAATATTGGATATCAACACAAGATCCGCAATTATCTTTCCTGCTTCATCCTTTACCGGAGTAGCAACCACCATTCCAACTCCCTTTTCGCCGCTCTTGACGATGCAGTCTATCTCGTAAGTGGGAACCTCCTTGCCCTGCATCCTTAGAATGAAGTTCTTCTTGATCCTTTCTGTGCTATCCTTTGTGAGAAACGGCAGCTCCGTGACGTTCTTGCCTACAACTTCTTCCGGTCTGTAGCCGAGCCAATCGTATATCTTTTTATTAGCGGCCAACAACATCCCCTGCATATCCAGATATACGATAGCCTCCGGGGAAAACCCAAATATCGTCCTGTACCGCTCTTCTGATTTCTTCAAAGCCTCCTCGGCCTTCTTGCGCTCGGTGATGTCTTCGAAAACGCCGTCATAGTAGAGAATTTTGCCTTCTGCGTCAACTACAAAAGTGGCGTTCATTGATACCCAGAAGATAGAACCATCCTTGCGCATGAGTTGAATCTCAAAGTCTGTAACCGAGCCTTCCTTCTGAAGGCGTTTAACGAACTCCTCACGCTGGTGCAGATCCACGTATACATCTACTATTGGAACCGGCTTAAACTCCTCTTTAGACTTATAGCCGAGCATCTTGATCATCGCCGGGTTGACAGAAAGAAGATTTCCCTCAGGGGTTGTACGGAATACGCCTAAAGGAAGGTTGCTCTGCAGCGTTCGGTAGCGCTCCTCAGAGTTCCTCAACGCCTGCTCGGCTTTTCTGCGCAGCAACGTGACGGTGACGAGGTTGTCAAAGGTATACATCACGTCCGGTGGGGGCAGCGGCTTGCTGGATAAGGCGAAACATCGAAAAGAACCTATACCGACATAGAGACGCTCCCGGAATCTATATAACTGCTGCGGAATTCGAACGCAGGTTTTGTCAACCGGGTTACTGGGATTTCGAAACCAAAGGTAACTGGAAGGATCTGCTTGATGCGGGCTGGGTGGTGTTTGACGACCTGGGGACTGAGGATTCAACAAATCTCCGGTTCAAGACAAAGTTCAACCATCTCTTCGAGACCCGGCATCGAGAGCAGCGCACGTTGATCATCCTTACAAACGTGATGATAGAGGAGTACGGTGAGCGAATCGTCTCACGGACACGCGATTGGGGAGTTGATGGATCAGTTTGGGAAATTCAGGGAGAGGATCTACGCAAGAACAAGCGGGATCTCAGCCCGGTGGCGAATTGATTCTCGTGGGAGTGGTGCAGGGATGACCTACAAGACCTCTCTCGCTGGCTCCGTTGGCTTCTGTAGGCTTCAGGAGGGGTAAGTGTTAGCTGAACCCTGCACGCGTGAATTAACGAACACTTTAGCCGTGCAGAGTAGTAAACCCAGACGCAAACGCCGCTCCAGATGGAAGGTTCGCCTTGACATCGGACTTCGAGGGGCTACACTTACTATAGATATGACATTGTACCGGCGCAAAAACGGACGCTGGTATGTCAGGGTCACGCTAGACGGAAGACAATGGGAACGCTCTACGGGTGAAACCGATAGAGACAAGGCTCTTTGTAAAATCAGTGAGATTGTCAAGCAAGCTGTTCGTGGGATTGAGAATGGCTATACTGGCAAGACTAAAGTTGTAACCACGCTCTCTGAACTTGCGAAAGAATACATACCCTATGCTGAGGCTCACAAGGCAAAGTCTACCGTTGAGAAAGAAGCAAGCAAGATGAAGCTTCTTGTATCTGCTTTCGGAGAACGCAAGCTTACAGGCATAACAGTGCGTGATATTGAACTATACATGCAGCACCGATCCAAGGTCGTAAAGCCTCGGACTGTCAACCTTGAGCTTGCTTTGCTCAGACACATGCTGAATAAAGCGGTTGACTGGGGATACCTCAAGGGGAATCCTGCCAAGAGAGTAAAGCCTTTTAAGGAACCTCCGGGAAGGATTCGCTACCTGAGACGCGACGAATACGATAGACTGCTTTCCGTTTGTCAGTTGACTCCTGGCCTGTATGAGATAGTCCTGACAGCCCTTGAAACAGGTATGCGTAAAGGCGAACTCCAAAGACTGACCTGGGATGATGTAGACTTTGAAAAAAGGATCATCACGGTAAAGCAAAGCAAGAATAACGAAACGCGTCACATTCAGATAAGCAAGGGCCTACTTCCTGTATTAAAGGGTTTGCTCCTTGAAAGACCACATTCGCATTACGTATTCTCTACGCCTGACGGCAATAAGCCTTGTGGAAACTGGCGCAGAGCTTTTGAGACTGCCTGCAGAAGGGCCGATGTAGCCAACTTTCGATTTCACGATCTGCGGCATACCTTCGCTTCTTACCTGGGTATGTCAGGATGCAACGCTTTCGAAATCAAGGCGTTAACAGGTCATAAGACTCTGGCTATGGCAGCCCGTTATACGCATATCTCGGATGTTCAACTCCGGACCGCAGTGAACAAGATTAGGGCAACGTGCATCAAGCGAGTTAGATAATCTCACAAGTTCCCTATCTTCGTAAGGGCCGTTAGCTCAGTAGGTAGAGCACCTGATTTTTAATCCGGTGGCCGCAGGTTCGAGTCCTGCACGGCCCATTTCGGAAATCCCAGAACCTGTGTGGGAATCAACCTCCGTGAAAGGAGATTCATGAAACCCGTAACACACCTTGGCAGAGTAATAGTGATATTTTTGATTGCGGTGGGGGTCGTTTCCGCAGCAAATTCCGCACAGGTGTTTGCCGAGGCGGAGAAGTACTCGGTGAGGGTGTACGTAACCACCACGGTCGCGCTTGAAAGCTCGCAGCGCGGTTCCTACCAGGGGTCGGGATTCATCGTATATCTTGACAGGGACAAAGGCTACGCCTACGCCGCTACCTGCGAGCACGTGATAGGCGACGGGATGTGCAACGTCCAGATAAGCTTCAAGGACGGCGAGCGCATCCAGGCGGAACCGATCTACATCGATCCTGTGTACGATTTCGGAATGATCCGCTTCCGGTTGGATGAACCGGGGATACCTTCGGACATCACCACTGCCAAGCTTGGGGATTCGGACAAGCTGAAGATCGGCGAGCGGGTCGGCACCTTTGGCCATCCCTCAGGGATCGAGTTTTCAGGCACCGAAGGAATCGTAAGTTCAACCACCAACACCCCCACTGCAGGTACGGGCAAGTTCATCCAGACCGACGCACCCATCAACCCTGGAAACTCCGGCGGCCCCTTAATACTCATGAAAAACGGCTCGGTGATCGGCATAAACGCCGCAACGACAGGAGAGGGTATAGGCTGGAGCCTGGCCATAAACCAGTTGAAACAGATAATCGAAGACGTCGTCGCCGGCGAGCTCACCTACGGCGGACACGTTGGATGGATGGGGTTTGACGTGGAAGAGATAACCCCTGCACGCGCCGAAGAAAGTTTTAAGACAAAGATGCCGGGACACGTGCGCAAGGCGATCATTATCCGCACCCTGGCCCCTGACAACGCGGGAGATAAGGCCGGGGTAAAGTCCGGTGATATTGTCTTCGCAATAAACGGCAAAGCCCCGATAGATGAGGCCGACTACGCGGTGATGATGAAGGGACTGGCAGACAAGACCTGCACCCTGACCGTCTCGCGCTTCGGCGAAAAGATTGATTTTGAACTCCTGGCTGCTGACCGTGCCGCGGATCGGCCTAAAGAGTATATCTCAGTAGCCGGAATGATCGTTCAGCCGATGAGCAGGTTCCTTCAGTACTGGTACGACATGGATTCAAACGCGGTCTACGTGGCGGACGTGGAGGAGGAAAGTGCAGCCGCCTCATGGAATGCTTATGCGGGTCCGGTGCGGGCGGTGGCGGTTCGCGGGGTATATCACGAGATTACGTCGTTTGATGCCTTCTGGGAGGCGGTGAAGGATCTTGAGGCAGGCGAACCGATGGAGCTTTTCTACGGGCTTGACAGGATCCGCTCCATCATCAAGGTCGTATACTACGACGAGTCCGAAGCCCCCCAAAGGCACGAGGTAACCCAATGGGAATAGGCAGGGGCGTCCCTTAATATAAAGTACCGACCTCAAAGCCATGCCATATCCAGGTGAGATCGCAGGTATCGGCACCGCCATACTCTGGGCAGCGAACGCCATCTTCTTTGCCGAGGGAGCAAAAAGGATAGACGCCCTGTCGGTCAGTATACTGCGTCTGATTCTGGCCTCGGTGATTCTCACCGTTCTGCATCTTGCACTTGGAGGCAGGTTTAACTTCCCACTTGATGCGGTGTTGTGGCTTGGCGCCTCAGGCATAGTTGCGCTTGCGGTAGGCGACTGGTTCCTTTTCTCAGCACTCGGAAAGATCGGGCCGCGCATCGTTATGCTGGTGATGTCGGCAAGTCCCGTGTTTGCCGCGTTGATCGCTTGGATCTTTCTGAAAGAAGGGCTTGGCCTTATGGCGATCGGCGGCATCGCGCTTACCGTAGGGGGGATATGCCTTGTCGTTCTCAACAAGAAGGGCAACGAGCATCTGGAAAGAAAGAATCTAGTTACAGGCGTCATATTCTCGGTGCTGGCCGCGATAGGTCAGGGCAGCGGTCTGGTTATCGCCAAACACGGTATGTCTTTAGGGGTAGGAGAGATCGACGCCACCATGATAAGGGTCCTCTCGGCGACGGCGGTGGTCGCTCTGTTCACCCTGATAACAGGCAGGGGTAAACGAGTGGCAGCCTCGGCCAGGAACGCAAAGGCAATGCTCTTCGTTACATTGGGAACTACAATCGGGCTTATAATGGGTACGCTGCTGGCGTTCGTGTCGATAAATAACACCGAGGTCGGGGTGGGAGCAACCCTTATCTCTCTTTCACCCTTGATACTCCTGCCAGCGTCCAGGATAATCTATGGGGAGCGCATAACCCTTATTGCAGTTATCGGGACTGTCGTCACCCTGGCCGGGGTGGCGCTACTTATGTTAAGGTGAGTGATTTTCCCCAGATCACAACTTAAAATCACAAGGTGGAAATGACCTTATCCACGTAGCGGGAGTGCATGAGCTGGAGAAGCGCCGCGTAATCCAGCCGGAAGCGAATCCCATCGCCAAGCTTGTAATCTTTTTTGCTCTCGGAAACGTCCAGCACCAAAAGGTCGGAGGCACCACCCACGATATTTACCCCCTCATCGAAAGGGATAAGGTGCTCGAAGGGCGCATCCAATCGTCCAATGTTCAGCACAGCCCTTTGGGTCCTTTCGCCTTCGTATCCCCACTCACCTACTTCTTCGGTGGACGGCTCCTCACCAAACGCATTCTCCGCCATCTCTCCGGTCGGGCCTGCAGGCTTGCGCTTAAGTTCAACAATCTCGGCGACTAACGTAAACGCATCCGGTTTAAGCCCCCTGACATATCCGCCGTTGATAAGATCGGTGCCCAGAAAAAGGCTTTCGCCCACCCTGAAGTGATTTATTTCTTTGGGAAGCTGCCTGGCAAGTATATTGGGTATGGTGATGGACGAGCCGCCCGAGCACCAACGAAGACTGGTGTTGAACTGAAGCTCTATAAGCCTCTTGTAAAGTGCAAGCTGCATGAGTTTGTCGTAAGTAGGCAGTACCCCATACATGCAGGCAAGATTGGTGCCGATTCCTACGACCTCGATTCCCTTCAACTCAAACACATCGCGGTAGAACTCCAGCAACCGATCGGGCATCACCCCTTCCCTTAACTCCCCCAACTCGATCATGACAATGACACCGTGGGTCTTGTCCTGCTCCTGGGCGGCCTTGGATAAAGCCCGAATGGTGGCAAGCTCGGTGTTAAGGCTTATATCCGCCCATTTAACTGCGTTGGGCGCGGACTTGGGTCGCACTGGGCGGATATAGATGGTCTCTGCTTCAGGGCATAACTTACGGATAGTCTTCAGGTTGGCAAGCCTGGAATCTGCAAAGGAACGCAGACCCAGTTCCACCAGCAGCTTAAGGGCTGGTTTGTATCCACAAAGCACCTTGGTTACCGCGGTCCAGTGGATACCTCGTCTTGTGAACATCCTATCCAGCGCCTCGAAGTTGTGTTCAACCACGGCTGGATCAATCAGTACACTGCTCATTGCTTCTTGTATCTCATTTCGGCGTACTTGGAGATGAACCCCAGTGTTTCGTAAAGTGTTTTTGCCGAGTTGTTATACTCCACGTGAAGAGCAACGTCTCCTTCAGCTTCGTTAATGGCCCGTTTCAGGAGGTCGGCGCCTGCCCCAAGCGGGGCCGCAGACGAGTCGGTAGCCAGATAGACAAGAATATTCTCAGGGATATAGCCGTGCATACCAGTGGCGTTCATTACTGCAACGCCAGTGAGTAATCCATCCATTTCCTGAAGCACCACAAAACCACCCTTACCTTCCGCATCCGAAAAGGCGTATTTTATAGCCTCTTCGATCTGCTGGGGCGGATCACGAAATTGCTCAAGGTTTTTATGCAGAAACTCGATGATATGAGACTTCGAATATAGATCGCTTAACTCCCTTTCTGAACGAACTATACGGTACATTTCTTCCACAAAACTCCTTTCTTTTGTTTACAACCTGAATAACAGGAGGGAATCGAGCGGGCATATCCTGAAAAATCGAAGCCGAGTCTCCCCTCTTGCAATGATACCTTATTATAGGCAATTTTAGATGGGTGTCAAGGGAAACCGTGCATTAAATTGCAAATATGCGAAACTTAAACGTGGGTTTCGCGGCTAGCTGGACTAGGTTCGCCCGGCCAACGGAAGGTGAATAGTGAACGCAGTACCTTTGCCGACCTCGCTTTCCACATCTATTGTGCCGTTCAAGGAATCTACAATCGTCTTCACTATATAAAGTCCCAAACCGATCCCCTTTGGGTGCTCGTTCGAGGTGCTGCGCTTGTATTTGTCGAAGATGTAAGGCAGGAGATCCGGCGCGATCCCTGTACCCTGATCCTTAACCAGAACCTTGATCTCATGACCGTGGACCTGACTTATGATACGAACCTCACCTCCTGCAGAGGTAAACTTCAAGGCGTTTCCTACAAGATTGGTGAACACGCGGAACATCTGGGTCGGGTTGCACTCAATAAACGGTATGTGGGGGCTTAGCTCTAACTCCAGCCTGACCCCCTTGTTGTCCGCATGAAGCTTGTTCATGTTGAAGACACGTAGAAGCACCTCGTTGATGCTGACCGGCTCACGTGTCTGCTCAAGCCTGCCAGCCTCTATCTTGGACACGAGGAGGAAGTTTTCAACCAGGCCGAGCATATCCTTGGAGGCGCCCTCAATAAGGGTCACCATTCGCTTCTGACGCTCTTCGAAACCCTCTGCCTGGCTCAGGAACTCGGCTGCAGAGATAATGGTTGAGAGTGGATTCTTCAGATCGTGGGTGAGCATTGCAATAAAGTCCGCTCTCATCTGCTCGATCTGTTCGCGTTCCTTACGAAGTCTGTGCTGATCTATAGCCTGGCTGATGGTTGCAGGAAGCTGAGCCAGGTGGCTCATATCCGAGGTTTTGGTGAGGTAATCATACGCTCCAAGCTTCATGGCGGCAACCGCGACCTTTTCGCTGCCCTGACCGGTGAGGAAGATAACAGGGATATCCACCCCTTTAGCACGAATATTCCTAAGGAACTCCAGACCGTCCATATCAATCAGAAGGAAGTCCAGAAGGATCACATCAAAGGTCTGCGTTTCAAGATGCTTCAGTCCGTCGGCACCCCTCGCAACAGTGACAACGGCATAGTCGAGTTCGCGCTGTCTTACCATCCGGCGAAACGCTAACCGGTCGTCCTCGTTATCCTCGACCATAAGCACCCGAATCGTGGCTGTTTGATCGCTCACAGGACCCTCAGGGCAGTTCATTGAGTTCCCAGTAAAGGTTTATGGTTGCTATGGCATCCACGAACTTGGTGAAGTCTACCGGCTTGATGATATAGGAGTTTACCCCCAGGTTGTAGCTTTCGATCTTGTCCTGATCCCTTTTGGAGGTGGTAAGCATCACTATAGGAATCATCTTATAGCCTGGGTCGCTCTTCAGCTTTCCAAGCACCTCGATACCGTTCATCTTAGGCATGTTGATATCCAGAAGAACCAGTCCAGGACGAGGAGCCGACTCAGGGTCTTGATACCCGCCTCGGTGGTAGATAAAGTCAAGGGCCTCTTCGCCGTCGCGAACTACATACAGGCGATTGGAGAGGTTGTGCTTGGTGAAGGCCCTTTTGGTTATCAGTATGTCGTTCTCGTCGTCCTCGACGAGAAGTATGTCTATAGGCTGTCTTTCGGCCATCACGTGCTCCTTTCAGGGTTAGCTGTTTTATCGTCCTCCTCCATTTGCACGGGCAACGTGAAATGAAATATTGTACCCATTCCAACACGAGATTCAACCCATATCCGCCCGTTGTGTTCCTCGATGACGCGCTTAACCATCGAAAGCCCCACACCCGTTCCTTCATACGTGCCTCGTTGATGCAGGCGCTGAAATATCTTGAAGATACGCTCATAGTGGCGTTTCTCTATTCCTATCCCGTTATCTGCGACCATGAACTCCCAAAACCCCTCGGAGGTTCGAGCTGTGATCTTTATCTGTTTGTGCGGTTTGTCGTTGAATTTAAGCCCGTTGGAGATGAGATTATAGAAGGCCTCAATCATCTTGAAACGATCGCAAAGCACCACTGGAAGCTCATCTGGATCGTAGACAATGTCTGCGTTCTCGTCTGGATTGACCAACTTTATCGCCTCCTTAACCAAATCACCCGCAGGTACACGCTCGAACTTTCTCTCTGTTCGGGTAATCGCCGAGGTCGCAAGCAAATCATCCAGCAACCTCTCCATCCGCTTGGCTGCATCTATAAGCCTCGTAAGATAACGCCTTCCCTCATCATCCAGCTTGTCGTCATAGTCAACGTAAAGGAACTGACTGAATCCTGAGATGGCACGCAGCGGGGTCTTGAGGTCATGGCTCGTCACGTAGATCATCTCCTCAAGCTCACGTGCAAATGCGGCTGTCTTGCGGTTGGACTCCTCGAGATCGGCTGTACGCTGAGCAACGATTTGCTCGAGGTTCTCGTTGAGTTGCCGCAACTCCTCGCTGCGGCGACGGTTCTCCTCGAACATGAACCTCAGATCGTCAATCATGAGATTCAGACCCACTATCAGCTCGGTAAATTCGTCTTCCTCCTCCGGCAACGTGATGTTCTCGCTGAAATCGCCGACCGAGACCCGCTCCATCGCCGGCGCGATTCGGGAAAGCCGGTCGGTGACCCTCTCCTTGTAGCGTAAGTGCACCTCCTCCAAATCCCTCTTAGCCAGCTCAAGCTCGGCGGTGCGTTCACCTACCTTGCGTTCCAGGGTTTCGTTAAACTCCCGCAGTTTCCTGAAGAGGTAGCTGTTGGCAAATGCCTCGGCAGCCTGACGTGCAAAAAGTGCGAAAACCTGAAGATCGTGATCCGTGAACCCCTCATGTGAGATGCGAATCAGGGTCATGGCTCCCAAAAGCTCCTCCCGCGCCACCAGAGGCGCGGACAGAAGACAGGTGGAAAGCTTTTGCGTACCCCGCGCCCCTGTCGCCTGGGGATCAAGGTAAACATTGTTGGCCACAAGAGGTTTGCGCTCGACTGCGGCTTTACCGGTGATCCCTTCTCCCAAAGGAACACGGCAGGTCATCCTCTCTTGGTACTCAGCTGCAACTGTGGTAGTTATGGGAACCAGCTCTTTTGCCTCGGCGTCAAAGCTGTACACGGTGCATCCGTCGGCCCGGATCAGCTCCGAAGCGCGTGAGGCTATGAGCTGAGATATCTTTTTCTCGTCCAGGGTAGAGGAAACAGCAGTACCGGTCTCAAGCAGGGCACTCAGCTCCTCGCTGCGGCGCTTGATCTCCTCCTCTGCTCGCTTGAGTTCGGTGATGTCGGTTAAAATCGCCATGGAGGCGTAAAGCTTTCCATCGGAATCATAGAGCGGAGCCGCCGTCACAAGCGTTCGATGATACATCCCCTCTTTGTGAATGAAGGTCAGCTCATAGCGAGAGGTCTCTCCTTCCATTCGCCTAGCGGTCTGAGAGCGAAGAAGCTCCGCCTCATCCGGGGGAATGAAATCAAAAAGCGATCGCCCTGCAAGCTCATCCTGCGAGTACCCCAACAGAGCGGAAACCATAGGATTGGCAAAAAGGATGGTGTCGTCGGGATCGTCAAGAATGATCCCTTCCTGAGCGGTGTTGACCAGCGTCCGATAGAGTTCCTCACTTTCAAGTTCCGGTTCAGAACGCAGCCTCTCCTCCCGTATTCGGAATGCCTCAATGAGTCGCCTGATCTCCCGGTCATTGCTCACAAGTTCCATCAGGGACGAGGCTGGGTAATCCTTTCCCGAGGAGATGAGCTCCAAGAGATCATCAAGCCTATAGGCGGTACTACCCTGCGTCTTCTTCTTGCCCTTATCGCTCGCTGCCTTACCCGTAGAGAGCCGCTTTCTTCCCGCATCGTTTTCTTTCCGCATCCCGTTGGACCTCTTTGTATTCAGAGAGGCATGCTTTTCTCTATCGGCCTCGGCGGACAAAAAACCTCCTACTCGGGTAACTGGTTAAGACTCCAGTAAAGATTGATGGTGCTAACCGCCTCCATGAACTTCGTAAAGTCCACCGGTTTAACGATATAGGAGTTGACACCCAGGTTGTAGCCTTCGATCTTATCCTGTTCCCGGCGAGAGGTGGTAAGTATCACCACCGGGATGCGCCGTTTTTCGGGATCTTCCTTAAGACGCCGCAGGACCTCGAGTCCGTTCATCCTCGGCATGTTGATGTCAAGAAAGATAAGCCGGGGTGTAGGGATAGACTTATCCTCGTATTTAGCGCGGTGGTAGATAAAATCGAGCGCCTCGTCCCCGTCACGAACCACATACAGGATGTTTTTGGGCTCGTAGCGTTCGAATGCGCGCCTGGTTATGAGGATGTCGTCTTCATCATCATCCACCAGAAGAATGGGAATCCCTTTGGTTGAATTCATTGCTCCTCTTCCATTTTCTCAGGATGTTTTGGCAGCACGAAACGAAATGTTGTTCCCTTTTCCACCTCGGATTCCACCCATATACGTCCCTTGTGACCCTGGATTATCTTTTTCACCAGCGCCAGCCCGACACCTGTACCGCTTCCATCGCTCGAAAGCCTCTGGAATATCTTGAAGATCTTTTCAAAGTAACGCTCCTCTATCCCGGGCCCGTTATCCGCCACGAAGAACTCAATCTCCTCGCCGCGGTCTTCGAATCCCACAGTGATCTCTACGTGTTCCTTGTCGTTATACTTGATGGCGTTGGATACGAGGTTTGAAAAAACCTCTCCTATCCGCACTCGCTCGCAGAAGATATGAGGTATTGGGCCTTCGACGCAAACGGACACATTCTCGCCAGGCGCCAAGGTGCTGATGACCTCATTGAGGAGTTCATCTATATCGGTCTCCTCGTAAGGCTCCTTGACCCGGCCCACCCGTGAGAGCTCTAAGAGATCGTCAATCAGACGCTCCATTCGCTTTGCGTTTTGAGACATGCGCTCGACATACATCTTGCCTTCCTCGGGCAGCGTCGAACCAAAGTCCTCTACAAGAAACTGGCTGAAGCCGAGAATAGCCCGCAGAGGCGCCTTGAGGTCATGACTCGCGGTGTAAACGAAATCTTCAAGCGACTCGTTTGACTTCTGAAGCTCTGCTGTACGCTCGGCGACCCGGCGCTCGAGCACGGCATAGGCCTTGGCATTCTCGACCGCCGGTGCGGCCTGGTTGGCAACAAGTTGCAGGAAACGGAGATGTTTACGGGAGTATCGAATCTTGGGGTCAAAGGCCTGAGAAGCCATTACCCCAATCACCTCGTTGCGCACGATCATTGGGGCGCCAATCCAGGAACGGGAAACCTTGCCTATATGGTTTATCCCCCTCTTTGCAAGCTGCGCCTGGCTATCTCCCTGAACCACCTGTGGTTTTGCGCTCCGGATAACATACTCGGTCATCCCATGGCCGGCCCTGCGTGTAGCCCATTCGCCCTCGCCGGTAGGAACACGCTGGCCGTGCTCAATCGCGTAGGGGAAGCTCACCTTATCACGCTGCGCGTCGTATAGGGCTATGTAGAAGTTCTCCACTGGCATAAGACGCTTGATTTGCTCGTGTACAACCCCGTAAAGCTCCTCGATATCAAGGGTGGAACTGATAGCTTGACTGATTTCGTTGAGCACCGAAAGTTCGGTTAAACGATTCTCAAGCTCACGGTAGGCACGGGCGTTATCAATCGCGCCTGATGCCTGGCTTGCAAGCGAGGCAAGGAACTCCTTGTGTCCCTTGTCATACGCTTCCTCCCCCTCAACGCTCTGCACCGCCATCACCCCTATAACCTCATTACGCACGATAAGCGGCACCCCCAGCCAGGAGCGGGCAGGCGTGCCTCTAACCACCACATCAAGCCCCAGCTCCTTGATCCGGCTGCGAAGATCGCGTTGGATCAGGAGAGGCTTACGGGTGCGAATTATGTACTCTGTCAGCCCGCTACTGAAGGAACGGGTGCGTGGCTGTGCCTGGAGGCCGTCCTGGATGTTAAACACGAACTCGATCTCAGCCCCGACTCCAGCCTCCTCATCCGCCGGATGGTAAAGGGCAACGTAAAAATGATCGGCAGGCATTACCTGACGGGCCTGCTCGTAGACGATCTTGAGCTGTTCTTCCAGTTTGAGGGTCGAGCCCAGGGCGCGTCCCACCTCGTTGAACGCCGCAAGCTCGCCAACCCTGCGCTCTAACTTCTCGTAAGCGCGTGCGTTGGCCACGGCTCCGGCCGCCTGGTTGGCAACCGTCTCCAGAAGACGCTTATGGTCCTCATCGTAAACGTTAGGCTCTCGGGTACTCTGCACCGTTACCACCCCAACGACCTCCTCGTGGGAGATCATGGGAACACCCAGCCAGCACTTCGGCTCAGCACCCCTGACAACCATATCAATACCCAACCTGCGGGTGACGTTAACAACATCATCTCTTATAAGGAAAGGCTTGAGATTTGAAATAATATACTCGGTAAGTCCTTTGCCGAACTTCCTGGGAGGTACATCCGTACGCTTCCCCTCCTCAATAAACAGTGGGAACTCGATGGTGTTGGATCTGTCGTCGTAGAGAGCTATGTAGAAGTTCTCAGTATCCATGATACGGCCGGTCTGATTGTAGATCACCTCTAAAAGCTCTGCCAACTTCAGGGTAGAGCCCAACGCGCGGCCTATCTCGTTGAACACGGAAAGCTCGGTGAAGCGGCGTTCCAGCTCAGCGGTCTTTTCCTTGTTCTCTGCGAACATGAACCGCAGGTCGTCGATCATCAGGTTGAGTCCTACCAGGAGTTCTGTGAACTCATCCTCTGCGCCCTGTGGGATATCGATCTTCTCGCTGAACTCGCCAAGCGAGACCTTCTGGATCACCGGAGCAATCAGAGCAAGCCTCTTGCGGACGTATTCCCTGTAATCCTTACCGCTCTCCGGCGCAGCAGCCTTTTCCTTATCTTTACTCATAGATAGCTTCCTTGCGTTATTATACCTCTGATTAACCCCTCCAACTTATACTTAGCCGACTTAAAAGAAGCATATCCGCGCCGCGCCCAATGTCAAGTCTCCCTGGCATTTGAAAAAGGAGCGGGCACGAGCCCGCTCTAAAGTTCTTGATTGAGCTTTGCTTTATTCCGGTCTCAGCACATCTTCAGCTTCACTAATACCGACCTCACAGGCCGTTTGGGGATTGAAAGCTCAAGGGGCTATCTGAGTTCCCTCCAGTCCAGGACCTCGTACTTACGATCGGCAGGAAGCGTCACCCTGGAGCCAGAATAGGGAGTACTTTGTCTAACTGTCGGAGTAAGTGTCACTTCTTTGCCGCCTGGGATCATTCCCTTAACGCGAAGTATCAGATCGCAGCTGTCACCCAAATGTATCTCTTCTGGCCAGCCAGTAATAGAAATGTTATCGAACGGCGCCCACTTTGGGTCGATTTCTCCAACGAAGACGGTGTACATCCAGGAGACATGGTGCGAGGGCTTACCGACATCCAATGCCATGCCTGGGTTGTCGTTCACTTCGTTCTCAACCCCAAAGTAGAAACTCCCGGTCCCGGACTCGATCGTAATGTCCAAGTCGCTCACGTCGAACCAGTTGAAGTTCATCGCCTCGTAGCCTGCAGCTTCTTTGCGTCCAAGTTCAGTACCAGGCTCTTCCCCTGGACCCATGAATACGAGGTAGCAATCTTCGTCCCAGTTGTCAGGGTCATCGGCCCAGCCCATCGGGACGTAGCAGGCCTGGGTAAGCTCAAACGGGTAGCTGGGAGGGGTGAACATTACAGCCAGACGGTGGCCTGCCTGCATCTTAAACCCGAACCCTGCTGGAGTTGCTTCATCTTCCTTTAGTTCCACTTCTTCTTGTGGAGCTTCCTCAAGGACGGCGTCAATGGTCGCAGTCTCATCCTCGTTCACCGTTACCGTTGTATCCCAATCCGCATATCCATCCAACGTGAGCTTGACCACATAATCTCCGACCTCAACGTCAGTAAACGTGTAATCGGTTAGTTCACCGGTGTTCTCGTCGTCAATCCAGATCGCCGCACTGGTGGGGGTGGATTTCACTTCAAGCGAACCGGTTGGCTTACTTAGCTCCGCATTCACCGTGTCTATCTCATCCTTGACGATCGTTACCGTAGTATCCCAGTCCTCGTAAAGATCCAGGGTAAGCTTGAGCGTATGCGAGCCGATAGGCAGGCTGTCAAAGAAGGCATTAGTCGTCTCACCGGTGCTATCACCATCAAGCCAGATCTCCGCACCTTGTACAGGTGTTGAGTTCACCTGGAGCGCACCGAAAGCGTTCGCCACCAATACAGCCTCAACGGTTACCGTGTCGCCGCCTTCAACGGTAACATCCTCTGAATAATCGTCGTGTCCTTCAAGGACGAGCTTCACGGTGTAATCACCCGGTTCAAGGTCCGCAAGGATGGTGTTTGTCTTCTCATCGGTGTCGTCTCCGTCAAGGTAAACAGCCGCACCTTCAGGGGTGGATTTAACCTCGATCGCGCCGTTGGGTTTCGCACACACCACCAAACCCAGAATCACCACTGCCCCTAGTAAAAGCCATAGCTTCTTCATGACGGTTCCTCCTTGATAAAGTTGTTAGACTAATAATAAGCCAATTCCAAAAGTAGTCAAGTGCCAGGGAACCCCGATATTTTAGAAGCGAATCAACAAGCAGTTTATTCATCTCACATGACTAAAGAAGGACTGTGGTTATTAAAAAAACCCAGCGGGCGCAAGGCCCGCTGCAAAAGGTTAGAGGTCAATTTCAGTCGATCAGGACAATCTTGGCTGTGCTTACGGTATTGGCGGTCTTGAGTTTGAGGAAGTATGCGCCGCTCGGAAGTGCAGAAGCGTCCCAGGTAAGGATGTGCTCACCCGCATCGGCGTAGCCGGCATAGAGGGTCTTCACCGGACGACCCAGCGCATCCCAAAGGGAAATCTGTACGTCTGTGGCCTCAGCAAGGCCGTAGTTGATCGTGCCACCGAAGGCTACAATGGTTGCTGAGGGAGTAAACTCAATCACATGAGGCGTTAGTTCTATGATCCCTGTACCACCGGGTGCCATGCCTTTTACGCGAAGTATGAGGTCACAGGTATCACCCAGGTTTTTGCCAAGCCCTGCATCAATGTCATCAAAAGCTGCCCACTTGGGATCAATCTCGCCCTGGAAAACGGTATACATCCACGAAACGTGGTGCTGTGGAGAACCGCCGTCCAGCGTCATACCAGGGTTGTCGTCCACCTTGTTCTCCACTGCAAAGTAGAAGCTGCCGGAGTTGATCTCGATTCCTAAGTCGCCGACATAAAACCAGTTCCAGTTGCCTTGCTCGTAAGCAGAAACTTGTTTGCGTCCAAGCTCCGTACCTGGCTCCGCACCGGGACCGAAAAACACGAGGTAGCATGCGGCGTCCCAGTTATCGGGATCATCTGCCCAGCCCATAGGCACGTAACAAGCAGAATCAACAGTAAAAGGATACATACCCGAACCGAAGTCCCCAGGGGTGAACTCGACAGCCATTCGGTTACCTGCTTTCATCTTGAAACCAAATGGTACAGGGGCAACCTCATCATAGGAAAGCTCGAACATCTCGAGCATCAGGGCAGAGGATTCTGACGGAGCAGCAACTTCGACTACAGGACTCGGCTGAATGCCCACAGCCAGCATGGCCGCGAACGGCACGCACAGTGCCAATACGACTAAGACTTTCTTCATACATGTCCTCCTTGGTTTAGGTTATTGTAAAATAATATGCCGATTTCAGGATTAGTCAAGCCTTTTGCAGCCCAATTGACGCCCCTGATTCCGATTCAAAGGCCTCTCAAAAATGCCCTCTGTGTAAGCCTGTTGACACATCACTAATCAAGCCTATAATATTTGAGTAACCAAGAAATGGGGAAATAATGATTCGTGTTATCAAGAGAAGAAGTGCAGTACTTCTCGCGGTGATGTTGCTGGCCGGATGTCTGTCCCCGGACCTCACCGTAAAGACGAGCGGCGCCTTCAAAGGAAGTTACGCGAGCTTCGATGGGACCTACAGCGGGTCGCTGCAGTTCGATTTCGAACAGGAAAACGAGGCCTTTGAGGCTGAGGGAACGTTCGTCATAAATGGTGATGTGATCGAGTTTGAGGGTCAAGGCACCCTTACCGCCAACCCTGCCGTGCTTGATCTTGACGTTACCGGAACCGATTTTACCATGCACATAGAGGGTGAGCTTAAGGACGGCCGTCTTACAGGCTCCTACACCTTCAACTCCGCAAGGTGGGGGAACGACGAGGGAAGCGTGGATCTGGATTTGAGCTAATCCGTATCGCTTGAGGGAAGCCCTTCTAAAGCACTGAACAGCTAGGTAGGTTCCCAAGGATTTGCGATCTTTTCTCCTGCGGAGAAAAGGAGCACAAATTTTTCCGGGGTCCACACGAGCGCACGTAGTGCGGTCGTGGGGTGTTTAACTTGACACAGACCTGCTTCCGACTATGCTTGGGGATGCGTATTCTATGGATTGACGACGAGATTGAGCTTCTCAAACCCCACATATACAGCTTGAAGGAGCGCGGTTACGAGGTGGACACCGCCAACAACGGCCCGGACGGGCTTGAGCTTGTAAAGCAGCGCGACTACGATTTGGTGCTTTTAGACGAAATCATGCCGGGCATGGACGGGATCGAGACGCTTTCGGAGATCCGTGCCGAAAGCGAGGACGTGCTGGTTGCGATAGTCACCAAGAGTGAGGAGGAAGAACTCGTAGACTCAGCCTTTGCCAAGCTTGCCGACGATTTCATAATAAAACCCATCACCCCGACACAATTGGGGTCTGCGATTAAAAGGTTGCTCGAACGCAAGAAGCTTGTACGCAACAACATGAGCCGCGAGTATACGCAGGAGTTGACCAGTGCCGAGGTAGCTACCGACTGGGAGGGCTGGGTCCAGGCATACCGCCGCGATGTACGCTGGGAGCTGAGATTCAAAAGATTCGGCGACGAGGGGCTGCGAGGGTTAGGCAACGAACAGCGCAGCCAAATGCGCCGCGAGTTCAGCCTATATATCGAGGAGAACTACCCTCGCTGGCTTGAGCGGGGTAAAGGACCGGTCATGTCTCCCCAGCTTCTATCCAAACACGTATTCCCCTTGCTAAAGCAAAGCCGGGAGGTGGTGTTTCTGTTGTTCGATTGCATGCGCCTCGATCAGTTCCTTGTCATTCTGCCGTTCATCAAGGAATTCTTCGATTCAAGGATCGCCTACACCTGCGCCATCCTTCCTACGGCTACGCCTTACGCGCGCAACGCTATCTTTGCCGGCCTATATCCGCAGGAGATTGCCGAACGATTTCCCCGCTACTGGGTCTGGGATCAGCACGGTCAGAACCGCTACGAACAGGAGCTTCTCACCGAGCATATTAAAAGGGAGCGTATATCGGCCTCTATGATCTACCGCAAGGCATCTCGTGCCCAGGACGCAGCCCGTGACGCCGAGTCGATCGTCTCGCGCAAGGAGAAGTTCCGGGTGTTTGTACTCAACTTCCTGGACGTACTCATACACTCGGTAAAGCCAAAATCCATTCTTGAGGAGCTTGCCCCTTCGGATTATGCTCTTGTGGATATGACCCGCTCGTGGTTCGCCAACTCGATCTTCCCCCCTCTGCTTGAGACCCTGGCTGAACGCGGCGTCACCGTGGTGCTCACGACCGACCACGGATTTTTGAGGGTGGGCAAGCCCACGATTATAAAGGGCGGCAGGGAGATCTCGGCCAATCTTCGCTACAAGTACGGTCCGGCCCTTACCATTGATCCCAAGGATGCAATATCGCTCTCCGATCCAACAACATACAAACTGCCTCGTTTCCCCCGTCCCACAAACTTCGTTATCGCCAAGCGTGACTGCTACTTTATCTATCCCACCAAGCCCAGGGAATATGAGGCACAGTACAAGCATACACTTCAACACGGCGGCATCTCGCCCGAGGAGATGATCCTGCCTCTGGGGATATTCACACCAAAATAGCAAGGAGATAGTTGATGGAAACTGAGGAAAAACTCGGGGTGTTCTTCGGCTGCACCACGACCGGAGCACCACATCTGCTCAAAGGGCTGGAGGATTTTCTTTCCAAAGCTAAGATCGATTACGTACCTATGGGCAAAGACTTATGCTGCGGCGTTCCGTTGACGCTCGCAGGATACCACGACGAGGCAGCGGAGTACGTAAAGAAGGTTGCGGATAAACTCATCTCAACCGGGATAACGAAAATGGTCACCTCTTGCCCTCACTGCTACATGATGTTTAAGAATGAATACCCTGAAGAGTTCGGGATAGAGCTGCCTTTCAAGGTTCTGCACTTCGTGGAGTTCGCCGACGAGTTATTGAAGGAAGGAAAGATTAAGTTGAAGAACCGCAAGGATGTACGGATTCTCTATCACGACCCGTGCGGGATAGGCAGGCGGGGGCCAGGTTTGTATGAGGAGCCTAGACGAGTGCTGGAGAGCTGCGTACAGGTTGTGGAGGCCGACCGCAACCGGGTGCTTGGCACCTGCTGCGGCGGGGGCGGGCTCTTGAGAGCATCCCTTCCTAAATTGGCGGTGGCCGCTGCGAAGCGGAAGATACAAGACGACGTACTTCCCAAGGAAGTGGACACCATAGTCACCTCATGCCCGTTCTGTACATTGAACTTGTCGGACGGCGCGGCGGAGATTGCAGATAAGGAAATAAAAGTTTTCGATCTGCCCCAGTTCCTTGCAGAGAACATGGAGGATTGAGATGGAAGCCAGTAAAGAGTTCAATGCCTACAAACGAACCATCTACAAGGCGCTCAAGGATAAGTTCCTCAAGACCGCGCTGGAGCGTGCGGTTACCGCCTTCCGCAAGAACCGGGACGCCGCACTTGCCGCATTCCCTGAGGTGGTAGAAAAGCGCGAGAGATTGCAGGAGATAAAGGATAAGGTCATTGACAACTTGGAGGATTACGTTGGTAAGGCGCGCGAGGCTTTGGAGAAAAGCCACGCAAAGACCTACTTTGCCTCCGATGCTGAGGCGGCGAACGAGATCTTAAAGGACATCATCGGCACCGGCAAGATGATCGTGAAGGCAAAGTCCATCACCAGTGAGGAATTGGAGTTCAACAAGGTGATGACAGCCTACGGCAACACGGTGTACGAAACCGATCTGGGCGAGTTCATCGTTCAGCTCCTGGACGAGAAGCCGATGCACATCCTTGCCCCGGCAGTTCACGTGCCCAGGGAGCGGGTAGCCAAGATATTCTCTGAGGTGGCGGGCCGCGAGATGCCGGCAGATCCCAAGAAATTGGCCATGTTTGCACGTGAATTTCTGAGGGATAAATACTTTAAGGCGGATGTGGGCTACTCAGGCGCCAACTTCATCACCGCGGACACCGGCACGATGTTCCTGGTAGAGAACGAAGGCAATATCCGGTTCGTAACCAATGCGCCGGAGATTCACGTAGCGGTGATCGGGGTGGAAAAGCTGATGCCTACATTGTCGGATGCGATGTTAGGATTGGAAGTACTGATGCGCTACTCAGGGTATCTGGTGACCGCGTACGTATCGATGATTTCAGGTCCTGCCAAGACCGGCGACATCGAGAAGGTAACCGTTTACGGCGCGCACGGCCCCAAGGAATTGCACGTTATCTTTTTGGACAACGGAAGGTTGAAGGCGGCCAAAGACCCTGTCTACCGCGAGATGCTTCGCTGCCTGCGCTGCGGTGCGTGCATGTACGAGTGCCCGATATATCCTTTAGTTTCAGGAAACTGGGGCTATCGGTACATGGGCGGGATCGGCGTGGCCTGGACCGCCCTGGTCTCTGGAGGCCTGGAAAAAGCCGCACCCCTGGCCTACTCGTGCGCGTTGTGCGGACGGTGCAAGGAGATATGCCCTGCAGGAATAGACTCCTCGAAGTTGATCGAGCGTCTGAGAAAGGATTTAAAGAAGAAAGGCCTGGTGCCTGAGTTCATTCGCGAGATGGCCGAGATGGTCTTGGAACATGGAACCCCATACCCCAAGGAGGGATAATGCCCAGGGTAAGGATTGAACCGTTAAGATCATACACTATAGAGGTATTTGCCAAGCTGGGGGTGTCGCGTGAGAATGCGGAGATAACGGCGGATGTGCTTCTCGCCTCCGATCGGCGCAACATCGCGTCCCACGGTGTGGCGAGATTGAAGCGATACGTGGACGGGATAAGAAAAGGAATCATGGACCCCAAGGCGGAGCCTGAGATCGTCAAGGAGACGCCGACCACGCTTGCTGTGGACGGCCACGCCGGGCTGGGTCAGGTTGTATCGGTTAAAACCATGCGCATGGTGATCGAAAAGGCAAAAGAGATGGGGATGGCCGCGGCGGTTATCCGCAACTCCAACCACTACGGGATAGCCGGCTACTGCGCGATGATGGCTCTAAGGCATGACCTTATCGGATTCTCCACAACCAACTCCGCTCCCCTGGTGGTGCCGACCTTCGCCAAGAACGCATTACTGGGCACCAACCCCATCGCCATCGCGGTGCCTGCGGGCTCAGAACGACCGTTCGTTTTAGACATGGCGACTTCCACCGTTCCACGCGGCAAGCTCGAGATATACGACCGGCTGAGCAAGGAGATACCTCCCACCTGGGCCACTGACGAGAAGGGTGAGGTCACCACCGATCCTGGCAAGGTTCTCAAGAACCTTTTAGATAGGACCGGCGGCGGTCTTGCACCTCTGGGCGGGGCCGGCGAGGAAGGACGCGGCTACAAGGGCTACGATCTGGCCGCGGTGGTGGAGATACTCTCCGGCGGCTTAAGCCTTGCATCCATGGGAACCGAGGTCTACGGCCGCAAAGGCGAGCCGCCCGACGTGTGCCACTTTTTGGCCGCACTCAACCCTGCCGCGTTTGGTGAGCTGGATGGATTCAAGCAAAGGATGGATTCCTTCATCGGCATGCTCAAAAATACCCCCAAGACCGAAGGTGCGGAGCGTATATGGATTGCAGGCGAGAAGGAGTGGGAAGCAGAAGATAGAAATAAGGACGAGGTAGACATTGACGAGCCGACCATGGATAAGCTTCGTAAGATTGCGGAGGAATTCGACCTGAGTTTTCGTTTCTAAGAGGAATTGGGTTTTCTAAAGTCTAAGGGGGCGGAGTGATTTACTCGGTTGCTGGAGAATTTTTTGGGGGTGGCTTTCGCGTTAACCAGGCTATAACCGCCACGATTCCTGCCAGCGCAAGGGTTCCTACGAGTACAGATTCAGGGTGCGATATTCGGTGGGCTGCCCCGCCTGGCAGGAAATCACCAAGGATCGTCTGGGGAAGCATTATTAAGATAGGAGCAAGTAGATTGCGCGTGAGCCTGGCAACACCAGCAAGGAGTATCCCCACAAAAAAGGTGAATGGAAACACCGCCCCCCAGTAGAAACCAAGCGATGTGTAAGCGGCAGGGACGGTGGGATCTGTTCCCCATAGAATCAGCGGTGAGAATGCGTAGAGCAGGGCCGACCCCAAAACCGCTATCAAGAAACCGTAGGATTGTTCGAGCCTTGAGGCAAGCCAGCCGCGGTAGAAGAACTCAACCGCCACCAGATGATAAAGCGCTCCCAAAAGATAAGCGACGCTATCCAAAGGCGCAGGCAAAAAAGGAATCTCACCTGCCGCGAGAGAACGCCAGACCGCAAGCCAGCCGGTGAACGCTCCGAGGATCACCCCCACAATCACTGCTGCTACGATACGGCGACAAGTAACACCAAGGAATCCAAGACCCTCCCGACTAATAAGCCTGACGAATAAGAGAGGAACCAGAAGGAACCCCAGATCGGCAAGCGGCTTGAGCCATTCCAGGATCACCGGTGCACGGGGACCAGCAAGCCGGGCAAACTGTAGGAGACCTGAGAGAAGAATCAAAAGACCAAGCGGTGCAAAATCGCTCCAACGCGGATTCCACCTGAACACCCGAAAAGGAATCTCAAGCGCCCTATCAGACATCGGCTATTCTCCTCAACCAGAATGGATTGTCAACCCGCCCGTAACACACCCGTAACACACCCGTAACACACCTGCCTATGGCCTTTGGACCCTTCAGATCCCCTTTTTGTTGATTCCTATTGCGAGTACTAACTCCGCAAGCATCACAGCTCTGATTGACAAAAGTTCCACTACAGGTATTCTTCAATTGATGGAAAATTTGATACTTCAAGGCATCAAGGCCGTATCATTTGACTTTTGGTATACCATCGGCCGTTATGAGACCGAGGCCGAGTGGCAACGCCAGGACGAGCTCAGGGTAGCCGAATTCTCCCTGATACTCAAGGAATTGGGCTTCCGTTTCACTGATGAACTGATTGATCGTACCCTCTCCGAGGTGGGCGCGGAATGCGAGGCGGAGAGACTCAGAACGGAGATGGAGGTTCCGTCAAGGGAGATCATCAGGCGATTCCTCACAAGGCTGGGCATCAGAAAACAGGTTGCAGGCGGCTCAAACAAACTGCTGAAATCTTTCGACGAATCGCTCTTAAATGTAAAAATCATTGCCCAGCCAGGAGCGGTGGAGGTGCTTTCGGAGCTAAAGCATCGCGGTTATCCCCTGGCGCTTCTTTCAAACACCTCGCACGGGCACATTATCAAAAGGATCATGGATCGGGAGGGCTTAACCAAGTTTTTTGACCACCTCCTATACACCGATGAGATCGGCCCGCGCAAGCCAAACCCCGAAGCTTTCAGGATACTGCTTGATCGGCTAGGGACACGTCCAGAGGAGACGGTTCACGTCGGGGATCGCATCGATTTGGACGTTCTTGGTGCGCGCAGGTCAGGCATCCGAAACGTTCTCTATGCGCCAGGGGGCGATTGCTACCAGGACGGTCTCCCCAGACCAGACTTCTGCATACATACCCTGGGGGAGCTGATCGAGGATTAGGGACTGCTTCTGCTTTTGTTGCGAAGCGAACGCAGGTTCAAAGGATATAAAAGGGACATAAAGAGTCCCCTGATCTCGCTCTTAAGGGAAGAGATGTAAAGCTCCTCCTTGGCCTCGCATATCTCGTGACACACAGGAAACGGCTCGCGCTCCACCCTGGTCAGGAACTCGTAATGTGAGTCGCTGAACCAGATGTCGCGTGCCTTCTTGGAGCGGATGTTGCCGAACGAGTAACCGCCCATCACGGTGCAGGGGATGAAGTTCCCCACCGGATCAATGTTTATGAAGTAGTGATAAGGGCAGCGGAAGAGGCGGCGGTCCCTCATTATCCCCAGTACCCGCTCCACCAGCCTTTTGGCCTGTTCGGCCCCCTTGGTTATAAGCCCCATCCTGACCAGCTCCTGCCTCAGCCACGCCACCTGCTCTGGGGTAGGTTTTAGTGATTCATTGACCGGAATCATGTGATTGCGGGCAACTACCTTGCCCTTCCAGATTGTGGCATCTACCGCCCCATGCGTGTTCTCCCACACTATCCCGAACGCAAGCCCATCAAGGCCCTCTTGAGCAACGAACCGGTACATGTCAGGGATATAGGGGATGTTGAGCTTTGTCAAAACACTATAGATTTCTATCTGTGGGTAAGGTTTGCCCATCCGGTCGCGGACTTGCTTGAGGATTTCAATCCCCTGTTTGGAACGTTCCCATGAGCCTTTAACGCCCCTCAAAACGTCGTTTACCTCGTTTGGTGCGTCAATGGAGAAACGCACCTTGGAGATACCGGCCTGGATTAGCTTGTGCGCCAGATCTTCGGTCATCGCCATACCGTTTGTTATAAGGCTGCAGCCGGTGAATTGCCTTATGTAGCGGACGATCTCAGGCAGATCCTTGCGGAGCAAGGGCTCGGTGGAGGTGATGCGGAACCGTTTGACGCGCAGGTCCTTGACCAGTTGATAGACGAGGTCTTTGATCTCATCTAAGGTAAGTTTATCTCGCTCGGACTGCCAGTGCATCCGCCATCGCTGGCAGATGAGGCAGCGCTGGTTGCAGCAGGTGTTGACGGACATGTTCACCACCGGTGCGTAGCCACGGGCAAAGAGGCTGATCTCCTCGGCGGCGCGCGCAAGGTTCATGGATTGAATTGTAGTCAGGAAGCATCGGTTCGCAACCTTTTTCTTCCGGTTGCGTCTTTTTGTTAAAAGGCAAACAAAAAGGAGGATGCGATGAAAAAACTGTTAGTGGCGGGGCTGACCCTGCTTGCGGCAGGCTGCGTGAACTATACATCTGTGATGGAATTATCCGAGGACGGTTCCGGGACACTGATGGTTGAGCTTGAGTTTCCTTACAAGGAAAACATAGAGGTGAGCCTAGGAGAATTCGAGGAAGACTACGAGTTCCCTGAGGGTTGGGAAACAACTGCCATGAGCGTGGATACCCTGGATACCACCATTGTCTATCGTCTACAGGGTAAATTCGATGACCCACATTCCGCAGCCGACGTTATCGGTATTGACACCCTTTCATTCCAAAAGAAAAAAGAGGGAGAACTTCTCCGTTTATATTTCTCCAAGGGATATGAGTCCCTTGCAGACTTCCACGGTACAATGTATTTCGAGTCCACAAAGGCACTGCTTAAAAGCCTGGTTAACTATAATCTGGATGAATACACCTGGTGTGAGAAGCTGGTGCTGGAAGGGAATATCATAGAACATAACGCCGACCAGCAAATAGCGGATACCCTTATCTGGAAACGCAAAACCATGGATGTAATCAAAGAGGGATTAACAATCGAAGCTAGTTGGGAACCGACTAAATAGAACCGGCTACCAGCTTGCCCCGGCGTATTACCGCCTTGGGGTGGAAGTCGAGGGTTTGGAAAGGATCGGAGTCAAAGACTAAAAGATCCGCTTGCAATCCTTCACGGATGGAGCCGATGCGATCATCAAGATGCAGGGCGTAGGCTCCTTGGTAGGTGTAGGCGGCTAAGGCTTCCTGAACGCTGATGCGCTCCTCGGTGATCGGGTGATTTAAGAAAGCCTTGACCCCCTCTCTAGGGTCTGGATCGGTTATGGGAGCATCAGAGCCTGCGGCAATGCGGATTCCTGCATCCAAGATAGAACGGTAAGGATTGGTCCAGCGGCGGCGCTCGCCCAGACGCTCGGCGTACATACCACCCTCCTGTCCCCACGCAATCTCAAACATAGGCTGCACAGCGAGAATCAGATTGAGTTTTGCCGCACGTTCAATGAGGTCGGGAGGCATGAGCTCGGCGTGCTCTATACGGTGACGGCGGGAATTGGCAGGATCAACGACCTTTTCGTAAGCCGTTAGAAGCTGTTCTATAGCTTCATCTCCTATGGCGTGGAAGGTCATCTGAAGCCCGGCATCCTCAGCACACTCAACAAGGGTATCAAGTTCCTTCTGGGAGAAGTAAAGGATACCGTGGTTTCCGGGCGCGTCGGTGTAAGGTTCGCGAAGTGCGGCGGTGCGGGAGCCGAACGAGCCGTCTATAAGGATGCATCCGCCCAATCGGGTGAGTTCCAGATCGCAAATAGCCTCTACGTCACGGTTCTGCGGGAACAGTGCAGCCTCGATGCACAGCTTAGAGCCGAGAGATCTTATGATCTCAACGTCCCGAAGGCTCGCTTCATCGCCTATCATAACCGCCGCAGCGGTTACCCCTTTCCCCAGGAGATCGGCACCCGCCTTGATGAAAGCCTCTTCCCTAACCTCCCTTGGTATACGTCCCTGCATGCGCTCCACGGCAAGCTCGTTGAACCGACCGGCCAGTGGGGTATCCGCTTCGGCGATCGGCTGATCGTAAAGCAGCCATCGCCGCGCCGCGCGGTTCAGATAGACCGAGTGCCCGTCCTCCCGGCGAACCACGATCGGAAGGTCATCCGCTATACTGTCAAGGTCAGACGTAAGCGGCTCCCAGTCTGCCTCCGTGAGCCTTTCGGAAGCAAGGTTGAAGGCATAAAGAAAACCGAGCTTGCGAGCTTCAGGCAACTGGGAAGAAAGCAAATCCATTATCTCCTTTCTGCTTCGCGCCTCGCGCAGATCAAGGAAGATAAGCAAGTACCCGTATTCGAGGAGGTGGATGTGGGAATCGATATATCCCGGCAGGATCGCCTTGTTTTCGTAGGTATGTGCCGAGCCGGACTTAACCCTGCCGATCTTCGCGATCCTGGCATCCTCTATCAGCAAGTCCGCCCGGATCGATTCCTGGGGCGGCGAGTGCAAAAGGGCGTTCTTGAATATGATCACTCGGTCTCCAGGGGCCTGACCGGTTCTGTGTAGAAAGTCTGCGGAGAGATACCAAACCCGAGCTTGCCAGCAACCAACTTCTCTATCTGAACGTTGAAGGTTCGGCTTACCATGCAAGCAGAGTGCTGCGCACGATCTCGTCGGCCGCCCGTTCGAGCAGTTTGCGGATGCCTTCCTCCTCATCCATCGAAGCGTCAAGAACCTCTGAGGTGGTCTTTCTTTCATCCCAAAGTACGGTATTCTTTACCTGATCCCTGCACTCGCCTTCAAAGCGCAGTTCGTATCTCCACTGGGATACGTTACGTGAAGCATCGTACACCGCGGCCGTACGCTTGTAGCTCGTTATGGTGATGGTAAGTGAAAGATCGGCAGATGGATCGGATGAGACGCGCAGACGTCCGTTCCGGGTGAAAGCCAGAACAAGCCCGTCCCTCAGGTTCTCGGCAAGAAGCGGGCGCAGGGTCTTGTTCTCAACCGGCTGGACGTAGATGGTCCTCATGTATCCGGGGAGCATGGCGCGGGTGGTGTAGCCGCAACAACCGACAAGAATTAACGAGGCGATGATCCATATCCTTCGCATAACGAATTATCCAATCAACCGATGCAAAGTCAAGCTAAAAACAGTTTAAAGCGGGTAGTCGAACACGTAGACCTTCTTGATGAACTCGTGAGGTGAAAGGCCTATCCTTCTTATAATCTCGCGCTTGCGTTTGCCAGCGGCGAAAGCCACAATCCTCGCGCCCTCAGGTATACAAACCAACCTAAGCTGAACCAGCTTAATTAATATCTCGAGAGAACGTTCATCGCCCTCAAGAAACGCAATCTCTCGACTTTCAGGCGTATAGCGGTTCCTTAAAAGAACCAGCACCCCACCCACTCCAGGTGTCACATAAACCAATCCTTCTTTAAGGAGGGAACGGAAGAGCCCTTCTGTAAAATTACAGAACTTCCAGGTGTGAGGCAAGAGACCTCTTGATGCGACAAACTCCTCGCTGGATCGGATCATTTCCCAAACCCTCTCGTGGACATCTGCACCTGCCAGGAACTCGCTTTCCTTCAATTCCACCTCCTGGATCTCGGCTAAAGGCTTCTTCTGCTCGAAGAGATCGAACGCAACGTACTCGATGAATCCGAGGCGACGGATTATCGCAAGGCTTGCGGTGCTAACGTCGGCGGTGGATAGGCGGATGCTCTTCGGATTCGTGGCAAGCGCCAGCTCGAGCTGACGCTCGGCGATCTCGCGCCCAAGTCCTTTCTTCCGATGTTCCTCGGCCACCCTGATCGCTTCGAGCCAGAGTTCTGCAGGTGAGAGCTCGGTGGTCTTTGTGATCCCGACGATCTCGTCTCCGACCTCCGCAACATAAAGACCTCCTTCCCTGATCCAGTCCTCAAGGAAGAGCGGAACGTAATCCCATCCCTCCCAGGTTGCAGACGCTATCTTTAGAATCCCCTCCCGATCCTTGAAAGTCGCCTCGCGAAGTTTTATCATAGCGTTCCTTTCTTCCATTTACCTGAAGCGAAGTAGCCCCCGTTAACCGCGGTCTCAACCACGACCGATGCACCTATGGCCAGCCAGACGCCGGTGGTATCCATCCCAACGATTCGACTCAACAGGTAAGCCAACGGCAGCTTGACTATCCAGTTCGCCGCCACCGCGGCAAGAGCAGGACCAAGGGTTCGTCCTGCTCCGTACTGGGCACCAGCCCAGACCATCGAAAACGGAAGCAGAAGCAGGAACGGAGCTAATATCTGAAGATAATCGGAGCCGATCCTTATCACTTCATCCTGGCCCGGGACAAAAACGCCGACGAGCCAACCGGCGGCGAGGAAAAGAAGTGTCGAGAGAATGACTTGCAGCAGGAACCCGGATAGACCGCTCAGACGAACGATGCGCGACGCCGCAAGAGGTTTCCTGGCACCCAGATACTGACCTACGAGGGACTGGGTGGCAACCGTAAGGCCTGTAATGAATATGAAGGGAATACCTATGATCCTTAGCCCTACCGTGAATGCGGCCTGAGCGACAACACCGGAAAGACCAACGATGTAGAACATCACCATGCCAGTCAAAGGCCTGGTTATACCCTGGATCATGGCAAAGAAGCCGATTTTTAGGAAACGGACGAGAATCGCTAGCCGTGGTGGAACCACTCCCAGCAAGCCTCTTCTGTTTAGGATTACCAGTGCTACTATCACGTTGAATAAGGTTGCGATGGCGGTGGCGATACCGGCACCCAGCACCCCTAAGCGTGGAAATCCCAGCCAACCGAAGATCAACAATGGATCGAGCAGCAGGTTAATAACGTTGGCGCCCGCGGAAACGAGAAGCGGAGTGAGTGTGTCGCCCGTCGCCTGCATCGCTGTAAAGGAGCAGGCGGAAAGATAGACGAACGGCAGGATAAAAAAAAGGACCATAAGGTAGGGAGCGCCCACCTGCATTACCTCGGGGTTGGCCCCGAAAAGACCCATGATTGGCCTGCTTAATGGAATCCCCACCAGTGCCAGAACGACACCAAGAGAGACAGCCAGAAGCAAGCCGTAGAACAGCGCAGCCTGAGCCTGTGGCCGGTCGTTGGCTCCTGCAAAACGGGCCACGAAAGCCATGGCAGGGGCATTTACGAGCTGAGATAAAGCAACGAGAACCCCGAATACCGATCCTGCTACCCCCACAGCGGCAAGGGCCAAAACACCCAAACGCCCGATCCAGAATGCGTCCACTATGGTCATCAGCTGGGTAAGAAGCGTGGACAGGGCAACCGGCCATGCCACAAAGATAATCGTACCTAGCCCTGCATCCTTCAAGTTGACGACACTTAACGGCTTATCTCGTGACCGTAAAGGAGACATCATGGATCCTTGCGGTCAGCGAAACAGAAATTACTTAAAATCCAGGCCCTGCTGCTACTGGGCCTCCCCGTGGAGCTTACCAGGCCCTGGCGGTAATTCAGGCTGTGTTTCCTCCTCTTGAATCTGCTCTTCGGGCTGCTCCTCTTCCGACTCGGGTGGCTCTTCAATGACTTCTTCGGTGGCTTCCTCCACGGGTTCAGGGTTGTAGATAGCGTTGACCTCACGCCAGAGTTTGAGCGCTTCGTCTTCCTTTACCCTTGCAAAACGCAGGTAGTTGATCTCGCGCATACGCATCTCGGGAGTCCAGTCATACTGACTTTTCAAGTCTACGGCCCAAACAATAGGCGGTTCTTCTTCAGATGCAAACGCTAGATTCAGGTACTCTGCCTCTGTAGCATAAAGGTTTGCTATAGTCAAAAGTTTATCCTGGATATCCGGAAACTGGGGCGCTATCCGCTTAAGATATGCAGCGGCAAAACAGCGATCCTCGGCAAGCTGCTTGTACATCCAGGCGTTGGCGTCGACGATGCGATTGAAGTCCTCTGCTCTGAGGTTATGAAACGCACCCGTTTCAATGGCCTGAATCCAGTTCTTCATAACCTCGAGGCCGCAGTAGTAGTCCCCGATGCGTTCGGTTTCAAGAACTTCCTGAGCTATCGCGAAGGAACGGATGACTGCTTCCCTGAGAGTCGGTGGAACGTTACGTCCCTCGATAAGATAAACCTTTTTGGGAAAAGCCTCGGCCAACGTGTAGCCTGTACGTTTACTCTCGTAGACCCGGACGATAAACTCCCGTCCGGACTTCTGGTACCCGGTTATTATACCCCAGTCCGGGAACTCGATCAACCGGAAGGCAATAACAGGACTGCCGGCGTCAATCGTCTGGATTATAGCATCACGCACGGCCTCAACGTTGCGCATGTTCTCTTCCAACTGGAGGTATCGGTATTCGTAACCCAAGGCCTCCAAAACCGCAAGATCACAGCGGTATCCTTCGGAAGCAAGAATCGCCGACATATCCCAGTTGTAGTGCATCTGAACGCGGAAAGCTGCCCCGGAAAGTCCCATGAGCATAGTATAGTCAAGCGTATCCCTGAGGTAGTTCGCAGTCCGGCTAAGTGAAAGAATGAACGAGTTATTCATTCCTTCTTTCTCATCCAATGGACCTATTCCCTGCAGCACAACCGCATCCGATGTGTACTCAAGCTCGGGCAGTCGTTGTTCAAGGTAGAGTCCCAGTTGACCCGCAGGAAAGATAAAGCTCAAGGTTTCCTCGCCGCGGTCAAAGATAACCTCGACCGAATCCACGGCCAGTTCCTTTACAGCCTCCAGCTCTTCTATGGATTGAACCCAGTTCCCGCCATAGGAACGTAAGAGATCACCCTCCTTGACTCCTACCTGATCGGCCATACTGCCTGGAACGATTCCAACCACCAAGAGGAATGGTTCATCAGAGGTTCGTTCGTTCGAACGTTCGCCTCGCTTAGCGGCGTAACCCGCAGTTAACAACCCTGTAATAAGTAGAAGTGGCAGGAGTTTCCACGCAAACTTCATGATGCCTCCTTAAAATTGCTTCTCGTCACCGTCACAACGACGGTATCTTCGACCTCTGCTTCAAAAACTCAATAACCTGCATTCCACACTTAAAAGTTTACACGAAAATACGCATCTTGCAAGTCCCCAAAAGGTAATCATTTCTTGGCGTTTGTCAAGCCCATAGGGGTTCGTGCGCCCACCTTGACAATCCGAGCCCTGTGGATAGAATTGGCCTTGCGGCGCTATCGTCTAGTCTGGCCCAGGACACCTGGTTCTCAGCCAGGAGACTGGGGTTCGAATCCCCATAGCGCTATTAACCATTTTTTCACCCCAAAGGGATGCTACGCCTCCATTTGTGGACCCCGACTTAATACCCCCACCGTTTGCTTCGCAACCGCTTGGGGACCCCCGGTTTAACTCCTCTCGATCCCCTAAATCACCAAGCGATTATAAAAGGGTATCATTAAAAGATCCCACGTGAGTTATCGTGGTAAAAACTACCCTCGACAAGATTCTTATCTCCGGAACGCAGTTATCATTATGGTCAAACTGTACAGGGAAGCGCGACGGTGATCTCAACCTCTTCCTGGTAAGCGGCGGTCGTCTGCGCTACCAGTGCAATGCAAGCAACGAAGGGGTCAGCGAGAAGAGATCTGCCCGACCATCCGGTATCACTATTATTCATATCGGACGAGAGGCAAAGATATCATTAATCCTAGAAACTGTACGTGAGGTTAATTTTACCCTCTACAACGCGGTCTGGCAACGGGTAATGGCCGCCGCCAAGAAACCCCAGGATGGAAAGGTCAGCTTCCATATCTCTCAATCACCCGGTGTCTACTTCTATCGCATAAAGACAGCCAAACAAGACCTCAAGGGCAAAGTCGTTCTGTATTAACTTTTAAGACACAATCAAAACACAACTTTAAGCCGGGTCCAATCCCCTTTGTCTTTTGTCAAGTGACGCACATACGCCAACTTAAACACGCCCCCTTAACCAAAGCCCCGCAAACCAACCAGGCGTTTAGTTTATTGAATTAACTGTTCAGGGGCTTGACAACTCCTCAATTGAGACTATAATAGACTAAAATAATTGGAAAAACTGGCCAGTCAGTCATTGCGAAAAGGAAACTATGTTTAACCTTCTATTAACTTCCTTGCTCTTCTGCGTCGGATTCGAGGCGGGTGGGGGAGCAGCTTACGAAAAGGCCTTCGGTGAGGACCTCCAGGATTTTGAGCCTACCCTCTCATGGGGGGCGGAGGCGGGCGTACGCGACGTGCTGCCTGGAATCGGCTTCGATCTGGGGATGCGCCGCTTCGGGGTCGAAAAAGAAAGCAGGGAAAACTCTCTGGAACAACTCCTGCGCTGGGAAGGTTATTTCTTCGATGCAACCGCGGTGTTTGAGAGCTGGCCTTACCTGAAAGGCCCTCTGGGAGTCCGCTTCCGTGTGGGAGGGAGTTACGTCCCCTGGAGGATGCTTGCCGCGGGTGAGGTTATCCCGGTGATCTGCAAAGATACCCTCGCAGATACTTTATATATGGAAGCCAACGACTGGGGGGTAATACTGGGAGGTTCTGTGATGTTTCGACCCATATCGTTTCTGATCATAGACGCGGGCGTTAACCACCGCCATATCTTCTCCATGAATACCGAAGATTATGGAGAAGACGACTCCGACGAGCGTTTTCTGGAGGTCTATCTTGGCGCACGTTTCAGATTCTGATAGGATCGAGTGCATCCTTGGGGTATCGGCTTGAGTGCCCTATTGTTAACACTGCTTGCTGCTCCGGACACGCTATCCTTGACGTTTCAAGAAGCACTGCAGCGAGCTTACGCCCAGGCTCCGGAAATCCGGTTGGCCGACGTGGAGATAGAACAAAAGGGACTCAAGCAGCTCCAGGCCCTCTCCGAATTCTTCCCTAAGCTTACAGGCCAGGCTCAGCTAATGCGCCTTGATGAAGCGCCTTCCTTTAGCTTTGAGCCGGTTCCCGGCTATCCAATAGAGATGACCCTGGGCGATGAACGCATAGAGATAATCCAGGGCGGGGTTCAACTTCCTTTATGGACGTTCGGACGACGTTTAGAGGGTTACGCGCTTGCCGGAGAGGCGATCCAGCTGGCCCGGCTCGACTCACTCGAGGTTCAAAGGAATTTGAGGCTCAACGTAGCCGAGCTTTACGCCAACGTAATCACCCTTGCCGCTGCCGAGCGTCTCACCCAGGCTGCCTTCCAGAACGCCTCAAGGCATCGCCGTAAGATTGAGGATAAGTATAACGAGGGACTTGTCTCGCACTACGATTTGCTTCAGGCAAAAACCAAGGAGGCCGAACTCCTGCCTGAGCTTATCGATGTGCAGAAGCAACAGGCAACCCTTCTTGCCCGATTGGGGATACTACTGAATCTGGGAACAGATACCTTGCTGGTACTTGAACCGAACTGGAATTTGCCGGATACGGTACAACCATTCTTCTCTCTCGATGAAATCCTGGTAAGGAGACCGGCTTGGCGACAGATCGAGTTGGGGCAAGAGATGATTGAGCGTCAAATAAAGATAAAGCAGCGCGAGGCGTTGCCGGTTTTGGTTGCGGGTGCAAATTACTCTATGCAGCGTTCTCCTTTAACCAACGGCGAATGGGACGGGAGCTGGTCATACTCCCTTATGGCTCAGGTACCCATATCTTCAGGCTTTGCGAACTACGCCGAGGTAAAAAGACTCCAAAAGGAAAAGGAGAGGCTTTCCATACAGACCGATGCCCTCAGGACCCAGATACGCTTTGAGATTGAGGAAGCAAGGGCGGAGTTGGAGATCGCCCATGCTCGCCTGGGGGCCGCAAGCCATAAGGAAAAGGAAGCCGAGGAGCTTTTGTCTATAGTTAGTAAGCGCAATAAGGAGGGGCTAGCCTCGGATATAGACCTTCTGGATGCCGAGCTCGGGCTGCGTAAGGCACGTACCGATAAGGTCATGACCGAACGTGATGTATTGATCGCACACGAAAAATGGCTAAACGTAACCGGAGGTGAGCAATGAAGAAATGGATAATCACCGCAGTCGCAGTTATAGCTGTGGGGGCAGCAATCGTAATCTTTTTGCCCAAACGGGGGGAGGTAATCGAGGTTACACCGCCCCTGGTGGAGGTGGCTCGAGTTCAGATCCACACCGTGTCACGCAGCATCGATTTGATAGGCTACGTAGCACCCATGCGACAGACCGCGGCAGTATCCCGAGCCTACGGCAAGGTAACCGGGATAAAGGTTACCGAGGGCTCAAGGGTGTACAAAGATCAGGTGCTTTTGACCCTGCAGCCGGAAGAGGTGGGACTTACCTTCAAGCCACAGCCTATCAAGGCTCCCATATCAGGGGTGGTAGCTGAGATTATGGTAAAGGAGGGTGAACCGGTGGCTCCAGCCACGCCGGTAGTTGCGATAATCGACCCCTCTCAGATAGAGATAAAGGTAGCAATCGCAGGCGAGTACTACAACGACGTAGAGGCTACAGATAAGGTTTTCTTGATGGTGAACTCCGATACCGTCCCGGCAAGGATCCGTTCCAAGGCTCCGGTTGTAAGCCCCACGACTCAAACGTTTGCAATCACCCTCACCCCAACCACATCATCACCCCATCTGGTTTCCGGGCTTTCGGTTACCGTAAGACTCATCCTTGAGGAAAAGGACGATGTCCTTGCGGTTCCCAACGTGGCCTTGCAGGATTCAAAGCTTCTTCTGGTCAACAGGGATACGGTAGAACAGAGAAAGGTGCTGCTGGGCCTTAAAGGCGTGGAGCTCACGGAAATACTGGATGGTGTAGAGGAGGGAGAACTGATTGTGACCTTCGGAGGTCAGAATCTCGTAACCGGACAGCAGGTGAGGACGGTCCTAAGATGAGCCTTTCGGGCTTTTCAATCAAACGCCCCTACGTGGTGTTCGCTCTTCTTGTTGGAGTTATGCTATTCGGCTTCATCTCTCTTCCTCGCCTGCCTGTCGATCTGCTCCCCGACGTCTCCCTGCCCACCATGGTGGTCATGATCCCCTATCCCGGTGCAGGGCCAGAGGAGGTAGAGAAAAGCGTGCTTGACCCGGTGGAAAGCTGGATAGGCACCCTGTCCGGGCTGGACGAGATTACCTCCGATGCCAGCGATAACCTCGCCTTGATTCAGCTCACCTTCAAGTGGGGGGAGGATTTGGATGCTGTTTCCCCCGAGGTACGCGACCGATTGGACATGGCGCTTTCTGAGGTCCCCGATGACGTCGGAGATCCATACATCATCAAGCTGGACGCCTCGCTTCTTCCCCAGATGATGATCGGGGTTTCGGCAGGCAGAGACGCCCTCCAGAACCGCGAGGTGGCGGTTGAGATCTCAAAACGCCTGCAGCGCGTGCGCAACGTGGCCGCCGCAGACGTGGTAGGGGGCGAAAAACGCCAGGTCCTCGTGTCACTTGACAGGCGAAAACTCACCACCTACGGCATACATCCGTCTCAGATCGAAGGAATACTGGCGGCCCATAATCTTAACTACCCTCTGGGCAGCATCAAAGAGCAGGGCCGCGAACTTGACATGCGCCTGGTCGCGGAGTATGGAAGCCTGGATGAGATAGAACACACAATCGTGGGGCAAAAAGGCGAGATGCCGGTATACCTGAGTGAAGTGGCAGAGGTCCGATGGTCGAAGACTGAACCGACCTCGGCGTTCAACGTTGACGGCGAGCCCGGGGTGTCCATAATGATACAGAAGACCTCAGGGGCAAACACCATCAACCTCTCCAAGGCGCTAACCAGGGAGGTAGAATCAATAAGAAAAGATCTCCCCCAGGGTATGGAAGTAACCATCCTTTACGACTCGGCCCGGTTTGTAAAATCATCACTCTCGAGCACATTCTGGAACCTGTTGGCCGGCGCGGTATTGGCGGCCTTGGTACTCTTTTTGTTCCTGGGACGCTTCAGGCGGACCGCGTTCGTAGGAGCGGCCATCCCCTTATCGGTATTCATCGGTATCATCGGTATAGATCTTGCCGGGTTCAAAATCGATATCCTCTCCCTTGCCGGCCTCACTGTGGCCATAGGTATGGTGGTGGATGCATCCATCGTGGTATTCGAAGCCATCCACCGACATAATACCCTTGGCCTGTCCCCTGCCGAGGCTGCCGAAAAAGGAACAAAGGAAGTGGGAGGTGCCATCTTTGCCTCAACTTTGACCACTGTCGCCGTCTTCGTGCCACTCTTATTTTTAAAAGGATTCGTCAGTATACTGTTTACCGAGTTCTCATGGGTGATGATACTTACACTGTCTGCTTCCCTGCTGGTGGCTTTAACCTTCATCCCCATGGCCGCATCCAGATTCATGAAGGCTGAAGCGAAGCAAACCAGGCTGAGCAAGTCATTTGATCGCGGCTATAAAAAGTTGGAAAACCTATACGAACGGTTCCTTTCGTGGTCACTGCGGCATCGCGCCTACTCGGTTTTTCTTGGATTTGCCCTCTTCGCGCTTGCTGTTACCGCACTGTTCTTCCACCAAAAAGACTTCTTCCCCAAAATGGACCGCGGCGAGTTAACGGTGGATATAAAGGCCCCGGCAGGAACATCGCTTGAGGAGATGCAACGACGGGTGGGTGAACTGGAAGGCTTGATCCTGGACAGTGTGCCTGAACTCGAGATCATGCAGACCTCGATAGGTGCAGGCGAGGGTTTGATCTCAAATGTGCGCGGCGTCTCCGGAACCAACGCCCAGATAATGCTGCATTTAGTAAAGAGCACACAGCGCAAACGGAACTCGAAGGACGTAGAGGAATGGCTGCGTGAGAAGGCCAAGAACCTGTCAGGGCTGGAGATAACCCCTGTCGCCCAGAGTCTAGGTAGTATCGCTTTCGGAGCTGAAGACCTGGCTCTTGGAGGCTCCACACCTATTGTGATCGAGATAGAGGGGCATGATCTTAAGGCCGCCGACAGTGTCGGCCTGCTGCTTGCCGATTCACTCAAGCAGATTCCCGGCATCGTGGATGTCCGCACCAGCGCCGAGGATCGCCGACCCGGAATAGTGCTTAAGATTCGCCGCGATCTTGCGTCGCGCTTCGGGATAACCCCATATGAGTTGGGGAAGATTTTAAGGACAGAACTCGCCGGTGCCACGGTCACCGCCTATCGTCTGGGAGGTGATGAGTTCGACGTTCGCCTCAGGCTGGCCGCCGAGGACCGCTCGACCATCTCCAAGATAGAAGCCCTCGAGATAACCGCCCCTGCAGGTCTGGTGCCCTTAAGCAATATGGTGACTGTTGAACGTTCAGCCGCCCCCAGCGCCATCCACCACAAGGGAACCCACCGCATTCGCACCGTTGGGGCCAATCTCAAGGGCCGCGACCTGGGTTCCGCCTCTGAGGACGTGCGCGCGCTCCTGAAACGAATAGAATCACCCCCAGGCCTTAAGATTCGTCTGACCGGCGGCTTCTCTCAGATGAGCGAATCCTTCAAAGACTTCTGGTGGGTTATACTGATGGCGGCGATACTGGTCTATCTTATCATGATGGCACAGTTCGGCTCGTTCCGGTTCCCGTTCATCATCATGTTCACCATTCCCCTGGCTCTCATCGGCGGGATAGTGATGCTCGTCTTAACAGGCACCAGCCTTAACACTTTCAGTTTACTGGGATTTATCGTTTTAATAGGCGTGGTGGTCAACAACGGGATCGTTTTTATCGACTACACCAACCGACTCAGGCGCGATCATGGAATGGGACTTGAGGAAGCGCTCAAGCAGGCAGGGAAGGTGAGGATGCGCCCAATCCTTATGACCGCAGCCACCACCATCTTCGGCCTCCTGCCCATGGCTATAGGGATAGGCGAGGGCACCGAGCTAACGACCCCCATTGCCCGGCCGGTGCTCGGAGGACTCCTGGTGTCCACACTCCTTACCCTTATCTTCATACCCGTACTCTATCACCTGTTTGAAAAGGGGAGAGAAAAGGGAAAGAAGAGAGAAAATAAGGAAGCAACCTCCTCTCATGGCTAACAAACTGGGGCAACCAGTGACAGCGGTCACCTGGCTGCCCTCTAGAATTATACGGAGAAGATCACGCGGGATCTATTTGATCACTACAACCCGATGGGCCTTGGACGTAAGTTCCACTACATCAAGGAAGTACACTCCTCCTGGCAAGTGTCTTAAATCAAGGGAGCCTCGTGGCGGAAGGGCTTTCCAACATTCAACGCGGCGACCCGAAACATCGTAGAGGATAATATCGATCAGCTGATCGGCACCACAGGCATACTCGACCCTGCCTCGAGAGATGCTTGAACAGACAAAAGACAATGGCGGATAGAATTCATCCTCAGCGATGCCGCTATACTCGACCCCGCAGAGCAGATTGCCGTGCGGATCGAAGATAACCTCATCAGGGACGCCGCTTATTGCAACCTCAAAACTTTGATCCTGGAGACTGTCAATGAACGAAACGAAGCTGGTATCTGCACCTTCAACCAACCCGAACTCCACAGGCATTCGGAAAATGGGTACATCGGGCGGCCATTCCTGCGTTTGACGAAGCCTGAGGATTGCTCGCACCGAATCGCCCACCGGCTCAACACCCCAGCTCACCAGATATTCAGGATGGCCAGGAGCCCTGAGCCACTGGTTAAAGAACCAGGAGTAGTCTTGCCCTGTGACCTCGTCAACCACCGCCTCGAAATCCTCGCTCAATGCGGTGGAATCCTGGTAGCGCTCCCCGTAGGTTACAAGGATTGTAAAGAAATCGTCATCCTCCACTATGCGCCGCAGCATATGCAGAACCGACGCGGGCTTCTCGTAGGTCAACGGTGAGTAAATCCGCTCCCATGGAGGATCAAGTATGGGATAGCGCCTTGATTGGAAGTCGCCGAGATACACGCCCGCAATCTCCCGCTCATAGTACTCCTGATAAGCAGCGGCGCCGTCGCGGTGCTCAATCCATAGCACCTCGCAGTAGGTGGCAAAACCCTCGTTAAGCCACATGTGCTTGAGCTTTCTGCAGGTTGTGGCATTGCCCCACCAGGAGTGAGAAAGCTCGTGGCCCACGATAACGTCCCAGTCGCCCCAGTCGATGCCGGTGTTGATGTGGGTGCAGGTCTGGTTCTCCATGGCACCCCCTACCGGTGCATACACATGTGCATACTTCTCGTCAAGGAAGGGGTAGGGGTAGAAGAGCTCGGAGAAGTACTCCACTATATCCTTTACCCGCATGAGCTTAGGGGTAACCTGGGCGGAATCCTTACGGAGCACCCAGTGGTAGATAGGTAGCGGTGTGCCGTCTATCCAGGCGGTATCTTGAGTAAGTGCGTAGTTCTTCGAGACGGCGAACGCGATGAGGTAGGTGGCAATGGGATGATGTTCCTGCCAATGGAAGGTCCAGCTTGAACCCAAACGATCAGCAGAGACAAGCGTACCGTTTGATATAACCTCGTAGCCCTCAGGCACCGTAACCTGCATCTCCATCGTTGCCTTATCAGCCGGGTTATCCTGGCAGGGGAACCAGTATTTAGCAGCCCAGGGGGCGTTGCAGGTATAGGTTACCGCGTCATCGGATTGGCTGGAGTCTATATAAAGTCCCCTGCCGAACCCGCCGGATGCCATGGTGGGTTTGCCGTGATAGCCTATGGTCAGGGTGATCTCTTCCCCTTGCAAAGCGGTGCGATCCAAGGAAACGATGAGGGATGAATCCACTCGACTGTAGGAACGCGGAGTAGCATCCTCATCTATCCCGGCGATCTCCATACCGACGAAATGAAGTATCAAAGAATCGGCGGGCTCAAGTATATTGAGGGTGATTTCTGCATTGGCCGACAGGGTCTCTGCAGGTATATCCACGTCAAGGGCGAGCTTGTAGTGCTGGATGTCGTAAGCAAGGCTCGTATCTTCAATAATCAGATTGTCAAAATCCATAACCGGATGACGCTCCAACCCGCTTCGCTCCTCTGGCCAGAACGTAGCCAGAAGAGAAAACAGAATCAACAGTGATTTCATGGCTATCTCACTTTAACGACCTTAACGTTCGCCGATTCCCCGTTTGCTTGTTCAAGACGCACGAAGTAAACGCCGGAAGCCAAATCACTGAGAGGATAAACGCGGTAAAACTCGGTGGATCTACCCTCATAAAACTCTTTGACTTGTCTACCCGCAGCATCGTAAAGTATCAGACGCAGCGGCGTGGCATCAGGCTGAGTGAAACGTACGTGCAGGAAATCGGTGAATACGCCGTCTGCTTCAAGCGTCAGCGCAGTTGACTTGACATCGTGCTGAGCTACACCTGTAGGGACATAAGGAACAGAGTCTATGTCGTTGTATTGGGTTAGTTCGCACAGCACCTTATCATTGGGGTCAAGGCGAAAGGAGTCCGGTTCGCCTTGAACCTGGACGGTAAAGCGCTGGTAGCCCATGCTGTCAATAAAGGGGAAGAGCGTGGTATCATTCCCGGAGTAAATCGCCACCTCAAGCGGCATGCGGAACGGGAAGTAGTGAACCTTCTGATCCTGGGTTTGGGCAATCGCAAATTCTATCTCGTAAACTGGCGTTGATTTCTGAGAGAGGTATGTTGCAGGTGTTACGGGTGCCCATCCGATCTCATAATGAGGATGCCCGGGGCCGTAAATCCACTCGTCGAAGAACCAGTCAAGGTCCTGGGCCGCCACCTCCTCCATCGCCTCCTGAAAGTCGTCGGTGATAACAGCTTCGTTTGCGTTGCGCCAGCCATACTCTTTCAGCCCGGCAAAGAACACTGAATCACCCAGAACCTGGCGCATCATGTGCATAACGCTTCCGCCCTTCTTGTAGGTTGTGGTACCAAAGAGATCGCCCCAAGGCGGGTCATAGATAGGATGGCGCTGACCGTACTCAAGATAGAGATCCATTATCCAACGAGCGTAGGCGTCGTATCCCTCCTGACCGTAGGCCTTCTCCCACCAAAGAACCTCGCAGTAGGTTGCAAAGCCCTCGTTGAGCCAGAGGTCGGCCCAGGTGGCGCAGGTCAGCCAGTCGCCCCACCAGTGATGGGAAAGCTCATGCGCAATTACCCAGCTCCAGTTATCTCCCCACCCCGAGTAGGTGTTAAAGAAGGTGCAGGTGGCATTCTCCATCGCCCCGCCGATAGGCGCATGGACCTGATCGTACTTCTCCGAGGCAAAAGGATAGGGGGGGAATATTTCGGAGAAATATTCCACTATTCCGGGTGTGCAATCGAACTTATCCCTTACATCGTTGACCGCAAGAACCCACGTTCTCATGGGAACTTTGATCGCATCCACAGTAGCGAATGTATCCTTTGTGACGTAATGCTTGCTTGCGGCGAAGGCAATAAGGTAGGTGGGTTGGGGATAGTGCTCCTGCCAGGTGTATGTCCACCAGTTGTCGTTCTTTTCCAAGGATTCAAGCGTGCCGTTAGCTACGAGTTGATAATCGCGAGGCACGGTGAGGCGCTGGGTAAAGGCGGCCTTGTCCGAGGGCTCGTCGTAGCAGGGAATCCAGTTCCGCGCCCCTTGCGGTTCACAGTTGGTGTAGGTAACCACCGCATCTATCATAAGACCCTGTCCATTTTGAACAGGCTTTCCGTGGTAGCTAATGGTTAGGGAGAGGGTCTCACCCGCCTGCACGTCGCGTCCCAGGGCTACCTTAAACTTATCGATCATAACCGGCGTCCAGGACAAATCACGAGTTCCCTCTTTTACCGACTCTATTGTATAGATCCAGTGGAAGTTAAGAGGCAGGGTATCGAGGGTGTCGGAAAGGGCCTGAAGCGTTATGGTGACCTCAGCCCAGATGGTATCCGCGGGGATGTCCACGGTCATATTGATGTCGTAGTCAAGCACGTCGAAATCGTGCCCCCCATCCCAGTAGTCTCCCGGCATTGAAAGAGCTTGATCAACTCGCTCCTGCTTTTGGATAAGCATGGACTGCTCGAGTGTTGGAAGAGGTACGGCAGTAAGTAACATAAACAACAAACTCATTTCCATCCTTTCGTTAAATGGTTTGACCTCGATTGATCTAGTTTAACCTGAGGTTTAGGGTTGTCAAGCGATATGAGGTTTTGGCCTAAACTAGTGGAGTTTAACCGTCTTTACCGTCCGGCTCACGCCATCCCTTGCCTGCAGGCGAATAAAGTAGATGCCTTGGCCAAGTTCATGCAACGGGTATACTCGATAGAACTCCCTGGTCTTTCCCTGGTAGAAAACCTTGACGCGTCTGCCCGAAGCGTCATAAAGTGAGAGGGTTATGGGCTCGGACCCCGGATTGCTGAACCGGATGTGCAGAAGATCGGTGAAGAGTGCGTCGGCGGTCAAATTCGCACCGGTGGCAGCAACCGGCTGTTCTGCTATACCCGGCTCGGGAACATCATCTATATCATCGTGGTAGACTATCTCGCATAGAATCTTGTTGTCAGGGTCGAGCAGGAACGAATCCGGCTCGTAGTCAACCTCAACCGTAAATCTTTGATAGCCGATGCTGTCGGTAAAAGCAAATATCTCCTCTACACCATCGTGATATACCCCGATTTCCATAGGCATGTGGAATGGGAAGTAATGTTTTGACTGATCCTGCATCTGTGATACTGCAAACTCTATCTCGTATGCCGCAGATGATTGGTAGGTTGGCGGTTTGACCCTCCATCCTGTTTCGTAGTGGGGGTGCCCGGGCCCGTAAATCCATTCGTCAAAGAACCAGTCAAGATCCTGGTCTGCCACATCCTCCATCGCCTCCTGGAAATCGTCGGTGATAACGCTTTCGTTGGCATTATCCCGCGCATACTGGTTGAGACCGGCAAAGAAGGCTGAATCCCCAAGAACCTGACGCAGCATGTGCAGCACGCTGCCGGCTTTGTCGTAAGTTACGGTACTAAAAACCTCGCCCTCTGGAGGATCGTAGATGGGAAAGAGCTTTTTGGAATCCAGATAAAAATCCATTATAAACTCGGTATACTCATCGTAACCCTCTTGTCCATAAGCCTCTTCCCACCAAAGAACCTCGCAGTAGGTGGCAAAACCTTCGTTAAGCCAGATATCGGCCCAGGTTGCACAGGTAAGCCAGTCGCCCCACCACTGATGGGCAAGTTCGTGAGCAATAAGGTAATCAAAATTGCCTACGTAACATGCCAGGAAGGTGCAGGTTGTGTGTTCCATGCCTGCTACGGGCAATTTACCTCCAAGATCCACCTGGTCATACTTCTCATCGGAAAATGGATAGGGCGGGAATATTCTTGAGAAATGCTCCACCATGGCCGGGGTCCGATCAAACGAAGTATCCAAATCCTCATCAATCTCAAGCAGCCAGAGATCAACCGGAACCGTTTGTCCATTAACAACTGCAAAGCTGTCCTTGGTTACAAAATTCTTACTGGCAGCAAAGGCGATAAGATAGGTTGGTTGTGGATAGTGTTCCTCCCAGGTGTATGTCCGCCAATCCCCCACTTCACTGCTCGATTCAAGGGTTCCGTTGGCAACTACCTTATTGCCCGCCGGTACGGTAAGGCGCTGGGTAAACGTAGCTTTATCGGAAGGATGATCATAACACGGTATCCAGTACCTTGCACCCTGGGGTTCACAAAAGGTAAAAGTCACCGAGCGTTCTCCATCCTCAGGTTCTATATAAAGACCTCCCCCCAAACTTGCCGGGTTAAGGGTCGGTATACCATGGTAGGAAAAGGTGATATCAAGGGTCTCAGATTCGGCAACCTGGCGCCCCAGCTTTACAAACAAATTCTCATCTTCGACCGATAACCATTCCAGATTTCGAGTTCCCTCCTTTATTACATCGATTGTATAGGGGGTGAAGTGAAGCCTTAATGTATCCAGTGTATCGGAAAGGGCCTCCAAAGTGATGGTTACATCGGCCCAGATGGAGTCCGCGGGGATATCTACGGTAATATCGATATCGTAATTGAGCACGTCGAAATCGTGACCTTTATCCCCGTAGTCTCCCATGATTACCGAAGTAGAAGCCTCCTGCTTTTTAAGCATCATGTGCTGCTCGGCGGTAGGCAGGGGCACTGCCGTCAGCAATAACAAGATAAAACTCATAAATCACTTCCTTTTTGTAATGGTTCAACCCTAGTCAAATTAGTTTATGCCTGGTGTATAAGATGTCAAGCACAAGAAAGGCCGGCTGACCGTCCATAGGACGATTGAGGCCGGCCTGTTTCATCTTTGCTGCAATCTTTTGTCCCAAGGGGACAAAAGGAGCGCTTAACTATTCCTCTTTATACTCCGGTATAAAACCTTCCTTCATGAGAAGCTGGACCGAGTCGCGGGCGTTTTTTATGATCTTCTCCGCGTTCTTCATGATGTCGTCGTAGGTGAGGTTGGTGATTCCGGCCACGCCTTCTTTTATGGCCTGCATACCGACGGCGGCAGCCTCGCGCGGGTAAACCTCCCACTCCTCCATGGAAGGGATGATGTAATCCTCTCTGAGACCTTTATCTTCTGCGACCTTGGCAAGCTCCTTGGCCGCGGCGATGCACATCCCGTCGGTGATGGTGCGGGCGTGAACGTCAAGGGTGCCGCGGAAGATGCCCGGGAAGCCCAGGGAGTTGTTGACCTGGTTGGGGAAGTCTGAACGACCTGTTGCGACAACTCGGGCCCCCGCCTTCTTAGCCTCCCATGGCCAGATCTCAGGAACAGGGTTGGCGCACGGGAAAACGATCGGGTCTGCGGCCATCCCCTTGATCCACTCGGGCAGGATGGTTCCAGGCCCTGGTTTGGATGCCCCTACCACCGCATCAGCGCCGCGCATGGCTTCGGCAGGACCGCCCGTGATCTGTTCCGCGTTTGTGATCTGGGCAAGCTCCCACTTTTCTTTATATTTTTCAGCCAGCTCGGTGCGGCCCCTGTGGATGATCCCCTTGGAATCAATCATAATGATGTTTCCAGCCTTGAATCCACCAGCTATGCACACGTGGGCAGCCCGGATGTTGGCAGCACCGGCGCCAAAGAACACCAGCTTAACATCCTCAATCTCCTTACCCACAAGTTTAATGGCGTTGGTAAGACCTGCATAGATGATGGCCGCGGTACCCTGCTGGTCGTCGTGCCAAACAGGGATGCGCGCGCGCTTGCGAAGCTCATCCAGCACGTAGAAACACTTAGGCTGGGAGATATCTTCGAGATTGATGCCACCGAACGAAGGTTGAATGAGAAGCACAGTCTCGATGATCTTGTCCGGGTCCTTGGTATCAAGACAGATGGGGAAGGCATCAACTCCGCCCAGGTACTTGAAAAGGAGTCCCTTGCCTTCCATCACCGGCAACCCGGCCTCAGGGCCGATGTCGCCCAGGCCCAGGACACGGGTGCCGTCGGAGACCACCGCAACCATGTTGCCCTTGTTGGTATGCTCGAACACCTTCTCAGGGTTTTCTTTAATATCCAGACACGGCTTGGCCACACCAGGCGTGTACCAGATGGCGAAGTCGTCCATGTTGCGCACACAGCACTTGGCCGTCACCTGGATCTTGCCCTGATAGAACGGGTGCATCTTCATCGCATCCTTGCCCGGCTTGGCGGCCTTGGCAAGAAGCTCCTCAACGTTCCTTTCTTCCATTATTGTTTCTCCTTTGGCTTGAGTTTAAATCTTTCGGGTAAAAGCTGATCAAGCGTTAACCAGCGCTCCTTTTCTTCTGTAAACATAAGAATTGGAACCTCTCCTTCCGCAAATTCCGATATCACCGCAAGACACGCCCCGCACGGAACCGAAGGTTCATCTGTAGGGATATAGACGGCGAGTGCGATTATTGCCCTTTCCCCTGCCGAGACAGCGTTAAAGATCGCCGTCCTCTCCGCACAGATACTGAGTCCGTAGGAGGCGTTCTCCACGTTGGTGCCTGAATAGATGCGGCCGCTTTCGACAAGAACCGACGCCCCCACCGGGAAGCCAGAATAAGGTGAGTAGGAGTTCACCGCCGCATCACGTGCCGTTTGTTTAAGTTTCTCAACTACTTGCGAGGGTGGCAACGATTCTTCCCTCGATTGTGTTTGAGGATCACTTCCAGACCGTTCTTCCGGTGACATTAGTCAAGAAGATACGCCAATTCTGATGCTTGTCAAGCATTCCAACCTTCTTCGTCGTGACCGACCGATCGCCTCCAACGGAGGCGGTGGCGATCTTTAATGCTCCCTTTCGCCTGCGGCGAAAGGATCGCAAAGCGACGACTGAGAATGTAGGGACCGACCTCAGCGTGCCCCTTGGGGTACTGAGTGCCCCATAGGGTATCAGGTCGGCCCGCTTACTATCTTATGAAAACAACCTTCTGAGTCGTGGATGACGTTTCACCCTCAACCCTGGCGAAATAGACACCTTCACCCCACGCGTCCGTTCCACGACCGCGCGGGGACCCGACCGTTAGCGTAGCACCACGACTTTCGTACGTGCCGAGTAACCTTTGATTGAAACCCTTGCGAAGTAGACGCCGGATGGAAGGGAGGAGGGCGGGGAGGGCGTCCAGATGCCCTTGCCTTTTATGGTTTCTTGGAGCACCCTTCGCCCGTCCGAGGAGTAGAGGGTAAGCTTGGCCTCGCCCGTAACACTCCCGGACACGTCGTAGAAGAGCCGGTTGAGCGAGGCTGAGAGCTGGATTGGTGATGCGGTTTGAATCGGTGATTCCACTACCCCTATACCCATGTCCCAGTCGGTGATCATTGCAAAGGCCTCGAAGATGGTGTCGGTGTTAAGGCGCGAGTACACCCAAACGATACGGTCGTCGCAGCAGGCAACCGCAGGAGGCTGAGTGTGGGCCCAACAGTTCACGGTATCCGCTCCCCAGGGCGGGGTGTACTCAAACAGGGTGGTGCGGCGTATCGGCTCATTGTCCTGTATGTATCCCAGTATCCCTCCACCATGATCCCAGGTACGCAGTTTTGCATCAGGATAGTCATAGCGGGTTCTTATGTGCGTGTAGGCAAAGCTGTCGTTAGGGGCAACGGCCGTGGAATACCAGCCTTCAGAACCGCCATGTGCACCCCACAAGGTATCTTCCCATATCAGCCCGCGTATGGGATGGCGCGTCAGACCTCTATCACTGAACACCCGACCCACAGTAATCGGATAACCACTTGGATCTTTCCAGAACATCACGAAGCGGTCGTTATCCAGCCAGTAGGACTCAACCCGGCAGGCGCTAGAGCTATCCTCATTCACCAGATGCCCCATCGGCTCCCAGGGCAGGATTGATTCATCCTCGGCGTCAAACACCTGGAACTTGGGATAACTGGGATAACCTCGAGATTCACGCCAGGTTACCACCAGGTCGCCAGCATCGTTCAGCGCCACACCAGGCCAGACGGAATAGACATCATCAGGGAGATCGCCGTGAACCCTGAAGGGATTACCCTGCGGGCCACTATCGAAAGAATAACGTCTGGCGTAAATCGTATCACCATCCCAGACTATGGCAAACTCGCCCTTGTCGTTAAGACTCACCGCAACCGATCTGTTGGAGCTGGGAGCGTATCCCTGATAGCCTGTCTGAGGGGAACCCAGGGGATTGCCGCTCGTGTCAAAAAGCTGTAAACGTAAAAACGCCTCATCAGGGTTCGGATCAGGATGTTCTGTCCAGAGCAGGACGGTATTCCCTGCCGAATCCATGTCAAGATGGGAACCGCCTATCCGGTGGGTATCCGCCACCTTGGTTATCTTGTAGGCATCGGTTAAGGGGTTGCCGTCGGAGTCAAAGAAACGTATATACAGTTCAAGCCCGCGCCGATGCGAAAGAAGCAGGTTGTCTAACCATGCTACGGCAAAATGCCCGTCAGAGGCCATTGCCGCGCGAAGGCAACCCTGATGATGGCCTGGTTCAACCTCGGCTATGCGAAAGGGTTCTACAAGGACTCCACCGCACAGGGTTAAAGCTAAAAGACTTATATTGAACATCTTGACCTCCTTTTAGTTATTAAAGGCAAATTTCGCTTCTTGTCAAGGGAGGAGGGGGCTTGCCCCCTCCTCCAAAGGTTAAGATTCAATCCTGCAGCTCGCCTTCACTGCCGCCGTCTCCATCTGTAAAGCCCCCAGGAGTGCTGTTGCCGAAATACCAGTTTGCGCTATAGGTGGGTGTAGCAGGGACGTAGTTGAAGTAATCGTAATAGAACTCTGTATCCCAGGTGCCTTCGAGGGTGAACTCAACAGTCTGTAGGGGGGGGCCGGGTATATAGAGAATCGCCTTGCCTGTCCAGGTGGCGCCGTCATCGACTTCCTTATGGCCTCTTCGACCTGTAGGTTTCGAGCCGCTGGCTCCTGGCCAAAGCTTGATGTAGTAGCCAGCATATTCGCCACTCTCGCAGGTGAAGGTGCCAGGAGTTACAGCGTAGACGAAAAACGAATCGACATCTCCATAGGTGCAGTCATAAAGCACGCCTTCACCTCCCGTATACTCAAAGCGGGCGCCAAAGTATTCGAGGTATCCTGAGTTGAACCAGCCGTCCCAGGCTTCGTAATAGCCGTAGGCGCTGGTGGCGGCCACGAGCATCACCGCAACCGCGGCGATGATAAGGAGAGTTTTTGGTTTACGCTTCATTTTTAGTCTCCTTGGCTTAGTTGTTTTTTTGTTTCCTCTCCCGCTATCATCTCGCCCTCCGGGTAGCCGCATATAGATTATAGGATAAAGTCAGGGTCTGTTAAGTTAATTCTGCCAATTAAAGATGATACTATGTTTTTGGCATTATTTTGCATAAGCTTCTGAGAGGGGGGTAACTTAGGAGTGTTATTCTATAAAATCTATAGAGTATTTAATGCAGGATAACACGTTTGTCTCGTTCTGTTCAATCAGTAGAACGCACCGCCGCAACCTTGACATAAGTCTTGTCGCCGCTAGAATAACATTGTCCGGTGGGCCAGGCGGTCGCTTCGCTTTTCGAGCGGAGAGGAAAGTCCGAACTCCACAGGGCAGGGTGCCGGCTAACGGCCGGAAGGGGCAACCCTTGACCAGTGCCACAGAAAATACACCGCCTGCCTACGGCAGGTAAGGGTGAAAAGGTGCGGTAAGAGCGCACCGCCTGGGTGGTAACATCCAGGGCACGGTAAACTCCACCCGGAGCAAGGCTAAGCAGAGGGGCGGCGGCCCGCCGATGAGGTTTTACCTCGACCCCTCGGGTAGGCTGCATGATGCCCGCGGCAACGCGCTGGCACTAGACAAATGACCGCACTCGACAGAATTCGGCTTACAGGCCCACCGGACCCTTAATGCTCCTTTTGCCCTTTGGGCAAAAGATCGCAAATAGAAACGCACAAAAACTCATGCGGAGATCGTACTTTTTATGTTACGTAACGCTTTCGGGATCCCCATGAGGGGACGCAGTACCCTCATGGGGTATAAAGAACTCGGCTTACACCCGTAACACCATCCCAAAAGGTTGCTTCGCACACTTTTTTGGACCCAGGACACAAGCCTCCAAATAATTAACGTCCCCTGGCAAGATTCAATCTGTGTAATCTGCATACGCCTATGGCGAGAACGGCTTCCAAGGAGTTCTCATCTGTGGTTCAATTTCTTAAGTTGACAAGGTCTATACATACCCTATAATCCCTTCATGGGTGTAATTACATTGCTTCTTCTGGGAGGTTTTGCCCAGGACAATCTGGGAGCCTTGATGGCCGGGCAAGATCTGGCCTACACGGTCAGAGCCCAAGACGGGTTCGCGGCAACGATTCACGTGGTGGAGCTCAGGGACCCCTACGAAGGGTTCACAACGATCTTAAAGCCCCAGGTCGGTATACGCAGGGGCATCTTTTGCTTCTCGATCGGCTATCTGCTTTCTCCGCTTTCTCCAGGAGACCTGACGGGCGTTCCCTTATGCGCGGATGTGAGCGCAGGCATCAGACCGGACAACCATCTCTTTATTCGCCCCCGCGTCTCGCTCCTTGGACCCGCAACATTCTGCGCCGACGACGCTTATGAGAGCTACGATCTCTACCTCAGTGCAGGAGGCGGCGGGGACGTAGTCTATGACCCATTCAGTCAATCGAAGATCAAACCGGTGATCTCTCTGGGGGGTACAGCAGGCTATGCCTTTGGGAGATTAATCTCCGACATCAATCAATACGAAGAGCCGCTTGCGGGATTCGGAGCGGCAGTCAACGCCTCGCTTTCCCTTCTATACTCAAGGGAATCGTGGAGTGCTGCCCTTGAAGCAAGGATTAGCTACGGCGGACGGTTGAATCCAGGCTTATCCTTCTCTTTCCTATGGTAGCTATACTCCTCTCTCTGACACTTACATCTCAGGCGGTGACGGTTGGTATGCCGTTCCTGAAGCTCGGGGTGGGAGCGCGTCCTGTGGCAATGGGTGAGGCGTTCACCGCGGTCGCAGACGACGCCAACGCTATGTTCTGGAATCCCGCAGGAATGGGTATGATGGATCAATTCGACGTCTCGCTCATGTTCATGAACCTTTATGGAAACGTAACCTACAGCAGCGGTGCAACCGTCTTTCCGCTTTCTCGCCGCAGAAAGGTAAACATGGGAGCCGCACTGGCATACCTTTCGGCAACCGATACCCTTCGCGACGAGGAGGGTAGAACCCAGGGGGAATTCTCCCTCTACGACGTCCTGGGATCGGCAGGGGTAGGGTGGAAGCTGAACCGCTACGTTTCGCTGGGCGCTTCAGGGAAGTTTATTGCCTCAAAGATACACAACTACCATGCCTACTCGCTCTTAGGAGACTTCGGCCTAAAGGTGAAGCCGACCAAATACCTCTACTTAGGCCTTGTGCTTCAGCATCTGGGGACCCCAAGAAGATTCATTTATGATATTGAACTTGCCCCTACCACCGTCCGGGGAGGACTGGCCCTGTTTTTTCCGTTCAAAGACAGCCATCTTCTCTTCGCCTCCGACCTTGCCTGGCCTATTGATGATCCGCCTACCGTTGGCGTGGGAGGAGAGCTTAAGATATACCTCTCGCCTGAGGACGGCATGGGCTCATCAGGTCTTGCCATTAGAGGGGGGTATCGCTCAGGCTATCATCTCGGCACGTGGGGAGGTTTCAGCTTCGGCTTGGGCTACGAGTACGAGTTTACCAAAGTGCTTCACTTAACGTTGGACGCGGTCTACTTCTCGTATGGATTCCTTGGAGGCTCGGAGCGTCTCTCACTCGGAGTGAACTTCCGCCCCAACTGAGCGCTTCGAACGCCGGCAGGTACTTGCCAGCTGCGTTCCAGATGAAAAAACCGTCCGAGCCTGCGGCAAGCGAACCGAGAACCTGGTCGAAGATGTATTGGGGACCGAAGCGCGGGGCACGCCACGAGAACCCCTGGACGTAAGGCACTATACGGGCCTTTGAGGAACTCATGAGATTGTAAGCACTCTCCACGCTCGTGTAGTAGACCCAGAAATCCCTGTCAGGTTCACCTGCAAGGAACTGCGGTGAGAAGTGTGAAGGATACAGCATAGGGCAGATGTAGTCAACGTGGCGGGCGATCCTTGAAAGCTCCTGGCCCTCCAGCTTCAGGGTACGCCAGGCCGCGTAGCCGAAGACATCCACCGAAAGCGGCACCGTGATGCTTTCTTGCATCATCTTTAAAAACCCCTCTATGGCCTCCTCCTTGATTCTTCCCTTGCGCCCGTAGAAGATACAGGTGGAAACGTCGCCGTCTGTAGGGAAACGCACGTAGTCCAGTTGAATCTCATCAAACCCTATCTCCTCGAGTTCCCTGGCTATAGAAATATTGTAGGACCAGGTCCGTTCGTCGAAAGCGTTTAACCAGTGTGCACCACCCTCATCCGCCCACATACCGCCCACGCTGTGGTAAACCGCAAAGTTAGAATAGCTGCACGCGTGATCATCCTTAAAGCAAACGATCCTTGCTATGACCCTGACGTTGTGATGGTGCATGCGTCGGATCAACGAATCCACATCAAAAATCGGCCTTATCGCTCCGCAAGATCGGGCTATCGAGTTCTGGGAAGGATAACGAAGCAGCCCGAAGTCGTCCTTCATATCCACTACAATGGTGTTAAGATCACCGCGGTCTGCCGCCTTTTCTATCCTTTGAAGCAGCCACTCTTGATGTGCGCTATAAGGCGAAAGGTAAAGACCGCGTATGTATTCCTGTCCCTCAAGCAAAGAGGGGGCAATCAGTACAGCGAGCACTGCGGCGGCAATGCTCCTTGCCCAACCGAACGATGAGCGCGTGGTACTCATTGTAGATTTCACTCCTTCGAGGAAGCGCGTCCTCGAACATAAACCGGATCTCTTCGTAGGAAGTTTGATCGGAGATCATACCGTGTCGCAAAAGCATCCTGCGGGTGTAGGCGTCCACCACGAAGCAAGGAAGATCAAACCCGTAAAGCAGAATCGAATCCACGGTCTCAGGTCCCAGGCCATTAAGATTCAAAAGACGCTCCCGCCACTGTGAGGCTTGAGATGTGGGTATCTTCCAGGGCGGTGAACCTAGATTATCTGCAAGGAACCTCATGAGACGATGAAGACGCCCGGATTTCTGACGAAAGTAACCTGAGGGCCTAATCGCCTCTGCAAGTTCAGGTAGTGGTAGTTCGAGAAAGGCATGAAGGGAATCGCAGGTGTCTTCAAGAAGCCCTCGGAATTTCAGGTTGGCTACAGCCCGAGCCGCATTCTTCCAGCTGGTTGCCTGCGCCAAAACCGCCCCGGCCACTATCTCGGTCTGGGTATCAGCAGGCCACCAGCCCTGAGATCCCCAGCGTGTAAAAAGCTTCTCGTAGGCTTTGCTAAGATCAAGAGGATGAAGTTTGAAGAAATCCTTCCCTGAAGCGGGCGTGGTGGCAGGTGACATAAGAGAGTCTGGGGAGCTAATAATCAACGATATTGCTCTGCACAAAGCCGCCGGCGTTGCGCCGGTCAAGCTGGTAGAACCGCTCACGTGATCCGCCTCTGAGCTTCTGCAGGCGGTGGTACTGACAGGAGACCGCAGGTTCGGTTCCCTGGAGGAAGTACTCCGTACGGGTGTGAGGACAATCAGGGGTGGCAAGCTGGCCTGTAAGCGTACATATCTCACGGGTCACTATCCCCTCAGGCATCTTGAAGGTAGAAGGAGGCAAACTGTCGGTTGCGGCCTTCATGAACGCAGCCCAGATTGGGGCCGCGCAAGAACCACCCCCGGCCCCTCGGTAGATCGTCTGCTTCGTGTCAAAACCAACCCAGACGGCACAGGCAATCTCCGGGGTAAAGCCCACGAACCAGCCGTCCGTAAAGTCGTCGGTAGTTCCGGTCTTGCCTGCGGCAACGCCTTTGAAGCCGCGGCGGCGGATCACCGTGGCCGTGCCGTTATTGATAACACTCTGCATCATGGAGGTCACAAGGAAGGAGGTCTGTAGAGATAGAACCTGTTCGCCCTGCTGGGGGAACCACTCCTCGATGATCTCGCCGTCACGTGAAACGATTCGACGGATGAAAACAGGTTCCACCCTGCAGCCCTGATTCGCCAGGGTGCAGAAGGCGGTTACCATCTCAATCGGAGCAACTTCAACAGTACCAAGGCCGATAGAGAGCACCGGCTTCAGAGGGGAGGCAATACCCATCCTGTGAGCGTACTCGGCAACGACTTCAGGGCCAACGTAGCGTGTAAGACGCACCGCAACAAGGTTGCGGGATTGTGCCAGTCCCTCCCGTAAGGTCATGGGTCCGTAGAATTTACGATCCCAGTTGGCAGGAGCATAAAGCGAACGCCCTGTACGTACAAGCACAGGCGCATCAAACTCCACATCACCAGGGGTAAAACCGTTGTCTATAGCGGCGGTATAAACGAATACCTTGAACGATGAACCAGGCTGACGTTTCGCCTGTACCGCTCGATCAAAGGAACTCTGCTTGTAATTCCTGCCTCCCACAAGCGCCAAAACCTCGCCGGTATGCACATCCATCGCCACAAGTGCCGCCTGAAGATACTTCGGCGCCTCGCTCTCGTCGGTGAACGTCACCGTATCGTAGTCAGCCTTAAGCACCTTGAGGTTCTTCTTGTGCTCGATCTCCAAAAGCTGCGTCTCCACCGCTTCGTTGGCTGCACGCTGCATATTTAGATCAAGCGTGGTGTAGATGTAAACACCATCGCGGTAGATCAAGCCCGACCCGTATTTACGCTCAAGATAGCGCCTGACTTCCTCTACGAAGTAGGGAGCCTCGTTAGGAGGCAGCCTGCGCGGGGCAAGTTCTATCTCGGTAGCAATCTGCTCATCCCGTGCCTTCTTATCTGTCTTGCCCGTCTCGTAAAGGGCATTTATGAAGCGATCGCGGCGTATCCTGGCTCGTTTGGGATGCTCGTAAGGCGAGTAGTAGCTGGGAGACCGCGTAAGGCCCGCAATAAGGCAAAACTCCTCGATGGAAAGCTCGCCTAGATGCTTGTCGAAAAACCTCTGAGCCGCAGCCTCCACACCGTATGCACCGTGCCCGAAGTAGACCTGATTCAGGTACATCTCAAGTATCTCATCCTTTGCATACATCTTCTCAAGCTGCATCGCAAGCACCGCCTCCTTTATCTTCCGCATGAGGCTCTTCTCAAAGGTAAGGAACATGTTCCGCGCAAGCTGCTGGGTAATGGTACTCCCACCCTCGACGATACGACCGGCGGCGAGATTCTTAAGGAAAGCCCTGAAGATGTCTGCAAAACTCACCCCCCAGTGCTTGTAGAAACGCTTGTCCTCAACAGTCACGAAAGCGTCCACCATAAGCACAGGTATGCTGTCCAAGGGGATGGGATCGCGGCGCTCCACGTAAAACTCATAGATCAAGCTGTCGTTGCGATCGAACACCTTTGTGGTCAGCGCAGGCCTATAGGTCTGAAGCGAAACCGGATCGGGCAGATCCCTTCTCGCAACCGAAAGTATAACAATCCCTATGCCTGCAAGGAAAGCGTAGATAAATGAAGGGACTATCAAGCCAAAGAAGAGCCATTGCTTGCGCGAGATCCGAGGTAGATACCTCGACAATCCACGCCTTAGCCTAGATTTGCTTTGGCCAAGGCCAGGCTCGAGCCCCGGCGGGGGCTGGGTCGCCGGAAGATTACCCTTTTCTTGCTCCATCCTGGTTTAGACGCTCCTTTGATCTAAAAGTTAATCCGATCTCATACATCAGCGTTATCTCATCTACCTTAAAGTCTAACCGCGCATAGCACTTATGTCAACCCGTACCCGTAACACCCCAGTAACACCCCCGTAACACCCGTACCACCCCCATACCACCCCCGTAACACCCCCGTAACACCCTCCCTCGTAACACCCTCCACCTTGTGCTCCTCGCAGAAAAACGGCAGAAAGTTGCCTGAAATCGTCAGGATTGAGGCATTTAATCAGTAACCCAACCTATCCACCGAGAGGAATTTGACTATGCCGCTTCCTCATCTATAATGGGACGTGGACCTTTTTGCAAGCAAAGAATCTTCTCCAGACGAGGGCTCGCAGGCACCGCTCGCGGAAAGGATGAGGCCGCGCACCCTGGATGAGTTTGCGGGACAGCAGCATCTGGTGGGCAAAGCCAGACCACTGCGCAAGTTGATTGAGACAGGCAACATCCCATCAATGATATTCTGGGGGCCGCCGGGCTCGGGCAAAACCAGCCTCGCTTTCCTTATCGCCAACCTGGTGAACGCCGACTTCATCGGCCGCAGTGCGGTGACCACGGGCATCAAGGAGGTGAAGCAGATCGTACAGCGCGCCAGGATGGTGTGGAAAGCACACAAGCGGCGGACGATTTTGTTCCTTGATGAAATTCACCGCTTTAATAAAGCTCAGCAGGATGCGTTCCTGCCCCACGTGGAGAAAGGTACGATCACCCTGATCGGCGCCACAACCGAGAATCCCTCCTTCGAGGTGATCGGACCGCTTTTGTCCCGATCAAGGATATTCGTATTTAATCCTCTTGAAGAAGAGGACTTGATGGTCATCCTCAAACAGGCAATGACCGAGGAACGCGGACTTGGTCCCCTGAAACCGGAAGCGGATGAAGAGGTACTACGATTCATCATCAAAATTTCCGACGGCGACGCACGCAGGGCGCTGAATGCGATTGAAGCGGCAACACAGGTGACCGAACCTGGCAAGGAAGGTAAGAGAATCATTACCAGGGAAACCACCGAGGCGGTGCTGGAGCGCAAGTTCCTCTTATACGATAAGGCTGGTGAGGAGCACTACAACCTTATCTCGGCTTTTATCAAATCTCTGCGCGGCTCCGATGCAGACGCCGCCGTCTACTGGCTGATGCGGATGATCGAATCGGGCGAGGACCCTTTATATCTGGCGCGAAGGATGGTTATTCTAGCAGGTGAGGATATCGGTCTTGCCGACCCACAGGCACTTGTCGTTGCCAACGCTACCAAGGACGCGATTCACTTCGTTGGCTATCCTGAGTGCGTGTTCCATCTGGTGGAAGCGGCCATCTACCTGGCGCTTGCCCCCAAGTCCAACGCAACATTAAAGGCCATCCAGGCGGCGCGAAAGGACATCGAGGAGACCCAGGCAGAACCGGTGCCCATACATCTGCGGAACGCGCCAACCGGATTTATGAAGCACCTCGGCTACGGCAAGGACTATCAGTATCCGCACTCCTTTGAGGATGCGGTTGCAGACCAGGCGTACCGTCCACCCAAGGTTGAAGGACACGTCTATTATAAGCCTACCGACAGGGGGTTCGAGGCCCGACTGCAGGAACGGTTGAAAAATATCAGAGAGCGTAAGCGTAAGTCCCGATCAAAAGGGACCAAACCAAAGGACAAGTAGCTCTCACTCCCTTGACATCTTCCCCATACAGGCTATACTGAAAATTGGAAGGAAACATCTACTAAAAGGAGGAGAGATGCGAACTTCAAGTATTATCCTTATATCGCTGGTTTCAATGATGGTTTTAGCGACCCCGGCCTTTGCCTGGGTTGCCGAACCCACCGAGGAAACCGGCTATTACTACATGTATGACGATCAGTCTGACCCGCCGTTTTCTGAACCCCAACTGCCCCCATTACCGAGCTACGATTCGATATGGAACGATCCTGATGCAGGCAAGTTTGCACCATATGGCGGCGCGCCGTTCAGGTACACCATGGTTGACTCGTTCTGGTACTACGGGCAGTGGTACGTGCCCGGCAAGCGTCTGTATCTGTCTTCGGACGGCTGGGTAAGCTTCGATCCGGCCGCGGAGAATGGCTTCCCCTATCCGCCGATTACCGACCCTCCTATCCCTAACCCCGACGATCCAAACGCGCTTATCGCCCCGCTCTGGCAGGATATGGATCCTACCCAGACACCTGACCCTACTACCGACAACCGTGTGTACTACAAGTACGACACCGATGCCCGCTCTCTGATAGTTGAGTGGTACCAAACCCAGGGTCATGCTAACTCTAACTGGTACACTTTCGAGGTGGTTCTGCAGATGGGCGGCCAGGAGCTGTTGGAGGTTTCAGGTAATGAAATAGTGAGTCATCATCTCATCCACTTCCTGTACAACACCACCAACAACGGCTGGGACGCTGATAGTTTTCACGATCCCCCGGCAGTGGGCTTTGAGGATCAGGCAGGCGAAAAGGGAATCTACTATAGAGGCGACCTTGCCGACGGGCGGGTGATTCGTATGGGCTACAAAGGACCGTCCACCGCAGTTAAGGAAGATGGGTTCTTATCCCCCATTGAGACTCTATCAGTACAGTCTAAGACTGAAGGATACGACATACATTTCTCAGTACCGAGCCATACCCGCGTCAAGCTGGAGGTGTTCGACGTAACCGGTCGTCATCTGCGGACGCTGGCAGATAAGACCTATACCGCCGGCACCCACACCCTCTACTGGAACGGTTGTGATGCTAAAGGCCGTAAGATTGCCCAGGGAGTATACCTGGTGCGCATGGAAGCGGATGGGCGGAGAACTACAAGGAAGGTAGTTGTTTTTTGATTCTGACCTGTCAGGATCATATCACAGATATCTTTTAAGCTCTTCTCCCAGAAGAGCCAGCGCTCGCTCAAACCTGGGTTTGTTGGCCGGCATGTTCGGCCAGCGGTTGAGGCCGGAAGGATGAGGCAAAACGATCACCGAGACCTTGCGATTCCAGATACGGCGATGGATCCTCTCTCCCACCAGATTCATCCCGGCGTCTCGACCTAGTACTGTCTTGGCTGCGAGTGATCCGATAAGAACGAGTAGCTTGGGCTTGGCGTGAGAAAACTCCTGTTCAAGATAAAGAGAACAGTTCTTCTTCTGCTGTGTTGAGGGTGGTGCATCGTCCTTACCGCTCGGACCAAGGCCGGGGTAACATTTGGCGACTGCTGTAATATAAGCGTTTGCCCTGATGTAATCTTCCTCGTAACCCAGATCGGCAAACCAAGACCAAAGCTTGCGTCCCGCCGGGCCGGAAAAGGGAATCCGGGAGCCAATCTCGTGCCGCCCAGGCGCCTGGCCGATGATCATCAAAGGCCGATTTGCCCCACCCTCAAATATAACCGCAGGATCAAGGAAATCCTCACAAAGTTTACAGGCACGCAGCTCATCTGCGAAGAGCTGATAGGATTCTTCTTGTTCTTGTAGAATCCTTTTGCGATTTTCTAGGGAAGGCAGGCAGCCGCAGTAATCCTGGCGGTACAGGTGGAGTTTCTCTGACCACTCCAGGCTGCGCTTGAACCCCTCCTGTTTCTTGAAATCCTCGGCCAGGAACTTAACCCCGTATTTTGCCGATAGTGCTTGACCCATCCCTTGTAGCCAGTCGAACGATTTGTGGGGGCTGACCGAAAGGGTACTTGTGAAGTAGTCGAACCCTTTCTCTGAAGCGACCTTGGCAGTCTCCTCTAACCTGAATAGATAGCACACCTCGCACCGCCTTCCTTTTTCCGGTGCATCCTCCAGACCACGGGTCGCCTCCTTCCAGAGATCTAAACCGTATTCACCGGCAATGAGTTCAAATCCCATCTCTTCGGCCACGCGTTTGGTCTCAGCCAGACGCCTTTCATATTCCTCGCGAGGCTCGATCTGTGGGTTGTAGAAAAAACCGATTACCTCAAAGCGATCTTTCAGTCGTTCAAAGACCGAGGTGGCGTCAGGTGCGCAGCAGATATGTAAAAGAAGCCGCGGTCTGCGGACACTCATTTAAATGGGAAGTCGGGAAGAACGATGGTGGCTTTGCGATCCTGACCCACTGAGATAAGCCAAAGCGGGAGATTCAACTCGCACGAGATACGCTCAAGATAGGCACGGGCACGATCTGGTAGTTCCTCAAGCGACCGCCCACCATCGGTCGGGACTCGCCATCCTTCAATCTCCTCGTAGACAGGCTCACCCGCGTTCTCATCCCAGGGCGTGATCTCCTTAGCTATACTACCATCAGACCTGCGATAACCGATGCACAGCTTGATTACATCAAAGTCATCCAGGACATCCAGCTTGGTAACGGCAAGGCCGTCCACGCCGTTGGAGCGAATAGCGTATCGCAGAAGCGGCAGGTCGAGCCAGCCGCACCGTCTGCGGCGTCCGGTGGCCGCGCCGAACTCGTTGCCCAGCTCCTGCAGTTTGCATCCCATCTCACCTTCGTCCTCGGTAGGAAACGGCCCTGCACCCACTCGGGTGGCGTAAGCCTTGGTAAGACCGATCACCTTTCCTATCGACTTGGGTGATATACCTATCCCTGATGAAATACCGCCGGTTCCAGGGTGAGAGGAGGTAACATATGGGTAGGAGCCGTGATCCACATCGAGAAGGAACCCTTGTGCCCCCTCAAAGAGAACTTTTTTGCCCTGAGCAAGATATTCCTCAACCACCTCGGCCGCATCACCCACAAAAGGACGAATTCGATCCCTTACTCTCAAAAGATCATCCAATATTCCCTGCCTCCCAAAGGGTTCTTGATCGAAGACCTTCTCAAGGATCGGATTCACATAGCCAAGGAGAACATCTATTCGATCAGAAAGCTTGGGGGAGAAAAGGTCTCCTACCCTGATCCCGTAGCGCGCGTATTTTTCTTGATAACAGGGACCTATTCCTCTTGCCGTCGTTCCTATCCTGGCCTTGCCCCGCGCCTCGTCGCGCAGCCTGTCCAGGAGTCTGTGGTAGGGAAGGATAAGATGAACGCGTGGGTCTATGATGGTTCGGGATCGGTACTCGACACCTTCGGCGTCCAAACGTTCCCATTCCTCAAACAAGGTCTCAGGGTGAAGTACACAGCCTGCCGCGATAGCCACCCTTATATTGGGATTGAGGATGCCGGCAGGCATCTGGTGAAAAACCCATCTTTCCCCGTTCACCCATACGGTGTGACCGGCGTTCGGCCCGCCCTGATAGCGTAGGGCCAGATCAAAGCGGGCCGAAACCCAATCTACCACCTTGCCCTTGCCCTCGTCACCCCACTGAAGTCCTATAAGGGCAAGGCTGCTCAAATTGCTAGAAGGTATAGGTCAGTGAGAATTTACGGTTTGCGGTAGGGAAGTCGTAGATCAACTCGTCTACGCCGACGTCAAGCTGGAAGCCGGCATACTTGACACCCGCCCCAAAGGTAACACCTACCTTCGTCAGCTTCCCCTCTTGCGACCCAAAGAGGAAGGGAAACAAACCTACGTGTTCTGTACTGTTAGTTTCGTCCTTAAGAACGAACCCTCCGCGAGCTCCGGTCTTATCGAAGAAGTAGCCAGCCCGCAGGGTAAGAATCTCGCGGTAAACTGAAACCTCCATACCCAGGCTGCGCCAGCTCTCACCTATCTCATACCCCAACTCCTGACCGAAACTCATGGAGTCTACTTCTGGCGGATCGACGGCAAACATCCCTATAAGCACCTTGGTGATGTCTGTGGTCAACCTCAAGCCTACTATCTCGAACTGTTCCTTAGTGGTGTCTTTGGAAAGCACCGAGAGCGGCTTATAACTCACCCCCATGCGCAACATCAGAGGAAGTGGATCCGGATCCGAGTTGGAGGAAAACGAAATCGGTGGGCCAAGGTTTTGCAGGGCTGTCCCAAGCTGCAATCTCTTGAATGGCCGGTAAAGCACCCCGGCATCAGTAGCCCAAGTAAGAGCACTGCCTCCTGCAGCAAGTCCCAAACGTTCCAGAACCCATTCAGGGGCAAGGAATGAATATACGAGCTTCACCCCACCCCCTACAGCTAAGGAGGGGGTTAACTCACGCCCATAAGCCAAACCCAGCGAGAAATCGAAGGTTGTATAGGTGCCTATTACCGTCCCACTCTCATTCTGGACAACCGTCTCGCCGGTGGTAAGGTAGACCCCATTGAAGGCAAAGGTGCCAACCTTACTAAATGGAGCAGATACAGCAAGGTACTCGTAATACATATCAGGGGCCAACTCAGGCAACCAGTTGACGTGAGTCCCGGAGATAATGATATTCTGTTGGAACCCTAAACCTGCCGGATTGTAGTAAGCGGCCGAAGCGTCGTCCGCAATAGCCGTGAATGCACCACCAAGGGCCGTTGGGCGTGAACCGGGCCAGATCATAAGGAACACCGCCCCGGGACGCCTGCCCGCACCAAAGCAAAGTCCACTCAACAAAACCAGCCCGATCGTTATTCTTTTTACCATAAGTTCTCAACCTCCTTAATAGAGATAACCTAAGTATAAAACCACAGCGCCTCATGTCAAGCCCCAAAAGTTCGTGCGTCAATACCACTTGACACCCTCGATCCAAAGGGTATTATCAACCCATGTTAAAGCGAAGCCACTTGTTCTGGTTTGTTATCGTACTCATCGGTTGCGCCCGTCAGGGAGCGATTCCGAATACGGATCGCTTCCCGCCGCATCTTGTCTCGGTGACTTGCCCAAACCGAAACCAGGTAATCATGAGTTTTGATGAGGAACTCGACTCCACCGCCCTGCTCCCGACCACCTTCCTTTTGAGCTCATCGCGGGATACGGCCAGGATCCGTTTCATAACAAAAGACCCTGCCGACTCCAAAACCTTGATTCTACTTACCTCACCACTTCTTGATGAAACATACCGGCTATCAGGACTGGCCCTGGATCGCAAGGGCAACGCATCATCAATCCGGTCGAGCTTTCACGCCTCAACCCGCCAGGATACAACCCCACCGAGCATACTCCTATCACCCGTAGAACCCCGTACCTCCTTCCCCTATAGTATCCGGTTCGAGTTCAGCGAACCCGTTGACACAAGTCGGGGCATGCTGATACCCTTCGCTCCACCCGCATCCGAGGAAGCGCTCGCCGGTTCATGGAACAGGGACCTCACGCGCTACAGCATACGTATTGCCGATACAACGCTTAGGGGTCTCCCCTTCTATCTTGTTCTTCTGCCCGGAGTCTCGGACTTTGCAGGCAATCGTGCAACTGAGAGTCTGGCCGCTTTTGTGTATTCGGATACCGGACTCCTCCTTCGCGACATCCGAGGCCAGGTAAAAACCACCGAAGGCGCGCCTGCCTCTAGAGCGATCGTTCTGTTCAAGACGCCCGAGGAGCCGTTTGCCCTCACGATCACCGACTCATCAGGGGCTTTTATTGCAACCATCGAGGAACGAGAAGAAACAAGGATCGAGGCGTGGTTCGACCGGGACGGCAACGGTGTATATGAAGAAGAGGCAAGCTTGTCCGAGGAACCTCTTCCAGACAGTGTGACGCTCGTGACCCGTCCTGCCTCAGTCCCCATGCGCCTCGACCAACTCATACACCAGACCCAGTGAAGCCTTTAGACTGGATTCTTCGCGGCCTTATCCTGGCTGGTCTGGCTACGCTTTTCATCCCTTCTATCCCTCTACCGAGGCCCGGAACTCGTCCCCGTCTGATTCTGCTTGTGGATGCCTCTTCGAGTATGTCCAGCGAAGAAAAACAGAACCAATACCACGAACTTGTAGCAGAGCTGGAAGAACTGCAAGGAAGCGTTATTCTGGACGCCTACCGTTTCGCCGATTCCCTTGCCCCGCTTAAGAATCCTGCCGGGGTAAAGTTCAACGGGCGACGTACCGATATCCATGCCGCGCTTGGCACACTGAACACTAAAGGGACGGATGCTATCCTACTGGTAAGCGACGGGCGGCACAACGGCCCGGATGAACTTGAGGGTAAGCTTTTGCCGATACCTCTCCACGCACTCGCAATCGGAGCAAAAAACCTCCCTGATATAGGCATAGAAGAACTCCAGATGCTTGACTCCACACAACTGCGGGTCAGGTTTAGATCGAACCTTGAGGCCGAAACCATTAGTCGGTTAGACTTCTATAAAGGGGGTCACAAGGTTACGGGACGTGAAGTAAGGCTCGCAGCGGATGGACTGACCGAACTAACCGTTCCGCTACCCCAAGACGGCTCGAAAACAACCTGGCGAGTGGAACTCGACAGCTTGCCCTTGGAAGACAGACTGGACAACAACACCCTTGTTTTTCGAGCGCCCCAGAAATCAAGACAACTGGAGGTGCTCTTCATCGCAGGAACGATCTCACAGGAAACGGAGTTGATCCTTGCGGCACTACGTAACCTGCCTGGGATAAGGCTATCCACCCACATTGAGGTAGCACCGGGACGGATCGTGGAAAATATGACAAAACGCCCGGACGTGCTGGTCGTTGGCCCGATGCGAGCCGACCTATCGGAAAGAACCCAGGAACTGGTAAGGGATGCCGTAAAGGAAGCCGTATCTGTCATGTTCATCTCTGCAGCCAAGCAGGCGCCATCCGGCTTAAGGGATCTAATACCCCTTAAAGCAACGAGCCGTCGGTTCAATCCCAGCCCCCCCTGGCAATACTCGCCACTTGCAGAGCTCCTCATTACCGAATGGCATCCTGAAACAGGAGGTGCAGAGAATCCATCGCAGGCCATGTATGTGGCAAAGCCCGGCGCCCAAACCCTGGTAGGCAAAGACGGGGCCGCATTTATAGCAGGAGCCAACGAGCCAGTCAGAACGATCGGGGTCGAGCTGCCTGATCTCGTTTCAGCCATCCGGCGGGATCGGGAAGGTTTTAGCTCTTTTATCCGAACCGCACTGGCCTACCTTGTAGAAGGTGAGGGATTCCCTTTCAGATTCGGGGTGGAGGAATCAACCGATGCTTCATTAAGGCTTGCACTCTTTTCTGAGGTGGAGGTGACCGGGGGCGGAATCCAAGCTTGGCTGATGCCCGACTCGCATGCGCTGAACGTCATCCCATTGAGTACCAACTCGTTTCGTCTTTCTGGAACGCCGCCCGCCGGAGCCTATCGCCTTGGTATCTCATGGAACAATCAAAGATTCGCCCCACGGGGTGGGATCGAAATAACCCCGGCTCCTCCCGAACGGCCCTCGCGGGGAGCCAACTATGAGCTGCTCGTGCATCTGGCGCGGCAAAACTCGGGAGAACTCGTTACGATTACAGAATTGGAAGAACTCGTTGAATCCCTCCCACGCAGAAAGACCTTTAATTTCAAACCACTACAGAACCCGTTGCTCGTGATCCTTGTGGTGGCCCTTTCCCTGGTGGAGATATGGCACAGAAGAAAGACAGGCTTGCCCTGATCGGGACTCTTATCTTTGCAGTTCTGGCATTAGGTGGCGGATTGGGAGAATATATGGGGCAGGAACTAAGCCAGCAGGGGCTGGGTGGGCGTTTGGTGGTGTTTCTTCTTTCCATGATGCCCATCTCCGAGCTGCGCGGAGCCGTACCACTGGGTATACACGGCTTCGGTCTTCCCTGGCTTGAAGTCTCGCTTATAGCGCTTGCAGGAAACATCCTGCCTGTGATTCCCATCCTCTTTCTTTTTGACGCCGTAATGCGCCTCCTCGGTCGCCTCAAGATATTCCGCCGTTTCTTCGACTGGCTCATTGCTCATGCCCAAAGGAAAGGGGGACTCATCGAACGCTACGAGTATCTGGGGTTGTTCCTGTTCGTAGCGATACCTTTACCTATAACCGGCGCATGGACCGGCGCTCTTATCGCGTCTGTTCTGAGGATGCCGCCCTGGCGCTCTTTCCTTACGATCTGTGTGGGGGTGCTCACGGCGGACGTTATCGTAACTTCCTTTTCCCTGTTAGGGTGGTGGGGGCTGGCAGCGGCTGTAATCGTACTGCCTGTGCTGTGGTTTTTCTCACGTTGGTTGGAGACTAAAGGGAGAAAAAAAACCGGAGCCGACGAGACTCGAACTCGCGACCTCTAGCGTGACAGGCTAGCGTTCTAACCAAACTGAACTACGGCTCCCTGAGATTGGATTATATTTAAAGCGAGGCCCGTGTCAACCACACGGGCCTTTCAATTTTCCTCGTCTAACGTTACTCTTTCCCTATTGGAAAATAAACTCTACACGCGCGTACTCTGGGTTCTCCACAACGGCAATCTCAGTGTGGTAAAGACGCTCGCTAAGATAACGCTGTGCGATATCAGCTATATAGCTATCCGAAGCGGTTATTCTGATCCGGGAGAAACCCTTCTCTTTGAAGCGGTTGAGAACGTACTGATAATAGCGGGCGATCTTTTCAGAGACAATCGGATCGTAGGTTGCAATCTCTGATTCCTTCACCGCAACTACGCTGTCGTAAGCAATCCCATTCAGATCGATAGGCCGGCCGATCTTGCGCATGCGGGAACCGTCTTTCATGGTCAGGATTATAATGTAGGAATAGACATCGCCTACACGCATCACCTCGGTGAGTTCGTCACCGCGCCCATCCCAGCTAATGGAAGCCGGCAGGGAGCCTTTACCTTGAAGGGTGCGAAAGGTACTACCTCTTGCATCCAGTATCTGCACTTCCCATTCGCCCACACCACGCTCCTGGTAGGGAGCCGTTTCTACACTCAAAACCTCGTGGTCAAGATTGTAGAACCTGGGAATCTGAACCGGGATACGCAAAAGATAGGGATCGGCCATGAAGGTGCTTCGACCAACCGCCATCTCCACCTGGGTGATAAGGTTTGGGTCAAGGATGAACCTGTTGGCACCCAGGAGAATCCCTATAGGTTGGTAAGGATCTATCTCGTAGTAGAACGCCTTCGGCTTACTCTCGATGATTGCTTTCCCTGTTACAACCCTTTCCCCTAGCTGCTGCCCTAAGAGAGTTACCGGAATAACGACTAACGCCGTCAAGAGAACAAACAGTATCTTCCTCAAAGCGAACCTCCTAAGTCAAGATGAACCTGAAGGTAATGGTAGCGTTTCGTTTACCAATACCATCGGCGGGCTTGAACTTCCAGCGAGCCAGGGCTGACTTAACCTGGGAATCCCAGTTCGGATAGCCGGTGCTCTGGGCCACGATCATAGTAGGAAGCACGTTCCCTGCGGCATCGGCTGCGAAGCGGATAGTAACCGTGACATTGGTCAGACCCTTCTGCCTTGCCCAGGGCGGATACGCAGGGAAGGGGCTGGTTACAATATCTGAAGGCGACAGGTCGCCCGAGAGAGAAAAGGTCGACTTCTTAGCGCCTCCATCAGTAACGGCCTGTTTAGCCGCGCCATCACCACCGGCTTTCTCAAACTTAGGTTTCTCCACTTGAGAGCCGATCTGTGTGGCTTTACTGTCCAATTCGATTGAACTGCCCACGCCAGACGCGATTTGATCGAAGGGATTCTGGGCACCAGTGCCGCCGACACTACGTGAGATGTCGATCGGAGCCTGGGCCAATATCTCCTCCGTCGAAAGCCGCGCATTGGGATTGATTCGGATAACATCACCGGTTAAGCTGGCCTGGCCCTTATCCAGGGAGAACTCATCAACCTCTATCTGGGACTGGAAAGAAACCTTGCCCTTTGAGAGATCGATGGATGCAGTCTCGTCTGCTGTGCCGCCCGGCATGAACTGCTGCTGCTGAACAAGCTGCTGGGCTTTAGGGGGCAAAGTGGGATCGTAGATCACATCTATATTCTGACCTAGATCTTCACTTACTTTGCGTCCCCTCAAATCCAACGAGAGGAAGAAAATCAACCCATGCAGGGCCACTGAAACGGCAAGCCCGACCCACAGCCGTTTGTTTGCAAAAATCTCACCAAAACCGCGAGCCGTGTTAGAGATGGCCAGCCACCACGCATGCAACCAATCCCTGGGATGCGGGCTGATCTCTAATCCCATAAAACTAGCCATTTTTCATCTCCTTCATTAGCCACTGGTGGCTTCTTCTTCTGTCTTAACGCGCTTAGTAGATAGCGCTATGCGCTGCGCTCCCGCACCTTTAACCATCGTTAAAAGATCCATAACCCATTGGGAAGGTGCACTCTTATCAGCACGAATAACAACCAGATAGAAGGGGTCCTCGCTCATCTTCTGCTGAATCCGCCGCTCGACAGAAGGTAGGGGCATAAGCGAATCGTTGAGATAGAGCTTACGATCCTCAGGATTATCCATAGTACCTACGAGGGCTATCGTCATGTTATCCTCTGTCTTTCGTTCCATCGTGTTAGCCCTGGGCACCTCTACAGGGGTCTCTTCATGAGTGAGCAGTTGCGTCGCGGTCATCATCATCATCAGAACGATAATCAAAGCCACAGCAGCCATAGGCATGATAGCCTTCTGGACGTCAAGCTCACGCTTTCCCTTATGTTCAGCCATTACGACCCACCTTCTTCTAAAGGCTTACCTCGCAGGAGTGCCAGTTTAACCGCCTTCTTCTCCTTTGCCAAATCAAGGATCTCTACCACGTCACCGTGGCTAACCCCACCGTCAGCACGTACCACTACCATCTTATCAACGCTGCGCTGGAGCAGAAGCTCAATCAGTGGGCCTATCCGTTCTTTCTCGATAGGCTCCTCGTTCAAAAGATAGGTGCCGTCGGCCCTAAGGTAGATGGCAACCTTGAACTCATCGCTTTGGTCGGTCGCTCCTCCGGAAATTACGCCTGGGGCCTTCACAAAGATTCCGCTCTCCAGAAGCGCAGGAAGGGTAACGATGAAGAAGATAACGAGGCTCAAGGCAATATCAACCAAAGAGGTGATCTGAGCCTCTCCGGATCGATACGCTTTCCTGCTAGGCTTGCGGATTCTCATAGGAACCACCTTTGGACATCGAGATGAGCTTGAGGAGCTGGCGCATGAAGGACTCCATCTCATCCGTCAAATCGGTGGACTTCTTGGCAAAGTAGTTGTAGGCCCAGATAGTCGGCACGGCAACTATCAATCCGAAAGCGGTAGTGTAAAGGGCCTCCTGAACACCTTTCGCAACCACGGCAGGGCCGCCCGAACCAGACGTAGCGATGTTAGCGAATGCGTTGATAAGACCAAGAACCGTGCCCAAAAGTCCTAGAAGCGGCGCCACGTTGCCTATGGTGTTCAGACCACCAAAGAAACGTTCCATCCTGGTCCGCTGCTCGAGGATCTCGCTTTCCATGAGCTCAACGATCATCTCGTCGGGGAGATTGTAGTTCTCGAAAGCCACACGAACAATGTGAGCGAAAGGAACATCGTAGTTCTTTACCAGGGCAAGCACCTCGGGGATACCACCTGTTGCAAACGTCTCCTTAACCTTCTCGAAGAACCTCGCGGCCTTGACACGCCGTTTGCCGAAGTAGATAAACCGTTCCACGATCAATGCGATCGCGATAACTGAAACCCCGAGAATCACTGTCATAACCCAACTGAATTTCGGATTGACCAGCTGGAATAACTTCATCGTACCTCCTTTAACAATGCTTTGACCAAAGTATAGTCCATTTTTCCCTTCTTGTCAAGTCTTTATCCCCTAATGGGATACATCCTTGAAATCACCACCTTTTCTCATCTATAAGACGTTTGAGCTCGCCTTTACGTTTACGGAAAGAAGACAAGTTGCCTAACTTCCAAGTCGCGCAATTCCAACCACTTACCACCTGCCGCCCGACTCTTAACCAAAAACCGCGGCACTCCTCTGAGGCTTAAACGTATTATTATAATAAAAATTGAACAAAGGTCAATAGGAAAGATACCCTAGGCAAAAAGCTCAGTCATAAGACTAAAGGCAGAATATCTCCGAAAGATGGAAATCCGTACTTCGAAGACGTCGAACCCCTCTAGCGGACAAGCAACTCGGCTGAACGCCGCAGGGATTTAATATCATCCAGATACTCCTTTACAAAATCAGTCTGGGCGTAGGAGTTCTCAAGTCGATTCAAAGCCTCGAGGGCCTTTTGGCCATCTTCCTTGCGAGCGAAGGCCTCGCCGTTACCTGCACGTTCCAGAAGGGCCGCTGCCTGGAAAAAAAGCACACGTGGGGCAAGCTCATACAGATCAGGATAGGATCTCATGAATATCTCGCTTCGAAGTATTACCCGTTCCCAGTCCTTGGAGAGCACCGCGGCACGAATCAGTTCGTAGGATGCCTCGGGTAGTATGTTACTTACATCCTGAAACTTGCTCCACCGGATGATTTGCTCAAGCCTTTCTATGGCAGGTCCGTAGTCGGCGAGTTCAATCTCCATACGCGCGAGCTGCAAGAGAAGCGGCGGCAGGTATGCGCTTTGAGGATTGACGTGGGAAAGCTTTGCAACTACACCGATAAGATGATCGGTCTGCCAAAGCGCCGTGTCCTGCTCTCCGATTCGATAGTGGAAAGCCTCCAGCGGCAACGTCGAGTTCTGAGCAAGACTGAAACTTTTTGCCACTTCCATAGCCTGCTCCTCATCGCCTTTGGCCATAGAGGCGTCGAAGATCAAGAGAAGTATCTCTTTATACAGATCGACAAACGGGAAATGGTGGAGTTTCGCCTGCCTAATGAGACGATTCAGGGTCTTTTCTGCCGCATCGATATCATCCATTTCGATCTGAGCACGCACCAACCGAGTCCACGAATCGCGCACCTCTTCCCGGTCCGGGAAAACGGCAAGCAGATCATCGTAGGCAGAAGCGGCAAGTTCAGGCCTGCCGCTTTGTTCGTAGGAGCGGGCTTCAAAGTAAAGCCCCTGCATTTGCATCTGGGGCACCGAGGAAAAATTTAATCTGGAAAAGACCTCGGCAGCCTCCTTAAAATCACGCCTTGCATAAAAAACCATGCCCTCAAGGAATATCGCAACCTGACTTTCCCACTCCGTCAGGGATTCCTCTCGCAGGGCTGAAAGAACAGGTTCTATACCCTCCATTTCCCGTTTTCCAAGCAAACTCCATCCAAGACCAAAAAGACCCAGATGACGAAGATCGTCAAAGTCACTCTTCATACAGTACTCATAGAAAGGCTTCGCCAGATCCTCGTAACGACCTCCAGCGTAGTAGTAGGCGTCAGCTACAGCCAGATGAGCAGCGGTTACAAAGTAATCCTCTTCCTCCGATTGCATACCGCGTTCTCGAACTGCATCTGCCAATCTCACTACAAGTTGGTAGTTAGCCTGTTCATTTTGGGCAACCCCATACAGCGCCACCATAAAATCATCAAGGGACGTGAAGCCGGATACGTCAAGCTCCCTAAGAGACTTCTCAAGGATGGGAACCGCACGCTCGTATTCACCCTCCCTGAAGAGATCGGCAACCCGCAGAGCACGATAGAGTTCATCCGCATTGTGGCGGGCAAAGTGAGCCTCGGTGGCAGGATCGGCCTTGCTTGCGGACGTCACCCACTTGGCGTACAAATCGAACGAGACGTTATCCTGAGCCTCTCTAAGCCACCTCTTGGCGTCGGTGGGACGCTCCTCTGCCCACTCAACACGTCCTCTCATAAGGGCAAGCGAACGCTGAGGAAGAAGCCATTGGTACGGGAAGGAATCCGGCACCGCAAGATGTGCCTTGCGCGAGTTATCGCGTTCCAGAAGGGCCGCAGCCATATCGTAGCGTGAGAGCGCCTGGTATGGGAAGCGCAGATCAGAAAGCCGCTTTAAGGAATCCTCAGCCTCCTGGTAGCGCCCCTGACGAAGCAGTCTGTGGGCGTGCAGAAAACGTCCCGTTGAGCCCTCAGGCAAAACCTGAACCTCATCATTAAGATGGTATCGCAAAGCCTGCGCCGGGACTGGTTGATCGGGTAGAAACTTCAAGGCCTTTTCAGGATCACGCTCTACTAAAAGAAAGTAAAGAAGCGAGTCCGAGGTCGCCACCTCACCCTTCTTCCAGTAGAAAAGAAGAGAGGAGAGGAAATCAAGATCGATGCTTTGCGCCGCCTCTCGGTCGGCCTGGAGTGTTTTAAGGCTTCGTCTTGCCGCGTCAAGATCACCGCCCATCCAGTCGCCGGTTATACGATAGAGTAGGATCTGACGCCTTACCTCAGGTGCAGGTGAGATCCCAAGCTGCATCTCCAGGATCTTCATCGCCTCCTCGTGTTTCAGTTGTCCAAGCAACTCGAAAGGACCGACCATTGCCGGGCTTAAAGGCTTGCCGCCAAGGCCAAGGGTAAGGATCGTGGCATCAATGCACTTCTCGATCTCTTCATCAAGCGAGAAGCCGGCAAGCGCGAAGAGATAGTGATCCGTGACCCATTCTGGCAGTCGGTATGCGAAATGCGGCTTGCGCTGTAATACCTCCGAAGCCTCGACAGTGCGAACCCCCAGACCATCCTGGCTGATTAGCAACAAAAGCAATGCGACCATCACATTCTCCTAAAGTAATTCTCCATCTCTTCCATATTATAGAGACAGATTACCTTCACTCAAGGGGTGCAATCTTTTCCTCACGTGGTGTCGGTCTTTTTGATGATTCCTCGGACCCCCTCTTGATCCATTTCGCAGCGTCCGTCTTCCATACTCTCCCAAGCCCAGCCATATCTACACGTATGTTCGCCCCGGATTCGATCGGTGCAGCTGTGAAAAATACAAGGATGAGGGGGAAAGAAGCAGCGGCACTACTGTAACTGACTGCGGCAGTAATCCAGGAGTTGCTCGGCATAGCTTCGATATGGGTTATCCGCTGCGGCGGTGGCAAGGAACTTCTCGAACAGAGGGATTGCCTTGCGGAAATGATCATGTGCCGATGTAACGTTGGTTTCCTTCAAGTCATCACCGCGGGAAGCATACCCAACACCAAGAATATACAGGAGTTCACCTTTAACATCTTTTGGGTATTGCTTTTTGAAGTTCTCGCCTTCCTCAATCAGGTCCTTCCACTCCTTAAGGGAGTAGAAAGCAAAGAGACGCAGCCTCTTTGCGTCCTTGATGACATCTTCGTTAGCCTGCGACGCCAGGGCTGATGCTGTCCACTCAAGCACCTTACGGTAGTTATTATCGTCATAAAACCTTTGAGCTAACTGAAACTGGAAGGTGGGTAGATCCTTTGAACCGGGAAGGTCTGCGGCGAAGTTCTTCAAGAGACGTTCAAGGGTATCGGTTGGGAAAAGCCCGTAGTCTCCGGCGATCATCTCGTCAGAGAGCCTGGTGTAGCACTGCTCAAGACCGGTGTTAGCCACCGAGGCCTTCGTAGTTCTGCAAATCTCCTTCCAGTTGCTGATCGCCTCGGACAAACGCCCTGCATTGTAGTAGGCCTGGGAAAGATTGACGCGAATCTCGTAGATGTCTGAACTGTCGGCAACCAGGTCAATGGCCCTGTTGAAGAAGATTATGGATTGATCATAGTCCTCTGCGAGGAAACTCAACCATCCGACAAGATAGGTGGCCCGGCCTGCCTTGGAATAATCAGGATAGTCCTCGGAGACACGTCTGAAGTAAAGAACCGCCGTGCGCTGATCCCCAAGATGGTCGTAGGCCAGTGCCTTATAGTAGAGATTCTTTGGGACAAGCGACTTTGCCAAAGGTCCCCACGTCCCTTCCAGAGGTATCTGTTGATAACCCGCCTCGTCAAAGAAAAGCCTGATGGCTTCGTGGTACCTCTCATCGTTAAACTCGTTGATCGCCTGGCCGAAAAACGCCGCCACATAACCCTCCACCGTCGCAGGATGAAGCTGCTTGAACTCACCGCGCGCCTCACTATAACGTCCCAGGTGCATAAGGCACCAGGCAAGCCCCTGATGGGCGAAGGTATAGATCTCGGAGTAGCTGTAGTCGTTCATCAGTTCCCGGTAACGCAGCATCGCTTGCTGGTATTCACCCTGATAGTAAAGCGCTTCTGCAACATGGAAGAGGATATGGGGGCGGAATACAGGGTCTCCCTCCGGGTATCTCTCAAGATAACTCCGGGCCTCATTTAGAAGAGCCGCGTAGCTGCCCTTCTCATACAGATCAAGGATGATCGAGTTCTGTAATGCATCTCGCAGCACCACAAGATCAGTACTGTTTATAATCCCTTTAAGACCAGAGACCTGCTCTGGGGTAAGTCCTCCCTCCAGCTTCACCTCCCCGCTTTCGTGGAAAAGCCCGTGAGGCTTTTGTTCCCGAATTGCTCCTTTGTATTCTTCTGTAATAGTAATCTGCATCTCCCCTGCAGCAGAAAGCACGGGAGATGCAGATAATAGAATTATTAAGGCTAGGATAAGCGTTAGCCGATTCCTTTTCTGCATTGAGAGATAAACCTCTCTACCTGATCTGTGTTCTCCGCGTAGAAATCACTATCGGCGTAGGTTTTCTTAATGACCTCGAAGTTCTTCAAAGCATTACGGTAGTACCCGGCACGAACCTGAGGTGAAGCCTCTTGGTTTCCTAGCTTATAGTAGGAGAAACCGAGGAAGTAGTAGACGAATGGGGCAAGATCGGTCCTTGCGGTTTCACCGGTCTCGTAGTAGCGCGTCCACGACTCGAACTCGGTGACTGCATCCCGGTACTTCTCTGTCTGGAGATGTACCCTTGCGAGCTGATAGGAGATGTCGGGCATCCTGTCTCTGGTGGCCGAAATATCAGGCCAGTTCTTGAGTTCGACCAAAACATCCTTGGCTTCATCGAAGCTTTTGTCCTCAATAAGAAGCAGGCTCAGGAGGAACAAGGGATCAGGCAGGTAGGTGCTACGCGGATTACGCGCCCGGATCATCTCTATCTTCCCACGCAGATCACCGATATTCGCGACGCTGGTATCTTTTTCCATGGCCTGTCTGTAGTAAAGCCCTTCAATAGGCTCGGTGGTCCCCAGCTCGCTCACAAGTTTCTTAGCGTAGACCTCGGCCGTAGCCTCGTCACCTGTTCTCTGGTAGTAATCGAACAAGGACGCCAATCCGTATCCATAGGTTTCCTTGTAGATGCTGGGATTCACAGTCATCTTGCTCTTGACTTCTTCGGTTGCAGAGACCGCGACATCAACCCGGTCTCCACGGAGATTGAACTCTATAATCTTCCGCCAGGCGTCTCCCGCCTTTTTGCGATCAGGGTAGTCATCGGCGATATGCTGGTAGATATCCAATGCATCACCGTATCCGCCGAGCGCTTCCATGCAGATGGCACGCCACCAGAGGCTGCGGTCGATAAGGCTATCCGCAATCTCGTTGTAGCGCGTGGTGTCATCGGCCTCCTCACGGTTCACCGCCACGCCAAGCCCGTTGCGGTACTCCTCCTCGTTCAGGAACCACGCGCCAGCGTTTGCAAAGTCGCCTTTGTAGTAGTAAGCGAGCGCCTTTCCGTAAGCTGCAAGAACCCAAGCGTCCTTCTTAAGGGTAGCAGTCGGGCTCTCAGGATTGGTAAGGGCATCAAACTCCGCAACGGCCTCATCGTAGTAGCCTTCTCCTGCCTCAAGCTTATACCATGCCAGAGCAACCTTAGCCAAGGTACTCATATAGGACTCAGGATACTTCTTAAGGATCTCCTGGTACTTCTCTCGTGCGTCCTCGCGCCTCTTTATGTTACGTTTCTCCCCGCGCACGTAAGAGGAGTAGTATGTTGCATCGGCCTGGTTATAGAGGAGATACGCCCGCCAGTCACCGCCGTACTCAAGAGCAACCGAATCCCGCTTAAATATCGTGAAGTAAGTGTGAGGCATGGTCATCGCGACGTTATAGCTTTCGCGATTATCCTGCCTGTTGAGTGCCAGAAGTGCCATGGTCATTGCCGTCTCATACACCAAAAGCTCCTCTTCAGTGGCATAGTCAGGTGAAGGTAGATCAACGGTGACTTCACGGTAGTAGTTAAGAGCCTCAGTGTAGGCGTGCTGATCAAACTCGATGTTGCCCCGCACGTAGCTGGAAAGATTCTCCATAAGGAACTGTTGGCGCCCGCGAAGGGCTATCTCTCCCATGCGCTTAGCCTCTCGTTTCGCCATGCTTAGAGCAACCTCCTCACCCTTGTTTTTGTATTCCTCTCGGTAGATCTCGTAGAGCCTGTATGTGGTGTAGAAGTCGACCATCGAGTTGGGGGCAACCCATCTGGCCTGCTCGAATGAGCGCAGCGCGCTGTCGGGTAACTCAAGTCCCTTATAAGCTTCGCCGCGCACAAAGAAGGCATGAGCTGCAAGCACATGATTGGTGTTGGGATCGGTGAGTTTACCTAAAAGGTCGATAGCATAGCGGTGCTCACCATCGTGGAAGTAGGAACAAGCAAGGTAATACTCAGCATAGGGTCTCAGCGCTGTCTGCGGATACTTGATCATGAAGTCGCGGAAGACGTTTTTTGATGTGGCATAATCCTGGTTGAAAAACTGCATCTCTGCACGGCTGAAGTCAACGAGTTCCTCAAGGGCAACCTCCTCGGAAAGCTGGGTAAGAAGGTACCGGATGTCGCTGAAGAACTCGGGATCCCTGGAGTTTATGAGGCTGCGAGCAAGGAAAAGCTTATCAACCGGATACTCTTTATCCTTCAGGTGATCGTACGCCGTCTTATAGTCCATGCGGATGAGGTAATCCGCGATCCCCATTCCGCCCAGTGCCTCTGCCTCGTCAAGAAAGCGCTGAGCTCGCTGGTCCTCTCCTATCTGGAAGTAGCACAACCCAAGGGAGAACTTCACCTGCGGCTCAAGATAAGCGTAACAAGCATCTGCGGGGATATCCTCATTCAGGACCTTTTCCAGAAGCGAGATCGCCACCTCGAAGCGCCCGAGGTTATATGCACATTGAGCGGTACGGTACTTTATCTCGGCGGCAAAACCGCGGGGGGCGGACTCCCGTATAAGTCCGTTGTAGAGTCTATAGGCCTGCTCGTAGTTCTTCTGCGTAAGCAGACGCTCCGCATCCTTGTAGTCGTCCATGAACTTGTCTGCAAACAGCCCCCCGACAACGACGAGGATCGCGAGGAAGACTACCAGCTTCTTCATTTTCCTATCTCCTTACACCTTTCCAGTCTACCTTGAGGAGAAGCCCTTCATAGACTATCTTGTCGCCGAGTTTATCGGTGATCGTAATCTGGTAGTAGTAGGTACCGTTATCTACCTGACCGCCGCGAATGCTGTTCACACCGTTCCAGGTAAACTTTGAAGGCAGCTCATCGATTTCGCCGTATACGTCCTGGGCTTTTCGATAGACTACGTTCCCGCCGGCGTCCTTGATCTCGAAAACCCAACGCTTGATACGTCTCTTGAACTGTGATGCCCCGTTAACGGTAATCTCCGCGTAGTCGGCCGGGGAGTTAAGCTCGGCAGGACGAGAGGCAAGCCAAAGTCCGGCAACATTCTTCAGGTTGAGATTTAAGGAAACCTTATGAACAGGTTCGAGCAGGAACTCGCTCGCATAATTCATCATGAAGGCATAGTCAACCTCAAGCGCCACGCTGCGTGAAAGCTCGGCATTGACACCAAGCCCGAAGCTGAAGAAGTTGTGGTTGATTCCGGCACGAAGAGCCAGAAGCTTCGCAGGATATACCTCAAGGCCTTCATACCAGCCGAAGATGCCGTTGTCGTCGAGCGTGTATGAGATGTCAGAGGCGAGTTTCACGCGGTTATCGAGCAGCCTGATCCCCAGTCCGGCGCGAACGATGCGCGGATTCGCAGGTTCCATGCCGCTGCCTGTGTAATCCATGGTTGCTGCCAGAAGGTTCTTGGCAGCAACACCCAAAGTAACCAGGTCGTATGGAATGGAGCCGGTGAGTTTCTTAGCGAGGATGAGGCTGAGCGGGTAGAACATGAATCCGACGTCCACGTCAAAGGCAAGCGCCTGCTCATCCGAAAGCCTGCTGAATAAAAGTTTGGGGGCAAGCCCAACACCAAAGGCGCTGAACTTCTTGGCGTAGCTGATCATCACGCCGGAGTTACTCATTCCGTCTTCGGCGGCGATGTTGGTACCGTCCGGAGTTGTCGTCTCCTCAAGGGCACCGAAGGCTCCCACATAGGCCAGACCAAACGTCCCATAAGTAGCCCAGGGCATGTTGTAGGCCAACACACTCTGGTAAGTACTCCCGTAAAGGGATCCACCCAGGAGTGAGAGCTTTGCAGAATGAATCTGCCCCAGACCTGCCGGGTTGTAGAGCACGGCTTCGCCCTGATCGGCTAAGGCGGTAAAGGCCTGACCCATAGCCAGCGAACGGGCGCTGCCGCCGGCCTCAAATAGCATAGCACCCTGGCCGCCCGATCCTTCCACAGATGCCTGGGCAAACGCAAGGCCGACAACCAGTGTAAGTGCTATAAATACGTATCTTGCTTTCATCATTGCCTCCTGACCTACCAGATCACCATGAAGTTTTTCTTCAAAACCTTGGTCTCTCCGTTAATCAGTGTAATCTTAAGAACCGCCTGGTACATCCCGCTGGCGATCCTATTACCCTTGCTGTTAGTGCGGTCCCAGGGGATCGTCTGCTGACCGGGGTCTGTCTGGGGGGCGCTCAAATCATAGGTCACCCTATAGACAATATTCCCGAAAGGATCGGCAATCAGAAGCACAACCTCGGATGCGCCGCCTTGCCCGATCTGCTCAACCTTGTAGATAAAGTTGATTGGGATGTCTCCGTGCACACTGTACTTATAAGGGTTAGGGGCTACAAGAAGCTTCTTAAGCTCCTGAACGGTAAGGGCTAAATCCTTGGAAATCTCCCCGGCAGTAACCCTGATGGTATAGGTGCTTTCAGCCTCGGCCCACACCTTAGCTGTAGCTTCTCCAATCGAAATAGTCTCTATTGTGAGCTTCGTGTCTGAGGAGTCGCCCTTCAGAGGGTCTTTTATATAAAGCTCCCCTGCAGGACCGTCTACCAACTCCACCGTGATCGGGAATCCCGCCCCAACCGTAGTGGCACTATCTAGATAAGCCCTAGCGGTTAATGTAGCACTGACATTAGAGGGTACAATCGGCTTATCAAAAGAAGCCTCTATGAATAAAACTCCCTCGTCTACAAACACCTTGGTTGGATACTGCGTTGTCAGGTTTCCAGCTTTATTTTCAGCATAGATGTCCTTGCCGTCTGCGTCAGCTATGACGAAAGTAGCTTCTACGTCTTTAGCTATACCCCCCTCTACGACATAGAAACCACCAAGAGGCTCAGCAGTACCACCAGTCACTCGCAAGGAGTCACCGGTAGGGTAGTTGGTTACTGTGTTCCATGCATCATCCACGACATGGACATTAACTTTATAAGGCACTCCGACTACCGCACGAGCACGGATAGGATCCTCGACTTTCCCGCCCTTCTGAAAGGCTGTCAGCGTATCGCCCGGTTCATGCCTTTCACCGCCGCAGATGATGAGCAACTGGGTAGCAGGACCAGGATTGACCTTCACCGTACTCTCGTCACTGACGTATCCACCGCCGGAAACGGTAACTTTCCACGTACCAGCAGTACGAAACTCAACTTGATCGTCATTTACTCGACCAAAGGGGTCGTCAGTAGTAATCGTATAACCCGTTGGATTGGGATCAACCACGTTGTACCACTTGTCACATAGATTTACGGGGTAGGTCTCAACGTCACCAGCAGTTACAGTAGCAGTATTGGGGGTCTTACCGGAAGGATTTCCAGCGTTACCAGGATCAGATGTCTGACCGGGACCTATTATCTGCCACCTTTCGGCGTCTCCAATAACAACATCAAAGGGATCCGAGTAATCCTCATCACCTAACTTGCTCGCATAAAGCATTAATCCACTTCCGGGGTGAGTAATCTGTACGTAGTTAGTTCCAGGTGATAATGTCTGAGGAGATACCCATGGTTTTTTTGTTCCATTGGAGTCCACCGCCAGATCAACCACTACGGAAGCAGTGATAGTCACTTTTACTGAATCACCAACCTTGTCTGGTGGATCATCAGGAAACTCAATTGTAATGGCTGCAGAAGCGGCCACAACAAGAAGGACAGTAAGAAGTGCTACCTTCTTCATTATTTCCCTCCTTGGGCTTAAGTTTGTTTGACTTCCTTTTACTCACTTCTTTAGTGTATAACTATACACTCTTTCTATGCTTTGTCAAGCATGCCGGAGCGCAGAATTGAACTGCGGACACCGGGTTTTTCAGACCCGTGCTCTACCAACTGAGCTACCCCGGCAACAAGCTAAGAATATACTGATTTTACCGGACATTGTCAAGCCCCGGCAAAGTTTTGTCGCGGGCCGAACAATACGCGCCCGAGCCGCAGCATCGTGGCGCCTTCCTGGACCGCAATCTCGAAATCGTCGCTCATACCCATCGAAAGATGCGGCAGATAGCAACCGAAGACGCTTTCAACCCGGTCGCGCAGCTCACGTAAGAGCACGAAACTGCGTCTTATTCTATCCTTGTCCTGGGTCAGAGGACCCACTGTCATCAAGCCTACCAGCTTGATGTGCTCCAATTTCAAAACCTCCGCAACCAGCCCGGCCAGATCATCAGGAGCCACGCCGAACTTGGTCTCCTCTCCAGACGTGTTAACCTCTATAAGGCAAGGTGTCATTTTGTCCAGCTTTGCGCTTTCCTTCTCTATCTCGTCGGCCAGGCGCTTTGAATCCAGACTCTGGATCATTGAGAATATGTCAAGGGCCTTGCGAACCTTGTTGCGCTGCAGGTGGCCAACCAGATGCCACTCGATTTCTGCATCGATCTTTTTATATTTCACCTCTGCTTCTTGGACGCGGTTCTCCCCTATTATGTTGATACCAGCGGCGATCGCTTCGCGTACAACCTCCGGAGGATGGGTCTTGGTAACTGCAACGATCTTTACCTCCATGGGGTCGCGTCCCACACGTTCACAGGCCGCGGAGATGCATTGTCTTACTTTTCCCAGATTCTCGCTAACCACCCCACATCCTCTCACGTTTCTTCCATAGCTCCCTGAACTCAAGGCCTGCGCGAAGCCCGATATGATACTCCGAGATTTTCCCTCCGTTACGCAGACCGCCTGAAAGCTGGATGACTCCATAACCGTAAGACTCGATGGGTATGCGCGTTCCTATACCAAGGTAGATGTCTCTTATAGGTGAACCACCTGCGGACTCCACGTACCAGCTCTTCCATCCGGCCTTGCCAGTTAAAATGAACGGTTTAAGCTCCCAACCACCGTTGACCTCAACAAGATGCCCAGTAATAAAGGAGAGGGAGGTATGATCGCTTGCTTTCTGCTGGATATACACCAGGCCCAGTTCGAACTTATCTGTGGAGTAAGCAAGTACTCCTCCCAACTCCGCAGGCGGGGTGTATGAGGCCGAGTCAACGACCGTGGTATCGCGGGAGGTCTGCACCTCGGTGGTAACCTGAAGGCCAAGGGGGTGTGCATAGAAGCCGCGAAGCTCTAGAGATCCCAGCTTGAATCCCGCCATACCCCACACGCCGTTGCCGCCGAAATAATATAGAAGAGAATCAACCGTTATCTGGTTAAGTTCGACGATCTCAGAATCCCAGCGTTCCCAGGCTCCGCCGAACAACCTTTCGTATCCGACACCCAGGTAGATAATATCGTAGAAATCCTTATCGAGTGAGAGCCTTAGCCCCTCGATCCCGCCTCGGCCTTTAACACGTCGGATAAGCGTATAATCTGCCGAACGGGCGGAGTCGCTCTCTACATAAAAATCAAGATTGAAACGCTGGGTGATCTGCGCTCCAAGGCCGAAGCGCCACGGCAAAGGGAAGTAGAACCTGAACCGTTCAGGACGCACGAGGAAAGCGTTTTGCCCTGCCTGAGCATCGGTTGCATAGACGTACTCCGAAGTGAAGTGAGCCTCAAGGATTGTCTGGGTCCTTGACGGGATCTCGATGAACTCAACCGGAGGGGTGTAGCCACCCAACCCGCGCGTGTTGAAGACGGAGTATGCCGAAAGCGCCGAACCCAGCAGCAGAAGTAATATAAGAAATCTTTTCACCGATCCTCCCCTGGGAAACGAGTCTCAGGCACAGCGGTATAGGTAACGATAAGTCTCGGCGTCCCCGTAATGCGACCAAGAGCATGAACACGTTTCTCCTGGCCGAACGAAGGGTTGGAGGCAAGGAACGAATGGGATACTACGAGCCCGAAGTTGGAGTCGGGTTCATCCACCCAGAACTGCATCACACCGACAAAAGAAACAGAGAGGGAGTCCGAAGTCACATCTATCGAGTCCCTTCCTGCGATCGCCGATGCCGGCTCGCTGAACCGGCCGGCATAATCATCAATCAAGCGGTAGCAAACGAAGTCCAACGTACTCTCGGGCGAGAAGAAGTTCTCGTAATCAACCACCAGATCGGCGGAAGTAATATCAATATCCTGCGGGAAGGTATCCAGAGAAAAACGCATGAAGACCCTCCATGCCAATCCTGCTCCCAGCAAGGTATCGTCGGTAGGTGCTTCGTAAGGCTTAAGGATGGCTGCATCGTGAACCGCAGCGTAGTAGTCGGACCCTGCCACCGATGAAAACTTGGTGGTATCATCCGCATCAAAACCGAGGACAAACGGAGCATAGGATGCCTTCTCGTCGGAACCCAGGTAGCAAAAACCGTCATTCTGAGGGAGAAGAATGATTCCCTGGTTGTAGTCTTCAAGTCGGTCCGGATCGAGTTTAAGCTCTACGGTATCTTTCTTTACTTCGATCTCACCCATAAAATCGGTCGAATCGAATACCCCTCCCGTGGTGGGCCACCAATTATGATAGGCATCTGCGAGCATCCATGTACAACCCTCCTCCTCCCAATCCGTGGTAATCGGATAGATGCGGAATAAAACATCTGACTGAGCTATCTCGCCCTCAGGATAGCGCCTGAGGCAAAGCTTTACCGAGTCGAATGCAACTATCGAATCAAGGCCGTCTATCGAGATAAGGATACGCACCTCGGTCAACGAATCACGCCCGCCCATGAGTGTTGTCGCCTCGCCCAAAGCAATCTGCTTAATAAAGCTTGCGACCGTATCAGGCTCAAGCACAACTTCCTTGACTTTAAGGTCTCCGCGTCCAAGCTCATCAAAGCCCAGCGGACCTTGCTCGCATCCTGCCAACAGACACGCTAAGCTACCTAACAAGAATAATCTAGCTGCCAAATTCTTCTTTGATCGCATCCACTACTCCTTCACGGACTACAAAACAAGCAAGACGCAACGCGTTCTGGATCGCATGAGAGGAGGATCGACCATGGGAGATGATCACAGGACCTCTTACCCCCAAAAGGATAGCCCCGCCAGACTCCTCATAGTTCAGCCCGCCTATAAAATCACGGAATACCTTCCTGGAGAACCAACTGCGCCAGCGGTACTTCTGCCCTGTGGTGCGTAAGGCAGAAAACACCGCCTCACCCATACCCTCACATATCTTGAGCATCACGTTGCCGGTGAATCCATCGGTTACTATCACGTCGACCTTATCGCAAAACACCTCAGAACCCTCAAGATTGCCGATGAAACGAACGGGAGCCTGCTGGAGAAGCTCGTAGGCTTTCTGGGTCAACTGATTCCCCTTGCCGCGTTCATGTCCGACGTTTATTAGTCCCACGCGAGGCTCGGGAACGTGAAATATCTTCTCCATAACTATACGCCCCATGACCGCGTAGTTCCTCAGCTGCACCGGCTTGGGGTCCACGTTGGCTCCCACGTCCAAAACGAACGTGTGCCCACCGGGGGCAGGGAAGGACGCCCCCAAAGCGGGCCGCTGTATCCCCTTGATCCTTCCCAGGATAAAAAGGGAGAAGGCCATTACCGCGCCGGTGTTGCCTGCACTTACGAAGGCATCCACCTCGCCCCTTTTGAGCAGATCGATACCCCTGGCGATGCTGGAGGAGGTTTTGGTTTTAAGGACCTCGCTCGGGGCCTCATGCGTATCGACTACCTGTTCGACTTCTACGAACTCAAGGTTGCGAGCTTTCTCGATAGCCTTTTGGAAGGGTTCGAGTGCCTCCCGCACCCCCAGCAGAACAACGCTGAGATCCGCATCCTCTGCCAGGGCGCCTAACGCACCATCCACCTCAGAGGACGGGGCAGCGTCGCTGCCCATCGCGTCAAGCGCAATCTTCACTTCTTGGACTTGCTCTCCACAACGATAACTTCGTGGTCCCCGTAGAATCCACAGTTCGGACAGACCCGGTGCGGCTGCTTGGGCTCGTGGCAATGCGGGCATACGCTCATCGCCGGAGTTTCTAACTTCCAGTGAGTCCGTCGCTTACGGCTGCGCGCCTTTGAATGTCTTCTCTTAGGTACTGGCATTTATTTGTTCCTCCTTAATCTGAACCCCTATGTTAGTGAAAATAGGCGAATTGTCAACACCAGGACCCCTCAGATTCCCCTGCTTGAGCAGGTCAGGTTTACATCGCACTCGTCACGATTACGGGGTCCCCGCAAGAGCGCGAAGCGATCTTGTGGGGTAAAAAAAGCTGGTCAAAAGCTACCCAAAAGATGGACAAGGACGCGACTGCGTCGCAATTGCAAATATCAAATTTCAAAATGCAAAATGATGGGACGGACACGGAGCGAAGCGGATGCGAAGCAGACGTCTGGGGTAAAAAAAGCTGGTCAAAAAGTGGACAAGGACGCGACTGCGTCGCAATTGCTCCGCAAGCGTCGCCCTCCGGTGCAAATATCAAATTTCAAAATGCAAAATGATGGGACGGACACGGAGCGAAGCGGATGCGAAGCAGACGTCTGGGGTAAATTTCGCGTCAGGTTTGAGTGCTACTCGTCATCCGCTTTCAATTTAGAAATAATTTTGCTCCGCAAGCGTCGCCCTTCGGAGCACTTTGCACTTGCTCATTTCGTCCTCCTTGTTCCTTTTTCAGTGTTCTTCTTTACCTCACCTGCCCGCATCCGCTCCGCCAGTTCCCCCATGAACTCGGTCTGGATCTCCTGGATCTCGAGGAGCCGCTGCCACTGTTTGAAGATAAGGTGGTCTATCTTCTCCTGCAGGTTGCGTATCTCCAACTCGGCTTTTAGGTTGACCTGATAGTCTTGCTGGACGCGCAGCCGGTCCTTGGACTCCTGCCGGTTCTGGCTCATCATGATGATGGGCGCCTGGATGGCGGCAAGACAGGAAAGGATGAGGTTCAAAAAGATGAACGGGTAGGGGTCGAACGGATTCGGCTTCCAGATAAGCACTACGGAATTTATGACAATCCATACGAAAAGCACCACCCCGAAGATGATTATGAACTTCCAGCTGCCTCCGAACTCCGCCACCTTGTCCGCCAGCCGCTGACCCAGGGTTAACTTCCCCTCGAACTCGGTATTGACATTTTTGGCGATTACCTCCTCCTCCGCCAGGCTCTTTATGACCGCTTCCTCGATTGTGGTGAGGTCGCCCTTTTCCGCCTCCAGCACCTCCTCAACGTACCGGGCGCGGTAGCGGTTGAGGTCTTCCCGGCAGATGTAGCCCTCGGAGGACCAGTCCGGGTGTTCCTTGCGTACGAGTTCGACTATCGGCTCGCGGACCATAACGGACGGTATCACCTCCCCTTCCTTCTTTTCCCGCTTGCACACCTGGCAGATAAATGTATTCTTTTGCACCCGCGCCATAATATCCTCCTTAACTTTCATTTACGTGTCTCATCAGGACAGTCCGTCTCACTCTCAGCATACTTTCTTACCTTCGGTACACTGCCCAGGCGATGGCCGTAGCGCGTCGCCCTTCGGAGCACTTTGCATTCTGCATTTTGCACTTTGCGCTTTGCATTTTGCACTTTGCATTTTGCATTTTGATATTTGCAATGCCCCTTGGCTTACTTCTCCTGCTCGGCCAGCTTTTGCCTGGTGAGGGCGATGTTGTGATCAGTTTGTGCAACTCTGTGCTTTGCCTCAATGCTTGTGTAAATTTCACGTGCCCACAGTAAGCAGTCAAGGGCTCGTTTGTGATCTCCTAAATCAAAATAGGTAGCCTCGATGTTACCGAAGATAAACCGATTGTCAACCGCAACAAGTCTGTGCTTGAATAATGGGAAAGGCCCTTACCTCAATAGCACCAGCTTCCTTGTAATCGAATGCTCCTGTGTCCTCAACCGGCAGAAGTAGATCCCGGTAGACAGCTGGTTGCCTTGGTCGTCGCGCCCATCCCAGATAACCTCGTGGTAGCCAGCAGATTGCTCTGTTGAAACCAGTGTTCTCACCACCCGGCCGGTGACGTCGGCAATCACAAGGCTCACCTTGCCTGCCTTTGGGATGCCGTAGTGGATAAGAGGCTCACTTTCTGAAGAGGCTTCAAGGTAATAATCGTCGCTGATTAGAGGAGGAAGTTCTTCGATTCCGCCCTCAAGTGTGCCGTGCTTGTAAAAGATTTCATTAGTATGGTTACGGAAATCCATCCACACCAGGTGGATATCATTACCTTGCGCCGCAATTGAAGGGAAGCGGGAGTCCTCCCAATCGTTGGGGGTAAGAATCGCTGCAGGACTCCAATCATTCCCATCAAAGCGTCTGTAGAAGACCTCGTAACCCCCACTGTCCTGTGACCATGCCACATGAACATCCTCACCCGAAACAGCAACCGACGGATGGAACGTCTCATCTTCGGAATCGGTGATCGGGGTATCCGGTCCCCAGCTTGTACCGTCAAAAACCTTATAGTAAACATCCCCCCTATCGTGTTTGCGGTGATCTACCCATACCAAATGGACCTCGTTATCCCATAACGTCACACAGGGTTCCTCTACCAACCACGAGCCTCTGACGATGCTCGTATCCTCATCCCAGGTTACACCCTTGTCATGGGAGTGCCTGTAATGTATGGCATCCCCGCTCTCCCATACCAAATGCACGCCATTCCCCAACGATGCCACCGATGCCCCCCTGGTCATATGCACAGTACCGGTGGAAAGCACACCGCTTGGCTGCCAGGAGTTCCCGTCGAAGCGGCGGTAGTATATGTCCGCATCCCAATCGCCCTTCTGATACTGCCACACCACATGCACTACGTTGCCCGACACCGCAATTGAAGGACTGCTGGAAGCGCTGTCCCCATGGGTAAGTCTTTCAACCGGTTCCCAATCATTACCGTTAAAGCGCCTGTAGTATATCTCGTTGCTTCCGTCAATCCTGTCCGACCACACCACATGGATGTTATCTTCATAGACAGCAATGGCAGGGGAAGAAGAAAAGGAGTTGTTTTCGGAAATCCAATAATAAACGTTCCAGGTCTTGCCTTTGTCGTAGGAGCCTGTGCAGCTTACCCCGCTCCAGAACTCAAAATCCCCTTCGCCCCATACCGCATAGACGGTATCTCCCCAGACTGCTACTGCCTTTGCGTTGTTGCCTGCGGGCCAAGTTCCGGGCCCATTATCACTCAGCCTTACGTCAGGCCCCCATGTCTGAGCGGTTGCAGTGGTCGCAAGAAGCACCCCAAAGAGAAGGAACCCTAAACCCAATCCCCTTATTTTATGGGTGAAATACCCTTCAGGCATTACATTCCTCCTTTCTTACTAGACTATTAAAATACTAAGTCTATGTGAGGGTTTGTCAACCCTCACATACCACACCAGTTCTTCGCTACGCGGTACTGGAAATCCCGAACACGCACCAAGAGACAAGCATTAAGGCAGGTTCAACCTATCCTTCTTCCGATCTTTTCTCCGAAGGAGAAAAGGAGGACAAAACCCGCCGGGAGCGCGGAACCTGGCTCTTGAGCTTGTTTTCCTTGAGAAGCCCGATACCCAGAGCATACCCCTTGTGGAACGCCACCACGAAACCGCCCGTAACACCCGTAACACCCCTAACACCCGTAACACCCGTAACACATTCACCACCTTCCACCTCTGGCAGGTGAATATCCTGGGTTTGGCCGGCAAGAAAACGTTTGGTTTCGCGTTCGTCCAGATCAACGCGGTTGCGTTTTACCAGATGTCCGAAGAGCTGAACCGCGTTGGTTGTGGGCCTTACCGAGTGCTCGAACACCCGCGCTATGCGAAGGCCGCGGCGGACGATTTGAGGAAATTCCGCCTCCCCTGCCTCTCTGCTGCAGCACCACACGTCGTTGCGCCTGGCAAAGAGACGATGGGTACTGAAGTAATCCTTGGAGATACCGAAACGTTCCTCCAGTGAGGAAAGCGCCCTTTCTATTAATTGGGTTTCGAGATCCTTGCTACGCAAAATCCTTCTCCATCGTGTTCGTGCGGAAACAGCCTTATAATATTTTTTACCGCCGGATTGAACTCCTCGCCTCGCCATTCGCTGAATCCGGGTTGGGTGTTCAAGCCTTCAAGATTGATGGGTTCTACTATCGCTTCAGGGAACTTCTCAAGGAGATAGGAGACCGTGCCTTCGTTTTCCTCCGGCGCGAACGTGCAGGTGGAATAGACCATAACCCCACCCGGTTTCAACGAGTAGTAGGCTGACATGATGAGCTTTCGCTGGGTGGCAGATAAACGTTTGATGGCTGACTCGCTCCATATCTCGAGCGTCCTAAAAGAACGTGAGAGGGTTCCTTCCGAGGAGCATGGTGCGTCAAGCAGGACCCGGTCGAAACGCTCGGTTGCGATGTAGCCGTATGCCTGACCCGGCAGGCGGGTGACTACCGTATTGAGCACCCCGGAGCGGTCCAGGTTGCCGGTAAGTGAAGGGATACGCTTGGGGCTTACGTCGTTTGCCACCAGGAGACCGGTGTTGCGCATCGCCGCGGCTATCTGGGTGGATTTCGAGCCTGGTGCCGCGGACATGTCTAAGATTTCTTCATGAGGCTGGGGATCGAGCACGGTGACCGGGATGGTGGAGGATGCGTCCTGCGCGTAGATGAGCCCGAGGAAGTGTTCGATAAGATTGCCCAGCTTGAGCCTTTTTTTGACCCGAAAGACAAGTGGATTCCAGCCGCAAGGCTCGGGTTCCAGGTAAGCCAAGGACTCCAGAACCTCCTCGCGGCTGCCCTTAAGTGTATTGATTCGAAAGGCCTGTGAGGGTGGTCGGAGCAATGCCGGAACGAACCGGGAAAGATCGAACCCCATCTCCTCGAAGCGTTCAAGCATCTTTTCTGGAAGCGAATCCCGCGCGGCGCGCCTAGGAACCAATGCAGACCTCCTCCAGCCAGCGTGAGAGGCGATGCAAAGCCTGATTCTCCTCAGTGTGACCCAGCTTGGAACGTTTAAGCGCGGAGGCGAAGTAGGAGATGGTGTGATCGTATGTCTTGCGGTTGACCGGAAACGGCGTGCCGTCCTTGCCGCCGTGCGCGAACGAAAAGCTTACCGGGTCTTCGTAGGAAGGCGCCTCGCCGAAGATGATCTGGGCGAGAAGGGCGAGTGCCCGAACGGTTGCCGGTCCTGTACCTGGAGTAGCAAGTAAACCTTCAAAATCCTGAGGAGGGCTCTCGAAGGTCTTAAGGAATACGCGTTTCACCCTTTTTGAGTCGAGATCGGAAAACTGAATGCGATGACGCTGTGGGAGTTCAAGACGGCGGATACGGGTGAACTCCTGCTGGAAGTGTCCGGGGTCATTAGCGATCTCCACGGAGCGACTTTGTGATCCTGCGCTTTCGGCAGAGACCATGTTCAGGACATCCAGTCCGCGTCTGCCTTCTATGGCGGCGTGGGGGTCTATAATAAAGGAAGGGAGTTGATCCGAACCCCAATGGTAGCGCCTAGCCCAGCCTGTAGCGGCATTCATCCCCTGATCTATCACCACCCATCGGTCGTTCTTGGGGATAAAGAGGAAGAGCTGGTGGTAGACCTGATAGCCATCCTGAAGGCCGGCAGAATCCACCTTGGCGGTCATGCGGCTGGCGTGGATGAAAGTATCGGGTGAGAAACCGACGGAGTCGGCGATAGCGGTGATCTCTGAAGGTATCCTGCGAGAGGCAGCCCCTTTGCCGCCGACAGCGTATACGCCTGCCGAAGACCCGATATCTCCGAGGGCTATCTTGAGCGCGCCGCAGGTGGTGGTGGTAAGTCCGGATGAGTGCCAGTCGAACCCTAAAACGCATCCCAGGGACTGGAACCAGAACGGGTCGGTAAGGCGTTTGAAGAGTTCAGCCGGCCCGTATTCGGTAAGGATGTAGTCGGTAATGACCAGTGCCAGCTTCACCATGCGGTTAAACAGCCAGCGCGGTGCGCGCTCACCGTGCAGAGGCAGATCGGCGGTATGAGACATCTATCTCTTAGGTATTCCTACGGGCAAAACGTAGAGGGGTATCGTTTTATCCTCGGCTTTATCGAGATCAAGCAGCTTGGATACCGCGCCGTCATTAAACGCACCGACAGTTACCCCGCCCAGACCAAGTGCTACGGCTTCCAAGAGCACGTTCTGGGCCGCGTGCCCCGCCTCCAGCCAGATGTAGCGCATGGCCCGCTCGCCGTAGCGCTGCGAGGTACGTTCGGGAACGGCGCAGAGAACGATCGAGACCGGTGCACTGCCGACCCATACCTGTCCCAAGCAAGCCACGGTAAGCTCTACGCGCTTATCACCCTTTTTTACAAGGGTGATCTTATGGGCCGTTGGATGATAAAGGAATATGCCTTGATGGGTGACCAGGTAGGCCTCCAGGGGATAGGTAGCTCCTGCCGATGGCGCGGTGCGGAAGCCTCTGGCGGTATCCGTGATCCCCTGAGCAGCCCAGAGAAGGGTCGCGATCTGCCCGGTTGTAAGGGTATCGGAGGTAAAACTGCGAATCGAGCGGCGCCCGGCAAGGCACTCCTCTATCGAGCGGTTCGTTTGCAGGGGCTCGGGCAATTTATACTCCTCGGCCACGTTCCCTCCGGGACAGGCGGCAAAAACCATCACCGCCAAGAGTAAAGGATATCTTTTCATCACTCCTCCTCAACTTCGTCTCTTCTCTAATTTAATGACCAATCTGCATCCTCCCCTAACGATCTGTGAATAAACTGCGAAGTAAATCCAACGCCGGTGTCTAGGATACCGTTGCCAGGGCGTCGACGAATGCGTCCATCTCCTGCTTGGTGCGCTTCTCAGTGACTGCAACGAGCAAGAGATCTGACCATTCTTCATTGAATTGGCCCAGATCAACACCGGCAAGGAAGCCTTGCTCAATCATCGCTTCAATAACGTCTCGAGCCGGGCGCCTGGTGCGTAAAACGAACTCTTTGAAAAAGGAACCCCGGAACGCAAATTCGCAGCCTGCGAGCTTGGAGATTCGCTCCGCAAGGTAGTGCGCTTTTTGGATGCAGAGGTTGGCCATCTCCTTAAGGCCTTCTTTCCCGATTACCGAGAGGAAGACGTTGGCTGCAAGTGCGCACAGCGCCTGATTAGTGCAGATGTTTGACGTCGCCTTCTCGCGGCGGATGTGCTGCTCCCGGGTCTGAAGGGTCATGACGAATCCCGGCTTGCCCTCGGAGTCAACGGTTCGGCCTATGATGCGGCCCGGCATGCGCCGGATGTATTCCTTGCGGGCCGTGAACACCCCGAGATAAGGACCGCCGAACCCCTGGGCAAGACCCAGCGACTGCCCCTCTGCCACCGCAATATCGGCACCGTAGGCTCCGGGAGGAGCAAGGATACCGAGTGAGATCGGATCGACCGAAACCACCAAAAATGCACCCGCTGAATGCACCTTGTCTGCAATCTCGTAGACCGATTCCAGCAGCCCGAAGAAGTTGGGGTGTGAGAGCACCACGGCCGCTACCTCGTCGGAGAGGAGATTATCCAAAGCCGAGACGTCCAGAACCCCGTCTGCAGTTGGGATCGTATCGATTGGGACGCCAAGCCCCTCGGAATAGGTACGCATCACCCGGGTGTAGTAAGGATGCAGGGTCTCGGCTGCAAGGACCTTTTTACGCATGGTGAGATCGCGCGCCATGTGAACAGCCTCGCCCAGGGCCGATGCGCCGTCGTAGACCGATGCGTTGGAGACGTCCATGTCGAAAAGCTCGCATATAAGGGACTGGTACTCGTAGATGGTGGCAAGGGTGCCCTGACTGACCTCGGGCTGGTACGGGGTGTAGGCGGTGTAGAACTCGGGGCGGGAGATAACGAAGTTCACGAGTGCGGGGATGACGTGATCGTATACCCCGCCGCCCAAAAAGTTCACCAGTCGGCTGGGATCGCCGTTCGAGCCGGCCATGCGAGCGAGCTTGAGTTTGATCTCGTACTCGGAGAGAGCAGGCGGCAGGTTTAGCTCGCCCTTAACCCGCAGCTCTTCAGGGATGGCCTCAAGAAGATCTTCAAAGCTCCGCACCCCGATGCGCTCAAGCATCCGCCGGACGTCTTCCGGGGTGTTGGAGGTGTAGGAAGCCATCAATGTTCTGCCGTCGCCATGAACTCCTTGTAGGCGGCGGCATCCATGAGCTTCTCGACTTCACCGGGATCTGCAAGCTCCAACTTGGCGATCCAGCCGTCGCCGTAGGGATCGGAGTTGATGGTTTCGGGAGCGGAAGAGAGTTTATCGTTAACTTCAGCGATCTTGCCTGAAACCGGTGAGTATAGATCGGAGACCGCCTTCACCGCCTCGATTACACCGATGGGATCTTCGATCTTAACCTCGCGACCTACCTTGGGCAGCTCGACCATCACTATATCGGAAAGCTCTCCCTGGGCAAAATCGGTAATCCCTATTGTCGCCGCCGACCCTTCCAATCTCACCCACTCGTGGGTCTTGGAGTATTTCAGTTCTTCCGGCACGTTGGCCATTTTTCCTCCTAAATGTCAACTCGTTGGTTTAATATCCTTCAACTCAAAATCTCCTGACCGAATACGATCCCACCTGGCTTTGCCGATTATATAGGAAGCATGAATAGTGTCAAGCAAACGGCTGACAGCTGTCTGTGAGCGTAGCCCGCTCAATTTGAAATTTGCACTTTGCATTTTGAAATGCGCGGCGTAGCCGTGCTCGATCCCCTACTTATGCGACGCTTCCTTGTAGAACGGCGGTTTCACGATAACTACGGCAACATCGCCGCGATGGGTGCGGATTTTAAGCTCGGTACCCGATTTGGTGTAACTGCTACGCACGTAACCCATGGCAATGCCCTTGCGAAGAGAGGGAGAGAAGGTGCCGGAGGTAACCTGGCCCAGCTCCTCGCCGTCGGAAACGATAACGTCGTGGGGACGGGGGATTCCTGATCCCTGGACTTCCAGACAGACCAGCCTGCGCGAGGGCTTTTCTTCCTTTACTTTAAGTAATACGTCGCGGGCAATGAAATCGGGCTTGTCGAACTTAACCACCCAGGAAAGACCCGCCTCTATGGGATTTGTGGTCTGGTCTATATCATTGCCGTATAAAGCGTACTTCATTTCGAGTCTGAGGGTATCGCGCGCACCCAGGCCGATTGGGGCGATTCCTTCTTCGGCGCCCGCCTCGAACAGCTTATCCCAGATAAGATTTGCCTTCTCGGCAGGGAAGTAGAGCTCGAACCCGTCCTCGCCGGTGTAGCCGGTGCGGGAGCAGAACATGCGGACCCCGGCAAGGTCTGTCTGGAAGCCGTGGTAGAAACCGATAGATGCCAGGTCTACGGATGTAAGCTTTTGCAAGACCTTCTCGGTCTTCGGTCCCTGCACCGCAAGCTGAGCCATTGCGTCGGTGCGGTCGATGATCTCAACGTCGTAGCCCGCGGCCTGCTCGCGCATCCACGCCTGATCCTTTTCATTGTTTGCAGCGTTCACGACCACAAGATAATGATCGGGCAGACGGTAGATCAGAAGATCGTCTACGATCCCGCCCGAAGGGTAGCACATGGGTGTATAGAGCGCCTGGTATACGTCGAGGGATGCTACGTCGTTGGTAACCAGCCTTTGAAGGAACTCCAAAGCCTCGGGCCCCTTAACCTCAACCCTGCCCATGTGAGATACGTCGAATACGCCTACCGAGGACCTGACCTTTTGGTGTTCGGCCATAAGACCTTCGAACTGCACCGGCATCTGGTATCCGGCAAAGGGAACCATCCTGCCGCCCGCCGCTACAATCTTATCGTAAAAAGGCGTCTTCTTGTCCATTAATTTACTCCTAGATTGGATGATTATACGGGGAGCAGAAGAAGTGTCAACAAGACACCCCACCGATCGAAAAGTCGTTAGGGCCGACCTGAAGGTCGGCCCCTACGTTCTCTAATAAATGTCCACCATGCTTCCTCTGTTTGTGTTGCTTGGCGTAGTCTGGCCCACGCTTCGGGTCTGGTTGCGGCTAAAACCTCGTTAGTGAGGGATAAGATGTCATTGCTGGAATAATTTTCAGGTAACGCCCTTACACCGGGTAATCCGGTTTGCTTATTTACGACAAGAAGGTTAATAAGAGGAAGCCTGTCGCGTATGCATATTTCGTCTCTGATAAAGCCAAGTGGATAACGCAAGCTAAGAGGACAAGTAGACCCAGTCTCTAATACTTCATTAATGGCTCGCGACAATTCACCGTAGGTGATAATTTTGGTTTCCTCTTGTTGCTGATTGGTCAATCTTTGAATAAGGATGCGTAAAAGGTAACGAGCAACCTCTTTGGTACGGTCACTATAGCCGCTCATTCTTCCTCCTCTATATTGGTTTTGTTTACACCTGAATATAAGCCATTCCTATCTTTTGTCAAGACCAGAAAACCTACTCACCCCCACCCTACCCTCCCCCGTAAAGGGGGAGGTAATTTTCATTATTGTCTTGTCTCTCATTTACCCCTCCCTCGACGGGAGGGGGAGTTCAGGGTGAAGGTTCTATAACTTCTTTCCCCCTCCTCGGCGGAGGGGGACAAAGGGGGCGGGGAAAACGAAACCCACCTCCGCTTGACACCTACTCCCCTATACATATTATCCAGAAGAAAAGAATATGGATACGAGCAAATACCAGGATTACGTAAAACGAGCCATACGGATGAAGGCGAAGGATGCGAAAATCATCCCTGCGGACACGGTGGTTACCGCACAGTGGGTCAGGGAGAAGTGCCAGTTCGGATGCGGGGGCTATGGAAAGTCCTTGACCTGTCCGCCTCACTCACCTACCCCGGAAGAAACCAAAGAAATGCTTACCCACTACAAGCACGCCCTCCTGATCCATGGGGATGAGGAGACCCCTATCACGAGGATAGTTGCCGCCCTTGAGCGAGAGATATTTCTGGACGGGCATTACAAGGCGTTCGGCATGGGCGTAGGTCCCTGCTCTATCTGCGAGGAGTGCGTGGAGTCCTGTAAATACCCTCACCAGGCGCGTCCTTCAATGGAGGCCTGCGGCATAGACGTGTTTTCCACGGTAAAGGCGCACGGGTTTCCCATAGAGGTTCTCAAGGATCAGAACTGTAAGCCCAACTACTACGGGCTGGTTCTTATTGACTGAGGTAAACGTTTTGGAAATATCCTCGCGGTTCCATTGAATCTAAACTCACAGCTCCTTCTGCATCTTGCGCATCACGGTTTTGTACCCGAGCGACAGGTTGATGCCGATTGCTTGAACGAGCGACTCATCGGTTCCTCCAAACACTGTGGACCGACTGCACAGCCGGGTAATAGTTTCAATATCTTTTCGCTGCGCATCTCAAATCATACGTAGACATTCCTCAAGTGTAGATATGACTGAAGTATATTCTATCTTTTATAGACAAAATTTTCCTTGACAATTCTGTCTGTGAACTTAAAATAGGGTGTAAACAACTCCAACGTAGGAGGGAATAGTGAAGAAAAACTTACAGAAAGCTTTATTAGCGATCACCATCATCCTCTGCGTAACGCTCATTACCTGCAACACTGACGTTCTTACAATCGACAGTATAAACATTACTCCCCCGGGTGGCTATGCCGTAGAAAAACTCACTGCAGAAATCCACGCAACCGTTTCAGGCTCTCATAGAATAAAGGTAGAATGGAAATGGCGCGGTGCAGGAAGCAGTGCAGAAGAGATCGCAAAAACAGAATACATAACCATGGATCACGATGGGGATTACTATTCGGAGTACGTTGCGCCAAGCGGTTACGTGTTACTCGACTACTTTTGGGTTGAACTCTATGACGAAGATGAAATTCTTTTGAAAAAATCCAGCGAGGTGTTCTGCGAGTATTACTAATTCTATCTCTTGTTTTAGCCCATTGCAGCAGTAGCGCGAACCTTCAGGTTCACAGCGAGGCTAAAGCCTCGCACTACAAATTGTTATCTCCATAGGGGTAGTTACGACAAATCAAAGAGATACAATTTTTCCTCGGTCATCTCGCGGATAGCGTATGCAGGGCCCTCGCGTCCAAGGCCGGAGCCCTTCATCCCTCCGTAGGGCATGAGGTCTACCCTGAAGGTTGGCACCTCGTTTACCAGAACGCCTCCAGCATCTATCCCGTCGCACGCCAGGAACGCCTTTTTGAGATCAGAGGTGAACACCGCACCCTGAAGACCGTAGCAGGTGTCGTTGACCTTGCAGATGGCATCCTCCAGGTCCTTGACCGGATTGACGACAACCACAGGTGCGAACGCCTCCATTTTGATCAGTTTCTGATCCTCGGGAACGCGGGTAAGGATCCATGGGCCGAGCAGGCTGAGGAGGGCGCCGGAGCGCTTGCCTTCGAGGACTACTTCTGCACCGGCGGAGCGGGCCTCATCTATCCACGAAAGGATGCGCTCGATTTGTTTCCCCTCGATCATCGGGCCCAGCTCAGTGGACTCATCCAAGGGATCACCGGTTTTCAGGGTAGAGGCTTGGGAGACAAGAAGGTCGAGGAACGGCTGGTAGACTTCCTCTTCAACGTAGACGCGTTGGGTGGAGATGCAGACCTGTCCGGCAAGACAGTAGCCGCCAACCTTGATGCGTTTTGCGGCGCGCTCCAGGTCGCCGTCGGAGAGTATTACCACCGCGGAGTTGGAGCCCAGCTCAAGGGCGATCTTCTTGATGCCTGCATGTCTTGTGATCTCCTCCCCTACCGTCTTGGAGCCGGTGAAGGTCACCATGCGCGGGATAGGGGATTCAACCAGAGCATTCCCAACGGTGGAACCAGGGCCTATGACCACCTGCAATGCTTCGTTGGGCAATCCGGCATCGTAGAAAGTCTCGACAAGCTTTATGCCGGAAAGCGGGGCGGCTGAAGCCGGTTTGAAGACGACGCTACATCCTGCGGCAATAGCCGGGCCTATCTTGTGGGCGGCCAGATTCAAAGGGAAGTTGAACGGTGTTATTGCCGCCACCACCCCGCACGGCACCCGTTTGTAGAATCCCTGCTTGTTGGGGTGTCCTGCGGCGGAGAACGCCACCTCCCGGCCTCGAAGCTTAAGGGCTTCTACTGCGGATAGCCGGAGGGTGTTCTGACAGCGTGCGACCTCGCTCCTTGCCTCTCTCCAGGTCTTGCCTACCTCGAGGACTAAGGTGCGGGCGAACTCTTCAGCGTACTTGGAAACCAGGTCAGCGGCCTTGTTGAGAATCTCGGCGCGTTGCTGCTGGGAAAGGTCGCGCATCTTGATAAGCCCGTTTTTGGCCAAAGCAAGCTTGGCCGCCACAGTGGAGGGGGTATCCTGCTTCAACTCGGCGATCTCTGAATTGTCGTATGGATTAAATACCTTTAACTTCTCAGACATTGACTCCTCCAAAAGTGTTTTCACGTAGTGCGAACCTTCAGGTTCGCCTGTTAGGAAACTTAGGATATTCCAGACCAGTATACGAGTGACCTATGAGGTGTCAAGAAGGAGCATTAAAATGTAGGGGCACGGCATGCCGTGCCCCTACAGCCGATCTTTTGCCACAAGTGGCAAAGGGAGGATATAGGGAACCCCAAGGTTTTACGAGGTAAAATCTTGGGGTGTAAATTCTGGATCCCCGCGAGGTTATGAAGTAACCTCGTGGGGTGCTACTTCGGGGTCCCCGCGAGGGTACGAAGTAACCTCGTGGGGTGCTACTTCGCGTGCTTGGCGATCTCGGTCTTGAGCCAATTTACGGCATCATCGCCGTGCATCAGGGCGTCAACTTCAGCGGAATCGACTGGCCTCATGGTAAATATCCAGCCTGCCCCGTATGGATCGGAGTTAATAAGGGTGGGATCATCCTCAAGCTCGGAGTTAACTTCTACGACCTCTCCTGCTACAGGCGAGTAGATCTTGCCCATCCACTTGCCGGTCTCGTAGGAGCCGATCACCTCATCGGCTTCGGCCTGTTCTTCGGTTTCGGGCAGCTCTATAAAGCTAAGCTCACCTGCCAGCTTCTGGCTGAAGTCGTTGAAACCCACACGGATAACGTCGCCTTCCTTTTTGACCCACATGTGTTCGGGGTGATAGTACAGCTCGTCAGGAAGATCGTATCCTTCTATCTCCGCCATCTTGCCTCCTTAAGAGATTGCGATCTTACGATATGATGTGCTTTGCTTCTTCGATGAGTGATGTTAACCCATCGTAGTTGACTGTTTTTCCCTCCGGCGCGGTAAGGCCACGAGCCGCCAGATCCTCAGCAAGAAACCGGACGGTAACCCCGGCCGATTCCATCTCGGAGAGTTTCCGAGAGAGTTCTTTCGGCCCCTGCACGGCAAGCACCGCATCCTGGATGAAGCAGACGGTGTCGCCGGGCTTGGCCAGCCGGGCAGCCAGCTGCCACGCGGTGCGCTCAAAGGTAGAGCGGGTTACGAGATAAAGATTCTCCATACCTCCACCTAATTAAAGGTTATCACGTGGTCAACCTCGGAGATCAACTCACGCAGCTTCTCGTCCGAGATGAATTCTACTGAGATACAGTCATCTTTCAAGAGTCCGCGTTTGGTTAGGGAAGGAAGGTGGACGTACAGTCTGGCGCCGAAGTCGGCAAGCTGTGAGTAGGCGTCTTCCAGCTTGTGCATCGCCAAGGCCTCCGGGGTCTGTCCCTTGTGGGCGACCAGGACCCCGTCGTCTGCAAGGACAACGTGCGTTTGGATTCCCATACTCGCAAGGCCAATCAATGCGCGAAACCCCTCGCCTGCGGTGGCCATCCCGTAAGGAGCCGAACGGATAAGGATCATTACCTTCTTTGCCTCCATGACTAAAATCCAAAGGAGAGAAACCGGTCGCACTCCTTGAGGTAGTTGGAGAACACGACAATACCCGCAAGCTTTGTGCCTTCAATGACGTCGGCCCTCTTCAGACCTCGGAACTTTGCACAGGTGCCGCAGCCCCGTATCTTTGCACCTTTCCGGACAAGTTCAGCCATCATCCCGGCAAGGTTGCGTTCCTGAGGGGACTGTATCTCCTTAGCGAGATTGAAAACCCCGTCTTCGTAGAGAAACATCCTTACCCCGCGCCCCTTTGCCAGGAATCTTTTAGCCAGGTGATAACAGGTATCCACGTTCTGGGAGGTATACGGGCCTGTCCTTAGGAGGAATCCTATCGTCATTTAGTCCTTTGGTACAACTAGACCTTACGCCGGATGTAGAATTTTAAGGTGTCGCCCTCTTCCTTCATGCCCAGAAACTCGTTTCCTGTCTGATCGCACCATGCGGGAAAGTCCTCGCGCGCCCCTTCATCGTCGGACAGAACCTCAAGAACCTCGCCCATATCAACCTGTTTGATCTTCTGAGCGGTCTTGAGCACAGGTATTGGGCAAAGCATCCCTCGCGCGTCAAAGGTGTGGCCCTTCTCCATAGCTATTCTCTCCTTAATCTGAAGAGAAGATCGTTAACTTTCAAGGCACTCCTGAAGTTTTCAATTTAAGGGCAGGGCCTAAAAACATCACTATACCCATTATTATGGCCCAAGCACTCCCGATAAGAATCTCTGCAAAATTCCATCGAACCAAAAGTCTTTCCCCTATGTCCCCTGAATGAGGATCGAATTTAAATATCAAGTAAGTTACAAATATGGTGAACAAAGCGCTCCAGATGGCTATTGTGATGGCAAGCAAATTACTAAACCCCACACCAACGATTTCTTTAAACCAAAGAGATCTTAGAAGGATAATACCTAAAAGTACTCCTGCATACCCAATGTAGACTATATCGAACCAATAAGAGCATACCCATCGAGAAACAGCCCAAGCTCCCACCACAAGGCCTACTCCAAGGATCAATTCCGCCAAAGGTGGGAGGTTGGATAAACCTAAATGAATACTCACATACACAATTAAGGCAACTAGCCAAGGCAAAGAAATAAATAATAAAAACCATTTGGAAGGGGCAGGTTTGTTCTTTGCCCATTTTTGCCCAGACACATTGGAGAGGAAATCAGACTCCCCTTCCTTAATATAGTCAGATTTAACTCTTGCGCTATATTCCACTATTCCGTCCACGAAGTAAACCACCCCTACCACCAAAAAACCTAACAGAGCTACGTATAACCAAGGGAATCTACCCATCTTTCTTCGCCTTATCTCTCAAACATCTCCTGCTTCTTTTTCGGGCAGATACTCATCCAACGCCTGCATTAAATATCCGATGTATTCGAAGATCGGGCCGCCGCCCATGGCAAGGGCGACGTTGGCCGCGTCGAGAATCTCTTCCCTACTGCACCCCACCTGAACGCATATCTGGGTATGCAGATTGATGCACGGACGGCAGTGCTGGACCAAAACGATCGCAAGCTGCATCAACTCCTTGTATTTGGTGGGTATGGCGCCTTCTTCCTTTGTTTTGCGCCAGAACTGCATGAACGCGTCAGCGGCATCCCCTGCCTGTCTGCGGAATCGCGCCTGGGCTTTAGAGATTTTCTTTTGTTCCGGCTCCTCAGGGAGGTTTGTGTTACGGGTGTTACGGGTGTTGGGGGTGTGAGGGGGAGGCGGTGTGTTACGGGTGTTACGGGTACGGGGTGTGTTACGGGGGGTGTTACGGGTACGGGTCACGATTGGCGTTCCTCGGACTTTGCCCGGAGAAGATCACGCAGATTGTCAAGGGAGGAAAGGAGTTCTTCGTCTAAGATATCTGCATCTATCTTATCGGGATCGAAAAGCTTACCGTCTATCTGAAAGGTCATAAGCTCAGGGATCATCTCCGCACCTCCCACCCCTTCCCTTACCAAAAAGAGGGCGTGTCCCAATGGGATGTCGTCTTCGAACTCAGCCGGCAGGTTTTTCACTAATTACTCCAATCCGCTCAAGGATCTTTATGGGTTTAACACGGTTGATCTTGAATCCCAGCTCGTCAGGGGTGTAGCCAAGGGCAAGGCCCAGAAGCTGGGTATAGTAAATGCAGGGTATGGCGAACTCCTGCTCCAGTTCCTTCTCAATCTTTTTTTGATTCTGCTCATACATCACGTTGCAGAAGGGGCATATGAGGATCATCGCCTCGGAGCCTGAGTCCTTGACACTTTGCAATTTCTTGCCCGCCATGGCGTAGGCGACGTCAACCCTGATGCCCAGGATCGCACCGCCGCAGCACAGCTCCCTTTCGGAGTAGGGTATGCTGCGAGCGCCGGTGGCGTTGATTAAATCGTCGTAGACGTGGGGGTTTTCCGGGTCGTCGAAATTCTCGAACGCCTCGGAGGGCTTCGTAAAATGGCATCCAGGATGTCCGGCTACTGGTAAGGACTGAAGATCGACCTTGACCTCTTGCTTGATGCGCTCGATCCCGATGTCCTCATATAGTACCCGGGCGAAGTGGCGGACGTTTACTGTCCCTTTGTATTCCAGGTCTTCCTTTTTGAGGATGGCGTTGACCTGGGCCAGCTTTTTGGCATCGTGCTTGAGCTGATGGTTGGCCTCCACCTGGGTTCCGGTGCATGCGGTGCACAATGTGACCATATCGAGACCCTCGCTTTCGGCGAGCGCCAGGTTGCGGGCGGCCATCACTAATGAGGAGCGCTGGTCTACGGATTTGATAGGGAACCCGCAGCAGGTGAAGGAGGGTATGTCTACGAATTCTATCCCGAAGTGCTTGGCTATGACTCTTGCGGAGAGTTCGTAGTTCTGGGCGCGAACCGGAACGGTGCATCCCAGATAGAGGGCGTACTTCCGCTTCGCGTCACTCATTAGAACCTCCCTCGGTATTCCCAGATTGAGGTGATTCCTTGGACTCTTTTGCTTCCGTAGAATACTCGTAAAGACCGGTGGCCTTGAAGATAGCCTTTATGGGATCAGGTGATTCGGTAAGCTTGGGGAGTTCGGCCTTGAGGCGCTTCTTGTTCACGAACGAATCGGCCTCGTAAAGACGACCATGCCCCTGAATAAGGTCTATCTGTGCGGTGAACGCGGGATGGATGTAGCCGTTCTTGACCGCAAGGTTCTTTAATGCGTTCATCATCTCGGTGATGCGCACGTCCTGGGGACAGCGCTCGTAGCAGGCATAGCAGGTTGAACAGAGCCAGACGAACTCGGAGGAAAGCACCTGTTCCTTCATTCCTAAAAGCGCCATGTGTATGATGCGTCGGGGGTTGAAGGTCTCCTCGATTGAGCGGACCGGACAGGATGCGGTGCAGGTTCCGCACGCATAGCACCGGGTGATGAACTCCCCCGAAGGCTCGGCCTGAATCTCGTATTTGAAGTTCGGATCAAGGTCTTCAAACCGAATCACTTTCGGCTCCTCTGACTTCGTAACTTCATCCACCGACTGCTGGTCAGTTCCTTCGTTCGGCTGATCCGGCTTCTTCATATCTTCCAATATTCCTCCTAGGCGACAGCGGTCGCACTAGTATTCGTGAGGCAGACCCTCGACCTGAGCCAGCGAAAATACCGGCCCGTCCTTGCACACGTAATACGGCCCGATGTTGCACCGCCCGCACTTGCCGATCCCGCACTTCATGCGCCGCTCCAGAGATGTGTAGATCTGCTCCGGCGCAAACCCCAGCTTGGTTACCACCGGCATGGTGTAGCGGATCATTGCCGTCGGCCCGCACATGAGAAGAAGCGCCTTATCGGGACTTGGGGCTATCTTTTCTGTCACTGTAGGAACGAATCCGACCAGACCGTCCCAGCCTTCTGCTTGGCTATCTACAGTGAGATGGATCGAGATATCGTCGCGCTTCGCCCACTCCTCCAACTCCTCCTTGTAGAGAAGCATCCCTGGGGTGCGGGCGCCGTAGATAACGGTTACATCCTTGTAATCTGCCCGGTGGCCATCTATAAGCCAGCGGATTACCGATCTCAGTGTGGTGAACGCGAAGCCGCCGGATACGATCGCCAGATTGTACCCCTTGAAGCGTTCCAAAGGATACCAGTTGCCTAAAGGGCCGCGCATCCCGATGGGAGCGCCGACTTCAAGCTGGTGCATGGTGTTGGTAACCAGCCCTGCGCGATTTACGGTAAAGCGCACGTAGTCTTGCTCTGTAGGCGAGGAGGCGATGCCGAAAGGGGCCTCGCCCTTTCCCAGGATCGAAACCTCGCAGAACTGCCCGGGAAGGAAACGGAAAGCCTCCTTGTCTTCTGGATTTACGAACCTCAGGTCAAACGTCTTGAGCGTCCCGTCCTCGGATTCCACGCGTATGTCCTTGATAGTCATAGGCATGGGAAGGTAGGGATTATCGCATTTGAAGTAGAGCTTCTGGCTCACCGCAGGAGATTGTTCCATCAGCCGTGATTATAGGGAGATAAGCAGGAATGTCAATCTTGCCCCCCGTCGTTGCTTCGCAACGCCGCGGGGACCCCCAGGACAGTTCTATATTGCGATCTTTTTACCGCCAGGTAAAAAGGAGCATATGATTTCCTCCCACTTGATGGGGAAGGTGTAGGAAAGGGTGTCATCGCGAGATTTTGTGAAGTGAATATCTAAGGTAGGGGCGACTCAGGGCCTGCCCCTTGAGATGTTGTACATCTCATAGGGTATGAGTCGCCCCTACTATCCTCCCTCTCAAGAGGAAGATGTGGCATAGGCTCTCCAGCCTGTGCTTTTATATCCCTGAACAGACTGGAGAGTCTGTTCCACACAGTTTATCTTGACAGATCGAGGGGTCTACGTATTCTTTTGATTAGAAGGAGGCTTTATGCAAAAGAAAATACACCTCATCACCCTCTCACTTATCCTTATCGGAGGGATATGGATGACCCGCTGCGTATCCCCTTACTACGGCACGGCAAGGATAGAGCCGGGATGGCAGCTTAATACCGGAGCCGGATTGCACTCCACCGTGGTGCCGCTGTTTGACGCTGACCCCATGTACGGTATCGGGATACGCTGCGACGGTGAGATAGGCTACGGTATAGAGCATTTTTTAAAACCCTACGCAAGAGCCGCGGTCGGCCTTAACACGGCTTACATTGGATACGCGGACATCGGTTTAGGCATTCATGCGGCTCTGCCCGTATGGATATTCACCCCTGCGGTAAGGCTGGAGATCAACTCCACATGGATCCAGCCCACTTTTTCACCCGCATTCCTTTTGGGGATAGGTAGGAGGGAGTGGTTTACCCTTGGAGCTAAGACCTATTTTATAGCCTTTGGTGACCCGAACTACCCCAGATTTCTTGACGCGTTCGCCACCGCTCACATCTCTCCTCGCTGGTCAATCTTTGCCGGCGCTGAGATGAACTCTTTTGTGGATTATTTCGAGGACGGTGACGGGTATCCCTTCTTCACGGTGGGTGTAGGTTACAAGTTCCCTCCGTTCACAGCCAGGATGAAGCTTTAGAAAGTTGCGGGTTGCAAATCAATATGCAATGACACGGTCATCGCACTCCATAAAAGTTTCAGGCCGGTCTAAAGACCGGCCCCTACGTTTTTCACCCCAAACCTTTGCTCTCGCAAAGCTTTGGGGACCCCGGTTCAGTCTTCGGAAAAATGAACGTAAGATAATAACGTAGGGGCACGGCATGCCGTGCCCCTGCTTAATCTGCGTAATCCGCGAACGCCTGTGGCGAGAACGACTCCTCAGGAGTTCTCATCTGTGGTTTTTCAATGCTCCTTTTGTGCTTCGCACAAAAGATCGCAGAAAGAAAGCGAAGAGTAGCCAAAACTGCCCTCTCGATTTCATCTGTGGTTTTTACCCTACCGAAAGCTTCGTCTTCACCCAGGGCAGAAGGGCTGTGCCCATGTTGAAACGTTCCGCAGAGATGGCGGTGATGTTCTTTAAAAGTTCCAGCGCGTTGCCACGCATGGCCCAGGTACCGGGTTCACACGTAGCTACAAACTTCCCGTTTTCGATAACGTAGCTCACGTATGCGGTGTTCGAGAAAGCACCGGTAACCCTATCAGCAGTGTGCAAACCCAAAAGATACTTCAGCAAAAGGCCTTTCTTGATACCTTTAACCATATCCTTGAGCTTTACCTTACCCGGCTCCATCACAAGCGAACGCAGCGCAGGCCTGACCGGTGCCTCGAAGGTATCTTCGGCCAGAACCGGCCTGCGCATACCGCTGCCGGTGGATTTTTTCTTATCCAGTACCGCGGTTTCGGCGTCGTAAAGGAAGGTCTTGAACACCCCTTTGTCGAACAAAACGTTGCGCCGGGAGGGGACGCCTTCGTTGTCGGTGGGCGCGGATGACAAGAGGTCGGGGTGAGTGGCGTCGTCGCAGATGGTAACTTTGGAAGAGGCGAGCTTCTCGCCGACCTTGTAGCGGGAAAGCCCGGCCAGCTTGTTGGATGCGTATATCTGCTCGGCCACCAGGGTATTGAATATCCCCTGAAGGCACATGGGATGGATGATGACGTCTATCAGGCCGCCTTTGGCTCCGACATCAGCCGGTTTCAGGGATTTTTTTGGCAGCCTCTTCGCCACCTCGACACCCAGATTTTCTATCTTTTGAATCCCCGGCAGCTTGCGCCCCACGAGGAACTCAAAGTCCCGGCTGTCCAGATCTATGTAAGCGGAGAACGCGGTCAAGCGTTGATATGCAGGCTGGCTGCTGTGGGCGGTATAGACCCAGCTTTCTCCGTGGAAGACACTGCCGTTTCCGTTTAGCCGCTCAAAGCTGCCCTTGCCTTTCTCCCACGTGTTCCTGACCGTGCGAGATAGCAGATCGCGCAGGACCTTTGGCCTGGCCACCAGGTTGACGATCTCGGCGTCGGCTCTATCGGATGAGAGTCCTTCGGGTATGAGAGCGAACCCCTTAAGCGCGGTGGGCTCGAGGTTGGCAAGGGCGGCTGAGATTACGTGTTCAAGCGAGGACTCGTCAAACACGGTGGTCGAGGCGTAGGTCAGCTTGCCCTGCTTCATTAGCCGCAGGCCCATTGTGGCGATGCCCACCTCGGAGGAGATGGTCAGATCGCGCTGCTCGATGTTGAACGAGGTGTTATCCTCGCGGGAGAGGACGATCTCAAAGTCGTCTATCTTGTGTTTTGCGGAGAGCTTTTCCAGAGTCTTGCGGATTTCCGAAAACATCATGAACCTCCTTGCACCGCTAACTGCACGTAGGGGTTGGTCTTGATTCGTGTCCAGCGCGGACCGCCGTCGCCTACAGGCCGGTGCTGACCGTCCTTGCCGCAGAAGCCTATGTCGTCGGTTCTGAGTTCGCCTGCGCAGCCGTCAACGTACCGCAGGGCGTACATGCTCTTGCCGGAGAAGTTGGAAGGGTTGACCGTTTTGGTTACCTTGCCGTTCTGGATAAGGTATCCGATCTGGATGGATGATGACATCCCGTCCTTTGATACCGCTCCGCCCAGGGTTCCCTGAAGTATCACTCCATAGGAGATGTCGCGGATAAGGTCATTGAGGTCTTTGCGGACGATTTTAGGATCGGCGGGAACGAGATAGGTATTGGACATGCGGCATATCTGTTGATCGCCGAGCTGGGAATAAGCGCCGCCGTTTGGCCGCTTACTAAAGTAGGCCGCGGTCTCCCGGTTATAGATGAATTCCTTGACCTTGCCGTTTTTGGCCAGTACCTTAACCTTGACCTCGACCCCTTCATCGTCTATAAGCTCGGTTCCAAAACCGGTGCTGTAGTCGGGCTTGCGTGTTTTGATGTCAACCGGCGGGCCGTCCAGGATGTCAACGGCCTTTGCCGCCACCATACCCAGGGGCTTGCCCTTTGCATCGGCCACCCCGGAGGAACCTGACTTGACCCCATCGGCCTCAAAGTTGTGACCCAGCGCCTCGTGAACGAATACACCAAGGGTGTTGAAATCCAGAACAAAGTGATCCATCCGGGCGACATCCTCGGCGGAAAGCGAGACGCCGTCCAGGAGATCAACCGCCTTCTCGATCCAGTCCTTGATTTGGGCCTTGGTGTGGGGGTTAAGCCTGTAGCCTTGCTTTGTTGGTTCGAGCAGGGCCTCAAGGCCCTTGATGTCTCCGATACGGACGCGCGTCTGGGTGGTTTTGCCTTTCTTATCTTTGATTTTGGTGTGTACTTGAAGGAAACTGCGGGGCACGGTCTGACGTTTGTAGATGCCCTTGGAGTCGGCGATAATCTTTTCCTCGTTCTGGGCGTAGAACCAGACCTCGGGGTTTATCTTGACGCCGCGGGCTGCGTATTTCCGCTCAAAGGCGTCGGCAATCTGACGGACACCCTTCAAAACTGCATTGATCACCTTCTTGGGATCGGCCTTGGCCAGATCGTAGCCGGGTTTGATTCTGTATTCCTTGCGCTTGGGGTTGGGTATTGGCGCGAGCTTGACCCCAACCTTGGGCTTTTTGGCTGTGCGCCACAGCCCTTTGGCACGCTCGACAGCCTCGTAGAGAACCTTCTCATCCAGATCGCCGATCTTCAAAGAGACCTTTTTCCCGTCCCGCAAGAACCGCATCTGCACCCTGGCCTTCACCGAAAGGGGTGTGATGAAGGTCTGGGAGCCTATGGTCTTGGCCTCGGTCTTTTCAACTCGCTCGTAGAGGATGTCTGCGTAGTCAAAGAATTTTTTAGCGCAGCCGAAAGCCTTCTTTATTGCTTTGTTGAATCGCTGATTATTCATGCAGGAATAATAGGCCTGTAGTTGGAGATGTCAAGGATTTGAGTAGAAAACCGTCTTATCAATCTTGCGATAGAGATAGCTAATTAAACTGAGAATATCTAACGCATCCTCTCTTGTTATAGGCCAATCAAGTTCCGGTTCATGTCCTTCGGGGTTACGAATTGCCCGCATGAGCCCTATACAAAGATGCATCAGCCCTTCCTGTTCATTCTTTTCAGTTTCAGTTCGCTGAGGATTCAGCTTTAATGGACCCTTAAGCGATAAGGATGAACTCATCAGTGAGAAACCATGTTTGTCTAGTTCGGATTTTTCTCGAACGTATTTATCGAACGCCTTGCAGCACTCAAAAACAGCATGAAAATAATGATCTTCGAGGAATAATAGCCTGGCGTGTTCTCTTACTTTTGGATGAAACCCTCGAGAATCAAACAACTTGGCTTCTTCCGAGTTATGCGAACGTAGATACGCATCGGTCTGCCCAGTTACGACGATTTTTCCAGTTTCAGTTTTTACGGCGAGACCATAAAACCCCAAGATTTCATTTACCTGATCCACCATCTTTCTATGAACTTCAGCTTGACCGAAATATTCTTCAGGATTACAAAGAGATTCTATTATCTTGGCAATCTGATGCGGTCCGTATTGTCCCTTCTGCATTTCTTCCAATTTACTATACACAAATCGCCATTTTGTAGTGCCATCATGACGAATTTCTGCGAATCCCGCTTTCCGGAAAAAGCCAGTGATCTCCGAACCTGTGTATCTATCCCCTATAATCTTCGCTATCCGCTCCAAAGCTGATAAACTGAAATGTGGGATATTCCTTCGACTCATTTTGTCCTTTTACGTGGCCGCTTCGAGTGCTTTATTAAACGACTGCTTCTTCATGCAGGGATAATAGGCTGTAAGAGCAGATTGTCAACCTGTAGGGGCACGGCATACCCTATGAGATGTACAACATCTCAAGGGGCAGGCCATGCGAACTGGGGCAAAACCCCTGTAGGGACGCTGTTAGTCCGACAACTCGAACAGGACGCAGATTGTAAGTCCCATAAATACGCAACTAACAGCCGGATTGGGGCAAGAGGTTTAAACCCCTTGTCTGGTTTTTTGGCTTTTGGCACACTCCATTAAGGTTGGCCCGCATAATGGAACGAGCCGGTTTAAAAACCGGCCCCTACGTTTAATCTGCGAAATCTGCGAATTGCTTTACGCCGCTACCCTAGTTACCCCTCCCTTGATGGGACAGCGTGCCCCTTGGGATACTTTGTATCCCATAGGGTAGGGGGGGAGGGTGTATCACCCCCTCCTTAATCCTCCCCCGTCGAGGGGGAGGAGGGGGAGGTAGATGGGTAGGGGCACGGCATGCCGTGCCCCTACCTTCTTACCAATTCCATTTGCGATCTTTTGAGCAAAGCTCAAAAGGAGCATCAAATTCGGGGTCCCCGCGACGGTACGAAGCAGCGTCGTGGGGTAGTTTTACCATACGTACCGCAGGCCTATACCCACTCCGGGTGATACGAAAGAGTATGGTTCGCTGTAATAGTAGTCCCCATAGTAGTGTCTACCCGGGCGAGAGTACAGGCCGCCTTGAACCTCCGGGGTGACGGAAAGCCAGTTGTTCTCGCCCATCTTGAAGACGAGCCAGTCGGCTCCTACGATAAAGGCGGTGGAAAAGCCCCATTTCGTCTCCAGTGACCACCAGTCCCAGGAATCTTCGTACTCATAGTCATCCCCGTATTCAAACCACCCTTTCACATACCATGCGCCCACACCTGCGCCCACATAAATCCTGAACCGGTTATCCGGGTTCACGATCTTAAGGATGCGCAGCGCACCGGCCACATGGCAGGTGGAATGGCTGATCTGAGGGTCATCCAACCATCCGCTGGCCACTATCTCAAATCCAAAGCCTTCCGCAGAAAGAAGCCGGTAGGCAAGGCCTCGTCCAAGGAAGTCGGCCTGCATGCCGACACCCTGTTCAGCAAGGAGGGGCGTGCCAAGGCCGCCAAGCAGCAAGGAAACCACCATCCCCTTGAATGCAAGGGTTCTGAACATCTGCCTACCTACCAGTTATAGCTTATTCCGAAGCCGATATCCGGGAACCAGAAGCGGTTTTCTGCATTCTCGAACGTCCCGTAACGGGTGGAACTGATATCCCGCCTGTAAAAGAACCCGGATTCAAGCTCGATCCGGAACCTGTCAAAACCTTGATCCTTGTCTTTGACAAGTATCTGCATAAGGATCTCTAAAGGGGCCATACTGGCTCCAACGTAGATGCGTCCACCCAGTCCAATATATCTGTTTGATCCGTAGACCTCGCCCGTGCTACCGAACCCCAATCCGACGTAGGGTGAAAGCCAATCGTCCTGAGAAAACATAACCCCGCCCCTGAGGCCGGCGCTGTAGAATATATCCTGGCTGGCTTCATCGTAGGTAAACACCCCGATGCCGTGAGGGGCCACGAACAAGGCAGCCTGTTCTTTCAGCGGGAAAAACAGACGGAACTCAAGCCCGCCAGAGACCGGGTCAACCCTGCCGCCGAATCCGAAACGATAGGACGCTCGAGCGATCACAGGGATAAGCAATGTGCAGACAACGAGTGCAACGGTTATTCTTTTTGACATGCACGCCTCCTTTTCAATAAAGTAACTATAAGGCTGAACCTGGAAGTTGTCAATACCACATGCTCCTTTTAACCTGCGGTTAAAAGATCGCAATTTGAGCACCCCTTTCTTGGAATCACAGGAGCAATGACAACTTCCGGAGAAGCCATAGGGGTGAATTAAAACATGAACCCGGTGGAGAACCCGAACTCCGGGTAGAAGACCTTGCCGTTCGCGTTTGGCCTGAAAAGGATGTTCCAGTCTAAGCCGAGGCCGAATAGCCAGCTGAAGTGCTCGACCTTGACCGCCGCCACCTGAAGACCGAGGTTAAGCCGCATCCCCATGCGCTTCTCGTTTTCGATGATCTCTTTGATCGCTTCCTCGGGGTTGTTGTAAAGCTCGATGATGCGCGGGATATCCCTGCTGAGATCATTGACATACTGGTTCACCAGAGAGTCGCTAGCGGCAGGGATGAACCAGTTGTTGGTTAACTGCAGACCGAGAGGGAAAAGCACCCTGCCCTCGGCGGCTGTAAGGGTCTTCTGGACGCCCCAGGCGAACTGGGTGTGCAGGTAAGGAACCTGGGCAGTGGTATCGATGCGGGATGGTAGGAGATAAGGTACACCCAGGTTATCGAGGCTGTCCACCAGCACGGTAACCGTGTAGTTCTTGTAATGGGTGACGATGTCTAGGGCGAATCCGATGGAGCGTTCGTCTTCAAGCGAGATGCCCAGATGGAAGAATCCGGGAGGCGGGATAGCCGGCCGACTGCCCTCCACGTAAACGTGGGTGTTGGGATTCAGGTACGTACCCTGTGCAGGCTCCATGGCGTAAAGCCCTGCGCTGTAGCCTGCCTCCAGCCCGAAGTGCCACGGGGCCGAGATGAGTGTTATTGTCAAAACCAAAACGTTCATATCGCTCCCTCCGTGTTTGGGAGATTATACGGTGAATTATTTGGAGTGCAACAACCGCGTTGTTGCAACATTCATTAGGATTCTTGGGGTCCCCGCCTGTACCCCTCAAGGGTGCGAAGCTGCGGAGCAGACTCGTGAGGTGTAAAATTCCCCCTCCCTGGTGGACAGTGTGTCCCTTGGGGTGCCAATTCTACTGCACCTCATAGGGTAGGGGAGATTCACAGGAAGCGAATCTGAAGGATCGCACTACAGACTATTTGATTTCCTTTCTGGGGTACACATTATGAAACCAACTTGGAATGAGGCATACACAACCAAAGAGTAGAGAGAATATGGTAATAGGTGTAAAGGTCAATATAACCAAGATAGGGGGTGTATTCCCGGAAGCACAGTTAGAAAAATAAGGAAGCACCAAGTACAACAAGGTTAATCCAACCCACGCCGTAATCAAAATCAATCCCCATGTGTTAACTCTCTTTCTTATTTTTCGCATCCAAATAATATCCTTTACAAACTCGTTGACGGCTTCAATCCGGAACCCGCTGAAGAACTCTACACTATCTTCCTCATCTTCCTCTGGTTTTCCTATACTTTGTATCCTTAAGTAGAAGGACAGGGTCCTCTTTGGTGTGTGTCGCCAGCAACGATCCTAGCATAGTCTTACGGCTATCCACATAATTATCCATGGACGTCCAACGTAGGGAGAGGAATACTAACAATAAACCCGCCATAGCAATAGCCGCAGAACAAAGTCCAATATAGTTTCCCACATCGCAAGTATACTTCATTAGAAGATTTCGTCAATAATAATCTCAAGAGAAGAGTTTATTGTAAACGCCCGCTAGGGCGTTATTCCTCGCAATGACAATTAAGCCTCAGCGTGCCCGGTCGGGCATTGGGCTGGCCTCATGGTCTATTAAACCCGTAGGGGCGACGCCTGCGTCGCCCCTACAATATCCGCGTAATCTGTGCACGCCTATGGCGAGAACGACCTTAGGGAGTTCTCATCTGTGGATTTAAATGCTCCTTTTTGCCTTCGGCAAAAAGATCGCAAGAATAATGTAGCACAGGCTCAGCGTACCCCTTGAGCGGTTCATGCGCTCATAGGGCATGCCGTGCCCCTACCAAAATAATCTGTGCAAATCTGTGAAATCTGTGGTTTTTTCTACCATTCGCCGGTGGTCAAATACTCGTGCATGGAGCGTGCGGCTTTGCGGCCCGCTCCCATGGCCAGGATGACGGTTGCGGCACCTGTGACGATGTCGCCGCCTGCCCAAACACCTTTCTTGGTGGTCTTTCCGGTCTCCTCGTCAGCTACGATGTAGCCCCACTTGTTGGTATCAAGACCAGGTGTGGTTCCCGGAACCAGGGGGTTAGCCCCGTTGCCGATGGCGACCACTACGGTGTCAATATCCATTATGTATTCCGAGCCTTCGATGGGGACAGGACGACGGCGACCGGAGGCGTCGGGCTCGCCCAGCTCCATCTTCAAAAGTTCAACCTGCTTGACCCTGCCTTGCTCATTGCCGATGTAGCGCACCGGGTTTACAAGGAAGTTGAATACGACCCCTTCTTCCTCCGCATTCTCTATCTCCTCGTTACGTGCCGGCATCTCCTTGCGTGAGCGGCGGTATATGATATGGGCTTCCTTGGCACCTAAACGCAGACTGGAGCGCACCGAGTCCATGGCCACGTTGCCGCCGCCGACAACGATTACCCGGTCGCCTACCCGGATAGGGGTATCGTACTCAGGAAACTTATAGGCCTTCATTAAATTGATTCGGGTAAGGTACTCGTTGGCCGAGTAGACCCCTACCAGGTTCTCGCCAGGGATGTTCATAAACCAGGGAAGACCGGCTCCCAGTCCGAGATAAACCGCCTCGTATTCCATCTCGAAGAGTTCGTCCACGCTCGCGGTTCGGCCCACCACAAAATCGGTACGGATATCCACTCCGATCTCTTCCAGAATGTGGCACTCGCGGGCCACGATGGCCTTGGGAAGACGAAACTCGGGGATGCCGTAGACAAGGACCCCGCCCGGCTTGTGCAGAGCCTCGAACAGGGTAACCTTGTGACCGAGCTTGGCTAAGTCCGCGGCCACGGTAAGTCCGCCAGGGCCGGAGCCTACCACTGCGACCTTGTGGCTGGTAGTGGACGCGATCTCAGGCAGATCCATCTTGTTCTGCTGGATCTCCCAGTCGGCCACGAAGCGCTCCAGTCGGCCTATTGCCACCGGCTCAAACCGCCTGGCCATGATGCACACCTTCTCACACTGCTCCTCCTGGGGACATACCCTGCCGCATACCCCGGGCAGGAGGTTGGTCTCGCGGATCTTGGCTAAAGCACCATCGAAGTCGCCTTCCTTGATGAGTCTGATGAACGCCGGGATGTCTATCTCCACCGGGCAGCCCTCTATGCAGAACGGCTTTTTGCACTGAATGCAGCGCTGAGCCTCAAGCTGAGCGAGTTCAGCGGGGTAGCCTAACGCCACCTCGTTGAAGTTCTTGACGCGGTCTTTTGGCGTCTGCTTGGGTATGGCCTGACGGGGAATCTTTGCGTCAGCCATCTTCGCCTCCTACCGCAGCCTGGTAGCGTTCAAGTGAAATCTTCTCCTCTTCCTTAAACGAAGCCAGACGTTTGAGCAAGAGATCAAAGTTGACCTTGTGGCCGTCGAACTCCGGGCCGTGCACACAGGCATAGCGCGTCTCGCCGCCCACCTCCACCCTGCACACACCGCACATGCCGGTGGCGTCTATCATGATTGAGTTCAAGGACACCATGGTTTTGATCTTGTAGTGACGGGTCAAATCTGAGACCACCTTCATCATGATGGCCGGGCCAACGGCGAGGATCTCGGCTATCTTGCGGCCCTTATCGAGGTGCTCCTTGAGCTCGGTGGTCACGAACCCTTCGCGTCCATAGGAGCCGTCGTCGGTGGTGATATAAACCTCGTCCACAAAAGAGCGGAACTCGTCCTCGAGTATAACGATGTCCTTGGAGCGAAAGCCCAGGATGGCAACCACTTTGTTGCCTATCTTTTTGTGCTTGCGGGCGATGGGCAGGACCTCGGCGGCACCAACGCCGCCAGCGATCACGAACATCTCACCTGAAAGCTTCTCTATGGATGTAGGGTTACCCAGAGGGCCTACCACGTCGGCTATCTCGTCGCCTGCTTGCATAGTGCCCATCTGGAATGTAGTTTTACCAAGCTCCTGAACGTAGACGGTGATGGTGCCTGCCTTGGGGTCAGCATCGGCGATGGTGATGGGGATGCGCTCACCCTTCTCATGCAACCGAAATACAACGAACTGCCCGGGCTGGCGCTTTTTGGCAATGATGGGAGCTTTGATTACAAACTTGTTGACTACGGGATTTACCCTTTCCCGCTCAACTATCTTGAACATCCAGCCTCCTTTGGGGGTTCAACTTCAAAGTTCGTGATTATACGGGGTTTGGAATGGTGTGTCAATCAGAAAAACACCCCACGAACCCGTCAGCCTTACATCGCACTCGTCACAGGTTTTGGGGTCCCCGGACGTACGCGAAGCGAACGTCTGGGGTGGAAAAAAAGCTGGTCAAAAGGTGGTCAAAAGCTGGACAAAAGGTGGACAAAAACTGGACAAAAGCTGGACAAAGTTCCGGGGTCCCCGCAGCTTCACGAAGTGAAGACGTGGGGTGAAAAAGTGGGACAATTTGCATCCCCCACAAATCGCTTGTTAGCGGCAACTATACGCATTTTAACAGTCGTGTCAAGGTTTTTGATGGGAAGCTACCAGAAAAAATGGCCTAAATCCGGGGAATTCCTCTCCGGTCGTTGGGGAGTTTTGCCGCAACGAAGTCGAATTGGCAGATTATATCCGTTGACTATGGTGTGTCAATCGGAAAAGGGGGTAGAACAACTGACTTGACAAACCAAAGAATTAAGTTAGACTCTTAAATGTCATTGGGAAAAGAAGTAGTTGAATGACGCTGATAGATTCCATCCAGATTAAATATCTCAGGTCTATTCACAGTCTGACACTGAAGGACCTTTTTCCGCTAGTTGTTCTTGCAGGCGCAAATGATGTTGGCAAGTCAAATATTCTCAAAGCACTTAATCTATTTTTCAATGGTAACGTTGATTGGCAAACACAATTAGATTTTCAGAGGGATTTCTCGAAGAAGCGATTAGTGGAGGTTCAAAGAGACTCAATAAAAGGGAAGCAATACATACAGATTACTGCTCGTTTTAATAGACCCGAAACATATGGTGGAAGCCTACCCGAGAAATTCTCTATTACAAGAACTTGGGATAGGACAGGTTTTATGAAACAAACAGATTCATTAAAGACAGAAGCCAAAAGACTCAATTGGGACGATAAGAAATTGAAAACTGCAGAGAGATTTTTGTCTATATATCTTGGTAGAGTTAGATTTAGTTATATCCCCGCAATAAAAGACAGACTTTTCTTCAACCATATTCTGGGTAATCTTCAAGATACTTTGTTGAGTAAGGCAAAAACTGGCCAAACCCTGAAAGGGGATTGTCCCACTCTCTGTTGAAATTTGACAGCGGACCGTAGTTCATTGACCTAACCTTACTATGCGGCTTTACTTTTGTCAAGATCACGTTTTCTTTTTAAGGCCGCTACCAACCGGGGTA
>Ga0315543_1000077_pt1 | contig 114596 bp, 87 predicted proteins | sample SalMarSW160210MG_2_FD_203098 | JGI IMG/M metagenome (GOLD analysis project Ga0315543, IMG submission 203098) | Salt marsh sediment microbial communities from the Plum Island Ecosystem LTER, Massachusetts, United States - Salt Marsh Sediment SW1601-210 ...
TTTTCGCCTTTTATGACTGTTTCGATAGCGAAAAGGCCGTGTTTTATAGCATTTTTCGCCACGACTGCCTTTCCTTCGGCACTCTTCGGCCCAGTTGATTTCTGCGCATTTTGACGGTTGGCAAGGATTTGTTCTATGCTTGACATGATTTTTCTCCCCATATAAAGATTTGTTAAAATTGATTGTTTAGCCGTAGCCGGTACGGCTACGGGAACCCCCGGATAAATCCGGGGGCTAAATATTAAATGAATTTTCCGCTACGAACTCTCCATAGTTCGTTAAGTATTATACAAACACCCTCCCGATATGCAATAAAAATCTTACTTTTTTGTATGAATTTGCATAAAAAATGCTCCTGATCCTTTCACAACGAACTATGTATGATATTTTTTCTTTAGACTGGGAACCTTGTTATCCGTAAAATATAAATAGTGAAGATGTAAAAAGGTAACCGATGATAAACGTTAATGATATACAATTAGCACAGAAAGACAGGCGCTCGATCCTCGAAGCGGCACAAACACTTAAGTCGGATTTACCCGTAACACGTATTATATTGTTCGGCTCAAAAGCAAGAGGTGCAAGCGAGCCTGATTCTGATATTGACCTTCTTATTCTGACTGATTGTCAAATCGACGGCAAATTACGCAGGTCCATCTCGGACAGACTTGCCGATATTAACCTTCGCAATGACGTTTTTATGACCTCGGTTGTCGTTTCTGAAAAGGAATGGTCAAATGGTTTAATTCGCTATTCATTGCTTCACAGCGAGGTAGAAAAAGGCGGTTGTGAAGTATGAATGAAAGCCATGCTCAGAAAATATTTATCAAGATTTGGATGGACAAGGCTGTGGAGTCTTTAGCCTCTGCGGAGCTCGAACTAAAAGAAGGCCATGCAAACTTTGCTGTAAACCGTTTATATTATGCTTGTTTCTACGCGGTTACAGCGCTGCTGCTTCGAGACGGCAAACAGTTTACGAAACATTCGGCTGTAAGATCGGAATTTAGCCGAACTTATATTAAAAACAATAAGATTGATCCCAAGTGGAACAAGTTCTATCAAAAGTTGTTCGAGGACAGACAGGAAAGCGATTATATGCCCACTGCAACCTTTGAGGCGGAGGATGTCTCATTAAGCACCCAACAGGCTCATGAATTCATAAACATAATTCGTAACCTTATTGGCGACCCTGAAGAAATCAATTCTTAAATTCACAAAAAACTCAACAAAAAGCAATTTTTATAATCAATATTTACCCTTCCACAAACGCCTTATATAGTGAATGGTCGATAGTCGTTGGTCGTTTGTGAATAGTCGTTAGTAAATAGTGAATAGTCGTTGGTCGTGGGTTTTTGGTTGTTAGGCTAAATACTATATACCAAATACTAAATACTATGAATAGTACCCTAATCCCTAAAACCTGGATTTTTATTTGCAGCTTCTAAAAGGATAGTTATAATTTCAAATCAGCAACTTTGAGCGAGCGACAGATGACAGAAGTATAGAAGCGAGTTTTTCAATTGATTATTTCGCCGAAGGCTTTTGCGAGTGAGTTTTTTGATAAGGTCGTGTGGCGTAGATTTTAATAGGTTGACTGTCCCTAGTTTTCATACGACTCTGATAGATCGGCCCAACGGATTTCAAGTAAGCGGATGTCCGAAAGATGACGCCGAATCTCCTTACCGCCCACTTGCCCGGGTGTTGTCAGGAAAACCAAATAGTAACATGTTATGTCCAATCAGTAAAGGGAGAAAAAGATGGAACCAATTACATTGACTATTATTGGTGGCTTAGTAGTTGTGGTTATTTCTGGAACAGCATCGTATGCTTTTGGAAAGTTCAGAGGAAAAGAGGAATTTCAAAAAACATGCGAGGCTAACATTATCGAGTACTCAAAAATGCTTCAAAAGATAATTGGCGAGGCAAACAAGGCTGCAAAATCAGATTTTGAAATTTTTGTTAGGAAAGCACAGGCAATTGTCGCACAACGAGACGATTTCAAGAATGATCTGGACGACATGTCAAATCTGTTAAACTCGGACATTGACGAACTGGCCGAACTCACTAGTATCAAGGACGAGAAAGATTTGCGGGAGGCAGAAACTAAGATGAGACGACTCGTCTCAGTTATACACGATAAGTGGCCAGGAAAGGGACCTCTGATTGCTAGCAAAATGAGGGCGCTGCTAGCAAAATGGGGAATTTTTAAGCAACAGTAAGCACAACATCCGGCTCAATGTGGTCGACGTGAACGCCGCCGTTTAGCTGGTTCGTTATCTCAGAAAGGAGAAAATCAATGGCGACCAAACATGATGACCTAGATGCCATCCGTTTAGTATTAGATACTCTTTCCCCGTTTGATCCCCAGGATCAGAAGAGGATCATCCGTTGGGCATGTGAAAAGCTAGGTATCACTCTGGAAGGCAGCACACCGACGACCATGTCCACAATGGTACCGTCAACAGTGCAGCCGACTAATACTGCGCCATTGGTTCAACCAAGTATTACGCCAACTGGTTCACAGGTTGATATCAAATCCTTTCTAAGAGCCAAGAATCCAACAAGTGATATGCAGTTTGCAGCAGCAGTTGCTTATTTCTATGCGTTTGAAGCCCCGGAGTCTGAACGTAAAGAGTCGATAAGCTCTGATGAATTACAGGATGCCTGTCGGTTATTAGGTCGAGAACGTCTCCACAACCCGGGGCAGACGCTTCGCAACACGGTATACAATGGACTTCTGGATAAATCGGGAGAAAAAGGACAATTCAAAATCAACACTGTAGGTGAAAATCTGGTTGCTGTTACTCTCCCCGCTAGTGACTCAACGCCCAAAGCCAAGCCTTCTAGGAAGCGAATAAAGAAGAAAGTGTCGTCAAAAAAGACAAAGAAGGAAACAAGGCGTAAAGCTGGGAAGAAGTAATTGGCTTTATACACTATGGCTACTGCTTATGATACCATCGATGCTGCTATACGTGAGGCGGAAAGTCTTCGCAAGAATCTAAGAAAGAGTAACACAAAACAAGTTGGTTCAAAGATTGAACGAGATCTAGCAAAGGCAACAGCTTTTGCCTGGTTTAACAACCATCTGCCATCTCTCAAGCAAGTTATTGGTTCTGATCCGTGTGATGACGTATCAACGTTATTTCATAAGCTGTTAGCACTCACTGATAAATCAACTACTCGATCAAAATACTACGATATTCTTAAGTCAATTAAGAAGGGGCTTACTGTCTTGAGACCGTTTGCGGTTGACGGCGGTGTTCTGATCCAACCAGTCCATAGTAGTGATGCACCACCGGATTTCTCTTCTCTAATTGGGGATCCAAGAATGCAAAAGATTCTGGCCGAACGCTGGAAGGAATGTGTAGCCTGTCTGGATGCTCAAGCGCCTTTAGCGGCTACTGTTATGATGGGTGGATTGCTTGAAACACTGATGCTCGCTCGATTCAATCGCGAAACAGACAAAACTCCTATCTTTTCAGCATCAACTGCACCAAAGGATAAGAATACAAAAAAGACTTTACAGCTTAAAGAATGGACTCTTCGCCACTATCTGGATGTTGGTCATGAAATGGGCTGGATTAGTCGATCTACCAAAGACGTTGGCGAGGTAGTAAGGGACTTCCGAAACTATGTTCACCCGTATAAACAGTTCAGCCATAACGTGGCGGTAGGCCCGAATGACGCACGGCTGTTTTGGGAAATTTCAAAGGAGATAACCCGTCAGTTGTTGGCGAAGCCGGCGAAATGAAATGTGGGAGAAACTAGGTCCAGCGACTGTTAAAAAATTTAAAGTGGACAGAAAATGATGATTTTATTTAATTAAATTATTATTGAAGGAGATGCTATGGAAAACAAAAACAGGCCTGACAAAACCACTCGAACTAAGACCATCCTGGAATGCTTGGGTCTATTCCTCGCTCTGGTTCTTCTTGCCTTCGGCGTCATGATCTATCATTGGCACAAACTGAGACCCCTGCGCGAGGCAAAGCGAGAGTTCATGGATCTGTGTGTCGGGATAAGCGATGCTTATGATGCAGGCGATTGGGGCTCTGTCGTTCAATTGCACGAAAAGCTTTTGAGAATTCGCGCGGATGCTTCCTCTCCGGACCCTAATATGATGGGTTGGATGATCGCAAAGGCATATTTTCACACGGAACGGTATGAGCAAGCTGTCCATATCCAGAGGAAGTACATCGAATACGAGAAGAAACACCCAGGAATTCAGGCCGATTCATTCTTCGGACTCGCTTGGTTGCCGCTGGCTCAGTACCTCTCTTTCGCGTATGCGAAGACAGGCGATGATTCGCACAAAGATGAATTGGAGCAGGCAATCAAAGATTATTTCCTAACCGTAACCAGTGAGCCAATAGTCTACACTGGTCAGGAGTTGTACCACTGGTTTGGGCCTATCAAGTACCGCCTTGACACTCGCTTGTTGGACAGCGATGAGACCTGGAGGGAGAGGTTCTCATCGACCGCGGAGATGGCTCCGTATGACTACGAAAGGAATCAAAGGAATGAGTTTGCGTCCAGTCAAGATCGCGAGTTGGCCATGTTGACTCTAATCAACAACTATATGACGGAGAAGCACACCCCACCTCTCGCCTACACCGGGAGGCTTCCTGCACATTCCGGCAGGCCTGCCGCCTTACCTCGCTTGTCTGCTTATGTCATTCTCTGGCTACAAGCCACGATCGGCGCAGACCTAGGTTTCGGACTGGACTTCAAGGTATACACGTGGTACGAGACCGCTTCAAAAGACCCTGCTGCAGTGTGGGCACAGAGCCCCGGGACGGGACTGCATTGAGCTTGGTTGATATCTGGGGACATCTTACTTATTTCTCCCTCTCATTTGGGAATTAAAGGTTTCAGCCTGCAACATAAGGGGTAGATTTTTCGTAGTTTGAGGAATCGACGGGTGAAATTATAGATTCCCGCTTTCGCGGGAATGACAACGAAGATTTTGGCGTGGGGATACGAGGGAATGACAACGTGGAGATACGAGTGACGCAGAGATCGGCTTGAATTAAATATAGTATCCCCGGAATTAAATGGATTTTGGGCAAGGGGGTGTTATACTGACACTAAATGAGGTCCGAAGTCTTATACGGAGACCATATAATAACCTGTTAAAGGGGTATTAAATTTATATTTCATTGTCAAATTGCAATGGTAATAGAGGATGGTTCTCGCTTATAATCATTTAGAACTAAAATGGGCGGAAGATACGGCCCTGACGATATTTTCATTTAAATCCAAATATTAAGGAGTTAAAAATGGCAGAAGCAAAAGGATTGAGTAAACCGGTAAAGCTGCAAAATGATCTGGCAGAGTTTTTGGGAGCAACAGAACTTCCCCGGACAGAGATCACCAAAAAACTATGGGACTATATTAAAGCGAATAAACTTCAGACAACAACTGAAAATGGCAAGCCTCAGAACGCAGGCAAGTTCATTGTTGCTGATGCTAAATTGCTCCCGATATTCAAAAACACAAAATCCAAAAGCAAATCAGGTAAGCTCACCGACCTTACAAAGATGAAAGAAGGCCAGACGATTAACATGATGCAGATGGCCGCTGTTGTCGGCGCAAATATAGAATAAGCAGCGGGAACCTGTTATATAGAAAGAAACAGTTTGTTCCCCGCCAGAGACGTGCGGGGACAAGCTTTGGCGTTTTATACAGGCGGCATAACCATTGTTGGGTCGGAGAAATGAAATGGAAAAACTTCGATATCATCATATTGGAATTCCTACTAATAAACCTCTGCCTAAGGAAGACTACAGCCCCGAATACAAGATGACTGCATCCGGGTATTATCAAAATCCATACGGCATTGAGTGGATGAATTTCGATTCCGATTGCCCTTTGCCGGAGCTGGTGAAAAAAGTTCCCCATGTAGCTTTTGTTGTCGACAACATCGAAGCAGCAATTACCGGCAAGAACGTGATCATCGAGCCAAACAGCCCCACAGAAGGTGTGACAACTGCTTTCATTGTTGTTAATGGTGCCCCAGTCGAGTTTCTCCAGTTTGATCGGCCGGAGTCGGAAATATGGCCTCGTGGTGCTCAATTCAAGATTTAACAGAAACTTAGTGGTTGCCGGAAACAGTCTGAGTTTCCCGTTCTATACAGTACGCCAGAGGCGTATAAGACATGATTGATGAGGGGAGATGGAAGATTGCCGCCCATTCGACTGGCGCTCAGGGCAGGCTGTTCCTCGCAATGACATAGTGACATCAAATTATTGCGAAATTATCACACACTGCGGTTATTTATACTTGACAATTATCCACAGCCTTGTTAAGCTGTAAGAAGAGGATGGGAATTTCAGATAAGGATATCACACATCAGAAAGTATTGTAATTGTGAAGGGATTATTTGCCGTTCGCAATTAAAGAGGATTGGAGGAGTGTAATATTAATATTTGCGCATCTATTAAAGATGGAATAATTTGTGCGCCAATAACCGTCGCAACAACTTTCTATTCCGGCAATCCCACTACTTATGACAGGATTCATCTGCCGATCCCGGCCGGTCTCGTATAAATTGGAAGCCGTCAGGTAATGACAGTATTAGATTTAATCAGCAAAGAGGTAAATCATGGCACAATATAAGCCGGGTTTGCACAAGGATGTGAAGACAATATTCAAGGGAGTTTGGGACCCACAACTTAATAATATTAAAAAATGTGTCGGCTCAAATTGTCCTCCTGTCAGTACCACATCCAAGCAGCCGATTCGTGAACCTAAGATCCATAATTCTAAATTCAAGGCTCCCTCAAATGTGTTAGAAAAGGAATGGAAAAGATTTCTTCTTATGCCCCGCAAAAAGAAGCGAAAACGGAAAAAATTATTATCTATATTAAGATATTGATTACCCAATAAATTGTAATGCCTTAAAGAAAAAACAAGTGACATTAAACAAATAGTCAGTAGCAAATTGGTGCGAAATAATCGCACCCTACCCCTTCGACCCTGCTCAGGATTCAAGGCTTATCCGCAACGAGGATGGAAGATTGATGATGGACGAAAAAATGAGAGTTATTCGAAAAACGGTTACCGCTCACAGAAGTTCAATAATATCCCTTACATCCTTGTATGATAATCATCACCAGAGCAAGAGCAGCCTCATAACCCATAAATAAATACTCATATCCTTCTACCGATTTGAAACAAACCAAGCCGAGTATCCAAATACCAATAAAGAGAAGCGGCAGCTTGCAGCCGTCAAAGACCCACAGGCGAATGACAAGGCCCCAGAAAACAATCATAACCAAAGCCGGAAATAAACAGCTAATTTTCCTGCACCTCCAAATTCCTTTCATACTTTCTTTATATATATATACTGCAATATCCTCAAATTCCTTCAAAAAAATAATTAAAACCATAACAAAATAAAGTGATTTTAGATACCTGTCACATCCGGCAGGAAAATGATTAACCGTAACTTTTTTGCCCGCGGACCGGCTCTAATCCGATTGTGGGAACTACGTATTTTGTTCACAATCGATTTTATTTTTGTAATAAATCGCTCCCTCAGACGTCAAAGTATATAGTTAGTATAAATAAGCAATACCGCCGGGAACCTATAAAGAATCCTTTTTTCGAGTAAGATCCGAATGTTCGCAAAAATTGTAGAAATTAAAATTTTGAAAATTAATGAAAATGTATCACAACGGTAACAAAACCGTAACAAACGAATGTTAAAAAAATCCCGGTGTTTATAGCGAATCTGCTCGTAAAAAATTAAGGAGTATCGAGTAGCTTAAAGGGAGATTGTTATGAGAAAAAAAAGAACAGTTCAAATACTTGCGGCGGTCGTGATGTCGGAGATGATTATTATCTCCGCAATTTGCAATCGGGACAGTCAGGCCGAACCCGTCTCAAATGTCACTATCCGTGACATCAGATCACAGGCGGTCCTTTACACGATCCATCGCGGACATTACGAAACAGTCAGCTCGACCATAAACAAGCTGTATAAGTTAGCCGACTTGAAAGGTATGTGTGTTACCGGTCCGGTTTTTACCGGTTATCTTAATGATCCGCAAATCCAGTTGCCCGAACACTGGCTTATCGAGATAAGAATCCCGGTCGGTCCGGAAGCGATGAAGTTCGCCGGTACTTTGGGCCAGATGACGGACGTAAAGATTCTGCCAGCAATGAAAGTCGCCGCCGCCGTCAAGCCGGCAGGACAGGACAATCCCGAAATAACGATATGCAACCTTTACTCATGGATAAAGAAACACAGCTACCGAATTGCCGGAGGTTTATGGCAGTCGGTACCGTCCGACAAAGCGAACAATTACGCTCAAATGAGAACAGAATTTATGATCCCAATCGAATCTCCGACGGCAATTCAAGGATGATCTTCCGGCTACCCTCATAGTGACAGGGGAGTCACCTCCCGCTGTCTCGCAGGAAGATCCACGCCGTTAACATTCACACCGGACACTTACACAGGCCCCGCCGGAGATTCACTTTATACTGTCACCGGTAATCTGGACGTCATCGATATTCCAGCCCGGATAAGCCACTGTTTCATCCGTCGGGCCGATTCCCCAGCGGAAATAAACCTCAGATTGGCAGTCTGCAACACCGGAAGGAACAGTATATTCCACGAGCCGCCACGAATCGTCCGAGATGTGAGAATTTCCGGCCGACCAAATATCGACCCAGTTTGTCCCGTCGTTCGATACCTGAATATTGGCCTGATCATAGGGTGACTCGACTCCGAGCCACTGCCTGAAACTCAGCCGGATGTTCGTATAGTGCTCGCAGTTAAGAGGTCCGATTGTTGCGTATCGTGCCGTATCCATGGAATTGGGATAGTCACCTTCCAGGTTGTAACCAATGACATTTTGGCCCGTATAGGCCGAATTCGGATCTCCGTTCCATGAGCCTTGTCCGATCGGAACGCCCCAGGCCCAGCCTTCGTCGAGAACCCAGTTAGGATCAACTGATATGTCGGTATAGTAAATGGCGTCGGGCACGACCGTAATCGAAACATTTTTGCTGGACTGCTGGACACCGTTGGTAACCATGAAAGAAAATGTATAGGTATGAAAGACCTGATCGGCGGCCGGTTTCCAGTAAACCGTGAGGCTGTTCGGATCGTAATAAGCCCCTTCGGGTAAATTACCTACGAAGTAATGAAGGGCAAGATTTGTCGGATTGGAAGCACCAAATGTTAATATGAGTTTTTCGCCGGGCTTTATCTGGTCCGGAGCGCCGATAAATTCAAGTTGAGGACCTTTTGCTGTCCAGCCCGAGCATTGGGGGTCGTGTCTGTGCATGCCCCAATCGATAGTATTAGGATCATACCTACCGGGAAGGTCGATCACATGAAACCGGTAGTCATAGCCTCCGACCATCAGCTCGATGTCACCATCCTGATCAAGGTCCCCGATGGACGGTATGCAGCCCAGCTCGGCCCACAGATCAAGGATAGGAAATCCGGGCGTTGTTGAACCGTCCGCCTCCCAGGCAATGACCGGTGCCGCAGACATGGCCACGACAACCTCCTTTTGTCCGTCTCCGTCGATGTCACCGATCAAAGGCGGATTATAATAAGTAACTCCCACTATGGTCTTGGGGTAACCGGCATCGGATAAAGGATTTCCCTCGTGGTCAAAAGCGTGAACGACAGTAAAACTGAAACCGTCGGATTCGACATAGCTGGTTATATAAACCTCGGAGTAACCATCGTCGTCAATATCACCCAAACTAAATGCGCCGCCCTCACCAAATTCATCGACATCCGTGTTCCAGACGGTGCTGCCGTCTATACGGACAGCCCTGACACTGTCCTCGGTGCAGTAAACCAGTTCGAGCTGGCCGTCGGCATCGATATCGGATATTGCCGTTCCCATATTGCTGCCGCCTCTCCACCTCTTAACCTGCTGTCCCTGATTATTCAGGATATAGGTGTACATGCTGCTCATTCCTGGGCCGTATCCACACAGGGCTATCTCGATACTGCCGTCCTGGTCGAAATCGGCCACGCTGATTGCTCCTTCCGTGGTGTATCGTCTCTGCCACAGGAAACTTCCGTCGCCCTGGATGGCATAAAGCCCGTCAATACTGCTTGCGTCCAGATCCAAAGCGGCGATAATCTCGCTGTCACCGTCGCCGTCCAGATCGGCGAGCACCGGATTGGCGATGATCCAGCCGTACCACTGGCCGATGTCAAGAGGCCAGTCGCCGTCCAGGAGCTGCCCGTTCTCGACGTGCCATGCACATACCAGACCGTCGTATTCGTAGGTTCCAATTACCTCATAGTCCCCGTCTCCGTCAATGTCACCGACGGCACAGCGTGGAACATCGTATGCGTCCCAGTCGCCCTGCGGCCAGCCGGGCAGAGGTGTTCCATCCTCATCCCAAATCGCGATTTCACCGACATACCACCACGAGCTGGTGTACGATACCTGGGGCTGGATTATTTCGTTTCGACCGTCGCCATCGATATCCATAATGATAGAACCGCCATAATACATATCTATCAAATCAGATGTCGGGTCAACTTCCTCCGGCTTCGGCCAGGAAGTTTGTTCTGTTGCCATATTGATGCTGAAAACCTTGCGGTCCGTGTGAGTATAGCCGTCCGAAGTTACCGTAAGACGCAAATCGAATGTGCTGGCTCCGGGATTGTCCAGAGATAATTGCAATATACCGTTGGGATCCGACGGAGCGTTGCCGTCCGCTATCAGGATCCAGTTATTCGAGCTGTATTGTGAATATTCGAGCCGATATGTATCGCCGTGAACAAATGCAACAATTGAAACGCTGTTGACATCCGGAGTGAAAGTTTGCGCCTGTATCGGCTCGACAATTTCACCCAGCGGGTACCTGTTATCTGCTCCGAGCAGGGCCTGATAGGCGTTTACTCGCCCTGTGCCTATATAGCATATATCCGGATCAACAAGGCCGTAATAAACCGGGTCCGTGGTATTTTCGAGGATTGCCCTTAGCTCCATATTTGTAAGTGCGGGCCTATATGAAAGCACCAGCGCACCGACCGCACCGACATAGGGAGCGGAAAATGAGGTACCGGCGGTTGAAATATATTCGCCGCCCAGGTCGGTAGTGACAATATCCGTACCGGGAGCGGTGATATCCACCCAGGGACCGAAACTGCTGTGCCCGGTCTTGATGTCTTCACCGTCCGTGGAGGCAACAGCCATGACGTTATAATATGCCGCCGGATAATTCGGCTTGGCCGTATCGTCATTACCGGCGCTGCCGGTCAGTAGAATTCCGCCGGCATAAGCATTGTCAATCGCCTCTTTTACGATTGAGTCGCCCTCCGGGCCGAATTCGTCGGAGCCGAAACTCATATTCAGGATGTGGGCGCTGTTGGTCGTTGCATAATCCAGACCTTCGGCCACCTCGGCCGATGTGACATCGAGACTGATACGCAGGGCCATAATACTGCACTGCCAGTTAATACCGGTTACACCCTCGCCGTTATTGCCCTCGGCGGCTATAACTCCGGCAACTCGCGTACCATGACCAACGATGGAATCATAGCTATCTTCCGGCAGAACGTCATTACTATCCCGCTCGAAGTTCCAGCCGAAAATGTCATCGACGTAACCGTTGTCGTCATCGTCTATCTCGTTATTGGGAATCTCCCCTTCATTTATCCAGATGTTATTCCTTAAGTCGGGGTGATTTATATCGACACCTGTATCCAGAACGGCAACCACAACATCGTGACTTCCGGTAGAAATATCCCATGCGTCCATCATTTGAATTAATTGATGGGCATACTGATCGGGATACTCCGGGTCGTCAGGCTCAGCGCAGCGCTCGTAGATATAATTGGGCTGGGCGTATTCCACGTCGGGGTCGTTTTTAAGCTGCGAACAAATGGCCCGGACATTTTCCTCGGTTTTCATTAAATAGAAACGTGACAACTCCATATTCTTCGAACGTTGCCTGGAAGCAGCAGCACCGACGGCGGCTCCCTGTTGCTCTAAGCGCCTGTGGGCGCCCTTGAATACAGGACCATCTTCCTGCAGTCCGTATTTGCTTTGCAGACGAAGCAAAGCGGCTTTGTCTCTTACTGCGGGATTGGTCGCCGAGGAAAGAGAAACTCCGCCGGCCCTGTCATCCTTGAGCTTGATAATAACCTCGCCCGTCATATATCCCGGCCCGGCGGCAGGTGAGTGTCCCGTATTCGGATCAGTTAATGCCGCAATCCTTGGGGGCACGGAAGACGGCTCTTTTTCCGACGTTCCGGCAAAAGTAGCCTGCATAACAAAAGAAATAATCAATAATGATACAAATAATAACAACCTGTTTCTTCCCACTTCATTAGTGCTCATTTTTTCTTCCTCTCAAAATATGTACAAAGAACCTGACATTTTTCAATACCTTTTAGGAACAATACCTCCGATAAATAATTAAGGCATCAGCAAGGGGATTGACTCGGGATAAAAAACCATCGCTCCTCAGGTATCCATCTGCTTGTGCGGCTTATTACATTTATATTAAATATACCGATTCACAAAGTCAACAAAAAAACCGTATTTTTGTACATCTTCCTTCCTGTCACTCCAGAATCCCGGTAAATTTCTATCCACTAAGCTTAATCAACAGGATAAAAATCCTTGAATACGTCCCGATTTAATTCCCGAGTGGAAAAGTAGTATTCTTAATATAAAATTCCTGTATTTCTACATTCCCAGCGCGTCGAGCCGTTCAAAAAACCGTTCATAAGCGCTTATCATGAAGTACAGGCACAGAAAAGTGACAATTAAAACGATGATACTAATGATTGCCCTGGTCAGTGGTTTATAGTAGGGATTCAGCCATACGAGCGGCAGGACCAAGGGGCCGAGACAGAGCAACGTAAGAACAAGGACCGGCGTGGTAAAATACCATTTTTTGCCCCGATTCCTCGAACGAATCCGGCCGGCTCCGTCAAAAAACTCACCGCAGTAACGGCACTTGATTGCCTCGGCCTGAATCATCTCGGCACAAAAGGGACATTTCTTCATCCCGGCCGTACTCTGCCCGCCGGGTGCGTTTTGTCCCTGCATCGAGCTTTCGGCGAAATTTTGTCTGATTAATTCGGTTTCCACTAATATTGGTTATCGGCTCTTAGGCACCGGTTCTTTAGAGACTCCCTTAATATATGCCTTCGCTGTGGGAACCGGTTAACCGAGCATAAACGGATTATACGCGGCAGTAAAGAACCACCAGTTAAAACTGGTGGCATTAAAATCGGAAGAATAAAGTTCTGCGAAGCGTAACCTGAGCAATCGACCTCTACGGCGAGTCTTGACCTACCGCATGATTGTGGTGTTCAATTTCGTAGGCGATCAAGAACTGTAGTGTCCGTTCGCGGGTATCGAAGACTCGACGTCCGTTGATGAACACCGAGGGTGTACCGTCAACGCCCAAGCGAATGCCCAGGTTAATGTCCTCTTGGACTTTGGCGAAGGCTGTTTCTCCGCGGCGGTACGCCTCGAATCGGTCGAGATTCAGCCCCAAATTCTCGACCAGCGACATCAGGGTCATCTTGCCTTCAGAACGCGGTTTGAACAGGACTTCGTGGAAAGCCCAGAACTTCCCCTGCTCCCGTGCGGCCTCGGCGGCCCACGCAGCTTCACAGGCTCTCGGATGCAACTCTATCTTGACCACTGAATTACAGGTACTGTCCAACGGGAAGTGTTTGAAGACAATGTGCAGCTTATCCTCGAACTTCCTCGCCAGGCCGGGGATCGTCTGTGCCAGCTGTCTGCATCCGGGACACTGAAAATCGTTGAAAACGACCATTTGTACCGGTGCGTCCGCCGGGCCAAGCTGTGGATCGTCATCACTGACGGGAATCTCGTATTGCAGGCCCGACTCGAACAAGGCGATGGTTTGCTTCGGATCAAAGGGAGCTTCCGCTGCACGAGTGCGAAGTGCGTACTCGACGAATACCCATTGGTAGATAACTACGGCTACTAATCCCGATGTTAGGAATCCCACCAGCTTCCACCGGGTCGCAACGGGATCGGCCGTCTTGCCTCCCACAAGATATCCGGCTGCTCCGGCCACTGCCTGAACCAATTGGCCCAAAGGACGCCCGGTCAATCGCTTCAGCGGAAATAATAACAACAGATTAATCACGTGCACCCCAGTGCACATGGGGCAGAAAGGAGACAAATCGGTGACCATCGCGACAAACAACGCAATACTCCCTAAAGCTCCACCCAAAGCGAGAATAAATGCGGCTGTCATAGCTTCGAACCGAAACGTTTCGCCGACAGTCCATCCCAGCAACAGCAACGAGGCAAGTGTGCCGTAATAGACCAGTCCCCAGCCCGCCAGCGGCAATCCCAACTGTACAGCCATTGGACTGCGCAGTGCATCATCGCAGCCAGTTCCAAACAGAGCCGAACAAAAATCGGCTCCCGGTTGAGCCGACAGATCCGCAATTACGAAGTGACGCCAAAGCAGGTAGCCGGAGACCATAAGTCCCAGCCCAATCAGGGTCAGACAGAAAAACTTCATTGCAGAATACCAGGATATATTATGGAGGCCGTGACTCGCTGTTGCCCACGGCCTCCATTTGGATTGTTTGAAATATCAGTCAATACAAAACGAACAGCCAATGACTAACTCTATTCCGGCCCTGGCTCCGGCTGCGGTTCCGGCAGGTAGGGGAATACGCAATTCGCGTTGGGCAGTTTGATTTCGAATGTCTCCTCAAGCAAATTCCGCGTCGCTTTGTCGAATGTTTCATAGTTTGGCCATACACTGTCGCCATGTTGTGTCACGTGTGTCTCAACAGCGTTCTCCGATACCTCGATTTCCTTTCCAAAAATGTATAATACTCCGTCCAACTCCAAAATGTCATTTCCCGAGTTGACGTGGCAAATGGGAACCTTCGGCTCCGGCCTGGCCGCTGATGCCGAATGCAACATCGGCAGTGCAACAATGAATCCCAATACACACAGAACAACAATTAAACGTTTCATAATAAAGCTCCTTTCCTATTAGAATGATGATTAATGACAAATTCTCCTCTTTCACGATTGAAAGATGACTACTATTTTATAACTCATGGCTCCTGTTATGTAAATCATCAAATGAATAAAAATGACATGAATTTTTTTTAATATTTGAAACCAGCCCGTTCCTATAATCTTTATCGAGCGAAAATATCCCGGACAATTCATCTTGCATAAAGTATTCGCCGGGTTACAATGATGGTTTATATCGGAAACCAGTAAATTTGAAAGGAGGCATAAAATGGCAGAAGATATTATTGGAACGGTCGAGGATTTCTTTGCACACCCGGTGGTCGCGGGCATCAAGCTGAGCGGCACATTGAAGGTCGGCGATAAAATCCGCATCAAAGGCCACACCACAGACCTCGAATTAGAGGTCGGCTCAATGCAGATAGATAATGACAATGTAACGGAGGCGAAAGCAGGCGACTCGATTGGCATAAAAGTCACCGACCGCTGCCGCGCCGGTGATACCGTCTATAAAATCACAGAATAATTAAACATCTGCCAACGGCCGTGAATGGCGAATAGTTGTTGGTGTATAGCATTTAGAATTATATTCTAAATATCAAATGCCACCGCGTAGAGTGTGATGTGCTATTCTACGAAGTGCTATTTAATCCTATGCAGCAATGAAGTGCGCAGGACGGAACAAAGCACGAGAAATCGCATCATTGCAATTAATCAAACGTGGTATCAGAAAAAAATAGTTCACTATCTCTATTTTCTAAGGGAAAGCCTTATTTACGATCATTTTCCAACGGCGCGGGACGGGATGGAGCGATCGGCGTAGCACCAGTTACCGGCATATCAATGACATCCTTGGAACCAGAACATGCTGTTCTACTAAATTGTCTCGGACTGAATGTTACCGGTTGTGTAATAAGTTCGGGAACACTATAGGTCTGAATCAGTGAATCATAATACGTCGGATCTTTTTGGGGAAGAATAAACGGCTTTGAGGCTTGGCCGTTTTCATTAATATGGGTGAAATATGTCCTGGTAAAAAATCCTCCAGCGCGTTTACTGCTAAAAGCCAGCCAGCGACCGTTGGAAGACCAGCTATGCCATGACTCAGAATAAGGACTGTTTACGGCATCCAGTTTTTTATAATTGTGTGTTTTTAGATCCATGATGTATAGGTCGCTGGAGGGTCGATAGATCGGAAAACAGCTATAATCGCACATCGCAAAAACTAAAAATCTGCCGTCCGGCGAAATACGGGGCAATACGATACTCATGCCTGTTTCAATAGTCGAAAGCACGATCTCAGGCTCGCCCCACTGGTCTTTATCCGCATCGTAGCTGATTCTCATAAGATCATATTGTACCTTGTCAAAATTATCAGGAGGTGTTTTGTCCCTGTCTTCCCAGAGTATCGGCGCACTGCAGTAATAAAGATATTTCCCATCAGGCGACCATGTGGGATATGTCTCAAGGCGATCTTTATCGGACATCTCGGTGATGGTTTTTGCTGCTTTTTCATCTAGCCGATAGTAGGAAATCGCCGAATCAAGATCAAACACATCACGCAGCTCCAGACCTGTGGTGTGGACTAATTGTCGCACCTTATTCATTGAATACACAGCCAGTTTGCCGCTCGGATGCCATGTGGTGTAGCCCCATGCGATTGGAATTTTGATGAGGTTGTTGTCATGAACAACCAATGAGACATTGCCGTTCCTTTTGTTCCGAGTTGCAATGCTCATTGTTTCCGGGGAATTATTGCAGAAACTATGACAATTGATGCAGCCGACTTCAGAAAAACGACCCTCTAAAACAAGACTGTTTTTATAATTTTCAATGTTACGCTGATAGATTCTCATCGATGTCCAATAATCATAGATAGGACGTATAAAACGAAAAACCAGAAAAGAATCGATCGGTTCGCATGCGATATCATTGAGTATGGGTGTATAACGACGCCAGCCGTTTGCAGAATCGAAGACAAAAACATCAAACGACAGCTTGTTCCCTTTGTTTTCACTTAAGAGCAACTTCCATTTTCTTAAAGGAATCTTGATATTGGCATTTCGACTATAAATTTCGACAGGGCTGCCGTGTGACGAGGAAATCCTAATAAAAAAGGATTCACCGGTTTCAAGAACTCGGAAATTCAGCGGAGCTACATTTGGTGGAATAACAATGCCGGAATAGTCCGGACTGATATCGGCCGGCCGAGGCACCTGTGTACAGGATTCAAGGGGTATTTTCTTTTTGCAGGAGGAACATGCCGCTGTTACTCCTATCGCCACAACCAGCCAGAAATATCGTTGAAAGCTTATCATCTTCTGACCCTTGGAAGTCCAAAATTCAAATAAAACATGTAGGTGTCTCCAAAGTCTTTCACCAAATACTGTCGAATCATCTCCGGGTTCTTCTTTTTACCGTATAGCAATTGAGCCTTCATGCCCGCCGCATTGTATTCCTGAAAACGCTGTATGGTTTTCAGAGAAATTGGCAAACCCCGAAGTATGGTTTTTTCGCCAGACCGCAGTTGCCGTAATGCGGCATAAACCAGCATGGCCTCTTCATAGTGACGCGGCATTTTTTTATATCCAATTTCATTTAAGCTGGAAATGTTCAAGGCGATTTTTTCAACCTGTCCCGTTAAGAGATACGTTGCCATCATGTACTCAAAAGCCATTTTATTGTGAGGATTTTGCTGTAAAAGCGGAGCAAAAAAATCGGCCAAATCATAATCACTGATATAATCCGTCTGAACGGCAACACGGCGGAGGGATTGAACGGGTTCATAATCGGTCAATTGAGAGTCTTTCTCAAGACGCAGGAGAAGCCCCCTGGCAAAACGCCCGTATATCAAATCCTTGCTCAAGGCGCCAAGATATATTTTGGCAGTCTCGTTTTGTCCCTCCGCCAGATAGATTAAAGCGAGCTTCTTGAGCATGTATGGACAGCTATTCGACAATTCCAGAGCTTCGGATGCAAATCGTCTTGCATGACCGAGGTACCCTAACTCCATGAAAATATCCACCTTCTGGGCTTTTCGACATAATTTTTTAGACGCATCTGATACGGAACCGGATTCCGGCATAGAAAGCAATAAGGCAAACGGATTCTGGTGATAAGAAAACATCTCATCACCAAGCCGGCCGGTATGATACAGCGCCCGGTTGATGTCATAATTGAAAAAGACATTATACTGGCTTTCGGGATACTGTTCGGCACATTCAAGAACTTTCTGCCAGTCTTGCTTTTCCGCATAAGACCATATTTGCAACAACGACTTCGCCCTGTTATCAAATACAACACAGAAAACAAACAAAATTAAGCCATAGGGAATCAGCTTTCTCAAGATCAATACGGACAGGCGAAATATTTTAATTAGCTGATTTTTTTTGGGCTTTGATTTTGTTCGGACAGGTTTATTACAACGATATTTATCTAAAGCGATTAACAGGAGAATCAGAAACGGCGGAATGTATAGAAGACAAAAAGGTGGAATTTCGGGAACATATCCAAAATGAGCTCCGACGTAATATAAGACAAGCACCACCAAAATTCCTCCGGTAAGCACGATGCGTCTTTTAACCAATAACTCGTAGAGTGCGGCCAGAAGACCAAATATAAAAGCCGCTCCACCAATCAGATAGTATAGACAGGCAAACTCCGCCAAAAACAGCATCGCAGTAAAAAGACTTTTCGACAAATCAATCCACAGGTATATGACAAAAGCCGCAAAAACTGCCAGCAGAGAAAAAGCGATCAATAGCTGGTGTCCGGAGTAGGAGGCGTAGGCGGCCATCAATAAAATGGCAAACAAGAAACCGATTTCAGTAATACAATAGCTTTTGGTTACGGCAAATGCTTTTTGGGATAACAGCCAAAAAAGCCACCCGATTGCCGTGATAATCAACGCCCCTATCCAGGAAAAGTAGAAACACTGGCTAAAAAAGCTGGCTATATAATTGACGGGACCTCCAACAGTTGTCAGGCAGTCGTAAAGAAACCGGCTGTCCGTCAAAAAGGGATAGTAATAAATGACTCTGCCGGATGCATAATAAATAAGCTCCGGTTTGATGATCAGCAGAACAAACAGATAAAATACTGTAAAAAAAACCACTGCCTCAATTGCCGTCAGGTGACGCAATGCAAATTCTTTTGTCTTTGAAAGGTTCATTTATTGCATTCAACCAATTACATCTCAATGTTCCTGGCGGCGGTCACTTCGATTTCAAAGAGTAGGTCGCCACGACAAATATCCGCAATAACCGGAATGATCGGCCAGCCTGGGCAGTACCTGTCGTCAATGAAGACCTGTCTGACCTCCGGCGTTTTACAATAGGCGATTGCATGTACGATATCATCGTCACCATAATCAAATTCCTTGAGAACGGCGCACACATTATCTACGGTTGTTTCTATCTGTGCCTGAGCATCTCCCGGATGCAGGGTACTGCCGTCGGTGGCAATGGAGGCTGTGCCGGATACATATACGGTATAACCGGCCGGGGTTCGCGTCTTGCAGCTTCTTGAAAAGGCGGAACCGTAGTCAAGTGCGGAATTTTGGTTTCCCCCGCTGTCAAGATACTCAATGAAGCTTTGTCGGCCTGCGACGGCGGCAAGTTCCATCGCGCACACAGAATCGTTCCCCGTATGTATTCCAATACCGGTACTGGCAGGCATTCTGCGATTTCCATTCTCCGCAATGATACCACGTTCTCTGAAAAAAGTATTTCTGACCTGGTTAAAAACATTATACCATTTTAAGATGTCTTTGAGCCACATCCACGTGCGTGGAACAGCCCCAAAATTTATCCCGACATCATTTAGAATGGATTCTGCGGATAGCAACATTGCCCTCGCCTGGTTTGCCTGTCCGGAAACAGCGGGCTGCTGTATGTTCGACAGCGTCAGATAGAGAAGCTCGGGAATTTTGGCCACACGTCCGCAGGGCGTACGGTTAAATTTGAGTACCTCGGGTGCCCCGCATTCGGCGATTGCATGAACCTGAATACCCACAACACAACTGCCTGTACCCCCGCCAACAAGCCAAGTCGGCGATACGCCGTCGTCAAGTTCGTTATAAATTTTCGTCCTGACCGAGGCGGCTGTTTCCCCCGCCCGTTCCATTATAAATATTCTTTCCTGAAGGATATGTGCATTGTTCTGTCTTAATGCTCCAGCGATGCTGCAAAATAGTTCCCGGTCCTGGATATTGCCGGTTAAAGGCAGTGTCGGTACTGCCGTGATATAAACCTCGGTTACATTCTTTGCCTTGATTTTATGGATATTCAATTTCACTTGCATCTTTATGCATACACGATTATCTGCTTAAAAAAAGTGTACGGCCCTATAAGACATTAATAATTATACCAAAAAAGATGTCACATGGTCAAGAAGATTCTTTTCTATTACTATTTTTGGGGTGTAGCATAATTTTAGGTACAATTTCGTAGCAAATCCTCCCCATGGCGCAGGCGGACACCTTCAATCCCCACGGTTTAAAAGTTCCTATATTTGAATTCATGGTAGGATTGCTCACTGAATTTATCATACTCCCCAAAAAATACTTGATAACTCATGTCAAATCCTGTATCATTATTAAAAATGCAAGGGAGAATTAATGTTTTCAAGCCGTGTAAATGGGGCATGTCGGCTGAATGGGGTGAAACCATGGATAGAAGGGCCTTTACACTTATCGAATTGTTAGTGGTAATTGCCATTATCGCGCTGTTGATGGGAATCTTGCTGCCGGCATTACAAAAGATTAAGAAGCAGGCAAGGTTTATTGTTTGCAGGGCGAATCTTAACCAATACGGGATAGCAGGGAGAATGTACCTGTCCGATAATGACGAGTGTTTCCCCGATGCGCAGAGGTGGCTGTATGACATCGAGGGCGATATCATTGTTCCATGCAGGTGGCATGACGCAACAGTCAAAGCCGATGGAGTGCTGTGGTCCTACCTGGCAGATATGGATGTTCACATGTGTCCGGAGTTTTATGTTTTGGCACTCAGCTTAGGGGCCGATCATCCGGGGCACGATCCGAAGATACCCATCGATCCGCAGTTCAGTTATAGCATGAATGCTTTTCTCGGATTTCGTGGTTTCGGCGGTTTCGAAAACGGAAACGGATACGTAAGGAAATCCACCGAGGTCAGGAATTCGTCCAGGGTAATATTTTTTTCGGAGGAAAACTGCTGGACGATACCGGACATTAGCACTATGCCGCTAAACAATAACATACTATATACACGGGATGGGGACAATCCGTGGAACAGCATTGCGACATACCACAAGACCAGTGGCGGCGACCTGAACTCGGGAGTTGCAAACATAGTTTTCGTCGACGGCTCTGTCGGTACGGGACTGGCCGAGGACAGCTTCAAGCTTGCCTATCCCAAATGATAGACTATGCGCATTTAATCCCTTCTTCCAACCAGTTTTATTCACACGATGAAATTCTCATTTATTTTTAGTTCAATCTCATAGACCTGAAAAAATCAAAGAACTCTACTTTAATACAACCTCAATACGTAAAGCGCGTACGCGCTTTACGTATTAGCCTGAAATAAGTTTTCGAAGATATGACTTTACGGTATTATGTGTGCTTGTTCTATGAAGTCAAATAATGTTTTTCGTTAATCGTCTACCGCCCCTCGCCTGCCATGGCGCTCGTCTCGGCGAAGGCTCGAGCCGGAGCGGGGAAGTCTATTACACAGCCAGGTCCTTCGTCCATCATCCATCAACTCTCTCCCCTTGTATATCTTCCCCCATCTCTCGGACATTCTTAGTTCCATCCCATATACCTAAAAAATCAAAAAACTCTCCTTTAATACAACCTTAATACGTAAAGCGCGTACGCGCTTTACGTATTAGCTTGAAATAAATTTTAATTAATGAGATTATGTGTACTAATTCTATGCAGTCAACTAACGTTTTTTATAAATCGTCCATCGCTTGCCATGGCGCTCGTCTCGGCGAAGGCTCGAGCCGGAGCGGGGAAGTCTATTACGTAGCCAGGTCCTTCATCCCTCATCCATCTTCCCTCGTCTATCGTATACTTTCCCTCGTCTCCCATCACCAGAAGCACTGCCGATATTTTACCCAATAACGTAACCATCTCCTGCTATTTCCCCTCTTTTTCAACAGCCCCGCTGTCCCTAGTTTCTAACGGAAAGTAGTTTTCAAGTTTTCTTAGTTTTCCTAGTTTTCAGTTTTCCATAATAATAAGCACATCCCATGCTACTCAGCTACATTCCCATAGATTTCTTTATCGCCTCTGCAACGAGTGACGAACCGACAGAACTAGCAAAGTCAAAAGCCCATTTACCAGCAGCTTTCAAGTGTTCAGTAACACGTGAATAGTCGCCTTCTTTTGCAGCTTTTTGGGCCTTTGCAATTTCGCCGACAGCAACATCTGCCTCTAAAGAGTCATTTGATTGTGAACGGATTTGTTTCCTAATATCCTCAAGCTTCTCTGCTAGAGCGAAAAGATCGATCATCACATTTTGTTCTGTAGCCGACTTTTGTTCGATTGTCGGTGAGACTTCTATATGAGGACTTATTTCAACACGTATTGGTGGCTCGATCTGAAGACGCTCCATTTTTTCTTTATCTTCAGGCCGTTCGTAGTCTCCGAGGAGTTTCTCTATTGAAACATCCTCCGTGCTTTTTCCACATGGTATTACGCTTCGTATTGTTCTTTCTTCCCATTCTCCTTTCGCACGTTTTGATTTTTTCTTCCTAAACCTACACAGTGTCTCGTAATCGTAAAAATATGGCTTACGATCCATTACGCATTGGCTGCAAATACAAGGAATCATTTCTTTAACATCAGGGTTGTTAAGTGTCTTATGAATATAATCAAATTCTCTTCTAATTATTGCTAGGAGCTCTCTGTGTTTATCTCCACTCACCCAAATGCTAATCCTGCGCCTTATACGGTCACTTATGACCAGAGCCTCGGTATTTTCTCGCTCCAAGATTACTCCGTTCTTCCAATAGAAGCAGCCTTTGATAATATCGTGTGTTCTTACGATAAATCTGGTGATAATACCAGATGGCATGAAATCGTATCGATATTCGAAACGCAAGTTATTAACGTAATTCCATTCGAAATCCGGTTTAGAAGGCCTTAACAGTTCGGGCACAATGTATGTCTGCGAAACAGGAATCTGGAAGCAAAGCTCAAATCTCTTCATCAGTTCCAGCAAATGGGCAAATTTATCTTCAGCATAGCCTTTCCAGATAATCTCTAAATCAACAAAATGGAACTGGCCATTGTTGTTTTGGATCTGTGGGGTATCCACTACTTTATAGACGGCATTGGTTGCCCAATCTGGTCTTAGAAATATGATTTCTCTCAATATTGGATTGTCTGTAAAATGTAAAATAATACCAAGATCGTGATAATAACGGCTCAGAAATTCGGCCTTCTCTTCATCCAATCCCAACTCCTTGCATATCGCTTTATATTCGTCAAAAGAAATATAGTTCCGATCTAGTCCTTCCAATTTTCTTCTGATATCAACCCAGACGGTTGGCAGGACATCGCCAACATGAGGAAGCTTTGCTATCTCATGTTGGATTTTAGTTATCAATTGCTTGATTCCTGTTCCCTCCATTGCGCTTACTTTATTGAAGCAAACGATATTGTCGAACTTGGCTTGTATAGCATGCTCGTCTATAGTTGTTATTCGCTCGTCAATCTTATTCAAGACCACGATGACCGGGGAATTGCCACTAAGAAGTCTAACCACGTTGAGCCAATAATCAAAACTGGTCAAATCATCGTCTGTCCGCGCCGCCCAGACAAATAGATAAAGCGAGCGTTTCGTGAGAAAGAACTGATGAGTTGCGTGATATATCTCTTGACCACCAAAGTCCCAGAAGTTAACCCTGAAATTCATTGTCTGAGGCGTTTCTATGAACCAGCGATTAGTTTCAATACCATGGGTAGTAAGCTCGTTTACATGTATAGCTCCATCAGGTGATATGAGACGTTTCATTAAAGATGTCTTGCCAACTCCACCCTCCCCAACAATAAGGAGTTTTGCCTCGTATACGCGCGAAACCTCTTCGGTTTCAATAGTCATAAAATAGTTCTTTACGGCCTCTATACCCTGTTTGACAATTTCAATCGGTGGACTGTCAAGAGGATTATCTGCCAAGAAAATGCCATTCATGCCAGATTCCCATTTCCAATTTACTTCCATACCTGAATCTACTATCTCTCTTGGTAGCTCAACTATTAAATTTTTGCTCAGATCCAAAAGATTCAGATTGGGCATATTCTTTAAGCTGGGTACAACAGTAAGTTGATTGTAGTCGAGGTAGAGCTTGGTTAGGTTCTTCAGACTGATAATCTCTGGCGGAACAGAGGAAAACTGATTATAGCTTAGATTGAGCGTGGTGAGATTTTTCAGTTGTGCAATCTCAGCGGGTAGTGACCTGAGTCTATTAATGCCCAACCAGAGAACCTTAAGATTTTTCAGGTTTCCTATTTCAGATGGTAACGATTCTATGTTGTTGTGTGATAGATTGAGTTCAGTTCTTTCATCTCTAGCGGCTTTTCGATAATTTCTAGAAGATCTTTTTCGTTCATTTATGATTTTTCCGCGACAGATTCAGTTCTCACTACTAGTTTCATTTAAATTTTTTATTCACATATATGCCATCGATATTTTGGACAAAATCTCAAAATAATTCAAGGAAAAAGGCAACAAAATACAGGACACAGGAGACAGAATACTTATTCGTCACTCGTATATAGTATATCGTATCTCAAATCATGACTTCATTTAATAGATTCTTTTGCTCGGTTTTAACTATCTGCTTGTCATGTGTATGCAGCTTCTTTTTGTCTCTTATTCTGAAGACACCATACCTAATTCCAGCGTTGGAAAAGAGCTTCCCCAGATACGTTCTTTCATAAATCCGTTTGTGTTCCAAAAAACTCGCATCTTTACTTATGTCTTCAGTCGCTTTTTCAAAGTTGCTTGGTTTGCATTATAGCCTTCAATAGAGAATCCACAAGCTAAAAAACAGCATACAACGGACAGCGTACGGCGTATAGCATTTGTCGAAAGATTCGCCAATGCCAGTATTTAGTATTTGGTATATAGTATTTAGCCTAACAACCAAATACCAACAACCATTCACTATTCACCAGCGACTATCGACTATTAACGATATAAAGGCGTATCTCACTCTGTTCCACGCTGCAACGAAGATTCTACATTGGACCAGCCGCTTTCGCAAGAATGGTTCGCGTAAGTGACCGACCAATCGTGCAGAGCAGGTGTGATGATTGTCTCATCGGTCACCAGATTGGCTCGCAGCCGAACGGTACTTTCGTTGATGCCGCTGAGGTCGGCGCCGCTTCGGATGTTTTCATAACCAGAAATTGGAATAGAGCCGGTTGCAGGCAGTACATCAACCGTTATGTTTGCATTCACTGCGTTTGTAAAATTGACGTCCACCGTATCCCACTTCCAGTCAGCGTCGTTTGGTAAATCAATTGGGATTGAAATGATGCTGCCCTCGGGGACATAACCACCTAGGCCGTAGGTTCGCAGGTTATCAAAGGACACATCGCCACCATAAATCCCCGACTCAGTTGCTTCAACTCTCAATTCCAAAACTTCAGGACCGCTAAAGGCTGAAACATCGGCAGTGACATCGAAGTGCTCGTCCTGATATAAACCTGTTACTCTGGCAGACCATACTTCTGTCCCTCCAACGAGGACTTTCAGGATCAACTGCTCTCCGTACCATGTACAATAATCAAATTTTAAAGTGTCAACTCCCGTCCAATCTACAGTCTGGCGGAAACAGACATAATCGCCCGTAGTGTGGTAATAACCATAGTCGAAGCATATATCAAACGCATAATCACCGTCAGGTGTCCAGAAACCGCCTTGATATGCATATAAGTCAATGGAGTAAGGTTCTGATACCCAGCCTGTTCCAGCTTCGTGGCTGGGATCGTTTATGACATCAACTTCTATGCTGCTGACGGAAAGCACGACATCTCCATCATCTGTGGTTACGGTATCTACCATCGCATCGCACTCGAAATCGAGCTTGCCTGTCTGCGACCATGTCCTGCATGGTCTATCTTTTACCCGATACCAATATCTTTGCCCCGTGTTCAGATCTATGAATGTGCAGCTTGTCTTGTCGGTCCAGCCGCTGTTGGCGATGATATCGGCAAAGTCAGCATCGTTGGCGCACTCAGCGTAATATTTAACGACGCCAAGCACCGGGTCCCACCGAATTGTATTGAGCAGGCCTGGAGTTGTGTCAGGCTCAGGATGAAGCAACGGCGATCCTGCCGGACATACCACGTAATTCCCCTGAAAATTGATTCCCCATTTGTTCCCCGTAGCGGGGGAGAAATTTATAGAGGTGCCTGTTTTGACAACCTGAGATTCAAATTCATATCCTGCCTTGGTAACGGTGATGGTATATGCTTTCTCCGGCTCGACTTTCGCTAATGCATAGACACCTTTACTGTTGGTTGTAGCGGTGTATGAGTCATTGCTGCCATATACCTTCACCAAGGCGTCACTGATCGGCAATCCGAATGTGTCGGTTACACGCCCGCTGATAATCTCGCCTGAGCCCTGGGTGAATATGTTGTAAATACATTCCGCTACACTTTCAAAAGAAACTGTAGAATCGACCGTGGGTAAGTTATACCAGGCATCATCCATGCCTGCCCAGCCCATGTTGATATGATGGTAGAGGGTTGAGAGATTATAGCCATATCCATCAGCCAAAATAGCATGCCCACCATTGGGATCGTTGGGATTGCCGACCGCAAGAATAACAGGATAGTTGGCATCAAGATTAGGATTGATCATATCATTAAGCACTGGGCCAATATCCTGAAACGTCTGTTGGTTCCAGTCATAATTGTAGGCGTAAACAGCATTTCTATATTTGAACACGTTTATAAGTGCGTCTTTTGCGTCGCCAATACCTGCTGCCGAGCCGCCTGTGTCGCGTGATGCGTATGCAATCATAGCTGAAACACCTGCGTCGTAGCAAAGCGCACCGATAGCTTGACGTTCTGCTTCCGTCGCAGAGCAGTCAGGCTCAGAAACCATTAGGTCCCATTCGTATGGCCCGCCCATACCATCACCCCCGCGCGTATATGCAGTCTCGTTCACGTCATCGACCTTGATTGTGAAAGCCTGCACTCCTATCCCATCAGTGGGGTACTCACGGTATCGCATTAACTGTGCCATAGCCGTCGCAGTACACCCACAGGGGTAGTTGCACGGATCATCGACGCCAAAAGGAGGTACGTAGTAGTTGTAGCAAGCAAGGTAGGGTGATGTACAGCATCCCTCCTGGCTCCATTTAGTTTGCAGAAGTGGTGGAACCACAATGTCGGAACAGTTGCTTAGCCCCATTAGCAAAACTCTACCACTATCTTCATTGCCTAACTCTTCCAGCCGCCTCCACTTGGATTGGCTTGCTGGAATCTGAGCCTGTGTAGCGCTGTATAGCAACGTTTCGTGTCTCCTTGCTGCCACGACCCGTTCCTCGACGTCCCGGCTGACTAAAGCACCTAAAGGATTGTCAAAGGAAGGATCGTACGTTCCATCATCGGCAAATGCAATGATCGGCTCAACCGAGTTATCTGCGGGCACGATGACAAAACCCGATGGTCGCAAATAAACTACGTAATATAAAGAATTACCATCATTATCATAATAGGTTTCAACATAGTCCACTTGACGGCCAAGCCTTGTTTCGAGGGGTTCGGAGTCAGATTTGAGCCAACCAATTACAACCTTTGCAGCTATGTCTTCTGTTGCAGGGCTGGAAAAAACATTATCGCAAAATTGTAAAAGAACAGAACATATTATGAAAATTATAATTTTAGGTCTCATGTTATACTCTTCTTAACTACTGTTGAAAAAAGAACTTGCAGCTTTGAAGCAATATTCTGAGAGATGCCCTCACTATTATTAAATTATTGTACACTGCCAGCAGGAAATTAGCAAGAAAAAAGTGCACAAGAGTATAAGGCAATAAAAAAAGCCTTTATTGACAGTCGGGTTTTTGCTTTTTGAGTTTTTTTATTGCTTTGAGCTGCAAAACAGCTTTTCTATCGCGGGAACGGTTCATTGCTTGTTTTGTCTTGATTAAAGAATCGATGCATAAGATGTGGATTTCGATATTCTGCATTATTACCGGCTCACTTGCTCGTTTTACCTGACCGTAATCTCCGATGCCTTCGACATGGCCAACACAATCCAGTTGACCGATGTCGGTATCGAGATATAAATTTTTGAACTGCCCGCTGTTTGTCCCGTTCAGTTCCAGTTTTTTGCGCTTAGGTGTCATTCAGTGAACGGGATTTAAGTTGGAAAGGGCTTTTTGTAGTCGAAGCAAATTATCAGAACTGAAATCGTAACAAATGTCTATATCCTGTGTTACGAAAGTACAGCCGTGCGCTATTCCGGCGAATCCGTCAACGACTACGAAATCGACGCCGGTCCTAACAAGCCGTTCAAGCAGATTCATAAAATCACTGCTCACATGCCTCTCGCTTTCCGCAGTTTCTCGGCAGTATTGAGTGCGATTTAATGTCGTCTGATTCGCTCGGCGGGTGTTCTTTTGAGGTTATCGGTAAGCATTGAAACGTCTATGCCGTAATCGCTTGCCGCCTGTATCGCATCTTTTTGTCGTTTAACGGTTTTTTTATTTTGGCTGTGTTTTTCTTTTGCAGCCATGGGCTTTAATATAAACGCTCGGATTTAATTTGTGCAATAAAAAAAGCACCGATATGGTTAATTAAAGCCCCCAAGCATGCATGGGTGTTAAACACGACAAAAAAACCGACTATAATCAGAGTTAAATAAAAATATCAACACAGGTAGAAAAAATGAAGTTAGCGAAAGTAATAAAATCAACACTGCTGCCCGTTTTCTTATTATGCCATGCTGGTAATCTTTATTCCCAGCAAACAGCTTTTCCCGGCGCAGAAGGATATGGAAAATATTCTGCTGGAGGACGCGGCGGTGCGGTATACGAAGTAACGAACCTAAATAGCTCCGGTGCAGAAAGCCGCATAGGGTACGCTTTTATATACTCCGAGTCCCAGGCAGTAGATAAGTTACGACAGGTATTTTAGTCTGCAAATCACCCATCTTCATACATTTCTAAATATTGTTGTTAAAATCGCCGATAACCGGTTCGTTAACAAACGTTTTATCCTGCCTGTATAAGTAAGCATTGGATAGAACCCAAGAAATAATCGGAAAACTTATCAATATGGCTAAAACCAGATAGAACAAGCACTTACAATAATCGCCTTGCAAAACAACGAGACGTCACTTCATAACCGGTTGACATTATTCGACTTATAACGGGACAACAGTAAAGATCAATAAAATATAAGAATCTATTGAAAATGTATGTTAATATTATTATACTGTTAATAATATGTGTTTCATTATTAAATAAATTTATTGAATTCATATATAAATTGGAGGATTAAGAGATGAAAAATTTTGCACATTACAAACAGATCATTTTTATTATGTCAACAATTGCTGTAATTCTATGGACAAGTGTAGTGTTAGCATCACAAGATGATATCGTAAAAACACCCGATGTATCCACTCCACCAGTCATCGATGGTATTGGAGATGATGGATGCTGGCAAAATGTGAATTGGCAGACGATAGATCAGGTATGGATTCCCTACGGTGCTTCTGTAGATGTTAATGATTATTCCGGGCGATATAAAATAGTATGGTCTTCTCAAGAAAATGTGCTTTATTTCCTGGTGGAAATAATTGATGACGTTATTGTCGACGGATTTATTCAAAGTGCAACTGAACAGGAAAACTATAATTATGATGTTCTTGAAGTCTTTATTGATGAAGATAAATCCGGAGGATTGCATGTATTTGACGGCACCGGCAGTACAGGCCAATCATGGGGAACAAACGCTGAGAATGCTTTTTCTTATCATACTTATGCAGATTGTCCAGAAGACAATAACGTCACTACCCAATTTATCGTCTTAGACTCAGACGGGACGGGCTGGGGTGACAGAACATTCCCTGATTATAGCGATCATTTTCCTGAGTTTGCTTTAAGAAAAACCGGAAATGTGTATACCAGAGAATTTTCTCTCATCGTATATAATGATACGTATGAAAATGATAATAAAGAAGGCTCCAGAGTCCAACTTCAAGAAGGCAAAACTATTGGATTGTCATTAGCCTATTGTGATAATGATAATCCTGATGAATCAGTTAAAACTCGAGATAATTTTTTTGGTTCTGTTTGGGTAACAGCAGCAGCATATAATGACCACTGGATGAATGCCGATGATTATGGAACAGTAGAATTAACCGGATATGGCCAGTTACCGTTGGCTGCTGACTTCAACGGCGATGGAATCCTGGATATAGATGATCATGTAATACTCATTGAATGTTGGGGTACCGATGATCCCCTATGTGATATTGCTCCACAGCCGGATGGCGACGGCATCGTTGATAGATTAGACCTGGAACTATTTATAGACTACTGGGAGCAGGAAAATTGCTCGAAAGAAGTCTATGTTGTTGATGCTGATAGTCAGATCCAGCTTGAACTGGGCCAGATTCTCGTTGTTACGCTGGAATCAAATCCCACCACCGGATATCAATGGGAAGTAGTTGAAGACCCGAACTCTATCTTAGAGCAGATTGGCGAAGCGGAATTTAAGTCATCTGATGAAGGCGACTCGCAGATGGTGGGTGCGGGCGGCTGGGAAATCTTCCGTTTCAAGGCCGTAAGCGCAGGGCAAATGAATCTTCAACTTGTCTATCGCAAATCCTGGGAGACAGGTGTGGAGCCAATTAACACATTTTCCCTTGATGTAGTAGTAAACTAATACAAATCAGGTTCGAACGGGAACATGCTCGAACCTAGTTGTGAATTCGTGGTCCACTATTAACGTAATAAGGTGTTTATTGCGGCGGTTCTTGGTTGCCATCCTGGGGGGTTCGGAACCCCGACGGCGGGCACCCCCTTGGGGACCTCCTCTGCGACCACGTTTGGGGCCACGACCAAACTTACCGTCTTGCATCCACTGCTCGGCTTTTTCCTTCGACCAAGCTCAGGACCAGTTCTAAAGAATCAAGATTATATGCGCTTTTGTCGCTTTTTTAAGGTTGCTGGCTTTTTATAAATTTTTAATGAATTCCTCAAAATATGTAACAATCATACAAATTTCTTAAGATTTTCGATATTGTGGTAACTACGTATTTTTAAAGGACAGCGTATAGGGTACAGGGGATAGGATTTAGACCGTCATTAAGCCAGATTCCATTCCCTATTAATAAGGCGTTTGCGGGGTGGAAATATTGATTGGAAAAAATTAAAAAAACCGCAGATTTCGCGAATTTTGTGGATTTCACATATTTAAACCGCGGATTTCACTGATTAATCGCGATCCAAAAAACTGCTATATCCGATTATGTATCACCCTTTGTATTAGAATGACAGGAATTTCACTTGTGTTCCTGGACGGTCAGGTTCTGCTTTAGAAAACGAATTGCCCTCTCGAAAGCATCCGCCACAACCGGATCATTCAATCCCTCGCCGAACTTTTCAAAAGCATGCCCTCGGTCCGGCAAAATTATCAGCTCATGCACTACGCCGTTATCCTTAAGCTCCCCGGCCATCTGCACCGACTGCTCGTAAGGAACGTCCGTATCCTTATCGCCGTGCAGAAACAATGTCGGCGGAAAACCCTGTGTTACATGGCGGACCGGGCAGAACCGCTCGAGGGAAGTCTGCTCGCCCACAACCTCCTGTACCCACCGGCCCTGCTGGCGACAGTAAAGATAAAACGGCCATCGCTTACCATAGGGAGCCTCGGTGAGAACTACATCACCGACGGCTCCGTCTGCTTCTGCCTTAGAAATGGCAGGCTGCCGGCTGTAATAAGGATCCGGCTGGTTGTACCACTTGCCGCCGATGTCACCATAGCCGTAGAATGAAACCAGGGCGCGGGGAGGTGAATCCATCAGGAATCCCGCCATAAGAGTCAGATAGCCGCCCGCGGAATGACCCACGACAGCAATACGGCTCGGATCTGCCTGAAAGAGTCCCGGACCTTTGCTGCGAATCCAGGTATAGGCATCCTTCAAGTCATCGAGAATGGCCGGAAGCTTCGTTTCGGGCGCCAGACGATAATCAATCGCAACTACGATGAAGCCTTCCCTAACGTAACGGGTTATTTGCTCTTTGGGAATGCTTGTACGGCTGCCCCAGATGAGCGCCCCGCCGTGAAGCCATAATATCACGGGACGTGACATCTTGTCTGCCGGGCGGTAAACATCGGCGTGAATGTTACAGTCACCGACTGTTTTATATACGCAGGTTTGCTTCGAGGGCGGCGATGACAAAGGTTCCGGAATAGCTACTGCCCCCTGAAGCTGCGGCAAAGGCTGCATTGTCTTGTGATAATTAAGGGTGGTATTGATGTCCTCTTCGCTCATAGAACTGTAACGCGTCTTTAATTTCTCTAACACGATACGAACGATACGGGCGTTTTCCTCGTGTGTGAAAGGCACAAAACCCTTTGTCACATCACCGCTTCCATCTGCGTTAATATCGATAATCTGAACCGGCGATTTGCACGACAAGTCAAAATCGAGCAGGTTAACGGTGCATATCTTAGGATTACGTTCTGTAGAGTAATGCAAACGACGGTTTTTCACATCGAAAACCAAATGCCAGCGCGTATAACTCTGCCGTGTCGTCCGCAGGATTGAAAATACATATTCAATTGGTTCCTCGTCCGAGTAATTCTCTAACATACGAGCAGCTTTGGCGAACCTGCCTGTTGGGTCATCTCCCTTGGCCAGGCACTCGGCATAAGGCGTATTAACAAGGGCTTTGACCTTCACTTCCTCTGCGATATGCGGGCTTAATTTACCATCGAGCCACTCCACCACTGCACAGCCGCCATTGGCATCGCAGACGAAAAAGTGTGACTTATATTCTTCTTTGCCAATTCGCAGGACTTTGTCCGTGGCGAGCACTTGCTCGACAGTAGCACAGTTATCCAGTTGATATTGTATCCACTGTGCTATTTCGACCGACGGCCGAGAATCGGGATCTGGATATTCGGTGGCGCCAAGCCACATTTCTCCTACGACCAGGCCAGCTTCATTCATACCACGGTTGGGAAAACCATTGCCGCGAAGATTTGTGGTAATACTGCCGTACTTTGATATCCACTGGGGCCGATTGTCACCCCAGGCGCCTCGCTTCTTCACGTTTCGCTTATTTATAACCAGCAAGGCATCGTCTATAAACCAGTCAAGATTGTTGCCGAATACTAAATGATCCTGCTTATCGAGAAATATCGAGGTACAGGCCGAAACCGGATTTGTGAAAACAAAAATCGTTGCGATAAAGACCAGGGGGATAATAAGAAAATTCAAAATGTAGATTCTCCTTTGATACATAAGCGAGCCCGCTGATTTTTCGTAAATTGTTGTCATTATATCTCCATCAACTCAACTTGCTCCAGATACCTCTTATTACGTTCATTGTAACAAACCAGCCGGAAGGAATATATGTAAATTTTTGGAAAATCCGGTATATCCAGACCCTCAGCCACTGCCAACTTCGTCAAACTTTAACATGGAACTGTGTAAACACCTTTTTCTCGCCGAATAAATCCTAAAGACTACGTCGTTATAAAATATACCCGAACAGTGACAAAATAAAAAAACCCCACTACCGACCTTCGGCCGGAAATCCGAATTTCCAAGCACTAAATCCTAAACAAATTAAAAATTACATAAATCAAAATTCTTCAAACACGGCCTCAATAAATTCTGCTCTTTTGTGCTTTGTTAATTCGAGACTTTGAGATTGTTTTGTGCTTCGATATTCGAGTTTCGGATTTGACGCGGGGCGCTTAAAAAAAAGCCCCGCGGAGTTGCCGCAGGGCTTTTTTATTTCAAGTAACAGTTAATGCCAAACAGCGAAAGGCCTGACTATTCCCCCACTCTTGCTTTCGCAAGAAAGCGTAGGGGTTCTAGTAATCCCTAGAAAGGAGGTGATCCAGCCGCAGGTTCCCCTACGGCTACCTTGTTACGACTTAGTGCCAGTCATCGGGCTTACCGTCGGCAGCCGCTTCCTAATAAATTAGGTTAGCAAACCGACTTCGGGTACTCCCAACTCCCATCACTTGACGGGCGGTGTGTACAAGGCTCAGGAACACATTCACCGCGTCGTAGCTGATACGCGATTACTAGCGATTCCGACTTCATGCAGGCGAGTTGCCAGCCTACAATCCGAACTGGGGCGACTTTTTTGCGATTTGCTCCACCTCGCGGTCTCGCGTCGCTTTGTAGTCGCCATTGTAGCACGTGTGAGGCCCTGGGCATAAAGGCCATGATGACTTGACGTCGTCCCCACCTTCCTCCGGTTTAACACCGGCAGTCCCATTAGAGTCCCCGGCATGACCCGCTGGCAACTAATGGTAAGGGTTTCGCTCGTTAAAGGACTTAACCCGACATCTCACGACACGAGCTGACGACAGCCATGCAGCACCTGTGCAAGTTTCACCCGAAGGCAGCCAACCGAGTTTCCCCGGCGGCATCCAAGCATGTCAAACCCAGGTAAGGTTCTACGCGTTGCTTCGAATTAATCCACATGCTCCACCGCTTGTGTGAGCCCCCGTCAATTCCTTTGAGTTTTAGCCTTGCGACCGTACTCCCCAGGCGGCCTACTTAGCACTTTTGCTTCGGCTGTGCGGGTGTCAGAACTCCCACAACCTAGTAGGCATCGTTTACGGCGTGGACTACCGGGGTATCTAATCCCGTTCGCTCCCCACGCTTTCGTGTCTCAGCGTCAGGACAAGCCCAGTGCACCGATTTCTCCACTGGCGTTCCTCTTGATATCTACGCATTCCACCGCTCCACCAAGAGTTCCATGCACCCCTACTTGCCTCAAGAAAAGCAGTTCGTTACGCAATTCCCCGGTTAAGCCGGGGGCTTTCACAGAACGCTTGCTTTTCCGCCTACACACGCTTTAAGCCCAGTAATACCGAACAACGCTTGCCACCTTCGTCTTACCGCGGCTGCTGGCACGAAGTTAGCCGTGACTTCCTCTGGGTTAGATCAATGTACCGAAGTACACTTTCTTACCCCTGACAGTAGTTTACATCCCGAGGGACTTCCTCCTACACGCGGCGTCGCTGCGTCAGGCTTTCGCCCATTGCGCAATATTCGTTACTGCAGCCCTCCGTGGAGGTCCGGGCAGTGTCTCAGTCCCGATGTTGCGGGTCAACCTCTCAGTCCCGCTACCCGTCGTCGCCTTGGTGAGCCGTTACCTCACCAACAAGCTGATAGGAGGCAGGTCGCTCCCACGCCGATAAATCTTTGATCAAAAGTCCATCGACTTCTGATATTATTCGGTATTAACGCCCCTTTCGGAAAGTCCCCTAAGGGACTGACGCTATCCCGAAGCACGGGGTACGTTACCCACCTGTTACTAACCCTTTCGCCACTAACCAATATATGAATACACTGGTCCGTTCGACTTGCATGTCTTAGCCACGCCGCCAGCGTTCGTTCTGAGCCAGGATCAAACCCTTCAATTTATATCGTTAACCCATGCCCCCTAAGGAGCATGATACGGTTATCGTTTGAAGGCTCAACACTTTGGCATACGCACCGAAAGTGCCGGCAAAAAAAAACACCGATTTTTCCCCGCTTTTGCGAGGATGATTTTTAGCTCACCGGGCAGAGCGTATTCAAGCCCGGCGGCTGCACTTTCGCTGCTTGCCCCGTTTTTGGAAATGTTTTTTCCAACGGGGCTGTTTTGGCTTAACTGTTAACTTGTCAAAGAGCTTTATTTTCCTACTGTAAAATCCCTTTTCGGGATTAACGGAAAAAACTTCGTTTTCTGTATAGAAAAGAGCGGCCAAGTACAGAAAATACAGTCTCTACTTGACCACCATCCCGATGTATTCTAACCAATATACGAATATCGTCAATAAAATATGCGAAAAAAAATAAAATTTTTTCAATTTTTTTTCGTTTACCCCTCTTTAATCCATATTCCGTGATTAATCCTGCCTTCCCAGGCCTGAACGCAGTCTGCACTGAGTGTTGTCGAAGTGCCGAATAGCTGTGTCGCAGGGTGTGGCCGAGGGTCCCCAATAAAAATATGCCGGAGCAATTCGCTATATTCCCGTACTACTAATCGGTGGCCAGTGCCGCTAATTTTTTGAGATCGATTTTATCCATAGCCTTTTTCATTGCTTCCATTGTAGTTTGGTAGCCATTTAGCTCTACAATAAAGCGATCAGCCACAAACAGCCGAAGCCCTCCCTGCCGGGTATTATTGTCATATTCCTCCATGCCTTTATATCCCTTGTATGTTGTTGTCTTCTCGTAACCGCTGTCCGTTTCGCGACTGTACTGTTTCATCGCCCAACCGGCCATGCCCATTCTCATCGGTCCACTGAGATTTCCCATGTCCATAATAGCGATTTTGATTGAGCCGTCGCCGGCCTCGTAGTTTGCCTCCGCCTTTGCCATATCGATTCCCATCATCTGGTTCCGCTCCGAAGAGGCGTTGGTGCGTTTCATGCCGTCAAGTTCGGCAGGCAGCATTTCTTTGAGTTTTCCCATGTCAACCGGCTTAATGTCTTTGCCCTTATTCATCTCCATCAACGCCTGCCTGTTCCTGGCCTCCACATCGGCAATTGTTTCTTCCTTGCCGGCTATCGTTGACTGAGGCATCGTATTTTGATTCACGGCCGAAGTGCCCGATTCGGTCGAAGACTGCTCGGAGGATTTAGCCTGCTGCTCGTCGCTTTTCTTGCCGCAGCCGCAAAGCAACAGCATTGCCATGCATATCACGATATATACCCGCTGGTTCATTATCCATCTCGTCATCATTTTCCTTTCGATAATAAAAGTTTTTCGTATCAGTTACAATTTACCGGCCCGACGATATGAATCTACAACAGATAACATCATAAATCAAGCATGGAACCCAAAACGTTTAATCCCTGGATCTGTGTCGCGGGGAAAAAAATCTAATCAGGTGATATCCTCAAGCACCCATCGACGCAGGAGAAACATTCCTTTATCGCGCTTTATAAGTTCTGCAAGGAAACGGCAAAAGCCTTCCTTCTGCTCATACCGGGGGATACCATGCAAGCGGTCCGGGTCGTTGGGAAGGCCGAAGTCTTCTGGTCGAACTCCTGATGATTTGGCTCTATCAATGAGCCAGTCCTCTAACTTAGGACAGACAACGACAAGTCTCTGACCGCCTCTTCCTTGGCGAGTCAATAGATAAAGTCCCTCAGCAGAGTCCGTCCGTCGATAGCTGCTCATATCCTGAGGTTGAAGTTTTCCAGGATCTTCATCCACCATGCCAACGTCGTTGGTACGCTCCTTTAGCTTCTTGACCAGCTCGTACTTTCCTCCAAAATGTAATAACTGCTTTTTTGGGACTCCCAGATTTCTGAGTACTATTTCGTCTGCACTACATTCCACGAGGACTTTCATCACTGTCCCTCAATGAAACGATCAAGATTGAAGAAGGGATCAGCCTCCATCAGCTCCACAACCTCATCCGGCGTTAGGGGCTTGACTTGCGTTTGGAAATCCTTGAAGTAGGTAATGAAGACCTGGATATCTTCCTTGCGAGCCTTCTCGATTATGGCCGAAAGTAGATATGGATTATGCGTGGCAATAAAGAACTGGTTTGTCTTGTCTAAGGCAATCCGCTCTCCGAGGTATTTGGTATAATACGGAAAGGCATTAGACTCCGGCTCCTCGAACACCAACACCGAGCCCTTGTTAGAAGCAATAGCCACTGTGTAGAAAATAATCCGGCGGAGGGTATCCGAGGTCAAGCTATAGGGAAAACTAAAAACCAAATCGTCTGCCTGCTTCTGAAGCTCAAAGAGTTTTTCCTGAGGTTTTAGGACTAACCTCAATTCATATTTTTGGAAGAATTCCTTCATCATATCACGAAGACTCTCTGTACCAAAGACCACAGAAAAAAGGTTTATCCCATTCGGTGGCTTGAGGCTACCTGGTTCTTTATCATCGTATTTCTCAAGATTCTTAAAACGGAAAAATTTGATGTCTCGAGTCTGTGGATGGTTACCACCACCAAACAACCCTTGGTAATTTAGTGTAGCACGAATCGCAGGCTTTGGTTGACTTCGGAGCTCAAAGTGGTCTTTTGCGAAGCAGATAAACGCGCTAACATCGGATTTCCCAGATGTCAGTGACAAAGAGATACGAATCTCATGGTCCAACAACTGATCGTAGAACAGGTTCTGTATGGCTTGGAAGCGAACGTAGTCGTGCAAGTTCTGAGTAGGGTGAGCCCACCAGGACAAAAAAGCAAGTGACTCAAGAATGTTGGATTTGCCTGTGTTAGGCTCGCCTATGAACAGGTTCACCTTTTTACATTCGATATCCAACTGACGAACTGATTTGAAGTTTGATACGCTTAGCTTTGTAATCATAACCGCATTTCCAATTTGATTTTCATGGAACGTTATCTATTGGTCAATTATTCCACTAATAAGAACAATTATAGCAAAGCATGTATGAGAACCAAGAGAAAAAGAGTGAAATATCAGGGGCAAATCTTTTTGATAACTTTCTTTTGTTAAGGCTGTTTCAGGGCTGGAAAAACTTTTGTCCTTAATAAACGTGATAATTATGTTATAATGGTCATATTGAAGTATTACAGAGACAGGGTGAAAATTATGAAACGAGCGATACTTTTTCTAATCATTATCAATGTGGCATGGAGTGCGGAAACGCCGTTCAAACGCGGCGTTAATCTGACCGGCTGGTTACAGACCTCGAACGTGCGGCAAATCCAGTTCACCAAATTCACGAAACAGGATTTGATCAATATCAAAAGTCTCGACTGCGACGTCATTCGCCTGCCCATCAACCTGCATGCCATGACCGGCGGCGGGCCGGATTATACAATCGATCCGTTGCTCTATTACTTTCTGGACCAGATCGTCAACTGGTCCGAAGAGCTCGAAATGCACCTGATTCTCGACAACCACTCTTTCGATCCGGCGGTAAATACCGATCCGAATATCGTCGATATCCTCATCTCCGTCTGGACGCAAATGGCGGAACATTACAAGAACCGTTCGAATTATCTTTACTACGAAGTGCTCAACGAGCCGCATGGCATTTCCGATTCCATCTGGAACAGTATCCAGCAAAGAGTTATCAACGCAATTCGAGCTGTTGACAAAAAGCATACAATCGTCGTCGGCCCTGCAGGATGGAACAGTTACTACAACCTAAGTAACATGCCGCAGTACGAGGATGATAATCTTATTTATACATTCCACTTTTACGACCCGTTTGTATTCACACACCAGGGCGCAAGCTGGACAGGCCCGTCGATGGTGTCACTGGCCGGTGTGCCCTTCCCGTACGATTCCGAGGCCATGCCCGCATGTCCGCCGGAACTGGAAGGTTCATGGATACAGAGTAATTTCAACAGCTATCAAAACCATGGTACAGTATCGCACGTAAAAGAACTAATCGACACCGCCGTGGCATTTAAAACGCAGCGTGACGTCCCGATATTCTGCGGTGAGTTCGGTGTATATATTCCCAATAGTGACAACGAGGACCGTGTTTACTGGTATGAGGTTGTCCGAAGCTACTTCAAGGAAAAAGGCCTCGCCTGGACAATCTGGGACTATAAAGGCGGCTTCGGACTATTCGAAAAGGATTCCGGCGAATTGTTCGACTACGATTTGAATGTCCCCTTGGTCGAGGCTTTGGGATTGACAGCCCCGCCTCAGCAGGAACTTGCCACGACACCGGACGTCAACGAATTCGATGTGTACATGGATTACATCGCCGCCGGTATTGTCGAGTCCAGTTGGTCAAGCCAGGAGCAATTGGATTATTATTGTCAGAATAATCCAGCGTCCGGCGATTTCTGCATTCACTGGACGGGAGTATCTCAATACAGTCCAATCTCATTGCGTTTTGCTCCCGTTAAGGATTTATCCGTGCTGGTCGATAACGGCTTTACACTCGATTTCTGGATTCGATGCGATCAGTCGGGCGCTCAGATTGATGTCAGATTCATAGATACCAAAACCGACGAGCCCGGCGACCATCCCTGGCGCATGCGGCACAGAATCGACCAAAACCTTGCCGAGTGGAACGGCCAATGGAACCATGTGCGAATTCCGTTGCGGGAATTTTCCGAGCAAGGCTCGTGGGACGACGGCTGGTTCAATCCAGCAGGCAAATTCGACTGGACAGCGGTCGATAAGTTCGAGATTGTCGCCGAGTATGGTGATCTGGAGGGAATCCATTTCTATTTCGACAACATCCGCATCATCGAATCCGGCGCGCCGGTTGTCCAAACCGACAGTAAAACGCCTTAATCGGTCGGGTCATATCGAAAAATCAATCCGTCTTAATTCTTCCGGGCGGTTAGTGCGGAAGTAGTTTCCGGACTGGTTCTGCAAATTCCCGATAAAGGTAAAAAAGTACCATGAAAATTTTCCATCCGCCATTTATTTTGCCCATTTTAAGGGAGTAATTTGTATTGTGGTAAATACGTATTTTTTTCATTTTTCTTACTTTTTTATTGACCGGATTCAGAAACAGCGCCAACATAATCGTTAGTAGATAAGGAGGAAAATTTGCACAAAAGCGAGACTTGAAGGCAATGATAGTGTGCACTATGCAGCTTCGAAAAAATTTGGCCGGCTATTTTTATGCGTGCGTGCGATACCTTTGTCCCGACCATAACAATCTCGAACGATAAGCCTTTGGAAGTATTTATGTATATTCATTAAGATGTTTCGTAATTCGTGGCTGCGGTAAAGTTACACAAAAAATTTCAAGGAGGTGTTATATGAGAAAAAAGATTAATAACCCTGCGCGGATAGTCGCATTTTTCATGGGCGTCTTTTGCATAGTGGGGCCGTTCTCGGGCTGTGACGATGACGGCTCCACACCGCCGCCACCTACACCGGCTGGCTATGCACTTGCGATCGGGCTCAATAAAGTCGATCCCGGTCACTACTGTGGGTGGGACGGAGAGCTTAACGGATGCGAGCCTGACGCAATGGATATGAAGGAAATCGCAGAGGACCAGGGATTGATTACCGAGACGCTTCTTACCGACCAGGCAACCCGCGAAAGAGTGCTGGCCGAGCTTGAAGATCTGGCCGGTCGGCTTAAGTCCGGGGACCTGCTGGTAGTGAGCTATTCGGGGCATGGAGGATACCTGCCCGACACCAACGGTGACGAGTCGGACGGACTCGACGAGACGTGGTGCCTGTATGACGGGGAGATTCTCGACGATGAGCTGCATGGAGCCTGGATGAAATTTCAGGCGGGAGTGCGCATCCTGGTTTTTTCCGATAGCTGCCACAGCGGAACGGTACTCAGAATGAAGAAGCTCGATATGGAAAATCCGCCATCGACGCGAGTCATCGAACTTCAAGAGAACTGGACGCGAATGCGCGTTCCGCCCATGCTGGACCGGGCGAAAATACGTGCACTGCCGGAGATGCGCGAGGCGGTTCGAGTACGGCCGTATCTGCGGGAACAAATCGGACGTTCACCGCTTTCCAGGGGAGAGCCGAACGAAGTTACGACCTTTAAGCCTCCGAAGGCCGAAGAAGAGCATGTGATTGTCACGCGGTCGATTCCACCTTCGATCTCAATACAGACATACGAGCAGAATCGCTCTTTTTATGATAAAAACGGTTCAGCCGCACCCAGGGAAGATATAGGCGTGGTCAAGGCGTGCGTCATATTGATATCGGGATGCGAGGACGCCCAGACATCGGCTGATATAGGATTCAACGGGCTTTTCACCTGGAAGCTTAAAAGCGTCTGGAACAACGGCGCATTTATCGGCGACCACCACCGATTTCACGAGGAAATCCGGGATCGAGTTTTAGCTGAGAACGCGGGGCAATCGCCCTACTTCTACCAGATTGGCAGCCTCGATGATACGTTCATCGGGCAGCGGCCTTACACGTTAGAGTAATCGTAAGCCGGCCGACACGGGGAAAAAATATCCGAATCAGCAAATTAACCGATTATGCGCAGGCAAATCTCAGTGGAGATTTTATTGCCCTTTGATGCCCGGATTGACCAAAGATTGCCGCACTACCGGTCCGATTCAAGAAGCTTCTCAAGAGGTATTTTTTTCAATTTCAAGAGAGAATTCTGGACGTCCAACGCCCGTGCTCTTGCGGATTCATCGGTTCGGGAGCGCATGTCCTGACCGGAGACCAGAGTAGTTCCAATCGCCAGGACATCGGTTTCAGGTATCTCCCAGCTTGCCGTCGTCTCACCGCTGATATTCAATTTGAATTCACCCTGTATAAGTTTGCTGATTTCAGGCACCTTTGCCTCGAGCTGTTTCGTATCCTCACACTCGAACGTGTATTTCATACCCGAAGATGTAACAATCGCGGCAATCAGCACATACTCAGGACGCGTTCGGACCTTCGCAAGGTCATTAAGGTACCCCTGGGATAAGTTCCCGGTGACATTGGGATCAGCGAGGTCGCCGAGGACTATCCGCGAGACGTTCGTCTCTCCAAAGTCCAGCTCGATAGCTTTCACCGTTCCATTCTTAAGCAGCAGAGAAAGCTCGTCGGCCCCGCCCAACAGCTCTTGTGTAAACGCAGCGTCAAGGCTCATATCGGCATTAACCTTCTTGGTTAGCGTCCGAAATTTGACGCGGTTCGGCCCGAACAGCTCCAGGTTAGACGGACGTCGCTGCTGAATATGTTTCTTTCTCCCGTTCGTAATCCAGATTTGTCCTGGCTCAACTCCGGACTCGGCCGGATACCACAAAGAGAACCCCCCTTTTTCCAGCTCTTTCTTAACGTCTTTGAGAGAGTTGCACCCTGCAAAAATAATACAGATGAGCATGACAAACACAATTTTTCTCATGGTCGAATCCTCCCAAATTCTACAGTCTTAGTTTATCCGCTCTATTTACCGCGTACTTTAAAAACTATCTGCTTAAGCTGTTACATTGGGTGGTTCATCCAAAGGTGCAAAGTCCCCTTTTACGAGTGCAATCATCATTATATGCATCTTCAAAAAAGGGCAAGAAAAATCCGGCGAAGAAAGTGTTTTTTCACGGCTTGCATCTTGCGACCTGAAATTCAGATAAAAAAATCGAGAAATTCCATGAGATTATCGAAAAAATACGTAGAACTACGTACGACAATCAAACAAACAAATAGTTCAATTATTTTGATGATCATGGTAATTTTCGGTATAATACCATCGAGCTCATCAAAGATGGGTGTACCAAACAATCTTTGATAAGCTAGGCGTACGAACAAGGCTGCTGCTCGGAGTTTTAGCCGATTCAATGAGCAGGTTCAAGATGTACGAGAGGATTTTGTAAGGTAATGCATTTCTTTGTTAAGAATAAAATATTGGTACTATCTATCGCACTTAATGTGTCACTTGCAGTTGCTTTGTCGATACTTTTTTACCTCGTATATCCTCAGCTTATTTATGAGCTGGAGTCCGTGAGAAACTGGGACCGATATAGTGTCAGAATATACAGAAAAGATTTTGGCTCGTCATATTTCGAGGTATTAATGGGATCCGAGGAGTACCTCATACAACCCCATGTCCTCAGGAGGATTTATTCACATTCCGGTGAGCAAAAATTTTATGTTGAATTATTAGGTTCGGACGTCACAGGGAACGGCGTGCCGAATCTTGTTGTCAGCCAATATCTCGGCGGGGCCCATGGAGTTTACAGATATCTTGTCCTGGAACTTGATGGTTCGTCAGTTAATGAAGTTGATGTTATTGATGGCATCGATGCCGAATTTAGGGATTTAAATAATGATGGATTACTGGAAATCACAGGCATAGACAGGGCTTATGGCTATTTTTTAGGTGATAGTTTTGCCGCCTCTCCGCGTCCTTTGGTGGTTTTGTCCTTTGATAAAACTCAAGCAAAATATGTTCTCGACAGGCAGTTGATGTCAAAAAGCCCTTTTTCTCAGGACCAGCTTAACGAGCTGAGCTTAAAGTACAGGGAAGATGTCAGGTGGCACAAAGAATCCCGTCCACCCTCGAAGCTCTTCGATACCATGTTGAAACTTATATATAACAGCAATGAAAAACAAGCGTGGGAACTTTTCGATGCATCCTGGCCCGAGGGAGTCAACACCATAATGCCCAAGGAAGAATATAAAGAAGATGTTGTAAACGAGCTAAGACGTAGTCCCTTTTATTCTGTTATAGCCGGCTGGAACAAAGAGAAGTCTTGAAATTAGCCTTATTGGTGTGCAAGAACAACATCAGCACACTATTCCTGCGTAATGTCACAATCGGACTAATCCTTTACACTACTTCTTATAAATATTTATTCTATCCAGGACAACGCCGGGTTCCGGTAAATAAATTCGAATCGTCGTCTTACCGGCATTTTCCTGATTAAAGGCCGCCTGCCCTACGGAGTACCCCCTAAGCACATTCTTACTCCATTGCTCGGACCATTCGGCAGCATGTAAATCCTGGATTACGGGATCGTTTCCACCGGCGGCAATCGCAATCCGTACTCCCCTGCCCTCGTGAATGCGATGTGTGGGCATGCAGCGTACCGTCACCTCGTAGTCACCGGCATCCAAATTCGTTTCATATTCCACCCAGGGAGCATTCTCTATCTGTCCGTCCGCTATGGGAACAGCAGTGAAGTTTTCAATTGTCACCGCCCCGTCTTTGTAACCGGGTATGACCCTCAGCCGCATCTCGGGATTATCTTTTTTATTATTAAAAAGTTTCGCCGGAATAGAAACAACAGGCTCGGGAGCGGCACTACGAGGAAACTTCGCCGCCCTGCTCGATGCGATACGTTCCGGCTCTCGAAATACGAGGCGATTGTTGGGCCTGTAATACATCATATTAAGCCACTTTCCGCCGGCAATATCCTCATTATACATGCGAGTCGTATCAACAATGCCGTCAAACGCCTCCATAGCCTTTTTGGCAAGCTCGATATTCCCCGTATCATTATTTCCGGCCGGTGACAGAGAACGGCGGATGAAGAATATCTTTTCATTAATGAGCTTCGTACAAACAACCGGATAATAAATCAACTGGAAATAAGCATCTCGCAATTCTTCGGGCAACCTGTCACGGAGTTTTTCCGCCCTTTCCGAAATTTGCCGGTACGCATCCAGCCTGCGGTCAATCTGACCATCTGAAAAGGCGACATTCAAAATATGTTCTGCTCGTCCGTCGGCCGCAAGTTTGTAATAGATATTCAGGATATCTCCAATTTCATCCGCGAACTCGGGGCCGAATACCCTGCCCGCCCAATCGGCGTTAAATTCCTGTGCGTTCCAGGGATTCCAACGGTCGATGTCCCATGCCATCTCCATGGCGAAAGTAGTTTCTTTTTCGATGGGTTTGATGTCACCGACATTAAATATCCAAACCCGGTCCGCGCCGTAGGCATAGGCCTTATGCATCTCATAAGCGGTTATTGCAGGACTGCTGGAGCCTAACCACAGAAAATCTTCGGGAGCGCCCCAATACGACAAATGGTAATATACACCGGAGCCGCCGCTGCGTTTTTGTTCCCGCGGGTCACTTAGCCGCCGGATATAACCGTGATTGTCGTCCACCCACATCAACGTGACATCATCCGGGACTTTCAGGCCGTTGTCGTAAAGCGTCATGACCTCTTTATATGGGATAAAAACCTGCGGAATTTCCGTGATCGGCTTATCGATATAAGTGGTCAGAATCTTCCGCTGGTCGGCAAAGACCTGTTCCAGCAGAGCAATCTGCTCTTCAAGCTTTAAGTTGCCGCGCAAGCCCGAATCATGGATTCCCCTCAAACCGACGGTATAAACATTCTCGTATTTGCCGTTTTCCGAGACCCGCTTATCCAGCACTTTATAGATGGTATCCCTGTTGGTATCGTATCGCCAGTCGCCCATTTCCCGGCTGTCCCATTCGGAGGCGTTATTGAACAGCAGCGGCTCGCAATGGGCCGAGCCCATAAAAATGGCGTAATCATCGGCGACCTTTTTATTGTCGGGATAAAAATTGAACGGCTTAGTGCAATTGTGCATCGCGGGCCAGCAGTGGTTCGCTTTTAGCCTCAACAGCAGCTCGAAAACTTTCCTGTACGTTTTGGGACCGATGTCACCCAATTGGGGGTCGTAAGTTTTGGCCGCCCAGGGCTTGAGTCCGAAGTCCTCATCGTTGATAAAGATGCCACGGTACTTCACCGATGGCGGTCCGTCGTGGTAATAGCCTTTTTTAATTATAAGATTTTCCCTCTTTGCCACCGGCACATCGGCCCACCAATACCAGGGGGAAACGCCGATTTGTCTGGACAATTCGAATATGCCGTAGGCGGCCCCCCTTCGGTCGCTGCCGAAAATAACTAAGGCAGCATCGATACTCGCAAAGGGCTTTTCGACAACCTGCAGGGCATACGTTTCCCATTGCCCGGCGATACCGGCGGTATTGATTTTCCCCTCTTTTATCAATTTATCTATGAGCCTGCTATGCCCGATTGTCCCGGCAATTACTACATTGTCACCGAGCCGCTCCGAATCGTTACGGACGGAAGGTTTTATGCTGGTGACATTAAATATATCTTCGGCCAAAAGATTCGCGGCAATTTCAACGACCTTATAATCGTTAGCATCAATGAAAATCCCGGCGGTGACATTATTATAAACGAGCTTGAAATCCCCATCTTCGTAATTTTGTTTGACAATGCCATCTATTTTCGCACTTGATAAACCACAACATATTGAGATGAAAAAAACCGCTAAAATTATCTTTTTCATTTTCTGTTCTCCCACCATTAACACGTTCCTTTTGAAAAACTGTGACGATTCAACAACGACAAATTATTCAAAACTTACCTGAATAGTTTTATCTTTCTTACTGAGAGTCACTTTCCTGGTCTGTCCGTTCGAGGTGACGATATAATCGCCATAAAACGCATCGGTATTGAATGTCCCGTTATCATCCGCTTTGCCGGACGTCTGAGTCCACCACTTGTTGAAGACAAGGTCACGATATGCCAGAGCAAGCGGGGTAGGGGTCCAGTCTTTTTTCCACATGGCCGCTTCCGGCTTCCACAAGACAGGCTCCCAAAAGCCCCACATTACTATCGCTTCGACGTTGGGGTGCGCGAAATAGATCGGGAAAACCTTGTGAAATTCATCGACCTTGGTCTGCTCATCGTCGTAGATGAAAAGACACTCGGTGATTTTTATCGGCAGCCCGAATTCCGTGAGTGTATCGAGGGTCTGCTGAACGTGCTCGGCGGGAGTGGTCGTTGCTATAGTATAGTGGGCCAGATGCCCCTGGCAGCCGATGCCGTCGATGGGTACGCCGTTGGCCAGCAGGTTCCGAACCTGCCAGACGAACGTATCGGCGTTGTAGCCCTGGACGAGAATGCCGTAATCATTGAGATAGAGTTTAGCATCAGGATTACCCATCCTGGCCATTAGTGCCATTTCGTTTACGATGCCATAGCCGAGACGGCGGCGGAAAAAATCGCCGTGGACCATTTCATTGTTAAGGTCGAACTCTTCGATCCGGCCTTTGAAATGCTGCGTCACGTCAAGGGCGCGGCGGCGAACAGCCGCTCGAAGCTGGTCGTTGTTGAGCCGGTTCAGCCATGGCATGACGTATTTGTCTTTTGCCCAGAAGATGCAGTGACCGCGCATTGGTATATTATTCTCGTTGCAGATTTCCCATATTCTGTCGGCAACGGAATAGTCAACAACGCCTTCTTGTCTTTCGCAGTCATACCATTTCAGGGCGTTCTCGTGTACGGCGTAGTTGAAATTCTCGGTCATGACTTTTATAAACATCTTTCTGTCTTCCGCAGACATGGCACCCCGATATGTTTCGGCGAGTTGATTTGCAATAGCTGTTCCGAAGAGGAACTCGTGACGCACCTGCTGAACCTTTACATCGGCGCCCGGAGCGGTCTTAACATCGATTTGTCCCATCCGTATTTCCGCGATTCGGGCCCCTATGGCAGATGGGCTCAGTTTTGCAGCAGTATCATTCTGGGCAAAACAAACAGGGACAATAAGCATAAAAATAACTGGAATTAAAATTTTTCTTTTCATAATCTGCACCTCATTGCTTCCTTTGATTATTATTTCTGTTCTATGGCCGGCAGGTTATTATACTCCCAAAAACCGGATATTTTCAATCTCATTCTGATGCCTCCTTATCGTATCGAATTCGCCGGATGCAATCTGACCAAGGTATTAAAAGTTAAATATAAATATACCAGATGCCAGAGATGAACATCAAGGATTTTATGACCGCTCAAACAACGCTCAGGGACTAAATACAGCCGTTTTTATTTCGTGAATCCGGTTGGTATTTGATATTATCCAGCATTATTCAGGCTTGATTAAAAGGGAAAAAATGTCGTTTTGTACGGTGATAAACTGTATGGACGAGCGGACCCAACTGCCGGTTAACGAATTTCTACGGCAGCAGCTCGATGTGGATTATCTCGATACGATCACAGAGGCCGGCCCTTTCCACATCTTAGCCGAACAGCAGGATTCACTCACGGCCAAATTCATCCTTGATAGGGTAAATATATCCGTAAACAAACATGGCTCGAAAACATTCGCTCTTGTAGCTCATTACGATTGTGCCGGTAATCCCGCCGACAAAGGCAAGCAGCTTGATCAACTGAAAGCAGCAACGCAGTGGCTATCCGGGAAATATCCGGACGTCAAGGTCATCGGCCTGTGGGTAAATTCGGACTGGACGGTCAGAGAAGTATGTTAACCGTATCCTTATTGCTCTGAAGCAGTGACCGAAGAATTACCCGTCAATTTCATGAATATTTTAAAAATATCCGTATTATCAGTGACACCGACGAATTCTTGTGCCCCCTGCCCTGTGGCATAGACAGGAACATTCGCTCCGGAATGGTCATCAGAACCCCAGAACACATCCGGCATAGTTCCTCTTCTGTTACCTTTGACCACCTTCAATCCGCCGCATTCATGGTCGGCCGTCACCACTATAAGGGTGTCATCCCTGTCCTTAACCCATTTCATAACCGCCCGAAAAGCCCTGTCGAATTCCAGCGTCTCGAACACACTATGCTCGATAATATTATCATGCCCGGCCCAGTCGATTTTGCCGCCCTCGACCATTAGAAAGAAACCGTTCGGGTCGTTATCCAGCACGACAAGAGCCGCCGTGGTCATCTCCGACAGATGAGGTATCGTATCATAATTCGGGACGTCTAAAACTTCCTCCAAAGGAAACAACATCACCGGCGGATGATAATAATCATATTCCCAGGGCATTTCATCGGGGCAAAATAATCCCGCTATGAAAAAGACCTCCGTGGAATTTTTATCGAGCGGACCGACAATATCCAGCAATTCCTGTCTCGTTGTCGCCACAGAGTAACTGCCCTGCTTAGCTTTCTCGGCGGTCATTCCCCTACCACTCTTGTAATATGCTCCTAAAAGAATATTCGGCCTGGTCTGGGTCATGTAATCGTTTGCTATATCGCGATAATTACTCCGAGTTCGGCAGTGCGCTGCGAATCCCGCCGGTGTCGCGTGTGTAATGGGAACCGTTGTTACCAGACCGGTCGCTTTGCCTTTTTCCTGTAAATATTCCAGAATGGTTTTGAGTGGTTGTCTGGATCGCTCACTAATGATGTCGTTATTGACCTTTTCCCCGGTTGCCATCGCCGTGGCTGATGCCGCTGAATCGCTTGCATGATAACTAACCCGATACGAATTTGCCGAATGCGTCATCATTTCACCGCGATAATACTGCTCGAACGATAATTTCCCCTCTTCCCCGTAGGCATACAGCGAAGTGGCCTTGACATGCTCGAATCCCATTCCGTCACCAATCATGAGAATGACATTTTTTACCGCCGCATGGGAAGGCTGGCCCAATAAAATTAAAACTACAGCCAGGATTAATAATTGTGATTTACGTAACATTCCTGTTTCCTTTGTATGATCATAATAAGACTGGTTAAATATAGTCAATTTACTAAAAAAGGCATTTTAGTGTTTTTAGCTACAAAATGCAACCTTATCGACAGAAGTTCCTCCGGACAAACCTATTTTTTCTGAACATTCATTTAAACATCAGTCCGCAATTACATGATAGGTAAGGACCCAGAACCGGATGTTTAACGCGCCGTTCCAGCCGCTGCGAGGAAAGTCCTACCTTTTCAGGCCTGACAACTGGCAGGTCCTTCGCGAAAACGGTTCCTAAAAACAATAAAACAACTAAAATAATTAATGGTTTTTTGAGGCTCTTCATCAAGATTTTTTCCTGTTTTATCAACTGTCGTTCTGTGATAATGCATTTTTAATGAACATATTTACAATCGTCAAATATTGTTCTTTCGAGAGCAGGTCTCGACTGACGGCCTTCAGGGTATCAGGTGACATCTTCCCGTCCCTAACCAACTGCCGGCCGGCATCTTTTGCCGCTTCAAAAACATCACTCATATCCATCCCCTGATCCATCATCCCTTTTAAGACCGGCCCGTGCGGGCGTAAAAGTGCTCCGGCAAATTCCATACTTATGTTCCTTCCAATCGCCTGAACATGCGTGACAAGGGCATCGAAATTATCCATCTCCCAAAAGCCGCAATTAGAGACCAAAACCAGCTTTCCTTTTTTTATTTTTACCCGGCCGGGATGGCGGCAATGGTCGTCCCGAAGCTCGATGATCGGCTCGGCAATAGGAATCATGCGATCCAGCATATTTTTCATTGGCCCAGTCATTCCATCGACATACAGCGGTGTTGCAAGGACGAAAATTTCCGTTTCCATCAACACAGGCAGAAAATCCCGCATGTCGTCGTCCTGAAAACACTTGCCGGGCGTCTTGAACCAGCAGTTATATTCCCCCCGGCAGGGTTTTATATTCATTTCCACCGGATAAAATATTTGGACTTCTACCCCGGCTTCCTCCATTCCCTCGATAAAGGGCGTTAATATCAAGGCCGTGTTGCCTTTGTTACCTTTGGGACTGCCATTTATGACGACTGCCTTCATTTTACTTACTCCTAAAAAAATCCTAATCCGGAACAGACCATTTGAGCTGGAATTCAATTTCTTCCCGCCCATATTCATGGTAAATTTCCAAAAATTTTATGTGACTAAAGTTAAAAATAATTCATTTTAACTCACTTTAGGCACTTTAGCTCACTTTAGGCATTTAAGTTCTCATATCAATTATCCAGTCAGATTATTCTACTTATTTGCAAGAGCCTTGAAAAAGGTATAGCAGAAAGTCCCGTCTTTTCCCGTCGCTCGATAGAGGTCTTTGATTCCCTTTTCCCAGTGCAATTCCTCTATCAGTCCGGAATTAATCGCCTCGTCGTGAACGCCTTCGACCATTGCGATGAACGTATTTTTCGTAAAGCCTTCCACGTATCCGGGTCTGCTTGAATCGACGTAAACCATTCTCGGTGAAACAGTGACACTGTGAAAACCTGCGTCTTGTACCAGCGGAAAGAGTTTTCGGCCGATAAGGGAATCGCCGCCTTTTCGGGCCTGCAAATCAATCAGGCATTGAATTGTATCCCATGCCGCCCTGCTGTCGGGATGAAAATACGTCGAGCCGTGGTCGCCCTCGATAACCGTGATTGTGCCACCTTTTGTGAGCTTTGCTTTGAGGTGTAGTAAAGCATCCAGGGGATTTTTCAGATGCTCGAGTACAAAGCAGACAAAGACATGGTCGAAGTGTCTCTCCGGAAAGGGCAAATTGAAAATATCAGCCTGTTGAAACGTCACATTATGAAAGCCTGCTGTCTCAATACGACTTTTCGCCGCTCCGAGAGACTCCTGCGAAATATCCACAGATACGAAATGAGCATCGGGATTATTTTGAACAAGAGCAGTTGTCTGCGCTCCGACTCCGCAGCCAGCCTCCAGAACTAACGCACCGGCGGGATATTTAGTATCGTGATGTAAAAGCTGCGTGAGAGTCGTCGCCTGGTCCATCAGCCTTCGGTTCTCTCTGGCCGAGTAGCCATGAACATATTCGTGAGAAGGATTTTCCATTTCCATATCCTGATTTCAATAGTCCGAACAGGAAAAAAGAAATTACAGGATTTTACCTGAGTATGCAAGGCTCGAGGCAAATCCTTTTGCAACAAGCGGATTTACCACCGCCGATGGTCTGAATCCTAAAAGGAATCTTAAAAGTGTGAATTGTACCGGTTAATTTCATTCGATTTGTCTTTTATTCGATGCCCTCGACCGCAATCGCCCTGCCTTTAGTCGATTTTTCGCGCAGCGGAGCTGTTGCACGATACTCCGGACAGCCGAAGCAATTTCGTAATGCCTCAAAATTGTCAAATTCGATAATATACATTTTCGTAATATCCTACACAAGGAAAGCATTCCGGCTGCAAACAGAAGTTTGTTACATAATAAAATCCAGATTCATCATCCTTAAAGTGAGTTTGTCTTTTTTAGCTTTGCCAGACAAATACAATACTTCAGATTATCATGTTATTGGCCTATATTCCATGGCATTGCTTTTTGTATTTACAATATTATAGAACAACTAATTTTTATAAAATCGCGTATCGACCGGCTCATTATGCCTTTGCCGACTGTGTCAAAAACGCCAGGTCCCATAATTTAATATAATAGCCTTACTTTATTTTTTTTCTGTCATCTCTAATCAAAATCATGCAAAGGAATTTGGTTAAGCCCCTATGCGTACCTGACGATAAAACACATATATACACGGGGGTACTCATAAGAGAAAACTACTCTAAAGGTATAAAAGATATAAAAATCATGGGGGATCTTTACAAATAGTTAACCTTTCCGAAGTAAACGAAGTATGTTAAAAAAATCTACGATACTACTAATACTGTCGCTTGTATTAGTGATCAATTTCAGGATACTCGCACAACAGCCGAATACCGGTGAAACGCCGGATTATTTCGATATGCCCCTCGATGAACTTATGGAGATTCCGATAGCCACGGCCGCCTCAAGATTGCCCCAAAAATCAATAGAACAATCGAGTCCGGTTACTATCATCACATCCAAAGACATTCACTACAGCGGCCTGACAAGTATTCCTGAAATACTCCAGTTTTTTTGTGGTATAGATGTGCTTCAAATCGATCGCAGAAGGTATGCCATCGGCATTCACGGTTTGCATGAGACCTTCTCGGATCGGACCACGTTGTTAATCAACGGACGTCTGGCGGACAATCCCGTTTACGGCGGGCCTCACTTCCAGGCTTTGCCTTTTATGGTCGAGGATATCGAAAGAATCGAGATTGTCCGAAGTCCCGCAAGCGCAGCATGGGGAGCCAACGCACTTACCGGCGTAGTCAATATAATCACAAAAAAACCTGCGGATGTCCTTGGCGGCACGGCCAAAACAACCTTTACCGAATTCGGTGACAGCTATACGTATTTGCGATGGGCCCAGAAAGAATCCGCCTTGAGCTGGAGAATATCCGTCGGATACGAGGATATCAAAAGTTCCGAAGATGCCATCGATGGAACAGCCAATTTTGAAATCGCTAATCCGGCACTCGAACCACTGATAGGATTCAGTACGTTCGAGGCCAGGGATTTTACACGTAACAGCCGAATTGATACCGATATATTCATTGATATCTCGGACATGACAAAACTATCCACAGGAATAGGCTATACACATATTGACGCAGGAGATTATGAACTCGGCGGACACTTTCCAGGAGAGAATATTCGGGAAGATGATGTACGAACATATATGAAGCTCGACCATAATTTTGTTAATGGCAACTCAGGTTACCTGCAATGGTCCGGCGAATTCTGGAACATGAATTGGCCCATGGCGGGGATATTTTCGATGCAACGGCATGAACTGGAAGCACAATATAATTTCAGCTTAAAAGAGGGACACAACTCATGTATAGGGACCAGCTTTCGACGGGATTATATTAATTCCGACACTTCATCGGCACAGCAGGTACGTTTAGACGGCGAACCGTTGGACGAATACAATGTGGGGTTGTTCGCCATCGACAGATGGGAATTGAGCGATCGATGGGAGTTTGAAAGTCAGCTTCGCGGCGATTATTATTCGGGTACAAAGACCGACTGGTCCGGTCGATTGACCGCTTTTTATAAGTCCGATAAGGCAGGAAACGATATCCTTCGATTCAGTGCGGCAAAAGCTTTCAGCGCACCCTTAGCAGAATTAAGAGAGGCATCCAGCTCCCTATTACCTATGGGGCCGCTGTATCTTTTGAACGTGACCGCCCCGAGAAGCCTCGAAAACGAGGAGATTTACTGTCTTGAGACCGGTTATGTCACAATGCTTTCAAAAACATTGTCTTTACGTGCCGATGCGTATTATCAGAAATTCGATAAACTTATCGGGTATCGGAAAACTACAAACATTCTCGGCCAGACTTTCGCTACCGTCGACAACATTGACGGAGCTGATGCATGGGGAAGTGAACTTGAAATAGCTCTCGATAAAACATGGGGCAGAATATCGGGCTGGTACAACTATAATAAATTTGAGCCGGACAGGTCAAATCAGGACGTTTCAGCCTTTCTCCCGGCAAAACATAAAGCCGGTATGCGATATCGGCATCGAATACAGCCCGACTGGACATTTAATGTAAACTACGCTTATACCGATACGACTCCGGGCTATCATCCGTCGGCAGGCGATAATAGCGTAAATGTCTCACACCGTTTGGATTTTGAATGTCTCTAAAACCTTTAACAAGGAAAAGGGGCAGATAATGGTCGGCGTAAGAGATTTACTCGATAAAACACACGATCCTGTCAGAGAAAGTAGCACATTTACAGGGCACGAAGTACCGGGAAGGACATTTTTCGTCAGTTTGCTTTTAAAGTTTTAAAACATATATTGACGAATTAAATATAGAATGCGTAAATAGTGAATTATCAATGAATAGCAAAACTGTCACATATATAATACTCATAACATGGCTGTTCCTGGTGCCTTTCCTGCAGCCGGTCCGGGGCGATGACGTCACGAACCAGGAATACCAAATCAAGGCCGCGTTTCTGTTTAACTTTCTGAAATTCGTGGAATGGCCGAAACCAAAGACAAAGGATTCAAATGAACCAGTAATTATCAGTATTATCGGCGAAAATGTTTTTCAGGATGCTTTTGATAATATAAAAAACAAGACTATAGAAGGCAAAAAAGTTATCGTAAAACAATATAAAGGAATATCCGGACTGGATAACGCTTCAGAGAAACATCCTCAAATAGAGGCTATCCGGGAATCCCATCTGTTGTTTATCTGCCCTTCGGAAAAAATTTATACACCAAATATCCTCGAATCCGTAAAAGAGCATGGCGTTCTCACGGTCGCAGATTACAAAGGTTTTCTCGAGGCCGGAGGCATCATTAATCTGATAATGGAGGAAAAGAAAGTTCGATTTGAAATCAACATGGTTGCCGCAAAACAATCCGGAGTTCAGATCCGGTCGCAACTGCTGAGGCTGGCTAAAAAAGTCATAAAGCAGGAAACAAGCTCTGCGGATACGGACCCGCCCTTTACAGCAAAAAAGACCACCCTTATCTCTCGTGCCATCGTCCTCTGTGTGACGATGAACCGGAGATGACTAAAGTTTTGAGTGCTTAAAATGAAAAGTATCTAAAGTTAAAAGTAATTCACTTTAGGCACTTCAGCTCTCTTTACCGCAATCCTTTGCCACTAATCGGTTAATTTGTCGTACCAGTTCTTCTTGAGAATAAACGAGGTAATCGCCAGGATAATAATCGCCGTAATCAGGGAAACTCTTTCTTTAATAATCAGGTATATCGGAATAACGATTAGTGACGTCTGCCAGATAATCCCAATAACCACATTGAACATATCATTTTTGAAATTTTTATTTCCTTCGAAGGTCGGATCTTCCTGAACGACCTTCTCGTGTATCGGCTTCCAGAATCCCCATGGGCGTATTGTTTTATAGAAAGATTTGAGAACTTCGTCATTTTCCGGTTTTGTCAGCAATGTCCCGGCAAAACAACCGGCCAGTGAGATGACTAAAATAAATGGAAATATGTAAAAATCCGGCAAACTCATAAATAATGGCAATATGAGAGACGCAACCAGACCGGTAATCATCCCCCAGAAATAACCATAACCGTTGAATCGCCACCAATGCCATTTCAAAACATTTGCCGCAGCGTATCCGCCCCACAGGGATGAGACTATCCATTGCGTCACCGAATCTATCGACTCAACGACAAAAAGCCCAAACGTAATACCCACCACCACAACGGCAAGCGAAATGATGATACTCATCCTGACATATTGCTTATCAGAAGCGGTGGGATTGATATAGCGTTTATATATATCGTTGACAATATAAGCCGGGGCCGCGTTGACCGTCGCGGCAAAAGTTGACATAAACGCCGCAATCAAACCAGCCATTAATACACCTAAAAGACCGGTTGGAACAAACCTGCGCATCGCCATCGGCAAAATCATTTCAAAATCGATTTTATCACCCATTGCCGCCAAATCGGGCATAATATATACAATGGCCAAGACTACCAGGCCCGTTATCAGCATGTATCTCGGGAAAAACAGAGCCACGGACACAAAGCCGCTCATTTTGGAAGCTTCTTTGGGACTTCTTGTAGCGAGAATTCTCTGCATATCATAGTTTGGAGCAGGACCCGCTGTACTTACCAAGAAGCCTTTGAAGAGAATCATCATCATAAAGCAGGTGAATAATCCGTAACCATCTTTTGAGATCTTAGTATTGACCGAATCAAGGATCCCGCTCCAGTCCAGATTAAGCCTCCAGCCAAAATGCAACTGTCCCCATCCCTGAGGCACTAGTTCCGAGATTTGTCCCGAAGTGACATGGTTCATGGCGATTATACCAACGGCGATAGATGCTACTGTCATTATGACGAATTGAATCAGCTCGGTTAAAACCACGCTGTGCATCCCCCCTTTAACAACATACAGGGTGGTTATACCCATAAAGATGAGGCCGTATTGATTCGGCGTCAGATTCCAAGGCAGAAATTCCGATGAAAACTTACCGATTCCCTTGAAACCGTAAGCTAAAAAACCAATGACGCTCACAAGGGCAAATATAACGATGACAATATGGGATAACTGCGAGCCGATTCCGGTGCCGAATCTTGTTTTCATCCATTCGGCGCCGGTCATGACATTCGAACGCCGCAGCCAGCAGGAAAGATATATCATTAAAAATATCTGGTTAAAAACGGGCCACAGCCACGGCATGAATACACCTTTGAGACCGTAAACAAACAGAAGATATACAAGCCACATCGTCCCGGTTATATCGAACATTCCCGAAGCATTAGAAACACCAAGTATATACCAGGGGATACTCTTGCTGCCGAGAAAGTACGAATCCATATTTTTGGAGGCCCTTTTCGATATGAGAAATCCGACAACAACCGTTGTAACAAGGTAAAGAATAATGATTGATATATCGATGATGTGAAGCTGCATATTATCCTCCAACATTGAGAGATGTAAGATAATTTATGTAGATTATTCTTAACATAAATCGCCTCAGTTTTACCTAAAATTTCCGACGGGGCATTATTTTCATAGATGAACTATACCATTTAGCAGGGATTTTGGGAATACGCTGACAGATTTTATTTGTTTCTTAATTTTACTTGCAGAGGCGGAGTATTTTTTGTTAAATGACGCCCGTTCTAAACGTTTCATGACACGAACGTCAAAATAGGAAGTGCGTATTAGGCGAATCAAAATTATCTATAATGCCCTAAAGAGGAACAAATCACAATGAAATCCGACAATAATTCGATTCCGAAGGTCACAGGCTCGGCCGATGGTGACTTAAGCGGGAAGCTACCCCTGTATGAGAAAATAGGTTACGGCTTCGGCGATACCGCATCTAATATCCTGTATCAGGCGTGGAGCTTCTTTCTTATGATCTTCTATACGGATGTATTTGGGATCGATCCAAAGGTGGCGAGCTTCATGTTTCTTGTTACGCGTGTCTGGGACATGATTAACGACCCTCTTATGGGCATGATCGCGGACCGCACCAACACGCGATGGGGCAAGTTCCGGCCCTACCTGTTGTGGATGGCGGTTCCTTACGGGATTCTGGCATGCGCGATGTTCATCACACCCGATTGGAGTCAGAATATGAAAGTCGTCTATGCCTATGTCACCTACATCCTGGCAACTATGGCGTATACGGCAATCAATATCCCCTATTCCTCCCTGATGGCCGTTATGACCCCGGACTCCAAGGAACGAACGACCCTGTCGCAGTATCGCTTCTTCTTCGCATTTGTCGGGGCGATGTTGATTACCACCTTTACGCTCCCATTGGCCAAGTTCCTCGGTGCCAATCCCTCCCATCCCGGCTACGATGAAGCATTGGGCTATAGTAAAGCGCTGGGCTACCAAATGACGATGGGCGTCTTCGGTGCAATCGCTATTGTCCTGCTGCTAATTACCTTCCTGACCACACGGGAGCGTGTCCAGCCGCCGAAAGAGCAGAAGAGTACGTTCAGGCAGGATCTTGCGGATGTCTTTAGAAATGCCCCCTGGATCATTCTGTTTATTGCATGTATCTTCTGGGTTACCCATAACGTAATACGCAACGGTGCAGGCATATACTATTTCGATTACGTCTATTGTAACGGCAGTAATAACATGTTCACCTGGACCATAGGACCTCTGATCTTAGACTTTGATCAGACCACTGTATTTTTGACAGTTGGCACCCTGGGTATGATGGCCGGCGTTTTTCTCAGCACGCCTCTCAAAAAGTACTGCGGCAAAAAACCATTAATGATTTTCTTCTCCTTGGCCAGTGTAGTTCTTGGAGGCGCATTCTATGTACTGCCTCAATACAACCTTTCCAAACAAAAGGTAATTACCACCGAAGTCGACGGCGTACGCTCGGTGTACGCGGCGGATATCGACTCGGATGGTGACATAGATGCATTATCGGCTTCGGCCGAGGATGACAAGATAGCATGGTACCAAAATAACGGTGCGGGTAATTTCTCCGCCCAAAAACTGATTACCACCGAGGCCGACGGGGCGGAATCGGTTTATGCCGCGGACCTGGACGCAGACGGCGACCTGGATGTATTGTCGGCTTCGGCCCAGGACGACAAAATCGCATGGTACCAAAACGACGGCACAGGAAACTTCTCCGACACAAAACCGATTACTACTGAAGCCGATGACGCAAAATCGGTTCATGCCGCGGACCTGGATGCGGACGGAGACCTGGACGTACTGTCGGCATCGGCCCGGGACAATAAGGTCGCATGGTATGAAAATGACGGCACAGGAAGTTTTTCCGACCCAAAAATAATCTCCGCTGAAGCCGGTGACACATGTTCGGTTTGCACGGCGGACCTCGACTCGGACGGCGATGCTGACGTGATATCTGGTTCGGCCGGTGACGGCAGGATTGCCTGGTATGAAAACGACGGAGCAGGCAATTTCTCCGAACAGAAAATAATTGCCACGGACGCCAACGGCATAAAATTGATTTACGTGACGGACTTGGACTCGGACAGTGATCCGGACGTTATATCAGTTTCGGATGCTAACGGAAAGATCGCATGGTATGAAAATATCACAGAAGTCAAAGAAGAAAGAAACGAAGAAAACGAAGTAATAAATAGAATAGCAGAAGTCGAATTCTTCAAACAAAGAGTAATCACCACCGAGGCGGACGGCGGTATATTCTCCAACCAGAGACTGATGATCACCAAAGCCGACTATGCAAGATTATTTTTTGCCGCAGACTTGGATTCGGATGGCGACACGGACGTGCTGTCGGCTTCGGCGGCGGACGGCAGAATCGCCTGGAATGAAAACGACAGCGCATTTAACTTAAAGCTACTGTTATTGTTCAATTTTATCTGGTCGTTGGTAGCGGGTGCCATGCCGGTATTTATGTTTGCCATGTTCTCCGATGCGACGGACTTTCATGAGTGGAAGTTCGGACGCCGAGCAACGGGCCTGGTCATTGCGGGTATCATGTTTGCAATAAAGATGGGGGTCGCAGTCGGCGGCTTTATGAGCCTGCAGGCGCTGGGCCGCTTCGGATATGTGGCCAATGTGCCTCAGACCCTGAGGACGACGCATGGAATCAAACTGCTGTTTAGTCTTATCCCCGCAGCTATTATTTTGGTCTGTGGTCTGGTTTTGTGCTTCTATCCCATTAGCAAAAAATTAATGGCAAGAATAGAAGTGGAACTGAAAGAGAGAAAAAGCAAGGAGTAATTGCTATCTACGTTAATCGGTTGCGGTGACGAGGCTCGTAACGTTAAACGTAATACGTTAGACGAAACGAGCAGCGCAACCGAATAACGAAAACCGTGAATTGAAAACGAGAGGTTGAGATGACTGATAATGCATTAAATAAAGGTAATTTTACACTGCCGGGCGAGGCAGGTTACGAAGACTTGACTCTGGAGCTTGCCGAAAAATGGGGGGCCGACGCCATACGCGACAGTGACGGCACGGTACTTTCGGAAAAAATAATTTCCACCGGATTCGATATCTATTCCACGATTTGCCTTGTTCGCATCGACAACAAATGGGCGAAGGCGAACATGGACAAGCTCCAGCAAAACTATTTAATGAGCTATCCCGTTATCGCCCAAAGTGACAACGTCACGATAGATTTGTTAAGCGGCTTTTTCCGGGAACAATTCCTGGTTAATACTCACGACGATCCCAAAACATGGTGGCAGGTATTCGACAGGACCACCGGCAGGGAAATTCCAATCGAGCAATGGGACTTCGATCCTGACAAAGGAACCATTACTATAAAAGGCACACAAAAGTGGCATAAATACACTGTTAATTTCCTGGCCTATCGAATCTGGGAAGCCATTTCGATGTACAACCACGTCACCAACAACTGGGGTGACAGGGAGCACCTGATGGTGATTGACCCGATATATCCCCAGACGCAGGAATTCATCTTAAGTTATCTGGAACAATGGCTCGAAGACCACCCCCGGACAAAAATCGTTCGCTTTACCTCGATGTTCTATAACTTCGCCTGGTTCTGGGGCGATTCTGCCGATCTGCGTTTCACATACGCGGACTGGGGTTCATACGAGATGACGGTCAGCCCTTATGCCATGCGTCTTTTCTCCGAGGCAAAAGGCTACAAGCTGACAAGCGAAGATTTCGTCAACAACGGCTCTTACTGTTCCAGTCACAATGTGCCGTCGCGACGCTTGCTGGACTGGATGGACTTTATGAACGAATTCATTACTAACTTCGGGAGAAAGTGCATCGACCTGGTCCATGCCGCAGGCAAGCAGGCCTATATGTTCTACGACGACCACTGGGTCGGCACCGAACCATATGGCGAAAGATTCAAAAACTTCGGCTTCGACGGCCTGATTAAATGTGTGTTCAACGCCTTCGAGGCCCGACTATGTGCCGGTGCGCAGGGTGTTAAAACAAAGGAGCTGCGTCTGCATCCATATCTTTTCCCGACCGGTCTGAAAGGCGAACCAACATTTATGGAAGGCGGCGATCCGGCACGGGATGCCAGGCGTTTCTGGGCCAATATCCGCCGGGGACTGCTTCGTGAGCCGGTGGACAGAATCGGCCTGGGTGGCTATCTGCATCTTGTAGAGACTTTCCCCGAATTCGTAGAGACGGTAACGCAAATCACTGAAGAGTTCAGAACGCTGCGCGGTTTCCATAAAAACGACAAACCTTACACTGCCCCTATCAAAGTGGCCGTATTGACGGCCTGGGGCAAGCTGCGCTCGTGGGTGTACGTAGGCCATTTCATCGCCGGAATGGAGCTGTACGAGCTTACCGAGTCATTAGCCGGTCTTCCGGTAGATGTCACCTTCATCAGCTTCGACGATATTCTCCGAAACGGCATACCAAAAGACTGTCGGGTCATTATCAACGCCGGACGCCTCGACAGCGCCTGGACAGGCGGAGAGCACTGGAAAAACGAAAAAATAATCGAGACGATTACCGCATGGGTCGCCAACGGCGGAGGATTCATCGGCGTCGGTGAACCTTCTGCCTGCCGTCACAGCAGCCAGTACTTCCAGCTTGTCCATATCCTCGGCGTGGACTGTGAGACAGGACAGACCTGCGGCAAGCCCAAGCGAAATTACACCATAACCGAACAGAAGCACTTCATTCTTGAGGATGCCGAAGGCGATATAGACTTCGGGGACGACATCGATAATATTTATATAACAGATAAAGACACGCAGGTTCTCTTCGATAGTGGTCGGTCGCCGAAAATCACCCTCCACAGCTTCGGCAAGGGACAATCGGCTTATCTTTCCGGTTTCAAGTTTACGCCGCAAAACACCCGGCTTCTACACCGTTGCCTTTTCTGGGCCGCAGGCCATCAAAGTGACTTCGGACCGTGGACAACCAGCAACATCAACACGGACTGTGCTTATTACCCGAAAGCGAAAAAACTGGTGGTGATAAACAGCAGTGAAAAGGCACAACAAACAAAAGTACTCGATGCAAAAGGAAATGCAATCGATATCAGCTTAGAGCCTTACAGCATTAAAATTATGGAAATTTGAGAAGGCTCCGAATTATCCCATAACAACCTGAATCTTATGGATTTTGCCGTCCTCGAAGGCAGGCAGGAGATTTCCATCTTGCTTTTTGCCGTCAACGAGAATTTCTTTTACACCCTTTGAGACGTGTTTCGGATTTTGCACCGTTATTTTATAGACGGCGTTTCGGAATTTTCTCTCCACGGTAAAACCATCCCAGTCCTCCGGAATACAAGGATCGATTAATAACCCGTCGTATTGCGGCCTAATACCCAGAATATACTGGGTGACGGCATAAAAGTTCCACGCCGCGGTGCCGGTCAGCCATGAGTTCTTCGCCTGGCCCGGCGTAAATGCGTCCTTGCCGGCAATCATCTGTGAATAGACATAAGGCTCGGTTTTGTGCAGGTCACTGATATCTTCAAGATATGCAGGCGCGATTTTTTTATAATACTCGAACGCCCTTTCACCGTTGCCAAGGATGGTCTCGGCAATCATAATCCAGGGATTATTATGACAAAATACTCCCGCATTTTCCTTGTACCCTGCCGGATACGTGGAAATTTCGCCTAAGTTAAGGTAATACTTAGTAAAGGGGGGATGATTCAAGACTATGCCATAGTCGCAGTCGAGATATTTTTTTACTGACTCAAGTGTCTTCTGCGCCCTGCCGTCGTCGAGACCCAATCCGGCCATAATGCAAAAGCCCTGAGGCTCGATAAAAATTTTGCCTTCGGCGTGTTCATTACTGCCGACTTTTTTCCCAAAATAATCGTAAGCACGCAGGAACCAATCGCCGTCCCACCCATATTTATTGATACTTTCCTTCATTTTATTAACGTGGGAAACAGCTTCATCCGCTTCCTTCTTCCGGCCGTGTCTTTTACATAACTCCACAAACTCGGTTCCATAAAGAACGAACATTCCCGCAATCATAACGGACTCGGCGAGGCCGTCTTTTTTGTTTTCGGACAACTGGAAGGATTCATCCGGATTGGTCGAGAAGCAATTGAGATTCAGGCAATCGTTCCAGTCCGCCCTGCCTATAAGCGGCAGATTATGAGGGCCGAGATTATTTACCACGTGATAGAATGACCTCTTCAAGTGTTCGAATAAAGATTCTACTTTGGCGTGGTCGTTATCGAACGGGACCATCTCGTCCAGGATCGACCAGTCGCCGGTTTCTTTTATGTAACTGCTGGTCGAGAGAATAAGCCACAGAGGGTCATCGTTGAAGTTACCGCCTATCTCATTATTTCCCCTTTTAGTCATAGGCTGATACTGATGATAGGCGCCGCCGTCTTCGAACTGCGTCGCAGCAATATCCAAAATTCGGCCTCTGGCTTTCTCGGGTATCTGGTGGACGAATCCTACGAGGTCCTGGTTGGAATCCCTGAAACCTATCCCGCGGCCGATTCCGGATTCGAAATATGAAGCGCTTCGCGACAGATTGAATGTCACCATGCACTGGTACTGGTTCCAGATATTGACCACGCGATCGAGCTTTTCATCGTGACTTTCCAGCCGATAAACCGAGAGAAGGTCCGACCAGTAGTTTTTTAACTGCTCGAAGGCCTTATCGACGGAATCTGCATTGCTGTATTTTTCGATAAGCCGTTCGGCTTTTTGCTTATTTATTACGCCGGGACTTTCCCACTTTTTGTTCTCGTCGTTCTCAACATATCCGAGAATGAAAATAACTTCTTTTTCCTGTTTCGGAGAAAGATTGATTTCCAGCATGTGCGAGCCGACCGGAGACCAGCCGTGGGCAATCGAGTTGCGGCACTTTCGGTCGCTCACCGCATCGGGACTCGCGAAGCTGTTATACAGACCGACAAAAGAGTCCCTGTCCGTATCGAAACCGGCGATTGGCTGGTTTACCGAATAAAAGGCGTAATGATTTCGCCTTTCTTTATATTCGGTTTTATGGTAAATAACCGAATCCTTGACCTCCACTTCTGCCGTTGAAAAATTCCTCTGAAAATTTGTCATATCGTCAAGCGCGTTCCACAGGCAAAATTCGACAAATGAAAAAAGTTTAATCTTTTTTGCCGCTTTGCCATTGTTGGTCAGTGTCACTTTCTGGATTTCGCAATTGTCACTGAGCGGCACAAAATACTGTACCTGTGCCTGCAAGCCGTTCTTTTCGCCGGTAATTATCGTATAACCCAGCCCGTGCCTGCACTGATAGGAATCCAGTGCGGCCATGACCGGCTTGAAGCCCGGCGACCAGATATCGGCGCCGTCAACGATATAAAAATATCTGCCGCCGTCATCGACAGGGACATTGTTATATCGATACCTTGTGATTCTTCTTAATTTTGCGTCACGATAAAAGCTGTATCCCCCGGCGGTATTCGAGATAAGCGAAAAAAAATCCTCCGTACCAAGGTAATTAATCCATGGATACGGAGTTTTCGGGTCCTTTATAACATACTCCTTGCAGCTATCGTCAAAATGTCCGTACTTCATAAGACCTTTACTTTCGCTTTATAATCAGCTCTCTTCCATTATAGCGAGCCGCCTGGGCGGAAGCGGCCCCGAGATTAAAGGCAACCGGCTTGTCCTTATCGACCCAGACAATCTCAAATGTCCTTGCCTTGAGCATTCCGGGGAATTCTCCCTGTCTGGCGCCTATTGTAAGTGACCTCGCAGCTTCGTTATATACAAAAGCAATTTCACTGTAAGCGCCACGCTCATAATTGTAATTGATATTTTCGTCCTCATACAGGGTAAATGCTGAATCTTTGCCTGTATAAACGAACAAGCGAATCGGATCGGCCGGCTTTTCGGCCGTGTATTGAATCGCAGGGCCGAAAGGAATAATCGAACCTTCCCTGACAAAAATCGGCATGTCTGTATATGGGGCATCGGCTTCGATGGTCTGGCCACCCGTGTAATATTGGCCGGTCTTGAAGTCATACCAGCCGGTCCCCGCCGGCAAATATACCTTTCGTGACCTGGCCTTATACTCGGTGACGGGATTAATCAAAAGTGACGGACCGAACATAAACTGGTCGCCTATATTATGGACATTGCTGTCATCGCCAAAATCCATAACCAGGGCACGCATAATCGTGTAGTCATCGTGTGTCACCATGCCGGCCAGCGAATAAATATACGGCATCAGGCGATACCGCAGCTTGTCGTACGCCAGCATTGTTTGATATGCCGGATGGTCGTCCGGCGCAAGGTTAAACATTTCGCGATACGGGAACTGACCGTGCACGCGGAATATGGGACAAAAAGTACCGAACTGGAACCAGCGTGTGTTTAATTCGCGCCATTCTTCCAAATCCTCCGGCTTGACATTGCGCTCGAAACGCGGCTCGACGGCGAAACCGCCGATGTCCATCGTCCAGTAAGGAATGCCTGACAGGCAGAAATTCAGCCCGGCGGAAATCTGCGCCTTAAGGTCGTACCATCGCGTTGCAATATCGCCGCTCCATGTCGCTGCGGAATATCGCTGCTGCCCGGCATAGGCCGAGCGGGTCAGGATAAAAACTCTTTGATTGGGACTATTCTTTCGCTGGCCCTCGTATATGCCCTTAGCATTCATCAACGAATACGTGTTGCGATATCGGGCCGATGTGCCCAGTGCCGTAGGACCAATACGCAAAAGATGCTCTGTCTGTGACAGGTTGGAATGAATATCCGGTTCGGTCGCATCCAGCCACCATGCATCGAATCCCTTGCTGAACAATTTCTCCTCGATCTGCTTCCAGAACAATTCGCGAGCGCCCTCGCTGTACGGATCATAGAAAGTGGAATGATAACCGGGTCCGACCCAGTCGCGTTCCTTTTTTTCGACATTACGCATATACAGCCAGCCTTTTTCCTTAAACTGGTTGTAATTTTCCGTGCCGACATAGAACTTCGGCCAGACCGAAATCATGATATGAGTGTTTAGCTCATCGTGTAACTCTTTAACCATTCCCGCCGGGCCGGGGAAACGTTCCGGATCGAAATCATGGTCCCCCCATTTGTCTTCCGGCCAGTAAAACCAGTCCTGCACGATACTATCCAGCGGAATCTGCCGTTTGCGGAATTCTTTAACGACCGAAAGCAACTGCTCCTGGCTCTGATAGCGTTCGCGGCACTGCCAAAAACCCATCGCCCATTTCGGCATCATCGGGGCCTTGCCGGTTATTTTGCGATAACCAGCGATTACCTGGTCCGGATTATCTCCGTATATGAAGTAATAATCAATCTTCTCGGCCACGTCGGAATAAATTGACATGGTATTATCCAGCTCCTTACTCGGACCGAGGTAGCGCAATCCGATATAACCGCTGTTCGGCACCCATTCGATTTTAATGGGGTATCTTTTGCCAGCTTTCATCGGCAGGTGCAGTATATGCGACCAGGGACACCAATTCTGCCGCCACGAGTCCACGACCAATTCACCGTTGAGCCATACCTTCGCATAATGCGAACTGTAGAATCGGAAGGTATGAACGCCGGATTCGCCGGATTGAATTTCACCGCTCCAGCGAACGCTGCCTCTGCCGAAATCAAATCCTTCCGGGAAACCGCCCTGTGTATCAAGAGATTCGTGAGCGATGGCAGATTCGATTCTTGTGGCAACCGGCGTTTGAAAATATGCAGTGCGGAAATACTCGGCCGTTAATCCGCCCTTGTTGCCGTCTTTATCGTACAGCGTTAAAGACGACAATGGCTGATAGTCCCGAATGTCACCGAACTTTATTCGCGAATTATTGTCCCAGAGTATGCCGTAGTTCTTGCTGGAAACAAGGAACGGGACCGACGCCACCATATTATGCTGCCATAGGTCCACGTTGTGGCCCTTGTAATTCATTATATCGTTTTGATGCTGGCCCAGTCCATAAAACGCTTCATCAGACGGAGAATCGAACACCTGCCGGGCATGGTACGTTTGCTCTGACATAACTTCGGCCGGTGTGAAAACTTTACCGCCGCCCTTTTTCTCCCGGAGTATCAATCGACCGTTCTTATCATAGAAAGCTATTTCCCCCGTTTTTTTGGAGATTTCGGCCGTAATTTTAGAGGTGGAAATATTCACAATATTTCCCTTTTCTTTAACGGAATACGGCACATTTTCCCTGTCGCGTTTTTCCACAATCAGGCTCTGCCTGTCCGAAAAAGATTCGGATGGAGAAGCAACAATACGGAAGATACTCTCGGAACAGACCTCAACTTTCAATATGTTCGGATCCGTAGTCTTTTGTTTTTTGAGCTTAATCATAATTCCATCGGCTTGTTTTTCATAACTATGGCTGATACAACCACTTAACAAAACCGCCAATATTATAAAAAATAATACTTTCCGTTTCATAGCCATTTTTCTCCTTAGGCCAGGAATCACATATTATGCAGAACTATAAAAGAACCATTACCCTTAAACGGGGCTATTATGTGTGGATAAGGCGAGCAAGACAAGAAAAAAACCGTAAAGCAAACATACAGTTGATTACTGATAAAAATGTGATGTTTTGCGGTCGAAACGAAGATTTAGTAATGGCGATTTAAAAAAGAGAGCCGGAAGGTATTACATCCTCGACTCCACCTCCCGGCTCTTAAAAATATCCTTAGAATATCTTTCGATATATATGACAATAAGGGCTTTTACCGGTTTTTTCGTAATAATCCTGATGATAATCCTCAGCCGGCCAGAATTTGCCTGCAGCGGTTATTTCAGTCTTAACATTAGAGCCTTTTTTCTCGAGTTCATCGAGAAGCTTTGTGGCAATTTCTTTCTGTTCGTTATTCAAATAGAAAACCGCCGAACGGTACTGCTTGCCGATGTCCGGCCCCTGCCGATTTAGCTGTGTGAAGTCATGTGTTTCAAAAAACAACTTTGCCAATTCCTCATAACTTGTCTTCGAGGGATCATATACGACTTTGACAGCCTCGGCGTGCCCCGTCTTGTCGGTGCATACCTGTTTATAGGTTGGATTATCAACATGACCTCCGGTATAACCAACGGTCGTAGAAATTACACCCGGGACTTTTTGGAAATGATACTCTGTTCCCCAGAAACAGCCGGATGCAAATATTGCTTCTTCGGTCTTTTTATTCTCGGCCGGTACAAAGTTCATAGAAATAGAATTGACACAATAGCGAGTGTTTTTATCTGTCAGTCCCTCACCCATAAAAACATGTCCCAAATGAGCACCACACTGGTTGCAAAGGATTTCCGTACGGACTCCATCGGCATCGAGCTGCCACTTCACGGCACCGTCTATCTGCTCATCGAAGCTTGGCCAGCCGCATTCGGACTTGAATTTCGAATTCGACTCGAACAGCTCGGCTTCGCATCGCTTGCAGGTATAAACGCCTTTTTCGAAAAAGTCGTTATATTTGCCGCTGAAAGGCCGTTCCGTTCCCTTATTGATAATCACCCTTGCTTCTTCAGGCGTCAGCTTATTAAACATCTTTCGCTCCTTATAAAATCCGATCTCATCCAGATATATCTCTACAGTTTTTTGCTGCCTGCCCGCTACACTGCTCAGACGAATCAATTCGGGACTCTTCATAGTCCTTTTTGCAGGGAGCGCGTGGAACCTGCGAAACGGCACCTGGATTTCCTGCCAATTTTTATTAAGATCGATTGGGGCCTGGTACAGTCTTATATCACCTTGTGTATCTTCAACCCACAGGCCAATAACCCATTGGCCGGGCGAGCCTTTGGCCTTCACATATACACCCTCATAGGCAGAGGTGTGCAAACCTTCTCCGAAATTTGCCAAACCCGTTCGAGAACCTATTATGCTCCAGTTATTTTCAGCCGATACCGGCTTTTTGAGATGAAGGCAGGATTTGCCGTCATCTTGGACAAGCTTTACATTACCTGTCGCGCTTTTCTGCGCGGCCGGAGTAACATCAAGGGTCCAGATAAAATTTGCCGGGGTGTTCGTCGCTTTCTTCACGAAATCATCTATAACAATATTAATGACGGGATTTGACATCTTAGGTTCGGCACCCAGCAACCATCTTCCAACCGAGCCGCCGATAATAACCAAAAAAAGCAGTATTAACCACATATACCTTTTCTTTGTAAATCCTTTCCATGTTTCCACTTTCGTATTCTCCTTATTTATTTGAAATCTATTAGTTCCTTTATTATTTATACCCGGAATCAATTCCGGCAGTTCGTAAAGAAAAAGGCGAAAAATTATTATCGAAGCGATATTCTAAGCGCCTCTTAGAATGAAATCCCCCGGAAAGATGAGTGGATTCTAGCGCTTTTCATATCTTTACTATCTAATTGAATATTGTCAAAGTGGGTTCGCAATGGATAAAACATATATGAAAAATCTCTTCTGAACAATGACATACCACCGGTTGATACAGCACCCGCCACCAAAGCGAACCGAAGTGTCTAAAGTGAGCTAAAGTGAATTTTATTAACTTTAGTCACTTTCAACTTTAGGCACTTTTTTTTCTTTGACTAACCGAAAGTCAAAGCACTATAGTAAGTGTATGGAAACAGCGGTTTTATTATTCGATGATGTAAATGCTCTTGATGTTGTCGGCCCCTGCGAAGTAGTGTCCAATATCCCGGATATGGTAATGAAATATGTGGCAAAGGAACCGGGCCCGAAGAAAACAGATGTCCATCTTAAACTAACCGCCGACCACGCCATCTCAGATATTTCAACACCGGATATTCTCCTTATCCCCGGCGGCCAGGGTATAAAATCAATCATAGGTGACAAGCAAATCATTAACTGGATAACAAACTGTCATAAAACCACCAAATGGATGGTATCAGTCTGCACCGGTGCCCTTTTGCTCGGTGCGGCGGGAATCCTCAAAGGACTTAAGGCCACAACCCACTGGATTAGTCTGCCGTCCCTAAAAAATTTCGGAGCCGAACCACAAAAACAGCGAGTTGTCATCGACGGCAAGGTAATTACCTGTGCAGGTGTCTCGGCGGGAATCGATATGGCTCTTACTCTGACAAGTCTCATCGCCGGTGAAACTACAGCCCAGGCAATCCAGCTTGCTATCGAATATGACCCTGTCCCGCCATTCGGTTCCGGCTCACCCGACAAAGCCCCAAAGAATATCCTCGATCTTGTTATTCGAAAAGTAGAAAAACAAAAAAACAACTGACAGGAGAAGTGATAAAAAAATACGGGAATCAGGTAAATGCGAGTGAATAAATGTATTGAGTGCGAAAAGTTTCCTTGCGATGACGTAAACAAAAAAAGTTATATTGTTCCAAATATCAACGTTAAGCCGGAAACTATCAAAATTGTAATGATATCTGAAGCCTCACCGAAAGACCTTTCGGATGATTTCTATGCAAAAGCAAATCCCCTTTATGCACAAACTACAGTCCAGGCATTTGCGGACGCAGAAGCAAAAGTAACATCAATGCAAAATATACTCGATATGGGGATTTATGTCACCACAGCGATTAAATGCGGCAAAACCGGATACGGCATAAAAACAGACACTATAAAAGAATGCTCTTTCATACTTGAAAAAGAGCTGGTTTTATTTCCAAACATAAAGGTTTTCCTTTTAATGGGTGACGTTGCAATCAAATCGCTCAATTACATAGCCAAAAGGGCCGGTGAAAAAAGGGTGATTCCCGCAGGTTCCACCTATAAGCTCCGTGGTGAAAAATACTTCTTTCAATCGAAAAGAGTATTCCCCTCATATTTACAGGCCGGACCGAGTTTTTTCATCGAGAAAAGCAAAAGGAAAATGATTGCCGAAGATATTGCCGCCGCATTGAAAATCATAAAGTCAAAAGGGTGAAAACATGAGTGCGAAATCGAACAAATATAAAAGCTGGAGGGAAAAGCTCGAAAATCCGGTTGAAGGTTTGCCGAAGGTGGTTGACGTACCGGTCAAATGGCAAAAGCAGATGGGCGGCAAAAAGATACTCGTACCGACACCTATGCTCGTGGATGAACGAATAAGGAAAGTACCGAACAAAAAGCTCGTCACAACGGGACAGATAAGAAAAGACCTTGCTAAGCAATTTAAGGCGGATTCGACTTGCCCAATGACTTTGGGAATTTTCCTACGGATATCTTCCGAGACGGCTGAAGAAGACCGAAGCAAGGGCAAAAAAAGAATAACGCCCTACTGGAGGGTGGTTAAAGACGATGGGAGTCTGAATCCTAAATTCCCCGGAGGTGTCAAGGCACATGCCCAAAAGCTGAAAAAAGAAGGCCATAAAATTGCCGCGGGAAAAAGCAAAACAAAGTTAAAGGTCAAGGATTTCGAGAAAGCCCTCTAATTACCTGAAAAGCTCCCATCCCGAACAGTAATACCGACTTCGGATAAAATTATTATTCAATCAGAAAAAAACCGTTCATCAAAACATTCAAAGAAACTTTCTAATTTTTTTGCGCCCCATTTTATCTCACTTAACAGACATATATAATAGAAACGTGAAGCAAAATGAAGAAACTAACTTAGTTCAGGCTGCAGCCGGTGGTGATATCGAAAGCTTCAACAGGTTGTGTGAGCGGTATTACCCGGCACTCGTAGCAATTTGTTATTCGCGGTTAGCCGACCGCGACTTAGCTGAAGACGCCGCTCAGGAAGCTTTATTCGTTGCCTATCGTGATCTTTCAAAACTTAAGAAAGCCGGCCGTTTCGGCCGATGGCTGACGGGAATCTGCCGGAATATAGCTGCTAATATGGCAAAAGCAAGGATTAAAGAAAGACAGGTCATGATCCGGGGCGATAATCCTGTCGCCATATCCGAGCATAAACAGAAAGACCATATTGAAGCAGTAAGAGATATTATCTCAACTCTGCCCGCCAAAATGAAAGAAGTAATATTTCTTCGCTTCTACAACCAGATGAGTTATCAGGATATTGCAAAATTATTGGGGATTTCACAACAGGCCGTCAACGGCAGGTTAAGAAGGGCAAAAAAATTAATTGTGAAAAAGCTTAATCGGCTCACTCCCATCGAGGTGGACTTATGAAAAATAACAAAGATGAAAAATGGCTTGATGAAACTATATCGAGAGCCGTTGATTTGGGCGAAGTTCGATTCGATGCACAGAAATGGCGCGAAAAATATATCCTCACTGACTCGGCTGCATCACGTTCAATAATCAAAACACATAAAAATTTCTGGAGACTTATCATGGAAAATAAAGTTACAAGATATTCAGCAGCGGCTGTCGCCGCACTGGCAATAACTTTGGTTCTGTTCAATCCCTTTGGAACACCGGGGAACGGCGGCGTAGTCCTCGCTGATGTTCAGCAAAATGTTGCCGATATTGAGACAATGATAATACGAGGCACAAAAACCTATACACATCCGGGAGAGGACGGCGAGGTCTTCGAATTCGACGGGATCAAAGCCGAATTAGACCTCGTGAAATATTTTTCGAAGGAACATGGCTTTGTTGAGGAGGGATACGTCAAAGACAAACTGATATATCGACTCACCTTTAATTTCCCGAAGCAACAGACCCTTATTGTGTTACCACCATATAAGAAGTATGTGAAGTTTACTTCTACGGGTAGCGTGGCGAAAATAATGGAGACCCTAACCACACCAAACGGTTTCTTTAATGTGCTTATTGAGAACGATTACAAGGAATTGGGGCGAGACGAGATTGACGGGGTTGAGGTTGAGGGTTTTGAGTTTCGGGACGTCGAATCCATCAAGGGAATTTTTCCCAATTTCGTTTTTGATATTCAGGACTACAAAGGGAAATTCTGGATCGGGATTGATGAGCAACTACCGGTACGGATTGAAGGTGACCTGGTCATCGGCAAGAGCCTTATGACCATGTTCAACGACCTGAATCTGCATGAATTCAACACTTTAAGTGATTATAACATTGAACTTGATGAAACCATATTTGATATTAGCATACCCGAAGGTTATACAGAGTTAACGCTGGTTGATATTCTTTCAATAATCCCGACAAATGTTAAGGCCGGAGCTGCCGGTGCAGGTTTAGGCTCGATACTTATTCCCGCCGGATTTATTACATGGAGAAGGCGAAGAAGAAAAAAGAAGTAAGGCAACAAACTTTTGTGAATAAATGGTATGGCCCTGTCTGCAGACAGGGCTTTTTTTCTTTATTTTTAAGATGATTTTGGTAGATTATATTTTTTGAAAAGTTACTTTCTTTAAGGAGGCCCGGAATGGCGAAAAAACAGGAAATGATAGCTTATTGCGGCCTATATTGTGGAGATTGTTTCGGCCATACCCATACAGTACCCAACCTTGCCAGGGACCTGAGAAAAGAATTACGGCGTTATCGGTTTGATCTCATGGCCGACATGCTGGCACAGATTCCCTTCTTCAAGGAATTCAAAGACTACGACAAGTGCTATAATCTTCTTGGCACAATGGTGAAAATGCGCTGCAATAAGACTTGCCGGGGTAACGGAGGGCCACCTGATTGTAAAATACGAAACTGTGCCAGAAAGAAAAAACTCAAAGGCTGCTGGGAATGCGATGATTTTGCTAAATGTGAAAAACTTAAAATTCTTGAGCCGCATCACGGCAAAGCACATCTTAAGAACCTGCGAAAAATAAAAAAACAAGGCCCTGCGGCATTTTTAAAAGGTAAAAGATATTGGCATACAGCCAAATAACACCTTTTTTTCCACGAAATAACACGGCATTTTCATAAAACCTGGGATTTTTTCACTTTTTCAAAGAAAATCTGTAACGAATCTTCTTTTAAGCCGTCTATTAGGGTGCGAGCTGAATATTATGGCTGAACAAGATTCATGGTGTAAGCTGGTTGAACTGGCGCAGCGTGACCGGGAGAAATATATGACTCAACTGGTCCACGAAGCAAAGGGAAGATTGTGCGCTTATTTTTACCGCGTAACCCTGGATCACGATTTGACCGATGACCTGTCTCAGGAAACACTGCTTCAGATGATGCAATCTCTCGACAGCCTGAATCAGGCAGAGCGTTTTTGGCCCTGGATGTATCGAATAGCACATAACAAAATACAGGAGCACTACAAGAGCAAACAAAGGAAAAAAATGGTATCCGTATCTGCTTTCTACAAGGATTTTCTCACACATAGAAGTAACTATTACCAGGAAGACGGACTAAAACAAATGCTCCAGGAAGAGCTTTCCAGAAAAGTTATGATGGCCATGAAGCAAATAAAACAGCAATACCGGGCGGTATTGTCATTACGCTGTTTCGAGCAATTATCTTATGCCGATATCGCCGAAGCCATGCAATGCAACGAGGTTACGGCCCGTGTTTTGTTTTTCCGCGCTAAAAAGGCCATTAAAAAACAATTGGCCAACCAGGGCCTGAGCAAGAGCTTGTTATTGACGTCTCTGGGTCTGTTCGGCAAACTTACCGCACCGGCGGATGCGGCTTCTTCGGTCACAGTAACGGCAGCCTCTACCAAGGTCGGTCTGACCACGGCCGCACTGGCTACAGCCGGCTCGAAGCTGGGTATTACTACAATAGCGGCGGTAGTATCGTTGGCAAGCATAGGTATATCGGTCATGCCCGAACTATCCGGACCGGACACATCTTTATCCGCAGTATTTTTACCTTCCAGAGAAGATGTAAACAGCATTCATTTCACCTCTCAAGTACAGGATAATGATCCGAATCTCGGTGGCAGTTACAGCAAAGGAGCTTACGAACAACGGTTTTATTTCCCGAAAGGAATCGACGGACCGATGTTTATGCGGATGCAGCGATGGACTCCGGAACAGGATAAGAAATTATGCTCCTGGCTCGAAAACGGCCAGGGCAACTATTATTATGAAAGTGGCAAAAAAGAGATTTATATACATAACTATCGCGTGTGCTGGAGCAACCTGAAAGTCTGCCGATTGCCTACCGATACGGAAGAATTTAACGCGTTTCTCTCGAAAGTCGAAGGTGACGTGTCCTCTTTTTGCGAATACAAGCGCCATCCGGGAACTGGATTATTAATCAGTTCCGTGGATTACAGATTCGTTAATACTTCCAATTTTCTGACGGAATATTTTTATAATACGATAGGTCCGGAGCAATTCCAATATGACTGGCCCGCTGATACCCCGGTTATCGATCAGCGTGACCAGATGCACAAAAGAGGCTGGACATATTTTCACATCAACGGCGAATTAAACGGCAAAAACATCTCCGGCCGGGGGCAAATCCCGTTCGTGTATGATGCCAATAATGAACACCCGGCATGGATGAGATTAAATATCGAAAACGAGCTTGAAATTACCGACTGTCGCGGAGGGGCACTGTTACGCCGAGGCGACGGAACTACAATCGCCGCTTATCCGGCGGGCACTTTCTTCAAGGGTCTTCCCCGCCCATGGATGGGTCTGCATACGGCCGATCTCGTCCGCAGGGACGCAGCCGATAAACGTATATGGTTTCAAAGCGAACAGATGGAGAATGAAGACACAGTCATTATAACTCTCGACTATCGGGAAAACACATCTCTGCTGTACACTATCAATATGGAAAAGGACATCGTCGAAGATATCAGATTCGTCGTAAACGGAATGAATGTGGGAACGCTGTACTTTTCATATCTCCAGGATATCAGCCAGGTCGATAGCGAATTCGCCGAACCGGTCATACCAGATTCTTCCCGGATTGTCACACAGAAAGAGCCGGGCATATTATGGCTGGTCAACCTGGCGCATAGAAATCTTGATAATTAATCTCTGTAGATTTTTTGACAAGATGTATAAATAGTGTTATCTTCCAGTCAATCTACTGTAAGCTTTCACCCGGATAATTCAATTTACGATAGCAGTGGTTCCGAGCCAACTGAAAGGAGTGAAAATGAATCCAATCCGAAAATTACACTTATGTTCTCTCGTTCTTATTCTTACCTTACTGTTGAGCCGAACACAGCTTGCAATAGCAATAACAATCGATGAGCTTGCCGATATATGCGAAGTAACTGAGTCGGCAATAATTGATATTTATGTCGAATATGAGTTCGGGGTTGAACCTCAGTCGACAATCGATGATATAAAAGACACGAGTGACATTATTACACTGGGACCTTGCCATGAGAAATGGGCAACAAAGCGTCCTTTTAGCGAAAGATCTTTTTCTTCAAGGCGTGGAAAGTATATGAATGAAGATGGAGATACTTTTGAACAAACCATGATGAATTCATATAATGGGAAAATAGCAAAATATTTTAGTACTGGAGGTCTAACAATGCCGACCGGGGAGCAAGTTAACTTTTCCCGTGGCACAATCACAAACAGCACAAGATTCATACCGCCCCCGAATGTTACCCCAATTTCTTTTTCTGTATTTCGTTTAAGATATACTGATAGTGAAAAAAAGTTCCTTTCTGAGCATTTACGCAAAAAAGAGTTTGTCCGTTTATTAGATTCAGTCGAAAAAGCAAATGGATTTAATGCGATTTGTATTGAGTTACTCTGGGATGCGCCTTCTGTGCCAATCATACATAAACAACAAGCACAGCACCGTATCTATTTTTCTGTAGATCACGGCTACACGCCTATAAAGTATGAAGATTTGTCACCGTCAGAATCCGGTCCTGAAATCAACTTTTCGGTTAATGTGACTTCATTGGAAAAGGTCTCTGATAATCTATGGTTTCCGAGTAAGGGCTACTTAAAACAAGTTGGTTCTGGTTTGATTAATACATATAAAGCAACCAAGATAGTTGTAAATCAGGGGCTTACTGACGATTATTTCGATATAAAATTTCCCCCAGGAACGAGAATAACCAATGAAATTTCAGGTTTGAGCTATGTCAGTGAAGCTCCGGAAGGTCAAAACGACACAGGTGCGAAAAGCACTATCCATGATTCAAAACCGGCAATTGAAGACCAAAGACCGCAGACTCCGGCCGATACGCATGAATCAACTAAAACGATAATTTATATTTCCATAGCTGGCGTTATTGTCTTGTTGATCGCTCTTACAGCAAAAAAATATGTGTAGATAACAGCGAAAGATAAAAAAGCAAAAAAATGACATTCTATAACCAAAAACGTAACGAGATGATTCAAACACATATCGTTTGGGGTGTCAAACCCCTGCCGTGGCTGATTCTGACGAATCCCGAACATATTGTACAGGCCGAAAGATTCAGTCCGGCGGAACTCGATGAAAAACTAAATTAGAAAAACGGAGATTGGATCAATGAAACAATGCATTTGGATTATGGTTTGCTTTTTATGTATTTCGGCGTACGGTGTGACGGAAGAGAGCACTGAAAAAGTAATGGCAACACTGCCGGAGGGGATAACAATTGAATTGGTTGGAATCAGATATTTTGACGTGAGATACCTGGAGGAATTCAAAAATCAGGATTATCCGTGGTGGAGGCCCAATGGTTCATTATTAACCGATATACCTGACAGCGGCCGGAGGAGAGGGGCGGGTGGTGACACACATCTATTCGTTATCCGTATTATCGGAGATATCGACTGTGATTTTAAAGCTATGGGGACATGGAGTTCCAATTTGACAATTCAGTCTGTTCAAAGCAAAGGGAAAGGATTTGAAAATGATGATTTAAGATTTTTTACTCTTAAGTTCAACGAAAGTCAAAAGCAAGCAGACATCGAATTAGGCCTGGCAATTGGCCGGTGGAATGTAGTGGAAAACTGGCCGCTTTGGGATAACGCGTCACCAGATAACAGTTCTTTTAGCAGTTCCGATGGAGTAATAATGCGATGCCCGGAGCAAAAAGGTCCAGATGTGGTGGCGGAAATTACACAAACAATTTTAGACGATGCTACAAGACTCGTACTATTCGACAAAGAAGGCACGCTGCACAAGTCACAAAAGAGCAACGGCGGCACAGGGGCCGGTTTAGCCAGATATACCCACCGATTTAAGAATCTCGATATCAAAAATATAGATCATCTCGAATTCCAGTCCAGACCTTATGATTACTGGATTATGTTCAGCAATGTCTCGTTGCAAATGGGGCAAAAGACGCAGGTGCAGGTCAAAATCAAAAAGCCGGGATACTTACTTCCGGGCCAGCCTATTCCAAATTTCGATGGTATCAATATCGATCCTGCTCGTATCTCAGCCGAAGGCAAGTCAATTCTTGTGTGCTTCTTAGATTACCAGCAGCGGCCTTCACGAAACTGCATTTTGCAGTTGAGCAAAAGGGCACAAGAGCTAAAGGCAAAAGATATTGTAGTGGTTGCCGTTCAGGCCTCGAAAATCGAACAGGCAAAGCTCAATAAATGGGTAAAGGAAAATAATATTCCCTTCTCGGTCGGAATAATCGAAGCTGATTCAGAAAAGATACGATACAACTGGGGCGTCAAATCCCTGCCCCGGCTGATTCTTGCCGATAAGCGGCATATAGTCCGGGCCGAAGGATTCGGCTGCGAAGACCTGGACGAGAAAATAAAGCAATTAAAAGAAGAATAAAACGTTATATTTTATCCACTTAAACGCACTATATATAAAGAAGCAAGATCAGGGATTATGCCGTTTAATCATAATGTCCAACGGAGGTTAGTCAGCAGCATCGACAATAGAGCTTTGGCAGTTTTTGAGCCTGGTCAGGATAATCCACACATACTGCTTGAGACACAGCTTCACCGATTTATGCGTTTTTTTATTAAAAAATACCAAAAATACGTAACATTTTACTAACAGATGCGTCTATATATATTGAGACTCTTTAGCGGTTGAAGTCTATGAATATATCTGCACTTCAGCAAAGGCTTGAAAATGGACAGTAAAAAAACAAAAAAACGACATAAAAAGGCCGGAAACCGACTAAAATCCATACGGCGTTTTACATTATTTATTATCGTTTTTGCTATCATAGCTCTGGTTTTCGGTTTTTCACATTATTGGTCCGGCTCCGGCAGTTCGAGCTCAAATATAGAACTGTACTCGGTAAAACGGGGCGATTTGAATATCAGTGTTGTCGAGAACGGCAGCATAAAACCGGTAAAGTCGGTGACCATAAATGCACCACGACTTTCCGAATATCAGGTCAGCATAGTTAATATTGTGCCCGAAGGGACTTTTATTAAACCTGAGGATGTCAATAACATGGTGCTGGTTGAGCTGGATGCATCGAGTTCAAGAGAGCAGTTGCCTCAAAGAGAAATTGACGTTACAAGCGCCGAAGCAAGCTTTGCCGAAGCAAAAGAAAAACACAGTATCCAGGTAAAACAAAACGAAAGCGATATCACGGCGGCCGAGTTGAAAGTTAAATTTGCACGAATGGATATTCAAAAATATCTCGGTCAGGAAGCCTCAAAAAAAGTGCTTGAGACGGCCATCCTGGAATCGCTTTCGGATATAGACATGGATTTGCTTCTCCAAGAGATTAAGGATTCGAACTCATTATGCGAAGCTTCCCAGAAAATACTCGATTTAACAAGCAGCATAACAATAGTCGAGTCGGATATGGAGGAAGCAAAGAGAAATCTATCCGGAACTCAGAAGCTCTTCGATCATCAATACGCATCAGAATCCGATCTTAAAAAAGCTGAACTTCAGGTGGAGCGTCAAAAGATTAACAAAGAAAAAAACGAAATCTCCCTGGCCCTTTTTAAGGAATTCGAATTCCCCAAGCAGATTGAACAGCTTTTGAGTAATTATCTGGAAGCTAAATTGGCTTTGGAGCGTACTAAAAGCAGCGCCATTTCGCAACTCGCCCAGACCAAAGCAAGACTTGCCAGTGCGGAATCGTCGCTTAACACCCGCAAAAAACGCCTGGAAACTACCAAAGAACAAATCGAGTCATGCATCATTAAAGCACCTTCACCCGGTCAGGTCGTATATTATTCGTCTCTGGAGAGATATGTGAGATATCCAATTGAGCAGGGGGCGCAGATATCACGAGGTTATCCGATGATAGTGATACCAGATACAACCCAGTTGAAAGTCGAGATTAAAGTCCACGAAACATGGATAAATAAAATCGATGTGAATCAACCGGCGAAAATAACCACTACGGCATTCCCGGATAAAGTTTTTACCGGTAAGGTCCTCAAAAAAGCGCCCATGGCCGACTCGCAATCTTACTCGTTAATGGCGGATGTTAAAGTTTATACTACCGACGTGAGCATAGAGGGAACGCATGATTATTTACGAACCGGCATGACGGCGAAAGTAGAAATTTTAATCGACAAATTAGAAGATGCCCTGTACGTACCCATACAATCGGTAGTGACCGAAGAAGATGATGAAAAGAAAGTATGTTATGTCATGACCGATAAAGGACAACAAAGGCGGGAAGTAGAGATAGGATTATTTAACGATGATTTTGTCGAGGTAAAAAATGGATTAGTCGAAGGTGAACAGGTCCTGCTTAATCCGCCTCGATGGACTGAAACAGAGAAAGAAGAAGAAGAAGAAGAAGAAGAACAAAAAGAGAAGACGGAACAACAAACAGAGCAAAAAACACCCACTGAAGAAACAAAAAGTACCGAGGACGCTGAAAAGACAGAGGTGACAAAGAGCACTGAGGATGTAAAGCCAGAAGAAACAAAAAGCACAGAGGACGTAAAGCCAGAAGAAACAAAAAGCACAGAGGACGTAAAGCCAGAAGAAACAAAAAGCACAGAGGACGTAAAAAAGGCGGAGGAAACGAAAAAAACAGAAAAAGAAGAAACCACCAAACAATCAGAGGAAGCAAAACAGACAGAAAAAACTGAGAAAGTCTTAGAATCGGTTGTTATTCAAAATCCGCAAAACAATAAGTGAGCTAAAGTAAACTGAAATGAGTAAAAGTGTAAAGTTATAATTTAGGCAATTTTAACTTTAGGCACTTTCAATCTGGCAATCTTTACTATGCGCTTCTCCGGAATCAAAAGAACAATTAAGCTGGGGTTTAAAAGCCTGTGGCTACACAGGCTTCGAACGATCCTGACGATGCTCGGGATAATTTTCGGAGTCTGCTCGGTAATAGCTATGCTCGCTATCGGTGAAGGAGCCAGCCAAGCAGCACAGGAAACCATTGCCCGGCTTGGAAGTACCAATCTGATTATTGAAACAGTTGAACCTCCACCCGAACGTAACGACACCAGTGGGCAGGAAAGAAGAGTAATTAAGCAATACGGCCTGACTTATAAAGATGCGGAGTCAATCAATAATACAATACCTGACGTCGAGGTTATTGTCCCGGTTCGTGAGTTAGACAGCGAAGCCCGGTATAAAAGCCGCAAAGGGACGGTGAAAATAGTCGGCACAATACCCTGGTACCCGTTGATTTCCACTATTGATGTGATTTGCGGTCGTTTTATCAGCAGTATCGATCTTCACCAGCAAAGTACAGTATGTGTTATCGATGAGAAGGTCGTTAATGCTATTTTCGGATTTGACTACCCAATAGGAAAAGATATTCATATACAGGGAAATGTCTATAGAGTTATAGGTGTGGTCGGAGCGATGACGTTGCTGAATCGGGACAATAGCGAAGCCAATATAACCAAATCACAGAGTAATTCGGGAACTGACGAAATTGGCTTCGTATATATACCAATCTCGACCGCTAAAAGCCGGTTTTCGGAAGTAAATTACACCTACAGCAGCGGTTCTTCGACTTATGAAAAAGTTGAACTGCATCAAATCACAGTCAAAGTCCATTCGTTAGAACATGTTGTGCCGATGCGCAATATCGTTGACGCCCTTCTAAAACGGCTCCATAAGGAAAAACAGGATTATCGTATTGTGGTCCCGCTTGAGCTGATGCGCCAGGCGAAAGATACTCAACGTATTTTCAACGTCGTGCTCGGCTCGATCGCCGCTATCTCACTTATTGTCGGCGGCATTGGAATTATGAATATTATGCTGGCAACGGTAAGCGAGCGAACTCGCGAGATCGGCATCCGCAGGGCTCTCGGTGCTAAGAAACAGGACATCGTTATTCAATTCCTCTCAGAAAGCCTGATAATTACATTATGTGGAGGAATAGTAGGGATTGCTTTAGGTTTTCTTTTGCCGTTGTTTGTCAGGTATTTTGCCAATATGCCCACTATCATTACGTACAAGTCGTTAGTGCTGGCCTTTGGTATCAGTGCCGCTGTAGGCATAATATTCGGTTTATATCCGGCTTACCGGGCGGCGGGTATGGACCCAATTGAGTCACTGAGGCACGAATAGCTGCTATTGATTTGAATATATAGGAAATACATTGCCATCGCCGAGGGATTTTTAAAAATCGAACCGGATAAGACAATTGCAAATTCAGGTGAGAAGCTCCGGAGTAATCATCCAATCAATTTGCCATTGGTTTTGGTTCTCGCAGCTCAAGCACAGGATGCCGCCCTGCTTGAACGCCACCGTGTAGGATGATTCTGAATTGGTCAGAAGTATGGAAGCAAGCTTCGCCATAAAAGGCAGATGACCGACAATCATAATATCTCCCCCGGCAGAAACGATACTATCTTTTATCACCTGAACATCATCATTCGGAGCGAGGCCATCGCGAGCGGCCATCTCATTTTCGACTGTAATAACCTTAGCTAAAACCTCCGCCGTCTGCCGGGCACGAGTTTTGCCGCTGTGCCAGAGACTATTAACGGCAAGATTCAAAGGTTTTATAAATGCGGCCACTTTTTGCATATCCCGGCGACCTTCGGCGGTCAGAGATCTATCCGGATCAGCTTCCTTCGAAGCCGCCCTGGCATGTTGAACAAGATATAACTTCATGTTAACCTCCCTAAACAAAGTCAATTGTGGATTATTTTATAACGTAATGGTGATTTTTTTCAATTTTGAATATTATCCCTTGTTTGATAGTGATTTACTTTTTATACTGCCGCTCTTATTATTAACATTCGAAGCTGGAAACGAATAGCTATTTATAATACTGCATTTAGGATTAATTGATATTAAAATAAATATTGTATGGGAAAAGCGAAATGGTTGAGTTTTCGAACATTTTTGAAGGCAGCTACAATCCCTTTGAAGCATTGGCTGAACTATTGGAAAAAGAAAAGGCCCGCGTTTTGAAAGCAATGGAATCGAGAGGGAAATTCGTACCTGTCGATCTTGGAAAGAAACGTCCGTTGAAAATCGGTTTTGCCACAGGTGACGGAATTGGCCCGATTGTCGCCAGAGCCGCCAGAACAATTTTGGAAAACCTTCTTCGCGATGAAATAGCCAGGGGCAAGATTATAGTGGTCGAGATCCCGGATCTTACAATCGAAAAAAGAATCGAGCTTGATGTAGTCGCACCTCCGACATCGATCGAAGTTATCGACCAATGTGATGTAATCTTAAAGATGCCTCTCGAAACGCCGGACAGCTTCAAATATCCGAATGTTCCCAGCGCAAATGTGTGGATGAGACAATACATGGATCTTTTTGCATGTGTACGCAGGATTAATAATGATGAAAAGGGATTAGATTTTACGGTTTTCCGCTGCAACTTTGGAACACCTTACCAGGATGCCAAATCCGCGGGAATGATGGCAATCAATGACCAGGAAGAATACGCACTTTGTTTCTGGCCGCAGGCTCGTATCGATATCGACAGGTTGACACATCTGGCCTGCCTTCATGCAAAGAAAAATAACAATAACTTCGTCGTTCTCAATTTCAAGGATAATGTAATCAAACCCGATGCGGCCGGTCTCAACTGGGCCAAGGCTTATATTGACGAGAATTTCCCCGAGATTGATTATCTCGGAGTAAAACCGGACGATTTTTCATACACAATCACTCAACCTGAGAAAATCAAATCCATGAGGGGCGAAAAATCGGGCAAGACCTTCAAGCTCACCTCCATGGTCTGTAACAATATAGTCGGAGATATGGCCGGCGACGAAGCAGGAATGTATGTCGGCGGAATCGGCGGCGTAGGCTCGGCAAACGTGAGCTTCAGCCGGGGAATGTTCGAAGCCGGCGGAGGTACAGGAACTCGTATGATGAAAGAGAACAGAGGACATTTCGCATCTCCGGTGGCAGTAGTGAAAGCAACCGGTGAATTACTTGGCTTCATAGGCTATACGGATCACCAGAAAAATATCCTGAAAGCTCTTGATGAGCTCACCGAAGCCAATATAGTGCCGAACGGCGGCAGAAATGGAGTGACCTGTGAGCAAGCCACCGAATTTTTATTAAAAAAACTCTCGGGTTAAACAGAAATGCCAAAATCAAACGCCCCACCCCAACAGTTAAGGAATAAACCTAACAGCCGATACGATGGGTGGACGATCTAAATGATTAATCGGGTGCAGATCAACAAGCAACATCGGCTAAAATCCTAAGATCATTTTTAACTCCAACCATTAATTTCGGCAGGGTAAAGGAAAATGTGCTCCCCTTACCCGCTTCCGATTCAACCCAGACCCGGCCGTCGTATAACTCGACGACTTTTTTAACAATGGAAAGACCGATGCCGATATTTTCCGTCTCATCTCGCAATGACAACATCTGGAAAATTTCAAATATTTTAGAAAAATACTTTTCTTCTATACCGGAACCATTATCAGCAACGCTGATTTTCCAGAAATCACCTTCCTCGACACATACTATTTTCACGAAACCATCGGGTTTACCCATATATCTTATGGCATTCGTTATGAGATTGCTAAAAACCTGTTGTATAAACTTAGGAACGCCCATAACAACAGGCAGCTTGTCTTCGATTATTATCTCAACACCTTTGGGGACTTCGATATTCGCGATAACATCGGACAGTATTTCATTTAAGTCCAAACATTCCTGCTTTCTGTCAACAAGGGATATTTCGGAATACTGAATAACTGCATTCAGGAGCCGGCTCATTCTCTTTGCCCTGCTTACAAGCAATTTTGCATTAATATGTCCCTTATCACCAAACCTCCGCGCATAATCTTCCGAAATCCAATCAGACAATATCCCAATCGAGCGCAGCGGAGTTTGCAAATCGTGGGCCGCAATACGTGTAAATTCCCGAAGCTCCCTGTTGGAAATTGTCAGTTTTTTAACGGCATTCGCAAGTTCGTTTTCCGCCTTTCGACGCACAGAAACCTCCTCTTTAAGATCCACGGTGCGTTCTTCGACTTTTTTCTCTAATTGCTCATTGGCATTAACCAGAGCCAAATCTCTCTGCTGAATCTGAGCAAGCATTTCATTAAACGCTTTGATAAGCAAACCCAGTTCGTCCTTACTGCTCTTATCTACCCTGATGGAATATTCCTTCTTTTCCGATATCACTTTCGCAACCTCGGCCAGATCCAGGATCGGTACCGATATAATTTTCTGTAGCTCGGCCGATACAAGAAATATCAACAGCGAAATGATCAATAACGCTCCAATCACAACGGCAATATCTCGCTTTAGCGTCATATACAAATCAGATAACGTGGAACGCAGACAGACTATACCGACGTTCTTGCCTTCGACAGTAACCGGTTCGAATACGGTTAACAGGTTGTTTCTGAAAAAGTACCCGGCAATTTGAATTTTAACCGAGGAAACATCTTGGTTCTGATCGCTACGATAATAACTTGCAAAAATATCCCCTTCGATAGTATATACACCGCCAAAAACAATCGTTGGTTCCGTTCTCAATGCTTTCAACACGTCACTGGCATCTTGAGCCTCCTCGAAAGTGATCGATGCTTTACAGTTATCGGCGATAACTTTGGCCTGTGTCGATAATGTTCGAACCATCGAATGACGAAGACTGAACCACTGCCAAATGATGAATACCGCACCAACCAGAATTAATGAGGTGGTACAAGCCACCATAATAATCGATATCAGTTTACGCCTTATCGTCATGTCACTGATGGCCTGTTTTATAATTGAATACACAACCTTAAATCCCATCTGTTTATACAACTTAACAGAAATAATAATCAATTCTATATGTCATCAATATCAAGCATAAATTCATCCCCCCATAAATATTTCAATGCATATTAAATCGTCTATCCAGGCATTCACCTAAACTTCTATCTCCGATTCGACTGTCATTTCAACACTCATAATATGTTAAAAACTCCCTCAGTATAAATTATTGTTGAAAATGAAAAAGAACAGTCCTATATAAAGACCTATTCAGGCATTCTAACCTACGCAGATTGCACCAACGATTGTTTCATAAATAAAACTCTTTTTAGTGGCAAAAAAGGGGCCTTCTTTGTAATCTGTTATTAACAAAATCTTCACACGGAACTAAAGGTCTTATAATATGAATCAAAATTTTTATTACAAGCTGGTCTCAGGTCACATAAAAGGCTGGACGGCGACTGTGCTAAGAACAGCTTTGGCTATAGCAGCTAAAATCTACTCATTGATAATCAGACTGAGAAATTTATTATATGACAAGCAAGTTCTCAAGACACATCACAATAAAGCCGTCGTGATTAGTATCGGTAATATAACTCTCGGCGGAACGGGTAAGACGCCGCTCGTAGCCTGGCTGTGTAACTACCTGCACCAACAAAACCTTTCCTGCGCCGTCTTAACAAGAGGATACAAAACACACGCGAAAAGACACACAAAAAGCAATGAATCGCCGGATACGATAACAGACGAACCGGCGGTTCTTTCTGAAAATTGTCCGCAGGCGGAAATTATTGTCGATCCGGACCGCGTTGCCGGTGCGGCCAAAGCAATCGAAAAATTCGGAGCTAAGATACTGATTATGGATGACGGATTTCAACATCGCCGATTGGCCAGAGACCTGGACATTTTGACCATCGATGCAATGCAGCCTTTCGGCTGCGAAAAGATATTTCCGGCCGGCCTGCTACGGGAGCCTCTGACTGCGATCAGACGTGCCGACGCCGTTGTTATAACAAGATGCGACCAAATCTCCGAACCTGAATTAAGAAAAATCGAAAAAAAGCTGCGAGCCGTCAATCCAAATATCCTGATAGCTAAATCAATCCATGCTGCTGTCAATATCAAATCGGCAGATAATGATGAAACAACCGTCGAACGATTGAAAGGCAGTAAGATATATGCCTTTTGTGGCATAGGCAATCCTAAAGCATTTTTCAATACAATCGAAACCTTAGGGGCTGAAATTACAGGCTCAAAAGTCTATAACGACCACTATCAATACACTCAGGTCTCCCTGGCTGATATTTACACCCAGGCAAGACTTGTCGGAGCAGACCTTATATTGACAACACAAAAAGACTGGACCAAAATTAATCGTCTGAAACCGGATAAAAAAGACATACAACTCGCATATCTGGCCGTCGAGATTAAGTTTATTACTGCTCGGGATAGATTAACATGCTTGATTAAAGACACTTTAGCAGGTAAAATCTCTAACATTAATTAAATGATTACCTTAAGTATATAAGCTCTTTTGCTCAGATGTTGTTATGTACGAAAACCTGTTGAAAACACTTACGAATATCGGCTCGCCGAAGGTGATGGTCGCAGGCGACTTTATGCTCGATATCTACCTCTACGGAGACGCCCTGAGAATCAGTCCCGAGGCGCCGGTGCCGGTGTTGCGGATACACAGAACCGAACACGGTTGCGGTGGAGCGGGATCGGTTGCCGCCGATCTCATAGAGCTGGGCGCCGTACCTGTTTGTTTAGGTATAATCGGAGACGATCAAAACGGCAAAATCCTGATAAAAATGCTTCGGGAAATCCGTTCCGATATTACCGGCCTGCTTACGGTTCCCGGCCGCTATACCACGAGCAAACAAAGACTCATTGGTCTGGCGCAGCACCGCCATCAACAACAATTATTCAGAATGGACGAAGAATCCACCGAGCCTCTCTCGAACCAGCAGCAGGAAAAAATCCTGCAGTGCTATAAAAAAAATCTCCCACATGTTGACATCGTCTGTCTTCAGGATCATGACAAAGGACTGCTAAGCAAATCGCTTTGCAGTGAATTGATACACTCTGCAGCACAGGAAAATAAAAAGGTCATAGTAGATCCATACCTTAGAAGCGATTACTCGAAATACATCGGCGCTACCGTCATTACGCCGAACCGCCAGGAAACGTCCCTTGCCGTAGGTTTCGAGATAAACAATGAAACTGAATACGCCAAAGCGGCACAACAGCTATTGGAAAATCTCGAACTCCAGGCAGTGGTGATAACACTCGATAAGGAAGGTGCGTATCTTAAGACAAAAAACACAGGCAGAATAATACCTACTCGCCCCCGTGACGTTTACGACGTGACCGGCGCGGGTGACATGGTTTTATCCACACTGGCCATGATTCTTGCAGCCGGCTGCGATTATGATACGGCTGTGGAATTAGCCAATATAGCCGGCGGGATTGAAGTGGAAAAATTCGGCAATAAAACCGTGACCGTCGAAGAGATGATAGATGAAATAGTAAACCGAAATCGAGCCGACAGCGGCAAGATACGTCCAAATGACTTATTAACTCACGAACTCGCCTGGCACAGGCGACGGAAAAAAACCGTAGTTTTTACAAACGGCTGTTTCGATGTTTTACACAGCGGTCATATAGAATTCCTGAAATTCTGCAAATCACAGGGTGACATTGTTGTTGTCGGACTTAACAGCGACAATTCCGTGAAAACCATCAAAGGTTCGGACCGGCCTATAAATAACCAGCAGGACAGAGCAGCCGTTCTGGCCGCACTGGAAATGGTTGATTACATCACGGTCTTCGATGAACCGGACCCGCTCAATCTAATCAAGATGGTTAAGCCGGACGTACTGGTAAAAGGCCGGGACTGGGAGCAAAAAGGTGTCATAGGACGCGAATTCGTCGAATCACACGGCGGTAAAGTTGTTCTTGCGCCAATTGTGGAAGGAAAAAGCACTTCGGCAACAATCGAAAAAATGAAACCAGTAAAGTCAAAATCCAAATGAACAAGAATATAAAACAGCAGATAACCGAGATAATCGAAACGCACAAAAAAATGACCGCCGAACTTCAAAAGGCCGGAATAGAGAAAATCGTCACAGTCGCCGAAATGCTCACAGTAGCCTTGAAGCAGAACGGCACAATTTATCTTTGCGGCAACGGAGGCTCGGCGGCAGATGCCCAACATATCGCCGGCGAGTTTGTGGGAAAATTCTGCAGGGAACGCAAGGCTTTGGCTGCGGTTGCACTTTCAACCGATACGTCCATTCTCACATCCGTTGCCAACGACTACACGTACGAGCGTGTGTTTGCCCGGCAGGTGGAGGCACTCGTACGAGAGGGTGATATTCTGTGGGCATTTTCAACCAGCGGAGCCTCGGCAAATGTCACTTCTGCTGCAAAGTCAGCGAAAGAAAAAGGCGCCCGTGTCATCGCTTTTACTGGACAAAAAAACAGCGAGCTTGAAAAAATCGCCGATATCTGTTTCTGTGCCGATAACAAATCAACGGCGAGAAGCCAGGAAATGCACCAGCTCGCTTACCATATTATTTGTGACCTTGTAGAGCAAAACTTCTCAGGCAATTAAGCTATAATTAACTGATAAATATGTCCGACAGAGCAATATTCTTAGACCGTGATGAAACTTTGATAAAGGACCCCGGATATATCAGCAGCCCCGACCAGGTTGAGCTGCTGGATGGTGTCCCCGAAGCGCTTATCAAGCTCAGGGATCTCGGATATAAGCTGATTGTGGTATCCAATCAATCGGGAGTTGCACGAGGAATTGTAAGCGAGAAGGTCCTCGGGAAAATCCACGACCGCTTAAAGCAGCTTCTGGCCGAAAAGGATGCACTTCTTGACCGGATTTACTACTGCCCATACCATCCGGACGGAGTTGTCCCGAAATACCGCAAAGAAAGCAATAATAGAAAACCGAATCCCGGCATGTTGCTGACCGCAGCAAAGGATATGGATATCGATCTGGAACAATCGTGGTGTATCGGCAACAGCTCCCGTGACGTCGAGGCCGGAAAGAGGGTCGGTTGCAAAACTATATTAATCGACGCCCATTCACAACATAAACAGACAGATTCCCGTATAACACAAACAGATGTCAGACCCGATTACAGAGGAGTGAATCTAAGAGAGGCGGTGAATATCATTAAAAAGCATCTTCGTTCGTCTGCCAAGACACAAACACAGGCTCAAACGAATCCTGCGTCTGAAAATGTATCCGAAACTACTGATGATGAGGTCGAACCTGCTTCCGAGACCGCAGAGCCGGCTACTGAAGCTCCTGAATCATCCCCTTATGAAGAAACTTCTCCGGAGGTAACCGAACCTGAAAAAATATCTGTCGAATCAAATTCCGGGACAGATGTTTATAAACCTCGACGCGAGCAAAAAAGAACGCGAACTTCCCCCGAAGAAAAAGAGGTGACCGACAACAAAACCGAACAACTACTGGTTGATATATTGGGACAGCTCAGAAATATACAGAGGGCGGAAATATTCAGCGAGTTTTCCATAATGAGACTGATAGCCGGTATCGTGCAAATCTTAGTTCTGTTTTGCCTGCTGATAACGATCTGGTTCCTGATGAGCCCGGAAAGCCGGCCGAATTCCGTCTTTATTTCGCTCGGTTTCGCTATAGTATTTCAGCTCATGTCACTGACTTTTTACATAATGCACTCTCGAAAATAAGGATGTTTGAAGCGTATCTCCTTTAAACCGGAAACGAGATACGAGATGCAAAATGCAAAAAACGAATGTATTAGTCTGGCTTCCTTCTCCGATGGGAGACGCCGTTCTCGGTACGCCGGCCTTGCGGGCAATCCGGGAACATTTTAACTCCTGTAAAATCACTTTTTACACAAATCCTATTGTTCGGCAGGTCCTTTCTCCATGTAGCTACAATGACACATGGCTGGACCAAAAGGCCAACAATCCTTTTGCCATCGCGAAAGAACTCAAAAAACACCAATTCACACACGCAATCCTGTTTAAGAATTCTTTCGCATCGGCATTGGCCGTTTATTTGGTCCGGATACCATCGCGTATAGGCTATGTTCGCGAAAAGCGGGGTTTTTTGCTCACAGAAAAACTTTATCCCGAGAAACTTCGCAACGGCAAATTCAAACCTCTTTCGATGGTAGATTATTATCTTGCAATCGCTTCCAGGCTTGGCGCCCGGACAAGCAACAAGAGCCTCGAATTATCCATCGATACATCGGCAAAAGAAATCCTGCGAGTCAAACTGCCGGAACTTTTTAACACCGACGGTCCAATTGTAATTTTTGTCCCCGGCGGAGCGTTCGGGCCGAGCAAATGCTGGCCCAGTGACAGATTCGCGCAAACGGCGGATAGGCTTATCGCCGATTACAACGCAACAGTTGTTATATCCGTCGCATCCAATTCCGCCGAACAAAAAATCGCAAAAGAAATCTGCCAATCAAGCAAATCCTATCTGAACTCACAACAAAATGATTCTAAGAGTCACCTCATCAGCCTGGCGGAAAAACCTGTCGGCCTCGGTGAGCTAAAAGCCCTTTTTTCAATGGCAGATCTGGTGATAACCAACGATACCGGGCCGCGACATATCGCCGTGGCACTTGGGCGCAGGATCGTCACACTCTTTGGCCCGAATAATCCCGTATGGACCGATACTCACTACGAAAGCGAGATTCAAATAATCGGCAACGTTTATTGTGCCCCCTGCCACAATCCAAAATGCAGGAAAAATCGGCATTTCTGCATGGAATCAATCACCGTCGAGACGGTTTACAACGCCGCAAGGCAATTACTCGAAAATAATCGCAGAGAGGCTAAAATTTTCACCCGGCAGGAATATAGAGAAACTTCAGAATCTTTCTTTCTCGATCCCATTTATGCAACCGTCCTTGATGCTCTGGGTTTGAATTCTATCGATGCCGTCTTTTCTTTCAATCAGGCAAAAAATCTGAGCAAAAAAAATCTCGCCCGTTTTCGTTCTCGCCTGCAATTCGAAGTAACCTCACCGATAAATTCGATTCCTGTCACCCTATATCTAAAACGTTATGACAATCCGCCGATTTGGAACCAAATTAAAAACTGGCTTGCGTCCCACGGGAGGAAAAGTTACAGCTCAATCGAATTCGAAACAGCACAACAACTGACAGAGGCAGGAATAAATACACCAAAAACCATCGCTCACGGCACACAATGGAAAACATTTTTTGAGGAACGAAGCTTTATTATCACAGAGAAAATCCCTGACGCCGAAGCCTTGGAGAGAAAACTGCCGGATTATTTCAATGGAACCGATACAGTTGAAAACTTAAAGCAGCGAAGAGAATTCACTGCCCGGCTCGCGAGATTTATCAGGAAATTCCACGAGACCAATTTCCGCCACCGGGACTTATATCTTTCACACATATTTTATAGTGACGATGGCACTTTTTATCTTATCGACCTGGCCAGAGCTTTTCAGCCGTTTGTTTTCAGCAAAAGATTTCAGATAAAAGATATTGCCCAAACTTATTATTCTTCGCCCGGCAAATATTTTTCAAGAACCGATCGGATGCGTTTTTATATAAACTACACCGGACGGGAAAAACTGACAACAACGGATAAAGATTTTATCCGTAAAGTAATTAAAAAAGTAAAACAAATGGCGCAGCACGATAAAAGGCACGGCAGAGAAGCTCCTTTTACAGGATAAAAAACTGAGGACGATATGAAGCGATGAACGCAAAAATCGCAATAATTATCGAACGAGCGGATATCTCACTCGGAGGCGCGGAGCGCTCGGTCTTCGAGCTGCGAGCTGCGTTGACGGCCCTCGGTTATTCGGTTGATGTCCTTGCAGCAAAAGGCAAGACGGATGCCAAAAACATACACATTTTATGCCGAGACAATCCAGGCAAGCGTGTGAATTTCTTTACTTTTGAAGAAGCGATTAAAAAGCACCTTTCGGAAAATGAATATGACATAGTCCACAGCGTTTTACCTTTCGATTTTGCCGATGTTTATCAGCCCCGCGGCGGGACGTACGCAGAGACTATTATCCGCAATGCCGCAAGTTATCAAAACAAGTTCCTCGAATATTACAAAAGAATCACCGCTGTGACAAATTCCCGCCGGACTACGTTATTACGTGCCGAGCGTAAAATTTCACAGTCATCTAACGGTCCGCTAATCGCCGCCCTCTCGGATTATGTCGCCAACCAATTCAAACGACATTACAACACGGACACCCGGCGAATTGTAGTGATACCCAACGGTGTAAAAACAGACAAACGAATCAGCACAACCGCCGCCGATACACTTCGCTCGCATATACTGGCAAAATTAAAACTCAAAGAAGCTGATAATCCTGTTCTTTTTTTGTTTGTGGCAAATAATTTCCGTTTGAAGGGATTGGGACCGTTAATACAAGCGATGCAAACTGTCGCCCGCAAAAAATCAGAACGGCAGGCATATCTTATCGTCGCCGGTCACGGCAAAGAGAAAAAATACCGCCGGCTCTCTGAAACTTCGGCGGCAAAAAACATCCTTTTCTTAGGGCCTTTGAACCATATTCAAAACGCCCTGTCAATCGTCGATGTGGCCGTCCTGCCGACTTTTTACGACCCTTCGAGCAGATTCATCCTCGAAGCATTAGCCGCTAACAAACCCGTAATTACCACGAAGTTTAACGGCGCCACGGATTTATTTGCCCATAACCGGCACGGGATAATCATCAATTCGCCGGAAAATATCGAAGCCCTGGCGGAAGCAATAAATTATTTCACGGATACAGACAATATCCGAAAAGCTTCACAGGCGATAATCGAAGATAATCTCTGGGAAGAAATCTCCATTGACCGAGCGGCAAAACAATTGCAAAATGTATATGAATCGATATTGCAAAGGAAAGGCCTGAAATAATGTACTTGATTTTTGCCCCGGTCATCCTGGGAGCTTATCTGCTCGGCTCGATACCCTTTGGTTTAATCATAGCCATGGCTTACGGCAAGGATCTACGAACAATTGGTTCGGGCAATATCGGCGCAACCAACGTCGCCCGGGCGCTCGGCAAAAAATGGGCCTATATTTGCTTTGTCCTTGATGTTCTCAAAGGCATGATTCCTATGTTAATAACCTTACCTTTGCTAAAAACATTGTCCTCCCATGGAGTTGAAAAAAGAGTACAAGTATTGGTCATTTGGTGGCTTGCGGTGGGCTGTGCCGCTATCATCGGTCATATATTCCCGATATACTTGAAATTCAAGGGAGGCAAGGGTGTTTCAACCAGTTTCGGCGTAGCACTGGGACTATGGCCCTATTACTCTGTTTGCGCATTGATTGCCATCATAGTATGGATAGCGGTCGTATTAATATGGCGGTATGTCTCTTTAGCATCCATTGCCGCTTCGGTCATTTTCCTTCTCGCTCTGATTCTGGCGATAGTCATAAAACCAGGTTGGGAATTCGCCACACTCTGGCCTCTGGTAATTGCAGCAACGATAATTCCCCTTATGGTAATCATCCGCCACCGCGAAAACATTAAAAGACTTTTAGCCGGAACAGAAAACAAAATAAGAGACACGAAAGATAAGCAGAATTAACTCATACCGCCGAAGCGGGAATCAGGCATAACAATCTTACAAGTGAATCCCCGGTATTTTTGAATTGATGTTCCTTGCCGCCGGGCACGAATATAACATGTTCGGGGCCGAATGGATACTCATTGCCTTCGAATACAAGTGTACCATCTCCTTCAACGATAAAAACTTCGTGCTCGTGCGGGTGAGTATGCAAAGGCGTGTGTCCGCCGGGCTGTATTTCGAACATCCGCATGGCGAAATTCTCCGCTCCATCCTCTTTTGAGATCAGCCATCGAATCTCTACGTCCTTAGCTCCCTCATGCACGACCGGAGATTTTTGAATATTGTCACTTTTTTCTATTTTCATTAATCAGCTCCGCATATATTTCGACATTTCACGTAAGTTTTTTTGTGAGGATTTCCGAGACCACTTTAGGATTCGCCTGTCCCTTTGTTTTTTGCATAACCTGTCCCAGCAAAAAACCCCTGGCCTTTTTTTCTTTTTTGCCCCCGCTGGTAACATCCTCAACCGCCTGGGGATTTTCCGCCAGTACGCTATCTACGATTTGTTCCAGCTCGCCTGCATCGCTTTTTTGAATCAGATTCAATTCTTCCGCCAGGACCTGCGGCTCTTTTCCTACCTGGGTCATCACCTCAAATATAGTTACAGCAGAATTTGCACTGATGGTATTATTGATGACCATATCTGATAAATCAGCGACACCTTTTGGTGTTATGGGCAAATCATTGATAGAACAGTTTTTTTCCTTTGTTATTTTCAATCCTGTCTGAGTAAGCAGGTTACAGACCCGCTTTGGATCTCCGCCGGCCTTAACCGCTTTATCGAAAAAGTCCGCTGTCGAACGTTCCGCCGTAAGAACACCGGCATCGTAATCACTCAGACTGTATTCACTGACATAATGCATCTGCTTTTTTAACGGAAGCTCGCACAAACGCGACTGGATTTCTTCCAGCCATTGACTTGTCAATTCCACCGGCACGAGATCGGGTTCGGGAAAATATCGGTAATCGTGGGCCTCTTCTTTTTCTCTCTGAAGGACGGTGACCTCTTTTTCATCGTCCCAGCCGCGTGTCGTTTTATTACCCATCTCCATAACTTTGCCGGTCTCGATGAACTCGTCAAGCTGCCTTGCCGCCTCGTAATTGACGCTTCTTTCCAATGCACGAAAGCTGTTGAGATTTTTTATTTCGGTTATGGGAGTTTTGTATTCGGTGCCGTCTTTGGTAATAATCAAATTGATGTTCGGCTCGAAACGCATGTGACCTTTTTGCATATCCGCTTCGGAAACACCAAGGAATCTTACCATCCGCTGCAGCTCGATCGCCAAGGCACGCACTTCGGCACCGCTATTCATATCCGGCTCGGTGACAATTTCGAGCAAAGGAGTTCCAGTCCGGTTCAAATCCACCTGGGAGAAATTACCGGTTGCATGGAGATTTTTGCCGGCATCCTCTTCGAGATGCGCCCGGATTATCCCAATCCGCTTTGTCTGCCCTGATTCGAGCGGAACTTCAATATAGCCGTTCTCGCTGAGCGGCAAATCATACTGGCTTATCTGGTAATTCTTCGGCAAATCCGGATAATAATAACTTTTCCTGTCCCACTTGGTGAACATCGGTATCCGGCAGTTCAGAGCCAGTCCGACCATCACAGCATATTCGAACGCCTGCTTGTTCATTACCGGTAAAACACCCGGCATCCCGAGGCATACGGGACAGACCCTGCTGTTCGGCTCGGCGCCGAATTCGACAGCACAGCCGCAAAACATCTTGCTCTTCGTGCAAAGCTGCACATGAATTTCCAGGCCTACTATGACTTTGTATTTTAAATCAGCCATTATTCTATTTATCAATCATCGGCGGTTTTTTCGTATGCCACTGCGTCTGAGCTTCGAACATTCTTGCTATTCGCAATAATTTTTCTTCTGCGAAGGTCGGGGCCATAATCTGCAAACCAATCGGCAGGCCTTTATCATCCATGCCGCACGGGACGCTGATTCCAGGGATACCGGCTAAATTTGCAGAGATTGTATAAATATCCGACAGATACATCTGCAGCGGGTCGTTGACCTTCTCGCCGATCTTAAATGCGGTCGTAGGGGCGACCGGCATCATCACGCAATCGCATTTTTCAAAAGCAGCGGTAAAATCGTCGCGTATCAAATTCCTGACCTTCAGTGCCTTTAGGTAATACGCATCGTAATAGCCGCTCGAAAGCGCGTATGTCCCAAGCATGATTCGCCTTTTGACCTCCTGACCGAATGCCTCGGCACGGGATTTGGTATAGACCTCGATGTAGTCCCGGGGATTTTCCGTTCGGTGACCGTAATGCACGCCGTCATACCGGGCCAAATTACTCGATGCCTCGGCCGTGGCAATTACATAATATGCGGCAATCGCATAATCGAGATAAGGCATTTCCACTTCGACGATTTCGGCCCCGAGTTTTTCGTATATATTCAGCGCCTCGGCCAAAGCTTTTTGCACCTGCTCGTCGGCTCCTGCATTGAATTGTGTCACGACTGCTATTTTGAGCCTGTCTATCGGCGTATCGAGATTTTGAAGATAATCACTAACGGGAGCTTTCGCTTCATCAACGCTGGTGCTGTCGGCCGGGTCGTGACCCGCAATAACACTAAGCAACAATGCCGTATCGGCGACGGTCCTTGTAACAGGCCCAATCTGGTCGAGACTCGAACCGTAGGCGACAAGTCCGTATCGCGAAACTCTGCCGTACGTCGGTTTCAATCCCACTACGCCGCAAAAACTTGCCGGCTGGCGAATAGAGCCTCCCGTGTCGGAACCGAGTGCAGCAAAACACAACCTGCCCGCCACCGCCGCAGTAGCTCCCCCGCTGCTGCCTCCCGGCACACGAGAAGAATCCCACGGATTGACTGTCTTTTTCAGGCCGGAATTCTCGGTGCTCGAACCCATTGCGAACTCATCCATGTTGGCCTTGCCGATAATCACTGCATCAGCGGCCAGGAGCTTTTCAATAACAGTCGCATTATAGGGGGCATGGAAATTTTCCAATATCTTCGAAGCGCATGTCGTAGCTCCGAAAGTAGTGCACATATTGTCTTTTACCGCTATTGGCACTCCCGCTAATTTCCCGACCGGCTCACCGGCGGCTATCCTCCGGTCAATATCCGCGGCAAATTCCATCGCCTGGTCTTCATGAGTGCTTATAAAGGCTCCGATTACCGGCTCGAATTTTTTAATCCGCTCGAAAACAACCTTGGCTGCTTCGACGCTGCTTATCTTTCCGGCGGCTATTTTCTGGCGTAATTCTATCGCACTTAGCTCTTCCATCGCTAAAAGTTATTTCTTCCTATCACTTATTCGATGCTCAAGAAACCAATCGTAAAGTTTCGGATTATCATACGTCAGCGTCCAGGAATCGTGGCCGGCATCGGGATAGACTGTTAACATAGCGTTTCCGCCAAGAGCATTTATCGCATCAACCATTTCCTGAGATTTTTTAACAGATACGACCTTGTCCTGTACGCCGTGAAAGGCCCATACGGGAATATCCTTGAGTTTCGAAGCCGTCGAAGGCTCACCTCCGCCGCAAATAGGCGCAATAGCAGCAAAACGCTCCGGATAGGCACAGGCCAAAGACCATGTGCCGTACCCACCCATGCTCAAACCAGTCAGATAAATCCTGTACTTATCTACTTTATATCGAGCTTCGATGTCATCGAGCAATTCTTTCAGGAACCCATTTTCCTTTGTCCACGAGCTATCTTCGGGACACTGCGGCGAGACAACTATAAAGGAAAAATCCTTTTTCTCTTCAACAATTTTGGGCGGGCCGTGCTTTTTCACTAATCCCAGGTCGTCCCCCCGCTCGCCGGCACCGTGCAGGAACATAATCAACGGCCAGCTTTTTTTTTCGTTGTAGCCGTCCGGCAGAAACAGTAAATACTTACGATCGACAGCGGCATTTCCCTTTTCAAACACGCATGGAATCTGGCCTATCGATAAAACAGGTCCGGATTGAATCTGCTTTTTGTCTGTTAACACACAGCCGGTCAATAATAAAGGCACAAAGATAAAGAACAAAAAACGTATAACCTTCATTGTTTTTATCTCCTGTCAATTCCAATATGGACAGCTACGCCCCCGAGCTTTCATCGAGGATTTTCGGCACCTTGAAAAACGATTCGTCCCGATCCGGTGCATTGGCAAGGGCTTTTTCTGTTCCAATTGATTCCCTGACACAATCTTCGCGAAAAATATTGCTGACAGGCAGGCAGTGCGCCAGCGGCTCAACTTTATCGGTGTCCAGCTCGTTCATTTTTTCCACATACTCGAGGATAGCGCCGAGCTGACCGGTAAATTCCTGAACTTCACTGTCGGTCAATTCCAGCCTGGAGAGTTTGGCAACCTTTCTTACCTGCTGCTGGTCAATTTTTTGGGCCACCGTATTTATCCCTGTACAAATAAAAAGCGAGGCATAATTCGCCCCGCTGTAATTAAAGTCTATCCCGAAATAACGGCATTTTTCAGCCTGTCGCTTTTTCAGCGGGCTTATAGTTTCGCTTTTGCGGCTTCTGGACAAGTCCCATATGGATTGCTCTGGCCGAGACCTTGATTCTGCAGACTTTGCCGTCAATAACAGCACGAACTTTTTGTATATTCGGCTTAAATTTTCTTTTGGTAACACCGGTCACTTTTCTGCCGACACCACCGAGGTGCTTCGCTTTACCACGCCGGGAGATACTTCTGCCGCTTATCGTTCGCTTGCCGGTAAAATAACATTCTCTTGACATCAATTATACTCCTGAATCGTCGAGTCAGTATTTATAGTTATCATTTATCTGCCGAAGCAAAAACGCAAATATATGCTTTCAGCAAAAAAAAGCAAGCATAAAACCAATTTTTCTTTCAAAAACTGCTCTTTTCTGTGGGGATGTCATTAAAAAAATTTAGAAATCATCGAATGACAAAAATGTATTTATATACATCCAAAGCATTTTACCCCGGTAAAAAGTTCGACATATCGATACTTTGCACACCGACCGATATAGCTTATAATTAAGACCGAGGTTTCGTTCTTTCGAGCCAAAATGAAATGAAGCGATACTAAAGGTTGTAAAAAACATGAATATTTTGGGAATATCGGCTTTTTACCATGATAGCGCGGCAGCACTCGTTCGCGATGGTGAAATCATTGCCGCCGCACAGGAGGAACGATTCACCCGAATAAAGCACGACAGCCGATTCCCATCACATGCGGTCGATTACTGTCTGGAGGCCGGAGGGATAAATGCCGAAAAGCTCGATTTTGTCGTCTTCTATGAAAAGCCTCTCATCAAATTCGAGAGACTTCTGGAGACTTACATCGCCTATGCTCCTCGCGGCTTTAAGCAGTTCCTGATGGGCATACCACTATGGCTGCGTCAAAAACTACACCTGCCCCGAGAAATGGATAAGGCACTTCACAATAGATATAAAGGCCGCTACGTCTTCACCGAACATCACGAATCCCACGCCGCCAGCGCATTTTTCCCCAGCCCGTTCGATGAGGCCGCCATTCTGACTATGGATGGTGTCGGCGAATGGGCAACGGCAAGTTTCGGAACAGGACGCGGCAATAAAATTGAAGTTACCCACGAGCAGCATTTTCCTCACTCGCTTGGATTGTTATATTCCGCTTTCACATATTTTACCGGCTTTCGAGTCAATTCCGGTGAGTACAAGCTTATGGGGCTTGCCCCCTATGGCGAACCGAAATATTACGATATCATATTGGAAAAATTAATAGATCTTAAAGAAAACGGTACATTTCGTTTAAACATGACATATTTTCCGTACTGCCATAAGACCGTAATGACGAATTCGAAATTTGAAAAACTTTTCGGCGGACCTCCCCGCAGGCCTGATTCACCTCTGAACCAGCGCGAGATGGATATAGCAGCGTCGATTCAGGCTGTAACAGAGGAGATTATGCTCAGGACGGCCGGATACGTACATCAACAAACCGGAATGCGAAATCTTGTATTGGCGGGCGGCGTAGCTTTGAACTGTGTCGGGAACGGACGAATTCTTAAAGACGGCCCCTTCGAGAGTATCTGGATTCAACCGGCAGCAGGTGACGCCGGCGGCGCGTTGGGAGCGGCATTGTTTGTCTGGTATCAACTGCTGGACAATGAACGCAAAGTCGAAGGCTGTGACAGACAACAGGCTTCCTTGTTAGGGCCGTCTTACAGTAACGAGCAAATAATTGATTTCCTCAATTCGGTCGATGCAAAATATCACGTCTATCATGACCGGGAGCAATTGATTGACAAAGTGGCTGAACTAATCAACCAGGAAAAAGTAATTGGCTGGTTTCAGGGACGAATGGAATTCGGTCCCCGGGCACTTGGTAGCCGCAGCATTATCGGCGACGCCCGAAGTGAAAAAATGCAGTCGATAATGAACCGGAAGATAAAATTCCGTGAATCTTTCCGCCCCTTCGCCCCATGTGTTTTAAGAGAGGACACATATAACTATTTCGAAATGTCCGATGGGCAGGATAGTCCTTATATGCTGCTCGTTTCACAGGTTCGCAACGACAAACGTTTGTCGTTAAATAAACCGTCTGATAATCTGAAAGGATTGGAAAAACTCAAAGTCAGGCGGAGCATCATTCCCGCCGTCACACACGTGGATTATTCAGCTCGTATCCAGACTGTCGATGACGAACGCCACCCTGTATTGCATCGTTTAATGAGTCGGTTCAAGGAAAAGACCGGCTGTCCGGTAATAATAAACACAAGTTTCAATATACGCGGCGAACCAATTGTTTGCTCTCCGGAGCACGCATACCGGTGTTTTATGGCCACAAATATGGATGTTTTGGTCATGGAAAATCAATTGCTTTATAAAGAGCAGCAGCCGCAGGCCAAACAGCATGAAATTGACGAATACAAAGCACAGTTTGAGCTGGATTAAATAAATTTGGAAAAACAGAAATGTCAATGATTGAAATAAACTGGCACCCCAGGCATAAAGAGCTTCGCAATTTCGGTCTTATTGCCCTGATTGCATCCGTGACAATTTCTTTATTGCTTTACCTGCTAAAGGACCCTGGAATACAGTGGATTTTAGCCATAACCGGTACTGGTTCGGCAATCTTTTTATGTAGTTTAATTTCGGACGAATTAACCAGAATTATTTACATCGTCCTCACACTGATAACACTGCCTATCGGCTGGGTGATGAGTTTTATCATGCTGGCAATCTTTTACTTTTTAATACTTACACCGCTCGGACTTGTCTTTCGTCTTACAGGACGAGACCCGCTGCATCGAAAATTTGACTCCAGGACGGAAAGTTACTGGCTAAAGCGTCAACCTCCCGATACAATCGATCGATATTACCATCAGTTCTAATGAACCGGAGATTATAAATGGCTAAAAAGTCCCAGGAGAAAAAAACCAGCTCATTCAACGAGCTTGCCCAGGAAAAACGCCCCTCCCTGCTTTCAGAATTTTGGTTTTTTCTCAAGCACAACAAGAAATGGTGGTTATTGCCGATACTAATCATTCTTTTGCTTATGGGCTTGTTGGTTCTGCTCGGCGGCACAGCTATAGCACCATTTATTTATCCACTTTTCTAACGCAGCTTTTCCATATAAATCTGGTGGCTCAATTCACCGAAGGCGGATAAATATTTAGTGACTCAATTTATTGAGGGATTTGAGAAGAACCCTCCAGCATTGCCTGCAATATATTACGCGCCTCGACGGAATTAGGGTCTAATTCAAGAGTGATACGAAGCTCTTTGACAGCGGCGTCTTTATGTCCCTGTTTATGCAAAAGAAGACCAAGACTGAAATGCAGAAGAGAACTATCCGGTATAAGTACTAAACCCTTACGACAAATTTCAACTGCTTCATCGATCTTATTCTGTCGATAAAGAACGTCGGCCAAACTATTGTATGCAGCAACATAATCGGGCCAGAATTTTATTGCTTTGGCATAGTGCTTTTCTGCCAGCTTCATTGTGTTTTGTTTCTGATATATCCACCCGAGATAATAATGCGCCTCGCCACAAGTAGGTTTTATTCGTATCGCAGTCTGATAGTTATCGATAGCATTATTAAAGTTCCCTGTCTCCCTAAACACAGAGCCCAGGGCGTTATACATTACATAGGAATGAGGTATTGATCTTTGAATAAGCTGAAACTGTTCCGCAGCAGCTTTGTAATCTTTCAAATCTTCGGCTAAAAGCCTGCCATATTTCCATCTTAGGTATATATCCTCCGGGGCGTTTTGAATCGCCCGGTGGTATTGCGCAGCGGCTTCTTCAAGCGCCTCCGGATTTAGGTCAGCCTTGAGAGCCCTGCACTCCTGCGTCATTATTCTTACTCGTTCTTGATGATATAGCTGATTAGTAAATGGCGGCTTTGTAATAAACCTCTTAAGAACTTCGTCGGCAATTATATATCGGTCCCATTGGGTATAAGCCAAACGTTCGGCACATTCAGCCTCAGTTAAGGGTAAAGAATTATCAGCTTGATGATTTGTCACCTGCTCAGGAAGCAGCTTTTCTACTTTCTCAAGTACGGTCTGGGCCAGCAGATAATTTCCCGTAAAATTCAAGTGCACGTGCTCATAAAAAAGTTCATTGCCGGCAATTCCATGAGGGCTGTTATTCTCGAATTTCGTTACGGCATCAACCATATAGACATCTTTGCCGGGCCAGGAATCCGCCACAGTACGAATAATTTCATTAATCCGCGTATCGGCCCTGAACCTCAGCGTATCCAGTTCGCGCGCTTTTATATATCTTAGCTTCGCAGAATCATAATCCTGCAACGCCCGGTAACAACGGCCGATGCGAAACTGAAGGTCTGCATAAGAATCATCTATCTCAGCAGCTTCCAGATAGGATTCCACCGCCTCGGCAAATCTACCTGCAGATTCATGCTCCACTGCTTTTGCGTAAAAATTATCCCATCGGGCCTTATTTTGTTCGGTCAAATCCTGACGATGCAACGACGCAAAGGGGGGACTGTCTTTAAGGTTGCTACCCACAGTACTAACAATTGTCTTCGCTCCTGATTCACTGCTAATCCGGACAATATCTTCCAGATTCCTCTGGAAATGCCTATAGACCATTTCCAGGCGACTATCATCCACGCGTACCTGCTTTTCGAGAAACATTTCCAATCCGCGCCAGGCTTTTGGCCTGCCCTTTCCGGCACCTACCCATTCTGTAATATCAGTAAGTAATTGTCCCAGCTTAGTAGCCTTAAAAGCGATGCCCATCCGAATCATGGACAAACTCGGTGATAGCGGTGAAAAGACCGTACCTGCTCCGTATGGGCCGGTAACCTCATTATTACCAAGATATACGATGAAAAGGTCCGGCTCATGCCTGGAACAATCTTTCGCTATTTCCAAAACAACATGCGAATTTATCGCTGCCGTTGCAGCTACGATAACTTCAAAATTCACCCCGGGATACTTATCCTGTAACATCACCTTCAGGAAACGACCAAAGCCAAATGCTCCGTCCGGCTCACCCTGAGCGGCAGATGCACCTAAGATGAAAATTCGGTAAGAATCTTCTGATTTACTCGCAGAAATCTTAAATGGATTAAATTCTCTGGCTATTTCTTTCGGAAAAAAACGCCAGCAGAACTTGACATTATCACAATAAAATATCCCGCCGTTCTCCTCATATCTTCTCATAGCATTAGCTGAAAAACCGTAACCGGCGAGACGCAGCACAAGTTCCAGCAGAATAAATAGCAAGACCGGAATAACGGTAAGAGCAATAACGCGAAACAGCCAGAGACGCCGGCCGGTTATTCGCTTATTTGGTAATTCTTTGATATCTTTGTGCTCGCTTTTGCCCACTGATAAATTTCTGCTGCTTTTGCGGCGTTTGATGTCTCTCTTAGAGTAGCTTTTAGATTTTTTTCTCTGCCTGGCAGACACTTACGATCCCTTCAAATACGCCCTTCAATAGACTTTAGCACTCTACGCACCTTGGCGGAATTAGGATCTATCTTTAAGGCTATGCGCAATTCTTTAATGGCCTCATCTCTATGTCCCTGGGCTTCCAACATAAGCCCCAGATTACTGTGCATGTCCAAATCATCCGGTACGAACCGCAGGCCATCACGATATGTTTTGATTGCCTGGTCAAACTTTCCCTGCTGATAAAATATTACTCCCAGATTATTATATGCCTTTGCATGATCCGGTTTTAATTGAATTACTTTAAAATACTGTTCAACAGCCTTATCAAGGTTGCCCTGAAGCTGATATGCCAAACCAATATTAAAACAAGCATCAGGAAAAATGGGATAAATATTCAAAGCCTTTAAGTTATAGTTAACAGCCGTATTTATGTCACCCTGCAAACCCGACAACAAACCTAACTTGGCCCAGGCCTGGTAGCGATTAGGCATATAATCGAGAACCAAACGAAACTGCCGGGCCGCTTCGCCGTAATTATTCATTTCTTCGAGGAATTCGCCGAAATTCCAATGCAGCCACCAGTCTGACGGATTTTGCTCAATCGCCCAGATAAACTGTCCTTCGATTTGATCAGTTACCCCTGGAGAAAGAACTTTCCTAAGGACCTGAATCTGTTGCTCCATCTGTTCAACCTGTTGAGCATGATAAAGTTGATTTGTAAATGGCGGCTGTTTGATAAAGGAATTTAAAACATCCTCCACAATCTTGTATTTATCCCAATCGGAATATGCCAAATAACGAGCACACTCTTCCTCCGATGGGAGCGGCTTTTCCCGGGCTATTCCGGACTTTATCCGCTCCGGCAAAATCTTCTCGGCCTGTTGAAATATTGTAACGGCCAAGAGATAATTGCCTTTGAAATTCATATGAACATGCTCATAAAACAATTCCTCCCCGGTTGTTTTATGCAAACTGTTTTGTTCAAATATATTTACCACATCCGACAGATAAACTTTTTCATCGTTTCGACCGGATGCTACATCACGGATAATATCATTAATTTGATTGTCCGCTCGAAAGCGAAGCGTATCCATCTCACGTGCCTGGATATACTGTTCTCTGCTATCGTCATATTCACCAATTGCCCAATAGCATCGGCCAAGACGAAATCGAAGGTCTGCATAACTATCGTCAATTCCGAGAGCTTGAACATACTGCTCGACCGCTCCGGAAAAATCTCCATTCTCCTCACATCGAATCCCAAGCTGATAATATTTGTCCCAGTTTTTTTTCTCCACATCTGTGATATCAGGCCGGTGTAATGAGGCGAATGGTGGACTGTCTTTTAAATTGCAAGGCATCGTACAAAAAATTATCGGTGTTCCACTTTTACAGGCAAAACGTCGAATATCCATAAGGTTTCTTTGGAAATGCCGGTAAACGACCTCCATACGAGGTTCGTCCGCTCTGACCTGCTTATCCAGAAACATTTGCAGACCGTGCCAAACTTTAGGAGTATTGTTACCATGTACAGACGAGAGAATATCGGTTAAAAGCTGGCCCAGTTTGGTTGTTTTAAGGGCAATTCCGAAACGGATTAATGACAGATTGGAACTAAGGGGACTAAAAACAGTTCCTGCCCCATAGGGACCGATTACCTCATTATTACCGAGATACACAATAAACAAATCGCCTTGATGTTGTGTACAATCTTTAGCTATATCCAGAACAACATGGGAATTTATAGCCGGCATCGCAGTGTTAATCACTTCAAAATTTACATTGGGATACTGCTGTTGCAGCATCGTCTGTAAAATTCTTCCGAAACCAAATGCCTCTTTCGGTACACCCGCAGCAGCAGAAGCCCCCAATATAAAAATTCGATATGTTTCCTGCGATTTACTCTTTGAAAATGCAAACGGATTTGCCGTTCGAGCTATATTAGGCGGAAAAAACTTCCATGCATATCTAATATTATCACAATAAGAAGCCGTGTCATTCAATTTACATTTGACAAACATATTTGCGGGGTAGCCGTAACCGATTACTCGCAGAGCAATCTCCAGCAGCAGAAACAAAAAGGCCGGAATAATGGTAAGTGCAACAAGACGGAACAGCCAGAGCCGCCGGCCGGTTATTCGCTTATTTGGTAATTCTTTGACATCTTTATCTTTGTGTTTGCCTTTGCCCACCGACAAGCTTCTGCTGCCTTTGTGGCGTTTGATGTCTCTCTTGGAGTAGCTTTTCGATTTTTTTCTCTGCCTGGCAGACACTTACGACCCCTTCAATTACGCCCTTCGATAGACTTCAGCACTTTATGTACCTTGGGGGAATTAGGATCTATCTTTAAGGCTGTGCGCAATTCTTTTATAGCTTCATCTATCTGACCTTGTGCTTTGAGTATCACACCCAGATTGTAATGCAGGTTTAAATCGTCAGGCACGAATTTCAATCCATTGCGATATGTCTCCAGCGCTTCCATAACCTTGCCCTGTTCATAAAGTACAAATGCCAGATTATTATAGGATTGTGACTGTTCCGGAATAATGCGAATTGAGTTTGAATAGCTCTCAACAGCCTCATTATACATACCTTTAAGCTGATAGGCCAATCCTAAATTATAATATGCCTCGGAAAAACTCGGATAGATGTTCACGGCTTTTAAATTATATTCGAGCGCGGCATCAAGGTTTCCCCGGGCACCATTCAAGAAGCCCAATCTGGCATAAGCTTCGTAATGATTCTGTGCTAAATTTATCACCTTATGAAACTGCTCCGCAGCAGCATCAAATTTCTGCAAATCTTCCAACATGAGACCATATTTCCAATATAACCACGGGTCAGATTGTGTTTGCCTAATCGCCCAGTGATATTTCTGCTCAATTTGATTCGTCACTTCCGGAGTAAGAGCATCTTTGAGAATCCGGAGTTCCTGCTCCATTCGTATAATCTGTTCGTTATGGTAGAGCTGGTTAGTGAAAGGTGGCTCCTTCAGGAATTCATTAAGAACCTTTTCGGCAGTCTTTTGCCGGTTCCAATCGTTATATGCCAAATAACGAGCACATTCTTCCTCCGAGGCAAGCGGCCTTCCCTGGGCTATTTCGCGCTTTATCCATTCCGGCAAAATCTTCTCGGCCTGTTGAAATATCGTAACAGCCAGGAGATAATTTCCTTTGATATTCATATGGACATGCTCATAAAACAATTCTTCACCCGGAATTCCATGAGGGCTGTTTTTTTCAAAAACCTGACATGCATCTACTAAGTAAACACCTTGAGGTGTTTTTTCACCGGTAACATCTCGAATTATCTCATTGATTTTATTATCTGCACGAAAGCGGAGCGTATCCAGCTCACGTGCCTGGATATAATGTTCTCTGCTATCGTCATATTCACCTATTGCCCAATAACATCGGCCAAGGCGAAATCGAAGGTCTGCATAACTATCGTCAATTTCGATAGCTTGAACATATTGTTCCACAGCGGCGGAATAAAGCCCCTCGGCTTCGGAAGTGACTCCACGTTGATAAAGCTCATCCCATTTCTCTTTATCAGTCTCGGATAAATTCGGTCGATGATTGGAAACAAACGGAGGGCTATCTTTCAAATTATCGGGAACCGTACATATAATAATTTTCGTTTTCTTATTATTGGCAAGATGACAAATATCCTGAAGGTTTTTTCGAAAATGCCTGTACACAATTTCCATCCGAGGGTCGTCTGCTCTGACCTGCTTATCCAGAAACATTTGCATACCGCGCCAAACTCTGGGGGTATCACCGGTGCCGAGCGATCCAAGAAAACTTGTCAAAAGTTGCCCCAGCCTGGTCGATTTAAATTTAATTCCCAGGCGAATAAGTGCCAGATTGGAACTCAACGGGGCAAATACGGTTCCGGCCCCATACGGGCCGACTACTTCGTTATTTCCCAGGTACACGATAAACAGATCCGGCTGGTGACGGGCACAGTCTTTTGCGATTTCCAATACCACATGGGAATTAATAGCCGGCATTGCAGCGATTATGACTTCGAAATCTGTTTGTGGATACCGTTGATTCAACATAACACGCAGAAATCGCCCGAAAGAAAATGCCCCGTCCGGTGTTCCCGCCGCAGCAGAAGCTCCCATAATAAAAATCCGATAGGTCTTATCCGTTTTTTCCGCAGGAAAAACAAACGGATCCATGGCTCGGGCAATATCCGGACTAAAGAACCGCCAGGAAAATTTGATATTACTGCAGTACGAGTCCCGGTCATTGGCTTTACATTTGATAGCCACATGCGTCGGGAAACCATAACCGACAAGACGTAGTGTCACCTCTATTATTAAAAATAAAAGAACCGGAACAATTGTTACCGCAATAAGACGAAACAACCAAAGTCTCCAGCCGGATAATGGCGTACCGGATACTTTTTTCACTTCTTTCTTTTGTCTTCTCTTGAAGAGTTTGAAAATTGTCGTTTTTTCTGCTGTTATGCGTTTCCTGGTTCTATGCTCTTTTAGAGATTTTTTTGTTTTTAATGATGATTTTCTGCTTTTCCGACGTTTTGAACCCATTTATTTAATCTTTTAATATTTAATATGGAATTGATTTACCGTAATTTTTTCAGTTGTGCCACTTCGTTTTTTGTTAACGATCTGAATTTACCGAGGCCGAGGCCGCGGGAATCGAGTCTGCCGATTCGAGTCCTTGCAAGCGATTTGACGGAAAATCCCACTCGTGCAAGCGTTCTGCGAACCTGGCGATTCAGTCCCTGCTTAATCATAATTTCAACGAACGATTCTTTATAGCTGCTTTTCAATATTTTTACAACGGCAGTGCCGGTCCTGCCTTCAGCCAACCGGACACCTTTCTTTATCTTTTCCACCTGCTCGCCGACAATTCGCCCCTTAATCCGTGCAACATAAGTCTTGGCCAGTCCGTATCTCGGATGCGCTAATTTATTCGCCAATTCGCTGTCGTTGGTCAGGATAATCAAACCCGTGGTATCTGCATCGAGCCTGCCGACACAAAAGATACGTTTGTCGGTATGGACCAGGTCTATTGCTTTTTTCCTGCCGGCAGGGTCACTATTCGTGCAAATAACTCCCTTGGGCTTATTCAGCAGAAAATACACCTTGTTTTCGAGATGGATTTTTCTACCGTCCACGGTAATCACGTCTTTTTCGGGGTCGGCAAATGCAGGCAGCTTATCGACAACATTTTTATTGACCCGCACAAGGCCACGTAGTATCAGTTCCTCACATTTTCTGCGAGAATCAATACCGGATGCGGCTAAAATTTTCTGTAACCTTTGAACAGCCATAAAAATATTTTTCCCGGCCCTATTCTAATATTTGAGACAATCCTTAGACACAACAGGCCAACGACAATATAATACTACATATTATGAGTTCAAATATCAATGTTTTCGAGAAACAACAAGTAATATAGAATACTCCCAATAACAGCAAAAACTTATGATAACGACCGCCGTTTTTGACCTGGACGATACACTTTACGACGAAATCGAATATTGTAAAAGCGGTTTTACCGCCGTGGCGGAATTTCTTGCAAACCGGCTCGACGGCCTGTTGCCGGAACAAATATTTAACATTTTCTGGAAGCAATTTACCGCCGGTAACCGCACAAAAACTTTTAACACCGCCCTCGATGAGCTTAAAATATCCTGCGAAGAACAATTCATAGTCAAAATGGTAGAAGTCTATCGTAACCATCGCCCTGATATAGAACTGCCACAGGATAGTCGGGAAGTTCTTACCCGGCTTAGTAAAAAATACACTTTAGGACTGCTCACAGATGGTTTTCTGCCTGCCCAAAAACTCAAAGTCCAGGCGTTAGGCATCGAGAAATACTTCGAATCCATAATTTACACCGAGGAACTTGGCAGAGATTGCTGGAAACCGTCACCGGCCGGTTTTATAAAGATACTGGACAACCTGGATGCAAAACCGGAAAATACCGTTTATATCGCCGACAACGAAAAAAAGGACTTTATTGCCCCCAACCGGTTAGGGATATTAACTATCCAATTAATCCGTCCCGCTCGCATACAGACGCTCGTCGGCAGGGAACCTAATGCTTCGGCACAGAACATAATAGACCAAATAAGCAGCTTACCCGCACTCCTTGAGGAATTTTGAGAGTCTATTTTCAGCATTGGTTGTGTGCCCCGATCGGCGGAATATTACATATATGAGTCGTATATAGTAAAAACGCCCTTCCCGAAGGCTTTTTTTGTTGACTTACCGACCTTTTCAAGCGATAATATAATATCTTTACAAGCTTTTAGGGTGATTTTTCAGTTATTTCGTAGGAGTTTCAATTATGCCGGTACGCAGGAGAAAGCAAAGCAACGCTATGCTCTATACTCTGATAATCTTTGTCGGACTTTTTATTGCCTCAACGACTGTTGCGGTAATTTATTATGTCAAAGCCGAAGAGCACAGGACCGCAACGGAGAACTTACAAAATGAGATTAGAGACTATGCCACGAACCAGGAAAGAACGGACGTCGGGAGAAATATCGGCTCCCGTTTAAGCGGCAGCACATGGCTTGGCACTATGATTACCCGTCTCGACAATATGGTAACCCTGATTGTCGGCGGCGTGCCGGGGGATAAATCGGCCGAGGTTAAAGCTGATAACGCTAATAACGAAGCTCAAACAGCTCTCGAACTGGCCCGGAAATATATTAATATTGCAGATCCGAATACTACAGGTCTTATCCCTATAATCAAAGCGATAGCAGCAGAGCTGGAAAGCACGAAAAAATTACAGCTCGACACACAGAAATCGCTCGATGAGAAACTGGCGGAACTCAAGAATGTAAACGAAGCAAATACTCAAAAAGAACAAGCCCTGCTGGCTGAAAAAGAAAAATTACTGCAGGATGTCGAACAGGCAAAACAGGACTACAAAGAGCTACAGGACCTTTTGAGACAGAGCACAGAAGAACAAGTCAAAAATCTTACAGTACAAGTACAGGAACTGACGGCAACCAAGGAAGCCATGGAAGACAGACTTGATCTCAAAGAGGCGGAACTGGCAGAGGCCCAACAGGAAATGAAACTTGCCAAGGAACAGATTACAAAAATAGAGCCTGGACCGGACCAGGAAGTTCTGGCCTATCAGCCCGATGGAAAAATCATATTAGTTGACAACAATGCCAAAGTCGTGCATCTGAATATCGGCAGCAATGAACACGTGTACAGGGGGCTGACTTTCACCGTTTATGACAGGGGAACATCCGTCCGGCAAGACGGAAAAGGCAAAGCTGAAATCAAAGTCTTTGATATAGCAGATACATATTCGGCGGCAAGGATTATCGACTCAGAACTCACAAAGCCAGTCCTGCTGGGTGATATCGTGGCAAACCTGATATGGGACAGCACAAGAACGAATGTATTTGCAATCGCCGGAGATTTTGACATCGATGGTGACGGACAAACCGATTACGATGCCATCGAAAGAATAAAAGCACTTATCGAAAAATGGGGAGGCAGAGTCGATCCCAATATCTCAATCGACACAGATTTCCTTATACTCGGTCAAATACCGATGGTCGGAGGCAGGCCGACTTTGGAAGAGCAGCAACAGGACCCGACGGCCCTGCAGAAATACGAAACTTTGATACAAAGACTAAACCAATATAATACCATGCAGGAAAGAGCACAAGCCTTGTGGATTCCCATACTTACATACGATAAGTTTCTTTATTTTATTGGCTACAAGACAACATCAAGCCAGGCAGGCGCCTTTTAGTGTGGAACAACGCCGATCGAGGCGATAAAAATCTCACCGGTATATTTAACAGCCTGTGCGGTTGTAAATCCCTTTTTAACTGCAACGAACGTCACGGTGTAATCAGCCTCTATGGCCGCCCCGAGAGGCCGGCCCGTGTCGCAGTCAAATCCCGAAGGGATATCAACCGCAAGAATGGGACAACTTTGAGCGTTTATGCTCTCTATCAATCGTATATACTCCTCGTTTAACCGCCCTTTTAATCCAGTACCGAACAGGCTATCGACAATCATATCGGCTTCAGCAGTGAGAGTGCGAATCTTCTCGGCAACATTATCACCTGCCGGATTGAATTGCTCAATTGGCAGGCCCATAGATTCCAATATATCCAGGTTTATTTTTGCATCGCCTTTGATTTTACTGCGGTCCCCGAATATGACCACAGCAACATTAACGCTGCTGTTTAAAAGATGCCTGGCAATCACATAACCATCGCCGCCGTTATTGCCGGTCCCGCAAAAAATGCACACTCTCGGGTCGGCAACCTCTGCAATTTTTTCTTCGATCAACTCAGCACAGCTTCGCCCGGCGTTTTCCATCAGCATCACCCCCGGAATACCAAGTGTATTAATGGCCCATGCATCAAAAGCACGAACCTCTGCTCTGGTCATCACAATATTATTCTTATTCGGCGAATACTTCTCCATACTCGGTCATTATACATCACACCCATATATCTGTCAATTGACACATAACCTGCAGACTATTACAATACCTGAGTAATATGATTCAATCGGCCGTTTTTATGCCAGTCAAAGGAATGACCAATACAAAACACGATACGTTAAATGCAGATATTATTAACAAATGATGACGGTATTTTCGCGCCTGGATTGGCCGCTATTTACAAAGAGCTTATCAAAATAGGCGATGTAACAATTGCAGCACCGGCGGACAGCCGCTCAGGTGCAAGCCACAGTGTAACATTTTCACACCCGTTGGTATGCAACAAAGTTGATATAAACGGCCAATTTACCGGTTACAGTATTCAGGGATCACCGGCCGATTGTGTAAAGCTTGCCGCAATGCAATTACATAAAGACCCGTTCGATTTGCTTGTAGCCGGAATAAATAACGGGGCAAATGCAGGGATAAATGTGTATTATTCCGGCACCGTCGCCGCAGCAATGGAAGGTGCGTTCTTAAAAATCCCGGCGGTAGCAATGAGCCTTGCCTGGGAAGAAAACATGGATTTCCAGACGGCTGCAGGTTACTGTACAAAAATCCTTAAAAAACTCATACCGGTAAGAAAAAACGGCGTTATAAATATCAATATCCCGCTATTATCAAAAGGCCGGCCGAAAGGCATCCAGGTTGTTCCCCAATCCAGTAAAGGCTTCGACGAGTCTTATATTCAGCAAAAAAACGAACAAGGGCAAACAGTTTTCCAATTAACCGGCAGAGAGCATTTAGCCGACCAGGCGCCTGTCGATACGAGGTCATTGGAAGAAGGGTTTATTACGATAACGGTTCTTACCCCGGATATGACTAATAAAAGAAAAACAAACAACTTAAAGACTAAATTTAAAGATTATGTCCTATAAATTGTTGACTTTTCAGGATTTATTCAATAGAATATAAGATGATACTATCGAAAAAACCGCAGTAGCAAAACGTAGTTTGCCGGAATGTATTTACATATTTCGATAGTGAATATTTTAGTGAATTATGATTATTCCCTAAGAGCAAGAGAAATAAAGATTAGTATCCTAAAGGAAATAAAAAAAATGAAGAATAAAGGTTTTACCTTAATTGAGTTACTGGTCGTTATTGCCATTATAGCGCTCCTGATGGGCATTCTGATGCCCGCCTTACAGAAAGTCAGAGACCAGGCCAAACGAACGCACTGCGTAGCCAACGTAAGAACTTTGTCCCTTGGGTGGACGATGTATATAGATGAAAACGATAACAAAATGCCCGGAGCAATGATTAATGGTGATGCCGA
>Ga0315543_1000079_pt1 | contig 113656 bp, 79 predicted proteins | sample SalMarSW160210MG_2_FD_203098 | JGI IMG/M metagenome (GOLD analysis project Ga0315543, IMG submission 203098) | Salt marsh sediment microbial communities from the Plum Island Ecosystem LTER, Massachusetts, United States - Salt Marsh Sediment SW1601-210 ...
CTCTTTGTTCCATAACACAGGTCTCAGTCCAAGGCATAATTGACCTCCTTTCGGAGGCAATTATAAACTAACAACTGTTACCCATGTCCTTAGCATAATCTGTAACCCATCTTACCGGTTTGTACCACCAGACAGGCCTGTCAAAACGGGAGGGGCGTGAAATACACGCAGATTCTTCATCAAGCGTATCAGTCAAGTATTGCAACGTTGAAGACGGCCAGACAGGTGTTGGAAATATAGACTCCGACCCCTGTTTTGCGGATAAGAACAACGGCGATTATCACTTAAAATCACAGGCGGGCAGGTGGGAACCGGCAGGCCAAAGCTGGGTAATCGATGCGGCAACCAGCCACTGCATTGACGCCGGAAATCCGGGCTGTCCGCTGGGCAGTGAGCCGATAGACGTAAATAACCTGCGTATTAATATGGGTGCTTACGGCGGCACGGCGATAGCCAGCAAAACGCCGGCTAACTGGCGAAGTCTCGCCAATTTGACCAACGACTGGATAGTGGATGCAAACGACCTTAAGGTTTTTGTTAACTATTGGCTTAAGAATGGCGAGTGCATTCCGGCCGACCTCAACAGGAACGAGAAGGTCGATTTCAGCGATTTTACCGCTTTTGCTGAAGACTGGCGCTGGTGATTACGTCGCTTTTTGAAACATACTTTTCTAATTCTTGAAACGGAGGGCAGAACGATAAACTGAATTAAGAAAAATCATTATGGATTACAAGTTGGATTCTGCACTGAGCTGATATGGCACCTCAAGCTCATACTACCGTTTATCATCACGATTTTATTGGTTAGTGTCGGTCTGGCAGGAACAGTGGCAGAACCTAATCTTGTCGGCTGGTGGAGGCTTGATGACGCCAATGGAACTATAGCGACCGACTCTCGGTCGGTTCTAACGATGGCTCGCTACAGGGCGACCCACAATGGACAAACGGCCAAATGCGCTCATCGCAAAAAAGGCCTCTGGCTGACACCTGAGGCATACCCCGGTTTATGTTTTGTAGATAGATTTTCCCTTGACATTTCACCGTCAGGGGTGTAAACTGATACTTGACATTCCCGATGTAAACTCTGCAGGGAAGAAGGCAGAAAAATGAAAGGATATAGTACAAAATATTCTGCCTTACAGTTTGGACTTTGCACTAAAGTAATAAGGCAGCTCGAACTCATGCTGCTGGTTGTCTTTTTATGTTTTTGGGTGAATGTTACTTCGGGGACTTCACCGGAACCTGCTGTTTCTAATCCCATTCCACTGGACAATAATTCTGCCAATTCTGATTTGGCCGAACTTAGCTGGACTTACCCAGACCCCAATGTACCCGGAGAAATTCTTACAGCCGACCTCTGGCTGCAAATCGCAGGCGGCATTGATCCAAATTTTACTGAAGACGAAAAACTCACACCCGCACCAACGACGAATAACTTTGTGCCGGTTACAGTATTACCAAATCTTATCTATGAATGGCAGGTTATTGCCTATGACCCCACCTATGGCACTATTACCGGACCTGTATGGACCTTTAATACTATTACTGATGACACTATTAATGTAGTTGATTTTGGTGCTGATAATACAGGTAACATTGATAATACGGCATTACTTACTCGATTACATGCTACCGGTAAAACAATATATTATCCCAATGGCACCTACCTTTTTAATGGGAAGACGCTAAACCTTGCTGGCGGTGTTATCTTTGAGTCCCGGGATAGCGTTATCGTTCGCAATAATATCTCAAATCAGAATATTCTCGTTTTTGACGATTTCGATAACCTGATAGGGCTGCAGCACAACCACCTTGAGTTGGACGACGGGGATATGGGAGCAGGGTATAAGATGGACGTGGGAAATTTGGTACAACCACCTTTCTCACAAGCTAACTTCGAAACAAAGGTAGACGTGCTCCCGTATTGGTATAATGATTTCGGATTAGATTGTAAACGTCTTGGAATTTATGATTTTGGATGGAAGGGTTGGTACTATTGGAGTTGGAATTTTCATGATGCCGGTGATTATTTCGATGACCCGTACGAACCTGCTGTCCACCCTCTTTTGGGATTTTACCGGGGAGACGACCCTATAGTACTTGACTGGCAGTGTTACTGGTTAAGGGAGTACGGAATTGAAGGTGTTATACTTATTTCAAGTTACTCACATAGCCATCCTGCTATGCATTTTGACGACTGGGCGGATCCGGCTACTACATATCATTGGATTTATCAGTTGTTTCATAATGTGCCGAATTTCCAAGGCTTAAAGTATGTTATATCAATGCCAATCGAATGGATGAGCGTTTCAGAAGCAACTCCGGAAGTACAGGAGAAATTTATAAACGATTGGTTCAATGTTATTGATAAATTCTATTTTCAATACGACAACTTCTATTCGATTAAGAAAAATGGGAAAATCTATCCTGTTGTTTACGTTTTCGAAGAAGAATCAATACGAGGAATTCTTGATCATTGGAATGGAATTACCAATATGCTGAATTTGTATCTTGACACTGCAGATTATTTTCAGGCTAATGGATACGATGGAGTAGCCTTCTTTTCGAGGAATGTTACGGTTCTTGGAACCCCTGAGTATTTGGAAGCTAATGGTATCCTGCATTTTTATACCAACTATGGTCCCTCCGGTTTTGATGCCCTAAAGGATGTGGCCGTTGACCCGAATTATTTATTAAGTGAGGAAAACCAATTTACTTTCAATGACCTCGTTGAAGCTTATAGCCCGTCTCCCGGTATAAATAACATTATAAATATTTTTACAAACGCACACACTCATGATCCTCATCCCAGTCAATGGCATGCACCGGGCTCTACTCCTGAACTTTTTAAAGAGTTAGTAACAAAGGCAGTCAATACAGTATACCAGAATGATATGTTCAAAATCCTGACAGGTTACAACGTAGCTGAATGGTCGGAAGGCAGCTCGTCATTTCAGCCGGATATGAAGTTTCGCTTTGGCTACCTGGATGCTCTATATGAGACATTAACAAGCGAAAGCAACGGCGATTTTAATGATGACGGCAAAACAGATATTGATGATTTGGCTTTTATGTTAATGCACTGGCTCGGAAGTGATTCATTGGCTGATATTGCACCTTCACCCAATGGAGATGGAATAGTCGATTTTCAGGATTTTACTCTTCTCGCAAAATATTGGTGACCGGAATGATATATCCGGTGCTGGTCTGTTATATGTAAAATCCCGGCAAGCGTCCGGTGCCTGTCAGATTTTTTTCGTGAGCGGCCGTTGTTAAATGAGTCTATCGCAAAAATGGCCTCTGGATAAGGACTCTGGAGCTTTCATCTTAATCTTGATGCAATAAAAGCGTCCTGTCGATATAACATATCGGCCGGGCGCTTTTTTAGAACCCGCAAGAGACCGATAAAATGACCGAAATTTTCCAAAAAAAGATAATGAGGTTCCTCGCACACGCGGACTATACACCGGTGAAGCTGCGTGCTTTGGCGCGTGCACTGGAAATTTCAGACGATGACTACAGTGAATTCAAGGCATCTTTCGAAGAGCTAAAAAGAGCCGGCCGAGTCGTAATAGGGGCCAAGAATCTGGTTAGCCTGCCACCAATGCCCGGCAGAGTAATCGGGACTTTCCGGGCCAATCCGAAGGGATTCGGATTTGTCAGGCCGTTACACAGCACCTCCCACGGCGACCTTTACGTGCCCGCCGGCGCCACCGATGATGCAATGACCGGTGATACGGTTGTGGCCCGTGTGGTCAAAAAAGGCAAACGAGCCGGACAGATGCGATATAACGGCGAAATCCTCGAGGTCGTCGAGCGGGGGCAGAACAAATTAGTCGGGACCCTCTTAAGGCAGGATGATGGATGGATTGTCAAGCCTGACGGCACGGACTTCTTTGAATCGATAAGTGTTGACGACGTCACGGCCAAGAATGCCACCGAAAATGACAAGGTTGTGGTGGAAATAATGGCCTACCCGACGGACAGATACCTGGCTCACGGCGTGATAATCGAAGTGCTGGGTAAGGCTGGCCAATATAAAGCGGAGATTAACTCAATCATCCGACAGTACCAGCTACCGATTGAGTTTGATTCCGAATGCCGGCAGCAGGCAAGCAAAGCTGCTGCCGGGTTTGACCCGGCCGATGCCGGCAAAAGAGACGAGGTTACCGACCAGACTATAATCACTATTGACCCACCCGACGCCAAGGATTTTGACGACGCGATAAGTCTGGGCAGAAACCGCGACGGCAACTGGGTCCTGGGAGTGCACATCGCCGATGTTAGCGCCTTTGTGTCGATAGATTCACCTATGGACATTGAGGCCAAGAAACGCGGCAACAGTGTGTATCTGCCGGGAAAAGTTTTGCCGATGCTGCCGGAGATTTTGAGTAACGGTATTTGCAGCCTTCAGCCGGGTCAGAAGCGATTCGCAAAAAGCGTATATGTAACTTATGACGAACAGGGAAATATCCTGGACAGAAACTACGCCAACAGCATTATTTGTTCCAGGGCGCGGCTGACATATCAACAAGCCGACGGCATCCTGAAAGGCAAATCCGAAGGCATTGCCGGCGAGGTAGTCGGCCTTCTAAAAGATATGGAGTATCTGGCCAAAATCATAGAGCAGCGGCGAATAAAAAATGGGATGATACAATTAGACCTGCCAGAAACGGAATTGATTATGGACGAACAGGGCCGAGTAAGTGACGCACAGCCGGCCGACGAGAGCTATCCTCATACGATAATCGAGATGTTTATGGTCGAGGCGAACGAGGCCGTGGCGGTGCTGTTCGACAGGTTCGACATTCCGTTTATGCGGCGAATACACCCGAATCCGGAGCCCCTTAATGTAAGGAATCTGTCGCGCTTTATCAGGATTTGCGGCTTCAAAATCCCCCGCCGACTCAACAAAACCGCGATACAAGATTTGCTGAAAACCGTAAAGGGCAGGCCTGAGTCCTTTGCCGTAAACCTTGCGGTCCTTCGAAGTCTGGCCCGCGCAGAGTATTCGCCGCTTCACATCGGCCACTTCGCCCTGGCATCGAGCAATTACTGCCACTTCACCAGTCCTATCCGGCGGTATGCGGATTTAACGGTGCATAGACTTCTGGGCTGCTATCTCGAACACCAGTTGAATATGATAGGCCTTGAAGAGGTTCTGCCGGAATTTGAATTGGCCGAAATCGGCAAACACATCACATTCACCGAGGAACGTGCCGAGGAGGCGGAAAAGGAGCTAAAGACTGTTCTGATTCTGCAGATGCTGAGCAAGCGAATCGGTCAGGAATTAAACACCGTCGTTACCGGCCTGACGAATTTTGGCGTCTTTGTGCAGTGCCTTCGGTTCGGCATCGAAGGATTAATACGGCCTAATGACCTTGGGGTCGATGAATGGAAGTATGATGAAAAAAGCCAGCGGGTACTCGGCCGACATTCCGGCAAAGGCATATCGCTTGGCCAACCAATGAGAGTACGTATAGTTTCGGTAAATATTCCGGCCCGGCAGTTGAACCTTACGCCTGCCGAGCCCCTTGTTTCCGGTCGCGAACAACTCGGCAGGAACAATGCTCGAAGCCGTCGAAACAAAAGACCCGTCCGAAAATCAAGAGCAACAACCAGGCGACGTTAAAGAATATAGACCGTTAAAAAAAAGCTACATAGAAAATAAATTCAAGAAAACTAAAGATATATGTAACTATTATATTACTCCGGCCAACCTTTCTTGACTTTTGCTCGAAATTTTGCGATATTAAGCACCAGAAGCAGTCGTAATTCAAACAACTATGTCTTATTTGGAGTAAATAATGAGAGCGGCGGAGATGAAAAAAGGGCAGACCATCATTGTCGATGGTAATCTTTACGCAGTTGTGGATTTTCAACACGTCAAGCTGGGCAAAGGCGGCGCGGTCTATCAAACGAAAATCAAAAACATCATCGAGGGAACGACCCAGACCACACGGTTCCGGGCCGAGGAGAATATTGAAGAGGCCTATCTTGACAAGCGCACGTACGAATATCTTTACTCGTCAGGCAGTGAGCACGTCCTGATGGACATCGATACTTATGACCAGATAAGTCTTGACGATGAGGCCTTCGGCGACGGGCCGAAGTACCTCAAGCCCAACACGCGACTACAGGTCAGTATGTATAACGGTAAGCCAATCGTCGTTACACTGCCGAACACCGTGGATCTGGAAGTAACGGACACACCGCCGGAGATTAAAGGCGCCACCGCGACAAACCAGTACAAATCAGCCACGCTGGAGACCGGCCTGGTCGTGGCGGTACCGCCGTTTGTTAAAAATGGAGACATCATCCGCGTCGATACCCGCAGCGGTGAATATTTAACACGGGCCTAAGTAATTAGGTAAAAAAATAAATGCCACTGGACAAAATCGGCAAAGTTTTAGTAAAAATTTTCGGCTCCCGCAACGAGCGTTTAATAAAACACTATTCGCGGGTGGTGGACGAGATAAACGCGCTGGAGCCCGACTACCAGCAAATGAACGATACCGAGCTTAAGGCCACAACAAACCGACTAAAGCAGCAGCTTGCCGAAGGCCGGACGGAGCAGGAAATTTTGCCGGACGCGTTCGCCGCCGTACGTGAGGCCTCGGACAGACACGTCGGAATCCGCAACGTCCTTCTCGATGAATACAAATTCGACCCATCCCGTCTCGGCGATGACGGCCGGGCAACGTTCGAGAATCTCAAACGCCGGCTTGCCGAAGGTATAGACATACACGAGCTTGATGTGCCGATAGAGTTTAACGCAGAGATTCGGCAACTTTTCCCACAGTCTAAACCGCCCTTCCGGTTCCGTCATTTCGACGTCCAAATGATTGGCGGGCAGGTGCTTTTTGAAGGCAAGATTGCAGAGATGGTAACCGGCGAGGGCAAAACGCTCGTCGCCACCCTGGCAGCATATCTGGTCCATCTTACAGGCAGAAAGGTCCATATTGTCACCGTCAATGACTACCTGGCCAAGCGTGACGCCGAGTGGATGGGGCCTGTCTATAGGGCACTGGGCCTTACGGTCGGGGCCATACAAGCGGATATGGACACCGCCGGCTCCGAACGAAAAGCTCAATACGAGTGCGATATCACCTATGGAACAAACAACGAGTTCGGTTTCGATTACCTCCGCGACAATATGAAATTATCGCTGGAGCAGATGGTTCAAGGGGCTCTGGATTATGCGATAATTGACGAGGTCGATTCGATTCTGATTGACGAAGCTCGAACGCCTCTGATAATCTCCGGCCCGGCCTTTGACGAGGTCGGCCGGTATAAGAAAGCCGATTCCGTCGCAAGCCATTTATTAACTCTGCAGAGTCGTTACAGCAGCATCAAAAAGCAGATTAATACTGCCCAGCGGCAGTTAGCGAATGCCGAGGGCGAATTAGCCGACGCAAAAAAACAAAAAGACCGGGACCGCGTCGAAAAAGCACAAATGGTAATAGAAAACAAACAGGCTGAACTTGAAGCAGCGCAGGCAAAATTATCCGGCGCGACCGAGTATTTCGAAATCGAAACGGACCGCAAAGCCGTTCATCTAACGCACGAAGGAATAACCGCCGCGCAGGACGCCGCGGGTGTGGGCTCATTTTTTACCGGCTCCAATATGGAATGGCCGCATATGTTAGAGCAAAGCCTGCGAGCGCACACTGTGTTTGAGAAAGAGAAAGACTATGTAGTTATGGACGGCAAGGTTGTCATCGTCGACGAATTCACAGGCCGATTGATGCACGGCCGGCAGTGGTCGGACGGACTGCACCAGGCGGTAGAGGCAAAAGAAGGAGTGGCGATAAAGGAAGAGACGCAGACACTGGCGACAATCACGCTGCAAAACTTCTTCAAACTTTACGGACAGATAGCAGGTATGACCGGAACGGCGATAACCGAAGCACAGGAGTTTATGGATATCTACAAGCTCGAAGTCGTTGTCATACCTACGAATGAGCCGTGCATCAGAGAAAATATGGATGATGTTATCTACAAGAGTATGGCCGAAAAATTTGACGCAATACTCGAAGAGATAAACGATGTCAGCGCCGCGGGCCGGCCCGTTCTGGTTGGTACAACAAGTATCGAGAAGAATGAAGAACTTTCCGAGGCGCTTTCGAGAAGATACGGCATCGAGCACGAAGTGCTCAACGCCAAGCACCACGCGCGCGAAGCGGTGATTATCGCCAAGGCGGGTCAGCAGCACCACGCAAGAGACAAAAGCCTGCGAGGAAACGTCACAATTGCCACTAACATGGCAGGGCGTGGCACCGACATTAAACTCGGCCCGGCAGTCCTCTTCGAGGTCGTGAAAGTAGAAGATGACCCTTACGAAAAAGGAATTAAGACCTATACGATAAAGCAGCAGAATACCGGCAATCAAATCAGCTTCAAATCGACCGACCCTTTAGCGGACGTGTTCCCAATCCGCGAAGGTCAAAAATGGGTCGGCGGGCTGCACATCGTCGGGACCGAAAGACACGAGGCAAGACGAATCGACAACCAGCTCCGAGGCCGGTCCGGAAGGCAGGGCGACCCAGGCTCCAGCCGATTCTTCCTGAGTTTCGACGACGAACTGATGCAGCTTTTCGGCGGCGATAGAATACCGAAACTGCTGAGCCTCGTAGGATGGAGTGAAAATGAACCAATCTTCCATCCCACAATAAGCAAACAAATTGCAAAAGTACAAAGGAAGGTCGAGCAGCGCAACTTCGAGGCACGCAAGAGTCTGCTGGAATATGACGAGGTGATGGATTATCAGAGAAAAATCTTCTACTCACGCCGGCGAAAAATCCTGGAAGGTAAAGGATTGAAAGCCGTTATCGAGCAGATGATTGAATCGGTCCTTGAGAGAAGCTGCCAAATGATACTTAGCGAAAATTATCCTTACTCGTGTGCGGCTGAGTGGCTTCGAAGCAACTTCAGCAAATACGACCTCGAATTGAATGCATCGGATATAAAAGACGCCAGCGCAGACGAAATCGAACGGCTTGCGAAAACCGAAGCGAAGAAAAACGCCGCCAATAATATATCACTCTCGATTGGTGAATACCTTGAAGACTATCAGGATAGAAGCACCTGGGATGTTCAGGGGCTTTGCAAGTGGGCTATGAGCTCGTTCAGTGTAGATCGGAGTCCGGGCAAATTAAAACATGCAGAGCCTGAAGAAATTGAAGAGCAGCTTATCTCGGACGCCGAGGAACAAATCGACAAGAAAGATTGTTCCGAGCTGGCCGGTTTTCTCAAACCCGATTTCGGCCTGCGTAGCTTTTCCAAGTGGGCCAGGATAAAGTTCGGCATTACTTTGAAGCTGGAGGATTTAAAGGGCCAAAGGCCCGAGCAAATTCACCAGCGACTCAGTAAGAGCCTTAAAGCAGGGTACCGCAAGCGGGAAATCGAGTATCCGGTTGAAGTTGCGATGAATATGGCCTATGGACCGGAGGGGCCAAATACCTACGGATTCGAAGCATTGGCCGAGTGGGCGAACAGAAAATTCAACGCAGGACTCTCGTTCGAGCAGATTCAACATTCCTCGCCTCGCGCGGTACGCAAGCAACTGCTGGAGTTGAGTGAGAATTTCAACAACGGCCAATTGCTTGAAGAAATAGCAGACAAAATCAGCCAGCTCGAACCGGACAAGCTGGTCGGCTGGGCCCGTGAAAGATTTGAGGCAAATCTGAATGAAGATGATCTGACTGGGCCCGAGCAGGCCCGGACAAAGCTTCTTGAAGCAGGTACCGAGTTTCTGCGACGAGAGTTAAGCGATCTGGAAAAGTATATGCTTGTGTACATCTATGACACAGCCTGGAAAGAGCATCTGTACGGAATGGACCACCTGAAAGAAGGCGTCTTCCTGCGGGCCTGGGCCGAGAGGGACCCCAAGGTCGAATACAAGCAGGAAGGCTATCGAATGTTCACCGAAATGCTGGCGATTACTGAGGAGCGGGTCACGGATAATATTTTAAAGAAGCCCCCCGAGGCCGGCGCCCGCGCCAGAAGCGTCTGGCAGGTCAGCGGCGCCCGTCACGATGAAGTTAACCAGTTCGCGATGACCGAAAGGCAGCGTGCCGCGGCGGCCGCCCCACAGGGCGAGACGAAAGTCAAGCAAATAAAGCTCGATAAGCCCAAGGTCGGACGAAACGACCCCTGCCCCTGCGGCAGCGGAAAAAAATACAAAAAATGCTGCGGTGCAAAGGCATAACCACCTGCACACCAAAGTATCCTGCAACATATACCACAGTAATAACGAGCTTAAATATTTATTCACCTCAAAAGCTTTCTACAACTGAAGGACAAAAAAGATTATTCTTCTTTGAACACTATACGTTAATAAAGAAATAAACAGCTCTATACGGCCGATTTGGTCGCGCGCATCTAAAATGGTCCCGATTCCCTAAGGTAATCACTGTAAAGAATTTGAACACAGAAGACTCGAGAACAGCAACCAAAACGGGTGGTAAATAACATTTGGGCTCAGGCCGGGGGTCAGCAGAAAAAGCGTTGCAAGCTCCTTTTTTACAAACACTTATGAAAAACTTTTTCACAAAATCAGAGGATGGCACAGCATTTGTTCTGCTATATAAATAAGAACACAGGCCCGCCTGAGCGGGCCGAGAGAAAAAGTGAATATGCGAATGGAAATCAAATGATTCTCCTTGTACAGGCAACAATATTAACAGTCGGCATTAACGGCAAACAGGAAGTTTTGCAGGAACTGCCGATACAACTGATAAGTGTGCAGTCCGGTGCTGAGGCTGCAAGCTCTTTTAAAAATGAATCAATTGACAGCGTAATCAGTAATTGGGACCTGAGTGATATGCCGAACGGAGCCTTCCTTAGACGACTCCGCAGGATAAGGCCGGACATCCCAACCATAGCGGTGGTCAAGGCGAACAATCTTGCCCAGGAAATTTCGGCAAGAAGCCTTGGTGTCTCGGCCGTTCTGACCGACGGGAGCAGTGACGATCACTTCAGGGAAGTCGTTCGACAGGTCCTTGGACTTAGAGATGTCGCCTCTATACAAAGCATAAAGGCGGTTAAAGAGACAACTGAACGCGAAAAAACTTAAAAATAAAGCGCGGCAGTTCTCTTTACAATATGCTGGGTTTGACGGCCGAACAGTGAAAAAGCGTTCACATACGGTTAACCAGACCCGGCTGAGAGCAAGCACGACGGCGTGGTCGTGACGTCAATACGCTGGCTCACAAGAGAAGAGTTTTCTCCCCCACGCTGGGCTTGATGACCGAACAGTGAACACGCCAGGTTAGCAGGCCCGGCAGCAACCGAACACGGTCAAGGTGGCCGTGATAAGTGATAAGGTAAAGAATCTCTCTTCTTCTTACCAGCTGGGCTTGATAACCGAACAGTGATTTGGTTGGAAGGCCCGGCAGCAACCGAACACGGTTGAGGTGGCCGTGATAAGTGATAAGGTGACGAACCTCTCTCCTCCTTATGAGCTGGGCTTGGTGACCGAACAGTGAATGTAGGTTGGCAGGCCCGGCGGAAAACAGACACGGCAGAAAATGCTGTGATAAAAATAAAAAAGTTTGCGAGTGAATACAGTGAGACCCATAAGGAAGCTGGGTTACCGGCCGAACAGTGATGCCTCTTTTGCCGCGGGTTTGGCGGCAGGGAATGGATCGGCCAAACCGGCGGGTGCAATGATGATATATCACTCGTGATTTAGGGGCCGGCCAAAGATCACTGTTCGGTCTTACGGTCGGCCCCATGTTTTTTAGCGATTGCAACTAAGCCGCGACTCTCCGGACAGGCAGGTGAATTATGGAACGGTTTTGCAAAATTGAAGAATTCGTCAATTATTTAAGGTCGCATAGACACCTTTCGCAGCAGACAATAAAATGCTATGAACTGGATTTGAAGCAGTTCATAAGCTTTCTGCAGACTACCGGCAAAAATCAAACTCAAAGTGAACAGGCGCTCGAAGCCGTCGACGCTGCTACAATCACAGCGTATCTAAAGTTTCTAAAAGCCAATAAATACTCGCAATCCTCAACCGCGCGGAAGCTGGCTGCGCTTCGTACTTTTTACAAGTTTCTGAGCAAGCTAAACAACGTGTATTCAAACCCGGCCAAGGCGGTTCACATTTCGAAACCAGAACGTCCTCGACCGAAACTGCTGAAAGACTGGGAAGCACAAAAACTGCTCAGGGCACCTTTTACCAACAATTGGCTCGGGGCCAGAAATAAGGCCCTGCTGCACACCCTGTACAGTACGGGAGTCAGAGTCAGCGAACTGGTGGCGCTGGACGTTGATGATATTGACTTTGCCGGCAAACTTCTTTACATCAGGTCGAAAGGAAAGAAAGAAAGAACAATCAGCCTCGATGAGCCGGCCGTCCGTGCTCTTGCCGAATATATCATAAAACGAAAAAAAATTGCCGAATATAATAACGGCGGGCGTGCCCTTTTCTTAAATAAATTCGGACATCGTTTGAGCAAAAGGGACGTCCGGCGGAAAATGGATATGTACCTCGCAACGGCCGGTCTTGACCGCACATTCAGTCCCCGAAGTTTGCGTCACAGCTTCGCAGCACGTAAGCTTAATACCGGCTGCGATTTGTACAAGGTAAAGGAGCTGCTTGGCCATCAGGCCCTCGCTTCAACACTGGTTTATACAGAAGCCTCATAAAAACAAAAACCTAAAAAAATACCAAAACCTACCTCACGGCTGGGATTTTTCCCAGCCGTCTCTTTTTACCCGCCAAATTGTGGCGTTGCATACCGGAATTATGATTTGACAAAAAGAAGTTCCTGTAGAATATTGCGGAGATGAATAGCTATCAAGAATCGGTGCCAGCCAGGCTTGCCCGGCTGTTTTGTTTTTAACTCAACGAGAAAGGGGCAAAAATAATGAGTGATGAGGATTTTCGGGGCGACAAAAAGACCCCGATGAAAACACTCCTGGCCAAATACGAAAGAAAACTCATCGATAGTAACGTATCCAGATTTCCCGCCTGGATACAGGGCTATCATTTAACGCTAATGACTATCCCGCTTTCGGCGGGCCTAATCATATTCGGCTATCTTGCCGTCGGCAATATTAACTGGCTGTGGGCCTCATCAATTATGATTTTCCTGCAATGGTTTACGGATTCTTTTGACGGCGCTCTGGGCAGATTCAGAGACACCGGCATTCCCAAATGGGGCTTTTTTATGGACCACTTTCTCGACTTCGTGTTTATGTGTGCGATACTCATCGGGTATTCATTCCTGTTTGAAGGCCTAAACAAGCAAATTATTTACCTGCTGATTCCGATATTCGGTTGTTTTATGGTAAGCTCATATCTATCCTTCGGTGCGACGGGCGAATTCAAAATAACGTATTTAGCGGCCGGCCCGACCGAAATCAGAATCTATTTTATCATTCTAAACTTACTCATAATGGTTTTCGGCACCGGGTGGCTTGCGAAAATTTTAATCTTCCTGCTTCCGGTCTCCATTGTAGTTTTGTACATAATCGTATATCGCACACAGAAATATATCTGGAAGCTGGATATGCAGGCGAAAAACACCGACCGGCAAACCGAAAAGTGATTTGCCGAAACTATCGACCTCGTTTATCATCACTACCCGATATGCCCAATACCGCAACTCATCCTCAACTTAGTAAGGCCCGTATATGGATTCGGGCTATTCGGCTTTTTGCCTTCCCGGCTACGCTTGTACCTGTCTTTGTCGGTGCGGCCCTTGCCATTTACTATCCTGGAGACGTAATGTGGAAATTATTCCCGCTGGTACTGGTTTGTACGCTGTTTTTCCAAATCGCAACTAATCTTATCAACGACTACTTCGATTTCAAAAAGGGAATCGACAGGATAGACACACTCGGCTCAAGCGGCGTATTGCCGGAAGGGCTTCTCGAACCTCGCAAAGTACTAATTGTCGGTTTGATTCTTTTCGGCCTGGGCGCACTGCTGGGCATGGGGCTTGTTTTTGTTCGCGGCTGGCCTATGCTGGTTATCGGATTTGTTGGCCTGGCGGGAGGCTACTTTTACACCGGCTGGCCTGTCGCCTATAAGTATTTTGCCCTCGGCGATGTTATGGTCGTTATCCTCCTTGGGCCCATAATGGTAATCGGCTCCTACTTCGCCCTGACCGGAAGCTGCAACAGCACTGTAATCTACACTTCTTTGCCGTTTGGATTGCTGGCCGCCGCGATTATGGCATCGAACAATCTTCGAGATATTGAGCACGACCGTGCAGCCGGTATTAAAACGCTGGCAGGTATTCTTGGTCGACAGGGCGCAAAGGCAGAATACACAACATTACTAATCGGGGCTTATGTATGTGTAGCGCTTATGCTTTCGGCGAAAATAACTCCCCTTTGGTCCGTGCTTGTCTTCGTCACTGTGCCGATTGCGATTCAAAATATACGAGCCGTGAAAGACAGCAAGCCAGGTAACGCCGAGACTCTCGCCTCGATAGACGTTCGGACCGCACAACTGCACCTGGCATTCAGCGTCGCTTTTATAATTGCTCTAATTCTTGGAATCCTGGTTCGTTAATGACCCCGATGTATCGGGGCTTCGGAAACCTGGTTTTAGCAATAAACGTTATGGTATAATGGCAAAACAATGAGCACTGATGGAACCATTAAAAACCAGCATAGATGGATAGCCTGCTGGGCCGCCTTGATATTGATTGGGGCTTTGTTTTTTTTGTCTATCTATGGGGCGTTCATCGGCTCATCCCGCGCGAAAAGTTTTTTCAATTCACCACCGTTGACTGTTTTCTGGCTGACATTGACGGCAGGCCTTATATTTTCGCTTGCTGCATTCCGCCGGTTATTACACAATTCTGGACTACTGCTGATGCATGTAGGCGCCATCTCCGTTCTCGCAGGGGCTATGTGGGGCTCTTCTGTTGCTCACAACCTGCGTGAAAAACTTTTCGCAACCAGAAAATTTCAGACGGCCCAAATGGTTATCTACGAGCAACAGGCCGAGAAACATGTTGTCTCGGAAATTAGCGGAAAGGTTATTGAACTACCCTTCTCCATAAAACTGAAAGACTTCCGCATAAAATACTACAAGCCTGAGTACCTGCATATTCAGGCCTCCGGAGATAGAAACTGGTTGGTGCCTGTTGAAATCGGCAATGAAGTTCTCCTGGATTCCGATTTAGGCTCGATAACGGTACTGAGGAGTTTCGAGAATTTTAGAATTAAAATCGACGGCGATAAAAGGATTGCTATTGATGCTAATGGACCCGGTTCCAATCCTGCTTTGGAGCTGCAGCTTAAAGACCCCAACGGCAACACAACCACAAGGTATGCCTTTGAGCGTTTCACTGCGCACGCACGGCCAGAGGACAAATTGGCGCTTGGGTATTACAGAATCATCCGGGATTATATCAGCGAGCTGCAGATTATTAAAGACGGCAAAATTCTCGCTGAGAAAAGTATCGAGGTAAACCATCCTCTGCATTTCGGCGGATACCATTTTTATCAGCATTCTTATGACAGCGAAAACAAGCAATACACTGTGCTTATGGTCGTATCTGACAGCGGCCTGGGCCTGGTCTATGCCGGATACGCGATGCTTTGCATAGGTGTATTTCAACATTTCTGGCTAAAGGACATTTTCAAAAAGAAACGAGTAGCAAGCTGATGGCAATTAAATACACAACTCAAGGCCTGTTAATCTACGCCGCCATTGCCGGTTATCTGCTGGCGTTTATCGTCAGCCTGCTCGGTGGTAAAAAGGCAGGCCGGCTGTTACAACTGCTCGGCTTTATAATGGCTTTGTTCGCTCTGGCTTATCGCTGGTATCACGTCGGCCACATCCCCCTGCAAAATCTCTTCGAGGTGTTTCTTGCTTTAGGTACGGCGGTTTATCCGCTGGGGCTTTTCTGCAGATACGTTCTGCGTACGCCGGGCAGGTTAGCCGATATGCTCATTGGTGCCGTCGTACTTTTCCCCGCAGGCTTTTTTTTCAGCGCCCGCCCGTTGCAATTACCACCCGCCCTGCAAAGCTGGCTCTTCGGCCCGCACGTTGCCGTTTATGTGCTGGCGTATGTCTTTATGGCAAAAGCCGCCTGTCACGCCGTTGCTCACATTGCAAGTAGAACACCGCCGCCCGGTGACGAGTTTATATCAACCGAACAATCGGCCCATAAAATGATTTGTGTGGGTTTTCCGTTACTGACCCTCGGCCTTGTGCTCGGCAGCTGCTGGGGCAAACTTGCCTGGGGTGATTACTGGGGTTGGGACCCGAAGGAGCTTTGGTCACTTGCAAGCTGGCTTCTTTACGTGGGTTATTTCCATTTCCGCTCTATGTTCGGAAGGAAGTTTGCCCGCATCAACTGTATCTGGGCTATTACGGGTATGGCAATAATTGTAATTACTATGCTATGGGTAAATCTCTCGAGACTCTTTGCCGGCCTTCACAGCTACGCCGTCTAAAAACAACCTCAAAACAGCGTTTTATTTGCCAAAATTGTTCCTTATACGGCCATAATTTCTAATATTTTTCTTGATTCCAACTCGACAACGCTGTAATATAAATAAATACCCTCGTTGATTGTTGCGGTAATATAGCGATGCATTCCTAACATTTAGCACAGTGGACGGAGGCTGTGCGGAACATATACATTTTACAGGAGGTTTGATTATGAAACGGCCAACCTTTAAATCCACGGTGTTCCTGGCGGCGCTTACTGTTTTTTTCCTGTCGGCGGCTTCTTCTAATATGTTAGCCGTCAACGATGTCAATTTCGCAGACTATTCCATTCTGGCCAATGACTGGTGGCGATGCGTCGAGCCGAATGACCCAAGTTGTGAAAAGCCCTGGCTGGAGGAATCGGAATATACTCCGGAATCTTCAGATTGTTATAGTAACTATAACGTGATTAACATCGATTTGAACGGCGGGCCTAATGACCCATGTTATGTCGGCACGGCAGCTTTCGCTCAGGCACAGGGTACTGACTGCGTTATAGGCGAATGGACCGGCTATTATCAGGGCGAAGGTGAATTGATGGACTCACCCAGGTGTGCAAATATCGGCATTCCTGGAAGCCCGGCGACTTATGCAAGGGCCGTCTTCGTCGTTGACCCCTGTACGCACGGATACGTCAGTAGTGAGCCCAACCTGCTCGGTGACGGATTCGTAAAGACCGGTGGTGGGCTGGACCCAAGTCTGTTTATGTACGGAAACTGGGCATACGGCGGTATCTTCGACATTTACGTACTGGCAAGCGCGCCCGGAAGCTTTACTCTTCGCGACGGCAAGGGAACCATTCACGGACCAAACAGTCTGGCCGGGGATAGTAATGAAAGTAACTGGGTTGAGGGCCAGAACTACGTCAAATTCACCGATGTCTGGATTGGCGGTACAAACACTCGCGATGCCAACGGGCCGATGGCTGATTATCTTAATAATGACGAATACCTGACCGACTCCAACTGCGCCATTCTTAAATACACCAACCAGATTAACGGCATTCAGCTTGCGTCTGTAAAGAGGAAAGTGCGGGCTGCCGGCCCTGCCGACCCGTGTGTTTGTTATTGGGATAACACTTCACAAACACGGAAAAAAATAAGCCAGGGTCAATGGACGCAAGATACACCCATAGCAGCAGTTAAAAGTGCCGGGGCGAGTAGTAGCAGGCTGTTCTTCTGCGCCGATTACGACGCCTATTATGAAACTAACGCCCGCATGGGCGAATACGACTACGACGGACCTGATGCCGGATGGGCTATGCAAAATCGTAACTCCCTGATTGATTATGTCGACGAAAACTGGGCAAAAGACGGTTACTGCTCTTATGTGGATACCGGCGAGTGGATGGAGTACGATATCATCGTCACTTCACAAACAGCAAGTGAGTACACAGTCAGGGCCCTGGTCAACTGCTGGTGGGGCGCCGCCGATATAGGCATCTACATTGACGACAGCTCAGAATTAGGCTCACTGGAACACGAAAAGTTTGAAGAGACGTCCCCACCGATAACCGACTCCAATGTGATTGTCTGGACCGAAAACTCTGTTAAGATTATGCTCATTTCGGGACTTCACAAACTCAGGTGTAAACAAAACAGGGCCTATTATGACATCCTGGGCTTCGAAATCCGCTGTAATTATATACCTCCCTGGCCCGATTGTAATGGCGTCATAAAATACGGGCTTGGTCTTGCGGGCGACCTGAACGAGGATTGCTACGTCGACTATGAAGACCTCGCTTTATTTATGGATACCTGGCTGCAACCTGAACCTTAATTTCCCGGCATAACCACAAAATGAACAAGGCTGCGAGTGGTTTTCACTCGCAGCCTTTTTTATGCTTTTAGATGACAAAAAAAACACTAAATATTTAATTTAATATCCTGTGTCTATTACGTAATCAGCCAATCGACCGAGACTTTCCTTGTAATCAGAATCAGTAAGTGCTTCTAAATTTTCCTTGGCTCGATTTACATAAAGTGCGGCCGTTTGTTGACTCCTGGCAAGCGCATCCGAACCCATAATCATTGATTGTATCTTCTTAAAAGCCTTTTGGCTTATTGTTTTCTCCAGTATATCTCTAAGCTCTCGCTTTTGAGTTTCCCCAAGGCCTTCGAGTAAATTCAGCAAGGGCAGTGTCACCTCCCCCATCCTTACATCCTGACCCGGACTCTTGCCCAGGGCCCTTTCGTCGTCAAGAAGGTCTCTGCAATCGTCCGTAATTTGAAATGCCACTCCGAAATTCACCCCGTATTCCTTTAAAGCCTTCTGCAGCATCGACTCACAGTTTCCAAGAATGGTGCCCGCCTGACACAACGCCCCGAACAGTGTCGCGGTTTTCTTTTTAATGATAACAATATACTCATCTTTAGAGAGCCGCGTATTGCCGCGCTGACATATCTGTATAAGCTCGCCTTCGCACATTACATTAATCGCCTCGCTTATACACGAGAAAACATCGGACAGGCCACAGCCACCAATCAGCTCGAAGGCCCTGGAATTAATATAGTCTCCAAGCGCAATCGAAACCTCATCACCCCATTTAGCATTAACGCTGGGCTTGTTATGACGCATAATTGCCTTATCGAGCACGTCGTCGTGAATCAGCGAGGCGATATGGATTAATTCCATTGCCGTTGCGATTTTAACAAGCTCTTCACTTTTAAGAAGATTGCGACCACCTGCAACAGCCCCGGCCGAGAGAATTACAAGGGCGGGCCTAATTCTTTTGCCCGGCGATTCCAATAGAAAATCACTCATCGCAAGAATCGAGCTGTTCTTTGATTGCCTGAACGCCGCCGCCAGAGTTTGCTCCACTGTTTTGAGCTCATCCGCAATCGGTTCGTAAATTTGCTTTAGGCCCATTGAATCCGCCTTATCAAAATTCGTCGTAAAAAATATCTTCCGGGTCAACACCTTTTTCTTTTAGAACGGTGGTTACCGCCTTAATCATCAGCGGCGGCCCGCAAAGAAACGCCTGCCTCTTCGGCCCCGGCTCGAGATACTTATCAACCGCTAAGTGAATAAATCCCCTTTCTCCATCCCATTGTTTGTCGCCATGGGCCTCCGAAAGAGCATAAACCACCTCAAAAGCCGGAAACTTTTGCTGCAATTGCTTGAACTGCTCGAGATAAAATATGTCCCTTCTCGTTCGGCATCCAAAAAACAATCTACAGGAACGACTCGGCCACTTCTCGTACAGGCTGTAAATAATATTCCTCATCGGCGCCATCCCGCAACCGCCGCCTATGCAAACAAGCTCAACCGACGGGTCCTCGTTCAGGCGGAACTGGCCGTAAGGCCCCGTGAAAATAACCTCGTCACCCACGGATAAATTGTGCAGATAAGTTGACGCGATGCCGCCGGGAACAAGCCGAACCACAAGCTCAACTATATTAGATGCAGATGTCGCCGAGCTGATTGAGTAAGCGCGAAAGACCGGCCCTTCGGGCAATGGCGCCTCCACCTGCACATATTGACCCGGAAGATAAGATATCTCGGAAGGTTCGTTTAAGCTAAGCTTAATTTCCTTTATATCGTACGTAAGCTCGCGCGTAGTTTCCACGGTGGCAGTGAAGAGTTTTATGTTTAAAAACTCTTCAGGAATGCGAACGGATATATCCTGCCTGACCTTGACCTGACAGGCTAATCGCACATCAGAGCGAACTTCCTGCCGGCTTAAATATGGTTTTTCCGTAGGAAGGACCGGGCCGCCGCCCGATGTAACCGTAATTTTGCAATGCCCGCACGAGCCCTTACCCCCGCAGGCCGACGGTATAAATATCTGATTGCTGTACAGAGACGAAAGCAGCGTCTGGCCGCCTTCGACCTGTATCGGCCGTTCGCCGGAATTAATATCGATGGTGCAAATGCCGTAGTCAAGCAGGTAACTCTCAGCCAAACTCAACAATATCGCAAGGCCGGCCAGCAACCCTGCAAGAACCAATATTGAAAGCAAGTACACCATATAATAGAACCTACTGAATCGAGACCATACCGGCAAATCCCATAAAAGTCATTGCCATCACTCCCGTGATAATCATAGTCACGGCAACGCCCTGAAACGGCTGGGGGATATTGCTGTAATTCATTTTCTGTCTTAGCCCTGCAATCAGGACAATCGCCAGCGCCCAGCCCACACCGCCGCCGACGCCGAACCCGACCGACTGCCAAAACGTGTAATTGCGAATAATCATAAACAGCGAGGCGCCGAGAATCGCGCAGTTGACAGTAATCAAAGGAAGAAAAATACCCAGCGTAAAATACAGCTTCGGACTGAACCGCTCCACGAACATCTCGACGAAATGCACAAAGGCTGCAATAACGGCAATGAATACTACGAAAGTAAGAAACTCAAGCCCCAGCGGTACGAGAAGATAATGATAAAGAACATAATTCAGGGCGGTCGTGCACGATAATACAAACGTTACCGCCGTCCCGAGACCGATGGCGGCGTCGAGCTGCCGAGAGCAGGCCACAAACGAACACATCCCCAGAAAATTGGTAAGCAGGATGTTGTTTGTAAAAATTGCCGCTATGAAAATTATAAGGGCCGGCGTTTCCGTCATGATTTAATCTCCTCGGACTCGGGACCTCTGGCGTGATTATAAAGTGCTATCAAAAAGCCAAGGGCAATAAAGGCGCCGGGCGCCAGAATCATCAACTGGTTTGACGTATACCATCCGGAAAGGTCGATATGTAGTCCAAGCCTTTCAAAGAAAAGTACTCTTCCTGTTCCCAGAAGCTCACGGAAAAAACCAATAATGGCAAGTACAACCGCATAGCCAAGGCCGTTGGCTAAACCATCAACAATCGAAAGCAGCGGCGGATTCTGCAGAGCAAACGCCTCAGCCCTGCCCATAATGATACAGTTGGTGATAATCAGACCAACATAAGGACCTAACTGCTTCGACATATCCCAGTAAAAGGCCTTCAAAAGCTGGTCAAAAACAATGACAAAAGTTGCGATTATAGTAACCTCCGCAATCATCCGCACTTTTCGCGGCGTGATATTTCGAAGCAAAGACACGAACAAATTCGAACCGATGCAGACAAAAATTAGTGCCAGCCCCATTACTAACGAATTCTCTAATCGATTTGTAACCGCCAGCGCCGAGCAAATACCCAGCATCTGCACTGCGATGGGATTGCTTCTCCAGAATCCTTCGCTGAGCGTCTGCTTTCCTCTGCCGCAGCAAAGCCCCCGAGCGGCACAGGCCGGGCGCGATTGTGATTGGTTATTCATCATCGTTCAGATATACACCTACAATCTTCTCAATCGTCTCGTTCAGCATCGCCTCAATCTTCTTACAGGTCATAGTAGCGCCGGTGATTGCGTCCACTTCGTTTTCCGCCCGCGCGCCGCCGGCTTTTACGATTCTGATGCCGCCTCTTCCATCGGCGCCTGTAATTTGTTTACCCTTGAACTGCTGCCTGAACCAGCTTGAGGCAATTTCACCTCCAAGGCCGGGCGTCTCTTGCTGCTCGTAGAATGTTATGCCGAGAACAGTTCTCATATCCGGCTTAAGCGCCAGAAAACCCCTTATCGGCCCCCATAAGCCGCGCCCTTCAAAAGCAAATACAACTGCTTTTACCGCGCCCTCGTCTTTTGGTGTAACGAAAGCATAGACAGGTAATCCGCCGAAACTATCTTCACGAATGTTGGCTGCAAAAATCTCTGCTAATTCCTGTGGACTTCTTTCTTTGGAAAACGGAAGCTGCAGCACTTCAAGAACATTACGCATTCGCTCGGCCCGGGCATTAGCTTCCTTATAAGGCCCCGTGAATTGCTCAACACCGGCCAGCAGTGACGCGCAGATTGCTCCCAGCACCGCCGCGTAAATAATTGTTTTAAGATTATTCATCTCGCAGCCTCCGAAGCCGAAATCTGATAACAACCTCATCAAGCACAGGTGCGCAGATATTACCTAACAAAATAGCGAACGTTACTCCTTCTACATAACCCGTAAGATTACGTATCAACACGGTCGCAGTCCCTATGAGAACCCCGTACGCCCATTTGCCGCCTTTTGTAACGGGGCTTGTTACCGGGTCGGTCGCCATAAAGAACGCGCCGAAAAATAATCCCCCGGCGAAAAGATGCCAAAGGACCAGGCCGAATGTATCCGGCCGGACATAATGCAAAACCGCCGCGAGTATTGTAAACGAGCCCAGAATGCTGACGACCGTTCGCCAGTTAGCTACCCGGCAAAGAAGCAGTAACATCCCGCCTAATAATATGGCCAGTGCGGAGGTCTCGCCCGCACTTCCCGCAATCCTGCCGAAGAACAAATCCGACAGGCCGGCAAGCTCTCCCTGCTTGGCCAACACCAACGGCGTCGCACTGGTTATCGCCTGCACATCGGACGCGTCAACATACTGAAAAGCCCGGCCGAAAAATCCAATCCCCGGCCTAATCCATCCCGCGGCCATAGAGGCAGGATAGCTCAGCGACAAAAAACACCTGCCCACAAGGGCCGGGTTGAAAAGGTTCCTGCCAGTACCGCCGAACAACTCTTTGCCGACAACCACCCCGAAGACAATCCCCGCCGCCACCATCCATAGCGGCACTGTCGGTGGAAGTATCAGAGGAAAGATAAGGCCCGTAACTAAAAAGCCCTCATTGATTTGCTCTTTTCTGATTACGGCAAACAATACCTCGACCGCGCCGCCCGCCGCGTACGAGACCGCTATAATTAATAAGACTCGCAGACCAAAAAAGTGAACCGCCGCCAGCAGAACCGGCAGCAAAGCCAGTATAACCATCGACATAAAGCGTTTAATATCCAGCGGGTCCCGAACGTGGGGTGAATTTTTTGTCCGCGCCGAAGGCGCAAAGAAAACGTGCTCGGCCGCGTCAAAGACAGGTTTGAAGGCCGCGAGCTTCCCACCCTTTTCAAAACTGGGGCGCAGTTTCTCGAATAAGTTCAGAAATGACTTCACTGCGCCACCCCCTTGCTCTGATGCTCTCGTCGAATCCTGTCCTGAGCGTCGGCAAACTGCGCTGCCAGTTCTATCTTCGAAGGGCAAACGAACGAGCATAGTCCGCAACCGACACACAGGTCCACTCGGGCGCGCTCGGCCTCGTCAAGGTCGTCGTTGTATAAGTATTTATGGATTAAATGCGGCATAATGCCGGCCGGACAGACCTCTTCACAGTAATTGCAGGAGACGCAGGCACGCTCTTCACCATTAACAGCCGTCGTCAGGGTCTCTTCGAACCTGCCTCGCAACGCACTTAGATAACAAAACCTGCTGTAAGAGCGCTTATGCCGGCCGGCCCGCGCAAATGACATAAATTCCCGCTCCGTAGCCTCGGGCAGAACCGTAAGACCTGTGCATTCCGAATCAAGGCCGAGCTGTTCCGGCCTAATCACCCTGCCGGTAAAAACTCCGCCGTTGATAATGCGCGCGTTAGCTTTGCCAACGTACGAATCCGCTATTTGACCGAGAGGATACCCATAGACAGTTTCCACGTGCTCGGCCGTTTCGACTGCCGGGCCGCCAATAGAAATAATCCGTTCTGTGCAGGATCTTGATGCAGTCAGGACCCTGTCAACCGCAAGCACACCCTCGGTACGCAGCGCCCAGACCGGTCCATTGTCGGGCTTAAGACCAAGATTCCTCGCCAGAATCGTAAAATTATCATTGGGATATTTCATTGGAATTTCCACTATTCTTATCCGAGCGTATCCCCGGTCTTTTTCCCGAAGCTGCCAGGCAAAGGCCGACTCGATATCCGGCACAACCAGGTAAATCGGCTGGTATTCGAGAAGCGATTGCAGGCCTTCGAGCCCTCTGCTGAACACCTGCAGGTCCCGGCTAAGCTGCACATCACCTCTGGCCAGGTAAGGCTCACAATTTACAGTCGAGACGATGATTGCCTGCGGGATTCTGAAAGGCTCGGGTAAAGAGCCGGTGTGTGCATCGTAAAAAAACTGCCACGCCCCCAACGTTAGTAGTTTATATCGCATAATACCGCCGCTGCCCATTTGCCTTGCTATATGTGGTGCCGTTTCTTCAGCTCGGACCGGCTCCTCTGGAGTCGTGGCAATGTCCTCAATTACTATGTGATTCTCCGCAGTTTTCAGCCTGACGACTCCTGCGCGCGGTGCGAGTAATGGTACGGAATAGTTCCCGGGGTCCCTTGCCAGCACCTCGCCGAGACTTACCCGCCCGCCGTCCGCTACACAAACTTCGCTGAAAGTAAAGCGTGCGGTCCGCAGCGACAAATACAGCGCATCCGGCTCGGGCAATGTCTTAATCTCATCGCCCGGCCGGCCTTTCAAATCAATATTATAACCGCCTCTGAATTTCACTTTATTAACCTCTCGGCCGGTATTCTATCAGAGCACGGCGTATCCTTCAATCTTAACTCGGCGGGCAGCAAGCGCTTGCATTAACACTTATAATGATGTAGAAAACGGCTGGGATTAAAAAATTTACCGGTGCAGGCAAATGAAGCAAATCAGGATTGCGACACGCGGCAGCAGGCTCGCGATTATTCAGTCCGAGATAATCGCCGAGATGCTGCGTAATTTCACTAACGATATCGAGGTCACTTTAGTCACCGTCGCTACAAAGGGCGACCGTAATAAAACCGACTTCCTCAGCACTTCAAAAGACAAAGGCTTGTTCACTTCGGAGGTAGAAGCCGCTCTTCTCGACGGCAGGGCGGATTTGGCCGTGCACAGTTTAAAGGACCTGCCCACCGCAGGCACACCTGATTTATTAATCGCGGCTATACCTGCAAGAGAATATCCCGCAGATGTATTGGTGGCATCTAAAAAAGTCGACTCGTTAAAAGACTTACCCACCGGCGCCGTCATCGGCACATCCAGCCCAAGACGCATCGCCCTGCTGCGTCACTTCAGAAGCGACCTTAAAATTGTACCGCTAAGGGGTAATGTTGAGACAAGGGTGCGTAAAGTCGACGCCAGTGAGATTGATGCTTCTGTTCTCGCCTATGCCGGGCTGAACAGGCTCGGCCTCTCGGACAGAATATCCGCCATCCTTGCCCCGGACGAATTTCTCCCGGCGCCCGGCCAGGGCGCCATGGCCGTTCAGACGCACGCTGAAAATACAGAAGTTATTGCTTTAGTCTCACAGCTTGACGATAAAATCAGCCGGATTACTGGCCAAGCTGAGCGAAATGTGCTGGCCGCTATGCACGGCGGCTGCCGAATACCGCTCGGCGCGTATGCAAGAGTAGCTGATGATAAGCTGATAATTGATGCGATGATAGCCGACCTTGACGGCAAAATTCTTATCAAGCGCTCACGCTCAGCCGCGATCGAAAAGGCACAATCCTGCGCGGAAAAGCTCGCCGAAGAGCTTTTATCAGCAGGTGGCCGCGAAATCCTAAACCAAATCAGAATGGCCGATTACTGATAACACGGTAGTTTACTGGCGCTAATACCTCATCAGCCTGCAGTTATTCCAATTGCCTCAGCCAATTCTCGGCCAGAGCCGCAAAGTCGCGAAAGTCTACAATGCCGTCACCTCCATCAGGCGCTATGTCTGCATAATAGTAGCGCAGCCATTGTTCCGTGAAGACAGCGACATCGAACCAATCTATCTTATCGTCCCCCTCATCAGGGAAAATATCACAGTTAGGGTCCCAGTTTTGTGACGTTGATGTAGCTTTCCAAGCGTCAGCGAATACCGCCCAATCCAAAAAGTTCACGATACGGTCAGGACTCTCGGGGGCAATATTTGCCGGCGATCCTATCCCCGGCCATTCTTCCAAAAACAACCTAAGGTCTCTTAAATCCACATCGCAGTCGCAATCAAAATCACCCGGGAAGTCACGAGAAACCGGGTCCAGGCCAAGCTCGTATTCATCGATATTCTTACATGCATCAAGGTCTGGATTGCCTTCGGAGTTTTCACCGAGGTAACCAAACTTACGCAGCTCCCACACGTCTGGTAATCCATCTCGGTCTCTATCCTGTGAAGCTCTGGCTGGATGTGTACTTACGTTAGGGTCTTGTTCCTGCCAGTTTTTCAACCCATCGCAGTCAGGGTCGTCATTAGCGTCAAAGAAATTTGGACAACCGAAAAAATGATACTCCCAGTTGTCCCGCAGTCCATCTGCGTCATCGTCATTGTAATTATTCGGGTCTAATCCTCTGTGAAACTCTTCAAGATTATTCCCCACATCTTTATCGGGGTCGTCGTATCGGTCGTTTGATTCGATATTACCGAAATGTTCCACTTCCCAATAATCCGGCAATAGATCTTTGTCAATGTCATTGTAATCATTCGGTTCCTTATCCACTGTATTCGCCCCTGCAATAGCACAAGAGGGACTCCAGTCGGCTTCCTCAAGGTCATTCGTTTCATACTCTCTTGGAACTAGCCAGCAGTACAAATCATCATCCGGATTGCTCTGAACACGCGTCCACCAGTATCCTTTCTTGTTGATCCAGATAGATTTCATGTCAAAGTAAGGCTTTGCAACAAGCATATTCGGATCTCGCCATTTTTCGAGGAGGTAGCAAACTAACTTATATTTATCCAAGTTTACATTATAAACGCGCCCCGACGCCCTCCCCGTTTGAAGGCCTGCTCCAAATGTTAATATGTCAATGTGGTTTGGCTCTGAAGTCCAGATATTAATACAGGTCGAAGCAGTATCAACGTTACCATTCGCATCTATCGCAACCAAAGTAATCAATGCCGGTCCTAATGCCACGTTGCCCGCATAGAACTTCACGCGATTCGGCTCGCCTAATCCATTCAAACCACATTCTCCGTTCGCCTCGCCGATGATATAACCACGGTTCGTTTCCCATCGCAACCGGACAGGTTTTACCGCCGAATCTGATATTACCGCATATACCCAGATGTTTGCATCGATTGCAAGAGAATTGGCTTCTGCTGTCAGGCTTTCAATAATGTTAGCGTCATTATCGAACTTAAGTGTGTAGAGGTATCGAACCGTTTCCTGTTGTAGCTTGTATTTTAGCTGGTAGCCTTCTTCACCCATTTTCCTCTCAAATCGACCTAAGCCGAAATGTTCCTCAGGTAGTTGATTATCTACTTCCGGTTCCCAATCTCCACCTTTTTTCCACCATTCGTCATTCCATTCAAATGTTGCCAAGCCAGCTATAACTATATTCGGGTCGTTTGCGTCTCGCAGCAAGCGTGCATCCCAATACCTGGCCGCTAATCCCTCGGCAACCTGCTCGGCTGTTAAGGCACCTTTTCGATATGATGGATACCATGTTTGCAATCGTTCGTGAATATGTTCCGTATCCGGTTCCACCAAATTACTATCAGAAAGACCCGTCTCTGTGATTACTAAAGGTTTCTCCGAATAATGTTCCTTTAATGCTTTAAGATAACCCTGGTAAGGCGTCCCTGTAACAGGACCTGGCTGATGGTCCCGCATCTGTTCCGGCTCATAACTATACACGTTAAAACTTATATAATCCAAATCCTCAGGTTCTATAGGAATCGTACCAAAGTCGGTTCTTAATGGGTCAGCCATTACCCATGATTGCCAGGTGACCCAATTTGAAGCATTTTCAACATTAAGTTCATTTACCTCCTGCTTAATATAAACGCACATCTCCTCGATAAAGCTCTCGATAGCAAAAGCACTTCCATCTTCTGGTGCTTTAAACTCCTTGCCAATCTCCCAGGCAAAAATGATATCAAAGGCATTTACATCATTAACCTCCGAGAAAACCATATCCACCTTATCTTTTCCTTCAACAATATTAATATTATCAAAATAAATATCCCTGATAATCCAAAAACCAAGTTCACGAACACGCTCGTAGAAAAACTTCGGTAAACGATTAGGTATGCGAGGAGTTGGCTGTGGGTAAACACGAAGCACAATTGGCTCTGAAGCACCCTGGAATGCCTTAAGTCGGCGAAGGTCATCTTTCAAACGATAATCATTAATCAATTCACGTTCAGGATAATTTTCATCCCAAGGCTTCTTTCCGGGCTCAAGAGGTTGATAACCTATGATATTCAAGAATATCGGTTTGCCATCACTCTTCCTCACAAACCTGTTCCCTTCTATCCTGAATGGGAAATCGTTGGGCTCTTCAGAAAGCAAAGCAGATCCCTGTGCCCCCTTAGTAAGGAGCAGGCTTATAGCACCGTCTTCTAAAGTCTTACTGAACTGACTCGGCGCACTACTGGCAACTGCTACGGATACAGCGGCGACAATGAAAATCCAAAATAAATCGCTTAAACTTGCTGTCTTCATTTCTCTTCCTCCTATCTTTCTGTCGTTTGGCAAAGCATCCTGCTTTTCCGCCGGTGTGCTTTTGGAACTGTTCTACAGTACTTTCTCGCAGTTGCATAATAATCCAAATACCTTTCACCATCAAACAAAAACAAGAAAACATATAAACAAAAACCGATATTTACGCCAGACCCAAGGCAGGCAGTGGTTGTGATTTTCATTGACCGGGCTGGGTGAAGCTATTAGCCTTTCTGCTTGCAGGAACTTATCAGGAGAGCGAGAAATGAAAGACCGTTACCCGCCAATTAACAAAAAGTGCCCCCATTTTCTCCACGGCGGCGACTACAATCCCGAGCAGTGGACGCAGACGCCGCAGATTCTGCAGGAAGATATACGGCTGATGAAGCTGGCCGGCTGCAATACAATGTCGGTCGGCATATTCGCCTGGGCGGCGCTCGAACCGAGTGAGGGCAAATTCGACTTCGGCTGGCTGGACAATATAATGGATAATCTCGCCGAAAACGGCGCCTACGCGGTCCTGGCGACACCCAGCGGCGCCCGGCCGGCCTGGATGAGCAGTAAATATCCGGAAGTGCTCCGCGTAAATGCCGACCGTCGGCGGATTTCCCACGGCGGCCGACACAACCATTGCTATACCTCACCGATTTATCGCGACAAATGCCGCAATATCAACACCCACCTGGCCGAGCGCTACAAGGACCACCCGGCACTTCTTGTATGGCATATTTCGAACGAATACAGCGGAGACTGCCATTGCGAGCTTTGTCAGGAGGCGTTTCGAAAATGGTTAAGACGCAAATATGCCGACAGTCTTGATAAACTAAACCAGGCCTGGTGGACCGCTTTCTGGAGCCATACCTACACGGACTGGCGGCAGATTGAATCGCCCGGCCCCTTAGGTGAAGGCAGCATCAACGGCCTAAATCTTGACTGGAAGCGGTTCATTACCGACCAGACCATCGATTTCTTCAAGGCGGAAATCGCACCGCTTCGCGAGCTGACGCCGGACGTGCCCGTAACCACAAACCTTATGGGCGTTAATCAATGCCTGAATTACTGGAAGTTCGCAAAGCAGCTCGATGTTGTCGCCCTCGACAGCTACCCCCGCTGGCACGGCCATCAGGAAGACTGGAAGCTCGCCTCGCAGGTTGCCTTTGCGCACGATTTATACCGCAGCATGAAGGACGGCCAACCCTTTATGCTTATGGAGAGCACGCCGAGTATGACCAACTGGATGTGGGTATGTAAGCTCAAACGGCCGGGTATGCACCTGCTCTCATCGCTTCAGGCCGTCGCCCACGGCTCGGACACGGTTCAGTATTTCCAGTGGCGAAAGTCCCGTGGCTCGGCAGAAAAATTTCACGGCGCGGTGGTTGACCACAGCGGCCGCGAGAATACCCGCGTTTTTCGCGATGTGGCCGACCTCGGCCAGGCCCTGAAAAAGCTCGACGAGGTCATCGGCACAACCACGAAATCGCAGGTGGCTATCATATATGACTGGGAGAATAGCTGGGCCGTCGACGGCGCAACGGGCCCGCTTAAAGATAAAAACTATATACCCACATGCGTAAAGCACTACCAGCCGTTCTGGTCGAGGAGTGTGCCGGTTGATGTAATTGATATGGACGGTGATTTTTCGAAATACAAACTTCTTATTGCCCCGATGCTTTATATGGTACGCGCCGGGGTCGCAGAGCGTATCGAAAAATTTGTCTCGGATGGGGGCATATTTGTTGCCACCTACTGGAGCGGGATTGTGGATGAAAATGATTTGTGTTTCCTGGGCGGTTTCCCCGGGCCGATGCGTAAGGTGCTGGGAATATGGGCGGAAGAAATCGACGCGCTCTACGACAAAGATTTAAATTACATTGTCTCGATGGAAGAAAACGAGCTGGAACTCTCGGGTACATACCAGACTCGTGAGTTGTGCGAGTTAATTCACGCCGAGACCGCCCAGGTGCTGGCGACCTACACAGAGGATTTTTATGCCGGCAGGCCCGCACTTACCGTCAACGATTTCGGCAAAGGCAGGGCCTATTATATCGCCTCACGTAATGAAGAAAGATTCCTTGAGGATTTCTATAACCTCCTCATAAGCACATTGAGCCTGAAGCAGGATATCGAGACCGAAATGCCGGTTGGCGTTATGGCCCGGACGCGCAGCGACGGCAGGCAGCAGTTTATCTTTCTTATGAATTTTACGGCCTACGAACAAAGCGTCGAATTTATCTCGGCTAAGTTCCGGGATATACTCACCGGCGCGGAAGCTACCGGCCAAATAACTCTACCGGCTTACGGCGTTATGGTACTGCGGCCCCGGTAAAGATGACAATCTCCGGTCTTGAGATCATTGGCGGGCCAGTGTGAAGGGACGGCTTCTGCCGACATTATTTAAAAGCCCCACGGCCATCATACTGACCACAAGGCTTGAGCCGCCGTAACTGACCAGCGGCAGTGTCAGGCCGGTTATCGGCATCAATCCAATCGTCATACTGATATTGACGATAACTTCCACGACAAACATCGCGATAATCCCCACAACAACGTATCGCCCGAACGGGTCCGTATTGTTCGAGGCAATCTCCAGCGCACATGCAAAAACTATCGCGTACAGGATTAACAGAATCAGAGCGCCCAGGAAGCCCCATTGGTGCGCGATGGCTGCAAAAATAAAATCATTGTGACGGTCCGGCAGAAAATCGTATCTAATATACGGTCCGCGTCTGTATCCCTGGCCGCTCAGGCCGCCTGAGGCGACGGCAAATTTCGAGTGCATTAATTGATAGCCCTCGTTCGTTTCCCAGTTTCTGATGTTGTACCTTCTGCCGACAAGGATATTTTTGAAGGTCTGGTTTGACCGGGCCTTTTCTCTAATCCAGGCATTTTGCAGCAGCACACTGCTTATCCTCATTCGCTGATAGTCCGGCAGATGGCGCCATATAAGCGGGCTTATCAATACCGCCAATAATAATACGATAATCAGGTGCCTGCCTTTCGCGCCGGCTATAAAAAGCATAGTGAAAAAGACAGGCATCATCAACAGCGCCGTCCCAAGGTCCGGCTCGGCAAGAATCAAAACCATCGGCAACAGCGTGAGCACAAAAGGACCTATGAGTGTGGTAAAACTGCGGTAATTGCTGCGGTAGCGAAGATACCAGGCGAGCGCCAGTATGTATACAAGCTTGCAGAATTCCGACGGCTGCATCCGGATAAAGGACAGCCCATGAAGCTGAATCCATCGATGGGCTCCGCGACGCGAGGGCACAAACGGAATATCAAACACCTTACCGAGTAAAAGGACCGCCAGCAGCACAAGTATCCCTGCATACATCCAGTAACTTGCAGGGCCTAAGCGCCGGTAATGGATGGCGTTGACCAGGATAATTGCGAACGAGCCGACAATGGCGAAAATAATCTGTCTTTGCCAGTGTTGGTATAGGCGAAGTGAGTTGTGGTCGGGCGTTGATTTTGCAGGATGCTCGGTTGCATAAATGGTCATTATACCTATGGCGATAATAGCTGCTGTTGCAGCGAGCATTACCAGCCTTACAGCCGTCAATCTTCCCTTGAATATATGCACAATAAAATCAACATATACAAGGCAGGAGAAAAATCTCCAAAAATTTCGGCGAAAAAACGAAATTTTTAAAAATTTTCCTGCCTCTCGCAGCAATATACCCAAAGGACAGGTACCAAAAAGCTATGAAAAACATCGTTTAACAATTTTAAATGCAATAGTTGTAGACATACGAACTCCTTTAAGTCGTATTGCAGTTAATAGCTCTATTTTTTAAAAAAATCCGGTTTTTGTTCTTGATTTACACTGCCTTTTCTGGTAGTGTTAGTATCGAACTTTCACCTAACTATGCCTTGGTAAAGGCAAAGGAACTAAGTTTTATAAGTACCCTCGTTTTAGAAAGCAGGTTGAAGTGTAGTTTTTTAGACCTGCGGAAAAGGAGATTAGTAAATACTTTAATCTCCTTGAGTTGGTTGTTTCCTGTCAACCAGCGACCGTTTTCCAGGTACTCTGTTATATTAGCAGTTACAAGAGTGTAAGCCTGGAATAAGTTCCCAACGGCACAAGTACTAAGCGGGAATGGGTTTTTGTTAAGACGCGTATTAAAAGTAAAAAACCAAAACATTGCAGGGTGTGGAGCCCTGTAAAGAAGAAAGGAAGGTGTGAGCTATGAAAAGAAGTTTATTTGTTTTGATGGCTCTACTGATTGCCACACCAGCCCTGGGAACTGTTACCATTACCTGTATTGACGAAGGCCAGAAAGTTGTTCGCATCGATTACCAAGTAGTTAACGAACCGGCAAAGGTTAGAGCCTTTGCGCTCGATGTAAGTGTCGATGTGAACTGCGCGATAATTACCGATATCAATGATTACACCTCAGGTGAAGGTAACCAATACGGTATTTACCCCGGCACGATTGACCTTAGTGATTTAAACAGTCCGCCTATCTGGGGCACTCCTATCGCACCGAGTAGCGACCCTGGTGCGGAGGATACCGGATTAGGCACAAATCGTGTAATACTCGAGATGGGCTCACTGTATGAGCCGAATCTCACAGGGCCGCCGAACAGCGGGACGCTGTGTAGGCTGAAATTCCAAAAGGCCGGTGCCAGTGGCTCGTGCCATATCACCATTGTAGCTGAGACCACTCGCGGCGGTGTTGTGCTGGAAAACGGCACTACCGTTAGCATCGTGAGTACCGGCTGCGATGTGAACATCGAAGAGGGACCAGATTGCTGGAGTTGGCTGGGACAATGCCACGGTGACAGCTACGGTAACGACCTGAAAGTTGACATCGATGATTTTTATAGCTTCAAAGACGCTTTCGGTTCCAGCTTTGGCGGTGCCACTTATGACCCATGTCCCGACTCTGATAGGGACGGTGATGTTGACATCGATGATTTCTACATCTTTAAAGATGCCTTCATAGTCACGGACGTGCCCGGTGATTGTCCCACGGGCGGTACTTGGCCGCCATTTTAGTGTGTGGCAGTGTGGTTTAGTGTATGTTTCAGTTTAATAAGTTAAGTAAGAGCCTTGTTTTTGTCTAAATCTGCCTGAGGCAGTTACTGAGTAAAGTAAAGTGCTGATGAGCAGAGAAAATTTAGAAGGAGGTTTTGTAATGATGAAAAAGGTATTAGCATTGATGCTGGTTCTTGGAATGACCTCATTGGCGAGCGCGACCGTCATCGACGTTGTTACGGTCGGTGTGGGCGATCTGGGCCATGCCGGCACGTCAACCGACCCGCTATACCCAAGCGAGACCATCGGGATTCAGATCATCCTGAACTATAACCCGTATCCAAGCTGGACGAGTTACGATGGTTATATTATGGACGGTATGGAATTGGACCTACATGTAACCGGTCCCGGCACACTCGAAGTGCCCGGCCTTTTCAACGCCAAAACCCTTGAACGGTATGGCGATGACCTTAAACACCATGCGGACTTCGGTGTTTGGACCCAGTCTGGCTATAATGACGGGACATCGGAGAACTATCTGCCAGTGATTGTAGGCAATTCTATCGCAAAGATGTCGGGTGGAGTGGTTACTGGATACATTGAGGGCGATGAGAACGGCAATCCTCCGAGTAGCCCCACAGTGTTGGTTTGGAACTTGCTCCTCCACTGCGAAGAATATGGTCCGGTCAGCCTTGACCTGACGCTGGGCGGCTCAACACGAATTGCACCTTATGAGAACGGTGCCGGCACAGCACCATATCCGGCGTGGAGGTATGCTGTAGAAGGTGATCTTGGTGACTTAGTTATTCACCAGATTCCTGAGCCAATGACGATTGCATTACTGGGTCTTGGAGGACTCTTCCTGCGTCGCCGCAGATAGGTCTAAACAAGAACAGAATATGGTAACGAAAAGAGGTAGGTTCAAACCTGCCTCTTTTTTTACAGGCCGGGCCGGGGGCCCTCAATGGGAACCTGACTGTGATATTAGTATTCCTGCCGATAATCGCATCGATATGCTGGATTTCATAGTTTTTGCCGGGAACCATGCCGTAAGTGTTGAGAACTGAAACTATTTCGAGATTAACTGTTATCAAAAGATATTTCGGGCCTCCTGCCGGCAATCCTTAGAACATAGACGGGCTTCAGTGACAATGGCGTTGCCTGCTCACTAACTTCTCCCCATCCGGTTTGATAAAGGCAAAAAATTGGAAAATAGTCTATACTGTGCTATAATGGCCGAATGAATTATCCCAAATAGCCTAATAACAAAATAAAAATTTCATCACCGGGAGAACCATAAGAAAATGAAAAAAGATGACATCAAGACGCATCTTATCAACAGAGTAACTATGCTGGTTGTTGTTTGTTTCTTTTTTTCGGGTCTGACCGGCCTGATTTACGAGATTTTATGGACACGTATGATTGTCAAAATTATCGGCTGCGCTCCATTTGCGATAAGTATCGTCTTGACCGTCTTTATGGGCGGCTTGGGGCTGGGCAGCTATATAGCCAGCCGAACTATAGACCGTGTTAAAGAGCCGCTGAAACTTGTCAGAATCTACGGCATACTGGAACTTGTCATCGGTACCTACGGGCTTGTTCTGCCGGTGCTTCTAATCGTCTTCAGGCCCCTTTATGCCGTTATTTATAATCGATTGTTCAGCCATTTTCTATTTTACAATATCCTTACTTTTATCGGTTGCTTTGTGCTTCTGGTGGTACCGGTCATTTGTATGGGTGCCACACTTCCGGTTTTGTGCCGGTTCTACGTCGCTAAGCTTTCGCATCTGGGCACACATGCCGGCCGGCTTTATGGTCTGAACACTATTGGCGCCGCCGTCGGTTCCCTGCTTTGCGGCTTTTGGCTGATAAACCTGCTGGGTATGTGGGGAACATTGGCTCTGGCAGTCTTGCTAAATGCAGCTATCGGCTTATCCTGTATTGTTGTCAGCTCCCGAATAAAAGCCTGGCCGACAAGCACCGCTGTTTCAGCCGTGGACTCAAGAAGCTATAAACCGCCCCCCCTCAGCGAGCAACCTGAAACAAACCGATACCCGGCTACATCCCGATTGCGGTGGGCCGCACTGATAATCTTTGCCGTCTCCGGTTTTTGTGCTATGTCGTATGAGGTGATATGGACCAGATTGCTGGGATTGATTGCAGGACCTACCACTTACTCATTTACTATTGTACTGGTTACGTTCATTGCCGGGCTGGCTTTGGGCAGCATGCTCTTCGGATGGTTTGCCGACAGAGTCAAAAGGCCCTTTATGCTTCTGATATACTCCCAGTTCGCAGCGGCACTGTTGGCGTTAGGACTCAGCCAGATACTGGGCAACAGCCAGTTTTTCTTCGCAAAGCTGATTTATCACTTCCAGGACCGGTTTGCAGCAGCGAGTGTATCGAAGTCGGTCATCCTGTTTGGCTTCATGATTTTACCTACGCTCTGCCTTGGCGCAACCTTCCCTCTGGTCAGCAAGCTTTTTACTGAGTCTATCTCGAAAGTGGGAAAGTCTATTGGTTTTGCCTATTCGATTAATACTATCGGTGCCGTAGTGGGCTCATTCTGCGCCGGCTTTTTGCTTATGCCGCTTCTTGGAAAGGAAAATAGTCTGAGTATGGTCGTAGGGCTGCAGATTTTTACCTCTTTAATCATCGGCATTTACCTGCTGCTGGCCGGCAGGCAATACAACCTGCGCCTGATAGCCCTTGCATTACCCGCTTTGGCGGGTTTATATCTTTGTCTTCATTTTCCGCAGTGGAACCGGCTGCTTCTGGCCCAGGGGAAGTATTACCGGTTTGCAGAAATCATACCAAAAATGGAAAAGACCGGCTGGCTGGAGGCGTTGTGGCGCGGGCCGGAAATATTAACCGGCACCGAGAAACGCCAGCTTGTGTATTATGGAGACGGCATTTCAGGATTCACTACGGTGCTAAAAACATCCGATGCCTTCGGTAACATCGATTATAGTCTTGTAATCAGTGGAAAAACAGATGCAAGCTCGCGAGGTGATATGCCGACGCAGGTGCTTTCATCGCATATCCCGATGATGCTTCATCCAAATCCGAAAACAGTTATGGTATTGGGCCTGGCCAGCGGTATAACCACAGGTGAGGTTCTGTATTACCCTATCGAACGGGTGGATGTGCTTGAAATTAGTTCGGAAGTGGTTGAGGCCAGTGACTTTTTCATTCCCTGGAACAACAAGGTGCTTTCCAATCCAAAAACGGAGCTGATTGTTCAGGATGGCCGGGCGCATCTACAGCTAACCAACCGAAAATATGATGTGATTACTTCAGAACCCTCGAATCCCTGGATGGCGGGCATTGCCAACCTGTTTACCAAAGAGTTTTTTGCCCTTGTCAAAGACAGGCTTAACAACGACGGTATATTTTGTCAATGGATTCACTCTTACCAGATGGACTGGTCGGCTTTTTCCCTTGTCATCAGAACCTTTGTGAGTGTTTTTCCAGACAGCATCCTCGTACGCGCACAAGACAGTAATTATTTGATGATAGGCTTCAACGGCAATAAAACGATACTGGAAAATATAAGGCTAAATCTGCAGTACGCTCAGCGCTCAAGTAACATTACTCTGCGAAACGCCGAATTACTATACAGATTCATTGTAACCGAGAATCTCGCCGGCTTGTGCGACCAAGGCCCCATTCACACCGACAATCGGCCTCGACTCGAGTTTGCAGCACCAAAACAAATGTATGCTAAAGACCCGACAGTGGAAAAAAATATTGATAATAGAAAGTCGTTCAGCCGTGAAACAACAACTCTTCTCGGCCGGCTTACCACCGACATCGATGCACAAATAGATTTCGCGGCATTTGCACTGTCCGTTCATGACCCGAAGGCAAATATGGTTGACTTGTCCCGAGCCAAGTCGAAACAAAAAGAGCGATTCTTCAATCTTATGGAAACGTATGCCGCAAACAACAAACTGGATTATTCCATAATCACGGACCCCCGGCTCGCCCGCATGTGCAGAACGGCCCAGATAAAATCCCTGGAAAGCAAAATTGACAAATTACCGGACAAGGCACTGAGCTACTATACTCTGGCGGATTTGTGTCAGCGTAACAAACTAATGGACAAGGCGATTGTTTATTACCGCAAAGTAATAGAGTTAGTACCCGATAATGCCGAGGTGCACAATGACCTTGCAGTTGCTCTGCATAGAATGGGACAACTCAATGAAGCAATAGCACACTACGAAGAAGCGCTGCGACTCAAACCTGATTTCCCCGAAGCACGAGACAACAGACAAAAGATTCTGATTCAGTTGAGGAGAACTTCCTCTAACAGAAAATAAGCAATGGTAGTGTCGCTAATGATTATGATGGTTGAGCCTGAGTAATATGTATCCCGAAGCGCCTAAGGCCAACGTAATGATTACGTTGGACAAAAAATCAAGCCCCATGGCTTGTTATCCGCAGGTTAATTGAGTATACTGCAACAACAGGTAAGCTAAGCAGAATAATAGCTTTATGTCTGCGTAAGAAAGGCATGTTTATGAATGGTACTTTGTCCCGAATTAAACTTTTTTTCTTTCTTTCCGGCAGCGCCGGGCTCATTTATGAGGTTGTCTGGACGCGCCTGTTCGCAGACATACTGGGTTCGACCGCTCTTTCCATGACGTCGGTCTTTTCGGTCTTTCTCCTCGCGCTGGCCCTGGGGGCCGGTCTTTTCGGCCGTGTTCCTCTCTATGGAAAAGCAGCCCTGGCGCTCTATGGGAAGCTGGAAATTGGCATCGCGTGTTCAGCTACGTTAGCCAGTACCTTGCTCATCCTCGGCAAGTCCTGGATCGCCATCCACCTGCCCACCTCGGATTTTTATGCGGTGACGCTGTTTTACAAACTTCTTGCCACAGCGCTGCTGATTGGAATTCCAACCTTATTAATGGGCGGGACCTTACCCGTCATTCTGAACGCTTCGCGGCAATGGATCCTGCCGCGACGGATTGTTACGCTGCTCTACGGCCTGAATACGTTGGGGGCTGCCTGCGGAACGTTCGCCGCCGGCTTTTTCCTCATCTGGAAGCTGGGCCTGACGTTGACACTGGCGATAGCCATCTCCCTGAATTTGATGGTTGGTTTTGCGGCTTTAACGCTTGCCCGCCGGGTGCCGGTGGAAACTCCTGTAATCGACCCGCCACAGGAAGAGCAAACCTCGACACCTACACCCCTTAGATATCGCGTGTTGTGGCCAGCGGTTGCTTTCCTTAGCGGCTTAACAATTCTCGGTTATGAAATCTTATGGGGCAGAATGGCAAAGTTCCTCCTGGGTGATAGAACTATCGCCGTCACCGCTCTGCTATTTGTTTTCATCACTTGTCTGGGTCTCGGCAGCCTGGCCGCCCCGGTCATTGGACGCAAATTCGGCATCAGCACTCCACCACAAACCCTAAAACTCATATCCTGGATATTCCTGTTGGGAGCCTTTCTTCATCTTCTCTTTGTTCCTTTGGCACGTTCAACCATTCACGGCCATGGACTTACAACAATCTTACCGGTCGCGAATGAGTTTGTTCGGCGAATCCTTAACATCTGGCTGCTTATCCTGCCTCCGATATTTGTGCTTGGTTTAGTGTTTCCTCTCCTTGCCTGGAGTGCCAGGAAAATTAATACATTGCCTGGAAGGGTCGTAGGTAAACTCTACTTTGTAAATACGATTGGGGCCTGTGTTGGTGCGGTGTTTGCGAGTTTTGCTCTCAGCCGATGGATGGGAACACTTTATGGTTTTTTCACCCTTGCGGGTCTGCTGGTGGTTTCATCAGCCGTGCTGCTTCTAAGCGAATCAAAAAATCTACGGCAAAAAGCAGTAGCCATTCTGGCTGTAGCAGGATTTGTTCTTGCCGGCCTATGGTTTCCCGACAGTATGGTCAAATTGCGAGAGGATGAGCAGCTTTTAATGGCTCAGGAGGACGAGTATGGAGTTCAGGTCATGGCGCTTACACAGCAGAAAACGATTCGGGTACGCAACAACCGACTTCAGCTAATCTGGGACCTCGGTGTCCAGCAAACATCCCACGCACAGCAGATGGCGGCCCACCTGACCGTCCTGCTTGCGGGCGAATGTAAAGATGTGCTCAACGTAGGAACCGGCTACGGCATAACGGCCGGTGCCTTCACCCTTTACAGAGACATCCAGTCAATCGAAACTATCGAGATTTTACCATTCCTGGTTGAAAATCAGGACCAGTTCATTCGATACAACTTCAATTACATGAGCGATTCGAGAGTAGAGTTGATTCAGACAGACGGACGTCACTATCTTGTCACCTCACCGAAAACCTATGACATCATCTCAGTCAATGTACTCGATCCTTATCTGCCGGGCTCTTCATCTCTTTATACTGTGGATTTCTGGAAGGTAGTCCGAGATCATTTACGTCCCGGAGGGGTCCTTAACCAACTCTTCTGGGGCGTAGACATCCCGCTTTTGGTAAAGGGCCTGAATACTGTTTTCCCGACTGTTCTGTACTTCCCTGCGTATGGCGGAACCTGTTTTAATATCGTCGCCTTCAAGGATGCCATTAGTGCAGAAGAACTCCAACTTCACTTAGAGCGGCTCGGACCGGAGGCGAGGCGTTCAATTTGGAAGATAACTTTCGGCAAAGATACCGAACTGCTGTTCCGAACACTTGTCGAAAAAGCCTGGGATACGCAGCGGAAACTTAATATATTGGCGGGCAGAATCCCGGGCAGGCCCCATACTGACAATTTTCCAATTTTAGAATTCCGATGGGCACACGGAGTCAAGCACATCTCTGTTTTTGATTCCCCTCTGGTCGAGGAGTAAGTTTATTTATGGGTGAGCTGGAGAAACAAAAGTTTCGTAGCTTCGGCGTCCGAGGCGGATTGCTAACAACTTTAGCACTTCTTTCCGGATGTTGCGCCTTGGCCTACGAGGTTCTCTATGTAAGGGCTTTGACCTCAATTCTGGGTGACATGTTTTATGTTCATGCTGCCCTGCTGAGTACATTCCTGATTGGGATTGGACTTGGTGCCAAGTTGGCGCACAGATGGTTCCGCTGGCTTTGGGCTCTCGAAATCCTGACAGGTCTCTATGCGCTTGGGCTGCCAATCGCCCTGAGGTGGCTATCGCTGCAGCTCGTCTTGAGTCTGATTACTTCAAGTTCCCTCCTCACCATTGTTGCAACAGTAGGTTTCATATCGATTCCAAGCGTATTCATTGGATTCAGCATCCCACTATTCAGTGCATATATTAAAGCCCACTCCAAGGATTGTCTGGCTTTTCAGAAAATCTACAAGGTATACAACCTGGGTGCGTTCCTCAGCATTCTCGGCGTCGAGTTTGTGTTGGTCAGGCAATTCGGCGTGAGTTTATCTCTTACAATAGTAGGAGCCATCAATCTGCTCAATGGAATTGTCCTTCTTCTGATGAGGGCGGCACCCACAGCCCTTCTGTCCCCAAGGCCGAAAAGCTTCCCGAAACGTATTATAGTCGCCCTTGCCCTGGCTAGCCTGAGCAGTGCAGTCTTTCAGATGTTCTTCTTCAAACTTACTTATCTGGTTTTCTATCCACATCGGGAGAACTTTGCAATTGGTCTTGCCATTACCATGCTCGGGCTTTTCTTAGGCACCTGGCTGGCCTCGAAGGTTCGTATCCGCTTCGAGACCTTTCTCGTGTTAGTCCCTGTTTTGATAGGCTTAATCTATGCAAACTACATGCCTATCCTGCAGTTTTTTGAGAAGACGGCTCCCTGGGCAAGGAGTTCCGAGCTTCTCATCCTCCTTCATAAGTTTGCCTTTGGATGCCTCTTTGCAGTCGGCCCCATGCTCCTTTTCGGTGCTACCATCCCGGCCTTGATGCGCTCGGAAGGTGAAGTAGCCGGGGAGTCCGGCCACTTGCTCTGGGTCTCAAGCCTGGCAAATGCCGCTGGGTATCTGATATATGTACTAATTGGGCATCCTTTCTTGACCAATGCCATCCTCCTCGCTCTGATTGCCGGCATTACACTCCTGGCAAGCTTGCTGGCAACCGGATTCCTTTGGTCGAGAGTCCAGAAGAGTTTTGCCGCTGTCGGTATCGTTTTAATTGCCCTGCTCGTGCTCAACTGGCAGGAGCGAAACTTCTATCTGGCACATTGGGCCAATACACTCAAGCCCAGCGATGAGGTAACGGTGTTCAAAAGCGGGGCCGAGAGTGCTACTCTGGTCCGCTCCCCGGGAATCGAATGGATTTCTTATAATGGGAATCCGAGCATTTATATTATAAATGACGGAAAGATTAACTATGCCGAAATTATCAGCGGTGTCGTTCCTGCGCTCAGCGTTCCCAGACTTGAACGCGCGCTGGTCCTGGGACTCGGCACAGGCATGACCGCTGGCGCAACTGCTCGGATTTTCAAAACTACAGATGTGGCTGAGATTAATAACGCGTTCTATAAAATGATTCCACATATCAGCTACGCTAACCTGGACATTGGGCAGAATCCATCGGCTAACCTGTATCTGTGCGACGGGCGAGCCTTCCTGGTTGGCAAGGACGGAACATACGATGCTATCATAAATTCGATTCCCGCTCCGACCTACTTTTCCGCCTCCAAAATATATACCGTAGAGTTCTATGAGCGGGTGGCCAAGGCCCTCAAAGCCGATGGAGTCTTTTGCACCTGGCTTTCGGTGGGCAATATGTCGAATGCAGGTATCCAGACTATCCTCTCTGCTTTGAGGCACAGTTTTCGCTATTGCGACCTTCGCATTATGAGAGGGAATTATTACATGGCTACCTGCTCCAATAATCCAATTCGCCTAAGGAGATTCAGTGAGTTGCCCGCCCAATCCGGCCTTATCAGACAGTTGGAGGTTACTCTATCCGGCTTCGACCTCGATGAGTTCTTCGAGGACATTCGGGTCTCAGAGAACCTATTCGACCACTTTATTCCGAGAGTACCGCAGGAGAACACTGATGACCATCCTGTTCTTGAATTTATGGTGGTCCGAAGCTACCAGTTGAGAAAAATGGGACAAGACCCATTCCTTAACTCACAGGCCCTGTTTAACATCGACCCGGTTCGTCGGCATGAGTTGGGAGATTACGCCAGACTGGCGCGGAGAGCAGGTGTATTTCGTGAGCTGTCCGCTGACTACTTCGATAAAAATTTCGCCCCAATTCTCAAAGGCAATCGTGAACTTTTAGCAGAATATAAGTTCTGGAGCGCCGAGTATGTGATAACTCGGGGTGAACCTAATGCAGCCATAGGACACTATACCGATGCGTTACAACTCAAACCGAATTGGGTTGAGGCGAACAACAAGCTGGCCTGGATTCTGGCTACGATTGAAGACGAAAAGCTCCGCAACCCAGCCAAGGCAGTGCAGCTTGCCGAGCGGGCCTGTGAACTCACCGACTATAAACAGCCGGAAGTTTTGGATACTTTAGGTGTTGCTTATGCCGCTGTGGGAAGATTCACAGATGCCAGGAAGACTGCTAAGCAGGCAATCGAGACAGCCCGGAAAGCGAAACAAGAAAAACTGGCGGAGGATATCCAAAGCCGCCTGGAACTTTATAAGGCCAATAAGATTTATCGTGATTAGCCTTGGTTTTCAACCTGAATACTATGATACAATAATTATAACGGGGTGAATGCAAAGCGATGAATATTAGTTCAGCGGAGACGACGAGTGCATCAAAAGCCCTCGATAAGGTGAGAGTAATATATGACAAAGAGAAATAGCAAGCTGACTCGCCGGCAGATTCTCAAAGCCTTAATAGCCGTTGTGCTTATACTGGCCGGATATACTTTCATCCGAGGCTTTTACAAGGCAAGGCATCGCCCCAATGTTCTGCTAATCGTTCTGGATACAGCGAGGGCGAACCAATTTTCCTGCATGGGCTACCACCGCAAGACCACCCCGCATATTGATGCGCTTGCACGTGAGGGAATCATCTTTCAACGCGCTTATACACCTTCCTGCTGGACTTTGCCATCGCATGCCGCGTTGCTTACCGGTCTTTACCCCATCCAGGCGGCCGCTACGTCAGAGACGCTGCATCTTCCTTATGTCAATACGACCGTGGCTGAAGTGCTGGCAAGTGGCGGCTACGACACGGCCGCTTTTATCTGCAACGCCTGGGTAAGTAAGGAGCGCGGATTCGCGCAGGGCTTCAACGAGTTTTACGAGATATGGCGCAGGGAAAACATTTCAGCAGCAAGGATGCCACCTCTGGAGACAACCGCCACAGAAAAGATAATCGGCTGGCTTGAGAAACGAAAAGAAAAAAACAAACCTTTTTTCCTGTTTGTTAATCTCAATATGGCGCATTTGCCTTATCGGCCGCCCGAGCCATTCCTGTCCGGCTTTATCAACCCCGGATACAACAACAAAGAAGTCAATCGAATAGCTGATGTTACAAGTATGTGGCCCCATCTCGCAGGCAGGATAACGTTCGACGAAAAGGACTATCGCATACTAAAAGACCTTTACGACGGGGAGATTGCCTTCGCCGACGACTGTGTAGGCCGAATCATCGATTGCCTGAGAGGCTCAGGTATTATTGATAAAACAGTCGTGATTGTAACCTCGGACCACGGCGAAAACCTCGGAGAGCACGGACGTATCGACCATAATCTGTGTATGTACGAGACAACCCTGCATATTCCCCTGGTGATTCGTTACCCAAAGCTGTTCAAGCCCGGGGCCGTATCCGGTGAATTTGTAAATCTGGTGGATATCGCACCTACAATTATGGATTTATGCGGCTTGCGTGGTGAAAAGCAAAAGCACAAGTTACTCGAGATGAGTCTGGTCCGCGAAGAGCGGCCTCATCGTCCATTTGTGGTTGCGAGTAACGAACGGCCGTTGAGTGGTATCGGGCTTATGAAAAAACGATTTCCTGAATTCGATGCCAATTCAATAGACTACAGGATGGGGGCAATCAGAACATCAAAACACAAGCTCATTTGGAATGTGGAACGAAATATCGAATTATTCGAGCTGACCACTGATGCGGATGAACTGCATAATTTGGCCGATATACAGGTAGAAACAAGCAAAAAACTGCATAACATGCTGCGTGACTATATACATAAATTACAATTGAATACTGAAACTACTTTCTTCGAAAGTAAAGACGCCGAAAGTCTGGAGGTCTTACGCTCATTAGGATACGTGGAGTAAAACACGGAAATACAATACGATTAAGGTGCATTTATTCAAATGATAACTAAAGGTTTTAATAAAATACGAATGGTGTTTTTCATTGCTGTGATTGCAGTTGTAATAACCTGTGTGTGGTTTACATTGTTCGGGAGAAAGCCCGCTAAAAACATCATTCTCATCAGCATCGACACCGGCAGGGCAGACTACCTGAGCTGCTACGGGTACGGGCACAAAACCACGGCCAATATCGACGCCGTCGCACACGAGGGAATAATTTTCAAAAACGTCGTCTCTCCCGTACCACTTACTTTGCCGGCGCACTGCTCGATGTTAACCGGCACAATCCCACCGTATCACCAGGTGCACGACAACCTCAACTGTAAGTTTGGGCAGTCCAATATCACCATTGCTGAGATACTCAGGGAACGCGGATATATGACCGGTGCTATCGTCAGCACGTTTATACTTGATTCGCAGTTTGGTCTCGACCAGGGTTTTAAAGAGTATAACGACCACTTCGTGGAAGCACTGAGTTTGGGTGAATATGTTGAAAGGCGCGGCGCCGAGGCAAGCCGGTTCGCCTGTGAGTGGCTGGACAAGCATCGTAAAGAAAAATTTTTCCTTTTTCTGCACTACTACGACCCACACACCCCCTATGAGCCGCCGGAGCCATTTGCCACGGACTATTCGGACAATCTTTACGCCGGCGAGATATCCTACGTGGACTGGTGCGTCGGCCGGGTAATTGAGAAACTGAAGAGCCTGGGTTTATACGATTCAACACTGCTTATTATCACAAGCGACCACGGTGAATTACTGGGCGAACACGGCGAATTAGAGCATGGATATTTACTTTATGAAAATGCAATAAAAGTACCTTTAATCATCAGGTCGCCCCGAATAAACAAGCCCCGGATAATAAACGAGGTTGTCGGTCTGGTGGACATAGTGCCTACCATTCTTGGATATCTTGAAATTCCAGCGCCCCTGAATATACACGGCAAAGACCTCTGTGAGTATATAAACAGCACCGACAGCTCTATTCCTGAAAGATACGTTTACTGTGAATCTTTTACACCCACGAAATATAAATGCAATCCACTTTTAAGCGTTGTAACCAACCGCTGGAAATATATTCATACAACCAGGTCGGAGCTGTATGACATAAAAAAGGATTCGGCTGAATTAGAGAATCTTCTGGCAGAGGAACCTAAACGCGCCGAACTCTTGCAATATCAGCTTCGCCAGATTTTATCCGAGCAGACCAGAACAGACAAAGAAGAAAGCACGTTTGTGATGGATGCCCAGAGCAGGAGAAGGCTTGAAAGCCTTGGTTACGTCGGAAATAGCATTGTAGAGACAAGCTTTGAGCTCAATCCGTCCAGGGCCGACCCTAAAGACTTCGTTGATTACCACGTTTACAATCAAAAAGCTGTTTTTCTGCTTTTCAAAAAAGAATACGAAAAGGCTAAAGCCATTTGTAACGAAATGCTTGCAAAGTGGCCCCAAATCATAGATACTCATTTCCTGCTGGCCCGTGCCACTTTTTCGGCAGGCGATTTTGCAGAATCAATTACTCATAATTCGAAGTATCTGGCCCTGCTTGAAAAAGAAACTCCACAAAACTCGCAGCAACAGCAGGATTTCACCAGACCCTTGTTTATGGTTCATAATATGCTCGCTTCGGCGTTTTATGAATTAGGCAAATACGACGAAGCCATTAGTCAATTTAACAAAACTCTACAAATCAAACCTGACAAGGCCGATGTACTCTACAGATTGGGTGCTGTATACTATCAACAGGGCAAATTTGAAGAAACGATTAAATGGTGGCGGCAAGCGGTGCAAATAGACCCGACTCTGCCCGGTGCAGTAGAAAACCTGCAAAAGCTTCTGGCTGAAAAACAGAGACGCGAAATAACCATTTCGCAGTACTTAGAACAACTCAGTCAAAATCCGAACGACCCCAACACGCATAACGCCTTAGGAAACGAGTTATATCGGCAGGGCAAAATCGATGACGCTATTACTCACTGGCTCGAAGCGGTAAAACAAAGACCGGACTGGGCGGAAGTACAAAACAGTCTGGGTAAGGCCTTTTACCGGCAGGGCAAATATGAACAAGCCATTAGCCACTGGACCGAAGCGATAAGACTAATACCCGACTGGGCTGAGCCGTATAACAACCTGGCCTGGCTTCTGGCTACTGCTGAAAATAAGCTGCACCGCAATCCTCTCGAGGCTGTCCACCTTGCGGAGCGGGCCTGCAAACTTACCGCTTACGAACGGCCGGTAATGCTGGACACCTTGGCTGCTGCCTATGCTGCTGCGGGTAGATTCACAGAAGCAATGAAAACCGCAGAGAAGGGGATTGAGCTGGCCCGGCAGGCCGAGCAGGAAACACTGGCAGAAGATATCCAGAGTCGTCTGGAAATCTACCGGATGAATAAGCCGTATCGAGACTAACGGGTGAAGTTTGTTATTAGCATGACGACACTCTGATTGTTGTAAGAATCAAACACCTTGTGCCGATACCGGCCCTGAAAACTGTGACTACATCACCAAAAACGCAAAGGAGTAGTTACTCCGGATGAATATCATTAAGACCACCTAAATCTCATGGCTCGAAATCAAGACATAAAAACAGAAAACACTAACATACAACGGGCAGACAGGTGGTTTTACAAAAAAAGTGTGCTTATAAGCGGAGGAATTTTCGGTCTGGCGCTTTTAGTGCGGTTTGGGTACCTCTATGAAAGCTCTTCTAACCCGACATTTAGAATTCCGATTGTGGACTCGTTTGCTTACGACACCTTAGCACGTGACTTTGCAAGTGGAAAAGGGATGGGCAGCGGCTTTTTTTGGCAGCCTTTTTTCTATCCATTCTTTTTGTCCTGGATTTACCGTTTGAGTGGTTCGTCGATTCTCTGCGCGAAGATTATCCAGGCCCTCCTGGGTAGTCTCACGTGCCTTTTAACATTTTACCTTGGGAAAAAGATTCTCGACTTGCGAACAGGTCTTCTGGCGGGCCTAATCACGGCAGTTTATGGACCATTGTTTTTTTTTGAGACCGAACTCATCGCCGCCGGATGGGCTGCTTTCTGGTCCGTTTTGCTGGTCCTGCTTTTCTTAAATGCCGCTTCAAAGCAAACCTTTCTGTCCTGTTTTTTATTAGGAGTATGTGGTGCTTTGAGCACCATTACGCGACCCACTTTTGGTTTATTTTTCTTTGCAGGATGTTTGTGGCTGGCAATTATTTTTTTCAAGAGGTCAACACAACCGAGTATCCCGACAAAAGGGCTGTTTTACATCCTGGCAGGCTTTTTACTGATTGCTGTTCCAGTAGCATTGAAAAGTTTTTCCGTCACGGGGCGCTTTAGTATATTACCGTCTTCCGGCGGCATCAACTTATATATTGGCAACAATCCAGACTACGCCCAGACTGTGACTATTCGACCAGGCTCTGACTGGAAGCAGATAGTTAATCTCCCGGGACAATACGGTATTACAAGCGACGCACAGGCTGAAGAGGCTTTTTTTAAGCAAAGATTCGCGGATTTCGTCTTGAATCAGCCGGTCGAATTCATAAAACTCCTGGGCTACAAAACCATCCAATTCATAAACTCTCGAGAAATTCCGCGAAATGTTGATATTTACGTGTTCAGGAAATGGTCATACCTTCTTAGGCTGCTCACGTGGCAGGTGCACGGATTCGGTTTTCCCTTTGGTGTTCTTCTGCCGATGGCACTTCTGGGTTTAGTCTGTCAACGGAGTCGGCTTCCTGTTCCGGTTTATCTATTTTTGCTACTGTACTCATTATCAATTATCCTGGTTTTTGTCTCAGCACGATATTGCGTGCCGATAATTCCCATACTGAGTATCCTTGCAGCAACCGGGGTCAACACGCTTATAAGACTCATTCGCATGCATTTATGGAGGCCCTTAGCCGTTACAGGAATATGCGGGCTTGGAATAGTTTTACTCATGAGTTTGCCCGGTCCTTTTCCGGAGGAAAAGGTCAACTACGAAGGAGAATTATATTATGGCGTGGGTTGCTCTCTGCTTGAGTGGGATAGAATTGACGAAGCCATCAACCTATATTCCAAAGCACTGAATGTAAATTCCAACCACGCAGAGTCCCATGGCTGTCTGGCAGAGGTTTTGATGTTACGGGGGCATGTGGAAGAAGCTATACTCCACAATGAAAAAGCCGTGGCGTTGAAACCAACCTACGCCATAGCGCACAACAATCTCGCTGTCGGATATTATCAACAAGGCGAGATTGAGAAAGCTCTGAAGCACTGGAAAGAAGCGTTGCGCCTCAGGCCAGACTGGACACAATTGCACGCCAAAATAGATAAGATAATCCGGCAGAAGGAACTTGAGGTGTCGATAGCAGAATATATCGAGATGTTACGACTCAATCCTGAAAATCCCAGCGCCCATTATGATTTGGGTACATTGTTCTTCCGGCAAGGCCGGATAAAGGATGCTATCAGGCATTGGACTAATGCAGTAAGACTAAAGCCCGACTGGCCGGAAGCTCTTAATAACCTGGCCTGGGTCCTGGCAACAGGTGAAAAAGAGGAACTTCGCGACCCAGCCGAAGCGGTCCGGTTAGCTAAGCGGGCCTGTGAGCTCACCAACCACAATCAGCCAAAGATGTTGGACACCTTGGCCGCTGCCTATGCTTCTGCGGGAAGATTTGCCGACGCCGTGGAAACCGCTGAAAAAGCCAAAGAATTGGCTGTGGCCTCCGGACAGAAAACACTTGCAGCTGATATCGAAAAGCACATGGAGCTTTACAAGCGTGGTTGCCCTTATCGGAAAAGCGAATAGATATATGGATAACCAAAAGAAACAAAAAAAATATCTGCGTAGTACAGAATTTTTCATCCTGGCAGCTATACTACTGATAGGTCTATCTCTCAGAGGCTTATACCTTTTGGAGATTGTTAAAAGCCCGAATTTCACTGTTCCGATGGTCGATGCAGCTTACCATGACTATTGGGCACGAGGATTAGCCACCGGTGATTGGTCTGTCCCTGGCAATAGGTGCGACCCGGAGATTCGCAGTATCCCCTATTTAAGGCCTCCAGGCTATCCTTACTTTTTGGCCTTGGCGTATCTGTTATCCGGTTCGAGTTTTCTGGCTGTAAGGATCGTCCAGATGTTGATAGGACTAGTAAACTGTGTGCTGGCCTATATTCTCGGCAGGTCTTTGTTCGGGCGTGCCGTGGGCTTAATCTTGGCGGGCTTTATGTCTGTTTACTGGATTTTCATTTTTTTTGAAGGTGAGTTGCTTGGGCCGGTTCTCATTATCTTCTGTACTCTTTGCCTTATGAATATTTTTTGCCTGTGGACTGTAAAGTTTACATACCTGCACGGTGTTGCCGCTGGCTTACTTTGCGGATTATTTGCACTGCTTCGGCCAAATATTCTGCTCTTTGTGCCTGTAGTTTTGCTCTGGGCCTGGTGGTTAGCTCGTAGAAGAAATGATAGAAGGCGTTTTCGCACGGTTGCTATAGGATTTCTTGTAAGTACAGCCGTAATTATTGCTCCGGTAACTTTGCGGAATTATCTCGTAGCCGATGACTTTGCACTGGTTTGCTCTAATGCCGGAGTCACTTTCTATATTGGCAACAATGAAGAAAGTGACTGCGTGAATCCGAGGATTCCGGAACTCCAGCAATTGGCAGGTATGGACAAATGGGGTTGCTTTGAATACCCGCAGATTGTTCGTGGCGTTTCAAGAACTGTGGGCAGACCGATGAAACACTCTGAGGTTTCTTCATATTTTGCAAAAAAAGCGATTCGTTTCATTTATGAACATCCGATGAAGGCATTAGGACTCACGGTGAAGAAAGCCCTGCTTTTCTGGGGCCCTACAGAGATATCCAACAACAAGGAACTCCTCTATGAGAAGCAGCAGTCTGTAACACTTCGATATATTCCGGGATTTCCGTTGGTTATCTCGTCTGCATTTGTTGGATTGCTTCAGTTGATATATAATCTTAAGATATGGCGTACAAGAAAAAAACCGTCCCCTATAGAAGTCCAAAAACAATTTGAAATGTCCTTGCTGATAGCTCTTTTCATCGGGACCTATTTTATTTCCTTTTTACCATTTATCATTACTGCGCGATACCGAGTCCCAATTATACCATTTCTTCTTCTTTTTGGAGCATATGGCGTATATGAAATAGGCCGGTATATCCTTAGCAAGAATTTTCGCAGAGCCGCCTGTTGGGCAGTAGTGTGGATTGTTCTGTATACGCTTGCAACCAGACAACTTGTATCTTACAGCGTAAACCCGGCGAGATGGCATTATTACACGGCCGGCGCATATTTAGCAAAAGGGCAAATTGACCCTGCTATAAAAGAATATCAAAAAGCAGTTCACGTTGTTCCTACTTCGTCCTGGGCACATCACTACCTTGCAGGGGCACTCATGCGAAAAGGTAATCTCAGTGAAGCTGCTGGATACTATCACAGAGCTTTACAGATTAAACCGGATTTATTGACTGCGAGATTTAATCTTGGAATTATACTTTATAAACAAGGCAAAACCAACGAGGCAATTAATCACTGGATTAAGGTCATTCAAATCAACTCCTACCACGCCGATGCGCATAATTACTTGGGATTGGCATCTTATAAACTTGGTAATATTAACGAGGCTATTAGATACTTGACCGAAGCAATAAGGCTAAAGCCCGATTGGTCCGAGCCGCACAACAATCTGGCCTGGCTCTTAGCCACTGCTGAAGATGAAAAGTTTCGCAATCCAACTGAAGCCGTCCGGCTGGCCGAACGGGCCTGTGAGCTAACTGACCACAATCAGCCAAAGATGTTGGACACCTTGGCCGCTGCCTATGCTTCTGCGGGAAGATTTGCCGACGCCGTGGAAACCGCTGAAAAAGCCAAAGAATTGGCTGTGGCCTCCGGACAGGAAAAACTTGCAGCTGATATTGAAAAGCACCTGGAGCTTTATAAACTTGACCAACCTTGGCATTAACGGGTAACATTAAGGGTTATCTTTAATCAGTTATTGATGAAGACTGCCATGAAAAATATGAGTCGGCGCAGCTTTTTGGGTCTCGTAGGCGCCGGAGTTGCATACGCTGTTCTGCCGGGAGGCTGCGGAAAAGATAAATCAGGCCAATACGGCCCACATGCTGTCCGGCACGTAATAATAATTTCGCTCGATACCGCTCGCCGCGACCACCTCGGTTGTTACGGCAACAGCTGGATTCGGACACCAAAGCTGGACGAACTGGCTTCTGAGTCAATCCTTTTCACCAACTATATGACCGTGGTTCCTACCACACTGGCCTCACATACTTCCCTGTTTACCGGCAAATACCCTCACACTCACGGGACACCACGGAATGGATTTATGGTAAATCGGAAAAACGTAGTGGTAACTGAGATTCTTAAACATACAGGATTTCGGACGATTGGTATAGCCGGCTCATTTACGCTTGAAAGCCGTTTTAACTTTTCCCAGGGCTTTGACTACTACGATGAAAAATTCAGTAGGCTCGTGGCAGACCGTGGAATTTATATAAATGAACGCCCGGCCCAGTCTGTAACAGACTCAGCTATTAAGCTGCTTGAAAAAAAGGGCCCAGCACTTAATTTATTTCTCTTCGTACACTACTTTGACCCGCACTGGCCATATGTCTCACCGAGTCCTTATAACAAAATGTACAAGAACAATCAGGCGGCCCGACAGTGGTTTACGCAAATGCAGGGTACAAACAACAGCTCTGTTGACCGCGAAAAGGCATTGAACTATGCCGGCGAAATTTCATACATGGACGAACAGATTGGTCGACTATTGGATTATTTGAAGAAACATCGAATTCTTGACGATGCGATAGTAATCGTTACCAGTGACCATGGAGAAAACTTTCGAGAACACCCGCAACATTGGAATCACGGTCTGACGGTTTATGAAACGACTATGAGCGCCGTATGTATGATCCGTCTTCCACGGATGAACAAAGCTGGAACAAAAGTTAAGCAACTGGTTGCAAGCATAGACTTGATGCCCACTCTACTGAAGTACCTTGGTCTTTCGATTCCTGACGATATTGACGGCGAAGCAATTGAATTGACGGGGCGCGAAATATCATTCCAGCCGCGAATACGCTTCGGCCAGGCAAGTAAACCGTGGGAAACGGTGGAAACAGACCCGCGCTGGTATAATATCCACAAAGCTCGATGTGTGTACGACGACAAGTTGAAATATATTCAGACACCGTATGCTTTAAGCGAAGAGTTTTACGACCTTTCCAATGACCCCTATGAGCGTAATAATCTTTTGCCGGCCGTAAGCAACGAGCTTGCCGGAAAGGCTGATGAACTTAAACGGAAACTTGAGACGTGGGCAAACTCGGCAGCGCCCTTGCCAAGCCGGTTCGAGTCATCTCAGAAACAAGATACTATTCGAAAGCTTAAATCTCTTGGCTATCTGGAATGAGACAAAGGCTCCTATGCTATCGGAACATAAGATTGAGCAGCTGCGTTCGCCTGGATATGTAAAAGAAAATTAACTCAATGTTATGTAGGAAGCAGAGATATGGACAACCATAAAGAAGAATCTGAACATAAAATAGAGAATAAGATGCGGACAGGTGAACTGCTTGCCTTGGCAGCTATAATATTAATAGGTTTATTTCTCAGAGGTTCATACCTTTCTGAGATTGTTAAAAGTCCGGATTTCACGGCCCCGCTGGTCGATGCAGGCTATCACAATTATTGGGCGCGCGGGCTTGCAAGCGGCGACTGGCCTCAACAGGAAGGTATGAGTGCCCCGGAGATTCGCAGCACACCTTATTTCAGACCGCCGGGCTATCCCTACTTTCTTGCATTTATGTATCTGTTGTCCGGTTCGAGCTTTCTGGCCGCAAGAATCTTCCAAATGGGATTGGGATTGGCCAACTGTGTGTTGGCCTATATTCTCGGCAGGAAGTTATTCGGAAGGGTAGTCGGTCTGCTGTTCGCAGCATTTATGTCTGCTTACTGGGTCTTTATATTTTTTGAGGGAGAACTTCTTGCGCCCGTTTTGCTTGTCTTTCTGGGGCTTTGTTTAATACTTGTTCTTGAGACCTGGATGGAAAAGTTTACTCTCGCGCGTTGTTTATGCGGAGGGGTGCTTCTGGGACTTTTCGCGGTGATTCGTCCGAATATTCTGCTCTTTGTTCCATTTGTTCTGGGCTGGGGTTGGTGGTTGAAGCGTCGAAGGAATGACGGAAGGTCTTTGGGGATAATGACGGCAGGATTTCTTATGGGTACGGCGGTGGTTATCGCCCCGGTAACAATCAGAAATTATATTGTGGCGAATGACTTTGTGCCTATCAGCTCCAACACGGGTATCAATCTTTATATAGGCAACAATGAACAGACCGACTGCATCACGCCGACAATTCCGAATTTGCCCGCCTTAACCGGCCTAGATAACTGGAATTGCTTTGACTACATGCAGATTGTTCACGGCGTTGAGAGACGCCTGGGCAGAAAATTAAAGCACTCGGAAGTTTCCTCCTATTTTATCGGAGAAGCGAATCGTTATATCCGGAATAACCGGGGGCGAAGTTTTAAGCTGCTATTGAAAAAGGCTCTGCTTTTCTGGGGCCCGGCAGAAGTATCCAACAACAAGGAGATTTTTTGCGCCAAGGAACTATCTGCAACGCTTCGATACAATCCGGGATTTGCCCTGCCGGTTTCCGGTGCTGTTGTGGGACTGTTGTTACTGGCATTCGATCTCAAAAAACAACGCAATGAAAAAGAAGTGGGTGATACAAAGGTTTGCAAACCATTAGAAATATCTTTGCTGATTGTTCTTTTCATTGGGACATATTTTGTTTCATTCCTGCCTTTTTTCATTACTGCGCGGTTCCGCGTCCCAATTATACCATTTCTTTTTCTGTTCGGAGCGTATGGCCTGTATCGCATAGGATGGTTTTTCACAAAGAGGGATTTTAGGCGTGGTTTGTGCTGGTCGGCTATCTGGGTTGCATTATACATCCATGCGGCAAAACATGGCATCCCTTATAATCCAAGCTGGGCCAGATGGCACACCACTCACGGAGACGCTTATCAGTATAAAGGGCAAACAGACCCGGCTGTCACCGAATACTACAAAGCGATTGAGGCAGACCCGAAAAAGACACGGGCACATATCTGTTTAGGTGATATATTTGCACAACAAAATAAGTTCAGTGATGCGGCCAAACACTATCATCTGGCACTTGAAATCAAGCCTGATTTACTGGAGCCAAGGCTGGGCCTCGGCAACATGCTTTACAAGCAGAAAAAATTTGACGAAGCTGTTGCTCTATGGACTGAGTTGCTGCAGATAAGGCCGGACTGGCCCGAAGTGCTCGGCAACCTTGGGAAAGCGTATTACCAGCAGGGAAAAACTGAGGAGGCGATTCAATGCTGGGAACAAGCTCTGTGGCTTAGACCCGACATGAACAAAATACACAGCAATCTCAGAAACGCTTTACAACAAAAAAAACAGCAGGAGACAATTGCCCACTATACCGAGGTGTTACGTGAAAATTCCAACGACCCAAACGCACACAACAAATTGGCCGGCATTCTTTATACTCAGGGCAAAATTGCTCAGGCTATAAGTCATTGGAGCCAGGCAGTCAGGCTTAATCCCGACTCAGTGGATGTGCACAATAATCTGGCCCTGGTTCTCGCAACCGTTGAAGATAAAGAATTTCGCGACCCCACGGAGGCAGTCCGTCTGGCCCGGCATGCCTGTGAACTTGCGGATTACAAACAACCGGTGACATTAACGACTCTGGCAATTGCCTACGCAGCGGCAGATAGATTTGCAGAGGCGGTCAAGACAGCGGAACAAGCTCTTAATTTAGCCCAGGAAACTGGTAACGATAGTCTGGCAAAACAGATACAACATCACCTGGAGTTGTTTAAAGATGGACTGCCATTAATTAAGGTTCGCGAGCCTGTCCAACAAGATAAGCCGCTCAATTAAATTGTATTTCACGATGAGTGGTTATAAAATAAAAACATGCAAAAACTTAAGGAGTTTAAGTAAGTGAAACGAATATTGTTAATCACAGCAGTTATGTTCTTCCTGTTTGGCTTCTGCGGCTGTCAGCCGAGAAGGGAAACGCTCCCCCCAGGAATCGAATCGCTTAAAACAAAAGAATCAAGTAATTCTTTCCCTGATTTTCTCGTAGGTACCTGGAAAACAGACGAAGCAGAATGGATGTTCAGTTTCGAGCCCGATGGTACTATCTCATCATTGAGACATTTTCTCGGTGTGGATATAGACGTCAGCGAAGGAGGCGCCAGTGAGCAATGGCGTAAAGAAGTTATTGCTGTTTACTTTCTTGGTCCCTGTGAAGCCGTCTATACGCCGGCAACACGTCAATTAGACGTGATGATTATTTTAGAAAGTTTTTATGTCAACTTCCCTAACTACCAAATAGCCGGCAACACATCCGATTATCTCAAGGGACCGATCTCACAAAATGGGAAACAATGGAGAGTTAACTGGCTCAGTTATGGAGTAATCGAAGGAGCTAAAAAACCCGACCCCAATGCCATTAAGCCGAAAATTATTACCTTTACGAAAGTCCAGAACGAAGTACGACAGAAAAATCAATAATCGTAATATCGTACACCTCGGGTGTCCGTACCGGGCCAGTTCAATCGAATCTCTCTTGTTGCCGGCTTATATATCCAGCCGGTATCACCAGGCGCTTGAGCAGGAAATGACTCGCTATTGCCAAGAACAGTCATGTCACCTGAACTATTGAAAGGATTCTCAGGCACTTCCGGCAGGTATGCTCCATCCTTTACCACTTGCAACCAAAAGGCAATGAAGCTTGCCGGTGCGCTTGGGTCATCATCCTGGTAACCTGGAGGGATGTCTCCATGCTGGGCAGCATAAAATTGAATGACATTTCGCAATATACGCAGATTATCTTTACCTGCAGCTTCTTTAGCTTCGGCAACGTGTGATTGAAAGGCAGGCACGACAACTGCCGCCAATATTCCGAGAATTGCCACTACTATAATCAACTCGATTAATGAAAATGCCTTTTTGGCTTTCATTACTTCTCATCCCCACTGGGGAGACAAAAAATACCTTCAACTTTCCATTTGCCCATATTCTTGATTGATTTCGGGGTATATTCAGCAAGCTGCTCTAATTAACTATCGTCCAAGATAAAGGCGGACTTTGCTTAAAGTTTCTTATCGGACAAAACAATAATTGATGTGGGATGCCGACAATGGGTCATGCTCAAAATTGCAGGCCAAATCATTATATCGGAGCTAAAGTTTCGACCGGTCCGGCAAACATTAAACGGTTAATTATCTCAGTTTTTGCGAAGACAAGGCCGTTTCACTCCCCATTTCCAATGAAATCCAACTCGAAAATCAGTAGTCATAATATCGCGTCCCAACGCTATCCGTGCCAGGCCAGTTGAGTCGAATCTCTCTCGTTGCCGGCTTATATATCCAGCCGGTATCGCCGGGAGCATCAGCAGGAAATGTGTCTGAATTGCCAAGCATAGTTACGTCTGTCGACTCATTAAAGAGATTTTTCGGGATGTTTGACAAATAGTGTTCATTTGTAACTAATTGCTGTAATAAAACTGCGGAACTGACCGGCTGCATTGGGTCATTATTCGTATAGCCAGGTGGGACATCTCCATTTTTTACGGAATAAAGTTCAATAGTGCTACGCAAAACACGAAGGTCGTCCTTACATGCCGTTGCATTGGCCTCTGTGGCATATGACCGAAAGGTGGTTATGACATTTGTCGCCAATATCCCAAGAAGCACAACAACAATCAATACTTCAACTAAAGTAAATGCCCTAATGGTTCTCATTATTCTTCTCCACAGAGCATACCAAGCCTAATATTATATAGCTACCTTTAGCCCTTATACTTTATTTGATTGCCGGCATATTAAGCAAATTGCTCTAATTTAGCTATCGTCCAATACTAAGGTGGACTTTGTTGAAAGTTTCTTATCGGACTTGATAATATTGACCTGTCTGCTTACAAAAGGCTTTATTTATATAGCGGATTTAATTATCCTGTGCCAATTTACTGATGCCAACCGGTTTCCCACAGCCACTGGCTTGCTAATTCAGCATAATCAGCCAGGTCAATGAATTCATCCTGATGTAAATCGCTTTGCAACGAGCTTCCGCCGGTGAGCCATTCGTTGAACAGTACTTCCGCATCCAGATAATCCACGATGCCGTCGAAATTGAAATCTGCCAAATTTGTGAGGACTTCATCCGGACCTATATCCACTGCCTGCGCGAAAAGCCTTTGTTCGTCATCCATATCGGTAGTTAATATTTCAGGAACCGCGTTACTGTCTCCAGCATCAATACAGGCTGAGCCCGGCAGGAGATGATAATTTCCGAAAACAAAGTAATCATCATCCAACTGGCCGGGGGTATTGGAATCGTCCCAGTATCCCGGATTGATAAAGTTGGGTTCGTCAGCTATGTTCCCTTCGCCTGCATCGGCATCCTCGATACAGCAATATGTCGCGGTACACTGGTATAAATCATCCCCATTACCCCACAGGATGCAATTTACAACAGCAGTGGCCTCACCGTAAATACCCATCCCGGCCCAACTGCCGCGATTATAAGCTACTGTATTGTTGACTATCTGTACGTCGGAATTCATTATCCTTACGCCGCCGCCATATAGTGCAGAGTTGCCAACTATTATATTGTTTGCGATGATTGCATTGGGCTCCTCAAAACAGTCTACAATTATCACTCCACCACCCTGGCCGACTTCGGTCGTGTGATTGTTAACAATCCTGTTGCCCAACACACGTGCTGTGGAATGATACATAGAAATGCCCCCACCCTTCTCAGCTATGTTATAAGTAATCAGGTTATTTCGGATAACCGGACCCGCAGGATGTAATACAGCATTAGAGTCCGTATAGTGTCGTACACGTATACCGCCGCCGAAATCTGATGATGTTGCAAGGCCGTTGGTGATTGTGAAGCCGGCCAGCACACAATTTGCGTCTTCGCCGGACTCAAATATCACTACTGAATCGAGGTTGTTTCCATCGATGATAGTTTGTTCAACTATATTCCAGTCATTGGGGTCTATCGACGTTACCGTAACGTTCTTGCCGTTAAAGTTTATGTTTTCATAATATCTGCCCGGTATAACAATTATAGTATCGAGGTCGTTTGCGTCGTCAATCGCGGCCTGTATGCCATCGTAGAAACTTTCAGAGGATATATTCCACACATGCCAAGCCTCATCGGCCCCGATATCAATCTGTGGCCCCATTTTTCTCGGCTCGCCATCGAAATCTACTGTTGCGGGCCCATCGAAATTAGGGTCACCGACGTTTATGCACCTGCTGTTGAAGTTCAGACGGAAGTCATTACTATCCGGCTCGACGAAATATGGCGAGACGGATACGTTTCCATTAATTCCTGTTTGGTCCTCGATGCCAGGCCCGTAATTTCCCGCACCGTTATTCCACGTGTTATTGTACTTTATTTCAGGAAAGCTTATATCATCAACGTGAATGCCATAGCCACTGCCGCTGTTGGTTATTATGTTATTCTCGATTACGGGAGCGGCGTTTTCCGTACAGCATATTCCGCCGCTGTAACTCTGGGCCGAATTCCCCGAAATGGTGTTATGTATAATGTGCGGTTCACAGGTGCCTTTTACCTTTATTCCCGCCCCACTCTTATTTTTGAAAATGAGATTATTGCGAATCAGAGGGTCACTCGAAGAATACACGGCAATTCCGGCACCATTGGGAGAAGTATTGCCCATGATTACATTACGCTCTATAGTAGGCTCAGATAGATAAAAAACGTAGATTCCTCCACCACCAAAATTCCCTGCGATATTCTGCTTAATCCTGTTGGCCCTAATACAAGGGCTCGATCTATAAGTTACATGCACCCCTGCGCCAAGCATTGAATGGTTGCCGATTATGTGATTGTTTTCTATCTGACCGTCGGACCATTGCCGGAGATGAATACCCCCGCCATACATCTGGGCAATGTTGTTTTGAATAAGATTATCTTTTATAACCGCATCGCAGCCTTGGAAGGCAACGATAGCGCCTCCATCCCCGTGGTTATTAACCGGGTAATCACTATTAGGCGGAAGATAGCCATGTTCCCCGGTGGCGTGATTGCTAATAAAAATGTTTTCGGTGATAACGGGGCTTACGACAACGACAGGATAGCCGACGGGATTGCCATAGATATAGATACCACCACCCTGACCAGCCAAATTTTCAACAAAGATATTTTTTGTGACTGTCGGCTCAGACATATTCCTGCAAAGAACGCCGCCGCCGCAGCGATTCCAGTATGTGGTGAAATTCGGCCCGCCGGGATTCCACCAGCCGACCAGAATCCAGGAACCCTTACCGCCTGTGATTGTGAAACCACTCAGTATTGAATTATTATCCTCGCCGTTCTCGAAAGTTACGACCGAGGCTTTATTAGAATCGGCCGGCTCGTTGCCGTCGATAATCGTGCTCGAGACAATATTGGGGTCGTTCGGGTCGGTTGAAGTTACGGTGATTGATTTGCCGAGGAAATTGATGTTCTCGTAATATACATCCGGGCTAACGATGACTAAATCACCGTCATTGGCGTCGTTAATCGCCGACTGGATGGTACTATAATCCCCACCACCTACATACAGGTTACCAGCCCAGAGCTGTGAACAGACTAATAGCGATATCGCGATAAGCGATTTTTTCAAGTTAAGGCCCTCCTCGCCAAAATTACCCGCATATTATAACAAAAAATCGCCGAAAAATAAAGACTTTTTTTTTAACATAACCCGCTTTCCAATAAATACTTGTCAAATATAAAAAAGGAAAAGCAGCTAAAAAAACAGCCTATTTTTACCGGACGCGCTCATAATGTGCCAATTCCACCCCCGCAGAAAAGGCCTTATGAAGGCTCAGGATTAAGTACGAAACATTGAATCAAAATACTCTTTTAAAAAGGCTGCTTCAGTTTCAATCTCGGTATGCTAACTTTCTTTGTCTAATTCTTAACTGCTCATAATCGAGTTGCTCATCTAAATCCTCCATCTGGTCTTCGAAGCCCTTCATTTGCTTCTCAAATTTTTCCGACCACCGCCCTATTTGCTCTTCGATTCTCTTGCCAAACTGCTTACCCCATTGTTCTATTTGTTCTTCATACTGCTTAGACCACGGCTGATATGCGCAACTTCATGCAGCAAAATCGGCTTAAGCCCAGAGTTGGAGTTAAACTCCGGGGAAGCAGAACGACCGGGCGCAAAAAGCCGAACACCGCCGGGCTGGCGGGATTTATTATTAATCCCCAAAAAACACCGTTACCAATTTTTAATATTTCACAATCCCACGACAAATTACGGCATCCTTTACACAAAAATCGAGTCTCGAGCAATCACCATCTATTAATATAACCAAGATTCTTGACGTATTAGAAAAGTTTAGTTAGGGTATTGCCGATAGAATAATAGGAACTGGGAATGGCTGGTTGGGCGATATACACTTGAGTAAAATGAAAACACTTTCAAAGAGCATAAATTAAGGAAGATAATTATGGCTGATGAGGAAAATGTATATCAGGAAGCCTATACGCCGCTCAAACATTCAGGCCTCGGAATCGCATCCTTTGTAATGTCACTATTTGTGGGAATTTTCGATTTTTTCCTTGTGTTCATTGCAGGCATGGTTGAAGCAACATCTCCAGGAGGGATGGATGAAAAATCTACAATAGCAGTAGTGCTTGGCTTGTTGTTATTTTTGGGATTTGGCTTATGTTTAGTAGGCATAGGACTTGGAGTTGCCGGGCTGATTCAGAAAAAGCGCAAAAAAATATTCTCGATTTTGGGTCTTGTCTTTAACTTAGCGGTCATCATCGTGGTCTTAGGAATAATGGCTCTCGGATTGTTAATGTCTTAAGTGAGCATCGTTCTGATATAACCGGCAATTAGAATCCTTCTTTGTCTTGCGAGTAGCTTCCGATTTCTACAATAATTTTCTTACGCTCTTTCAGGTCTCGCAGTACTTTAAATTTCACTCTGTCGCTGGGTTTGTGGCGTTTTAAAAGCTGGTTATAATCAAAAATCCCCACGTGCCGGTCTCTTGAGCCGGGAACATAATAAATTAAATCACGCGCCTTAAAACCGGCCTTCTCCGCGGGGCTGTTTTCGACAACATATAAAACAGAAAGCTGCACATCTTCAATCTTTCGCTCGTAAGGCTGTGAATATCCCAGATACAGCCCTATCCAGGATTCTCCTTCCCTTCTTTTATAAGGGAACTGGTCCGTATAGGACCGAGGTTCTTCCAATTTAACTCTTATCTTCTTTTTTTTGCCGTTTCTTTTCACCGCCACTTCCACAACATCCCCGGGATTGTAATTCCCCATCATTTCCCAATCCTGATAAGGCTCGGTTATTTTTATTCCATCGATAGAGATTAAAATATCCTTATCTTTTATACCCGCCTTTTTGGCCGGGCTGTTCCATTCAGGGGTAATCTTAAATCCGCCTTGGCCTTTATCCCATAGTGAATAGGTCAGGCCCAGAAACGCCTTCTGGCCGTCCAGGGGATAGTAGCGGTTTGTTTTTATAACATAATCCTCGAAGGCGAACATATATGGATGGCCCATACTTAGAAAATGCCACGTAGGCCCGCCCATTATCAAGCTTCTGCCCATCGCATTAATATCAATCTGCCAGCCCTTTCCAGTACGGACAAAGAAATACGGACACTGGCAGATAAAATCATTAATACTTGTTTCGGACCCAGACATCACAACCGCAAACCTGCCTTTTTGTTTGACAGTACGCGCAAGCCCGTCTTCAGCCTGCGCCTCCGAGCGCCGTTGACCCGAACTCGTCCTCCAATGACTGAAAAATATTTGTGAATCTTCGGAAAATAAATCAACCGTGTAGTCGCTCATATTTCTTGCGTTAAATTCCATATATCTTTGATGGGCCTGCTGGGGTGTTGGTTGTGCGCCGAAATATTCTTTCAGCTCTTGACTGGTCTGAGGCAATGGTTTTTTTAAGGCCCCTCCAAAATCAAACCTCGTGGTCGCGCCCGCGCCGCCCGAATAATAATCTTCTTCTATTCTTTCGAAAACTTCCCTCGTATCATCACCCTTCTTGTACATCCGGTAAGTTCTTTCCACGAAATTCTCCATCGTGGCCAAAAAGCCCCTTTCCCAGTCCGCCTGTTCCAAAAATTCACCGAGCATCTCGCGCTCGACCTGCCCGATATACAAATCCGTATAAATGTGCTCCAGGTCATAACCAACTTCGATTTTAATCCGCTCATCGGCCATCGAGATAAGTATAAGGATTCCCTTTTTGCCCTGCGTGCTTTTTCCAATTTTCCAGTCGGAAAATAAATCTGCCGAGTATGCAACGACATCGTCCCCCTGCAAAGAAGGAACAATGACCACAACAAAATCGATATCAAAGGCATTACGCAGGCCGGCGCCTTCTCTATTTATTCTGTTTACCAGCTCAAAAGGAAGCGCCCCGGCAAAATCAAAACAATATTGCTTCTCCCCGGGCCTTTCATTTGGAATCTTTTGTGTTATCTTATCTTCCAACGGCTCAATAGAAAAAAGATAAGCAACGGAAGCAACCGGAATAAGGCCCGTAAATAAAATTACTAAAATGAGTTTCTTGCGCATTCGCATAATCCTTTTTACTCAAACTACCCCTGTACTTTTCTCTATAAATCGTCCAAAATTTAAGGTAACTCCTTTTAAAAATAAAGTAAGGCCTGATATTTGTCTTAAGGCTAAACTTATCCCCCGGGATGCACTTTATGATTAAGAAAAACGCCTGCTTGAGGCACTGCAATAGTAACTTGCGAAGAGAAAAAACAAAGAGATTCTACTTTTCACTCGGCAACTGCACAAAGACCCGCCCCCGGCGTCTTTTCACAATGCAGCCACAATACCTTCAAATTCCGCTAAGGCCTTAGCCTCCGCATCGCGGGCTTTTTGAAGTGATTGCGAAGCCCCGTTAATGAGCTGCTTGTCCGTAATTTCTCTCTCAAAATCCTGCGGATTGAATTTGAAAAGCTGCTGCAATTTGCCAAACTCGCGGGTAACAATTTCTAAGCTCCCAATCGCGCCATCGAATATGGCCTTTCCGTTGGAGTCAATCCTTTCTTTGGCTTCCTTCAGGAACGCGAACGCGTTTTGCCTGCATTCTCCCCAAACCTGGACGTTAAACGCCATCCCGCCTGCATTAACCTGCCCTTGATCCAGCACTCCTATCCACAGGTCATATCCGTTCAAACCGCACTTATAAAGATTATTAAACGAATACTTTCCCGGCTCTTTAGTGTGCTCAATTGCAAACTCGAGCGCTTCCCTTACTGTTTTCTTATCGTCAGCCGCTTCTGCAGAAGATATAATATGGTTTTCGATAACCCCAATCTCGGTTTCCCCCAGCTCGTTCCAGCGTTTGGTTCCCTGTTCTTTCGTACATCCAGAATACAGGTAATCTTCGCCGTCGTATCCGTTAATAAGATAGTATTCCGGAATTTCCAATTCCCAGCCATAGCACGGCAGCCCATCATCGATAGCCTTTTTGACCTGCTCCCAAGCCGCTTTTTGCCGCTCGGTAAAATCCGGATTGCCGTTAAAAGCACTCAGCGTCCGAATCCCGCATCCGACATTCTGAGCAAGCTTGTATATCCGCTCTTTCCTCCACGCTGTCGGCCCGCTTGGGCAAAGCTCTCCGTGTATATTCAGAGCAAACGCATGCCCGCTCGCTCCATACAGCCACCCATCAGTCACATTAATTCCTAAATAATCCAGGCAGGACCTAAGACATGCCAAATCAGAAACCCACCGCCCCTGCCACTTTAAACCTTCAAGCTTTTTCATATCTGTCCTCCGCCCCCCAAATAGATGAATACTCTATGCTACCAATCTAAAACGCTTGACGCAAAAACAAAATTCGCAGATAATTACGGCACCGCGGATGTGGCGGAATTGGCAGACGCGCAGGCTTCAGGTGCCTGTGCCCCTCGGGGCGTGGAGGTTCGAGTCCTCTCATCCGCATTAAAAATGTATATTGCGCCGTATCGTACATATTACGGCTGGGGGATTGCCGAACCTCTTGTATGTAAAAACCACAGAAAGCAAACAGGAGGAAAATTCCCGTGGAATGTTATCCTTCAAAACAGAAAAAAACAGTGGACAAATCACCGATTTATGTAATATAATTCTAAATTTACCAGGAGAAGTTAAGGTGATGATTATTAGAAGTATGCTCATAAACCGGGGCCGGTTTATCGCCCTGGTTTTTTCGTTTTTGTCAACCTACATACATATAATAGACTTTTAAGATTGAAAGAAAGAGAGGTACTCCGTGAAAAGACACAAGCGTATTATATCGGCTTTCCTGGCGGTGTTAATTTTTTTAGGGCCTAATTTCACTATTTCAGCTTATGCGCAGCCGACCGGCGTCAATCCACCGAGGACAAGTATGTCCCTCAAACCGCTGGTAGAAGCTCTGCTCAATGAAACACCCATCGATGCGAACGATACCGACTATGACGGTCTGCCGGACACGATTGAGTCTATTATTGGCACAGACCCCAACAACACTGATTCCGACTTCGACCGGCTGGGTGATTATTGGGAAATCTACAACGGTCTGGACCCCCTGGGCCCCGATTCGAATTTTGATGGGCTGCCGGACTACTACGAAGTCAAAGACCTTAATTCACCGGATATCGATGGGGATGGTATAGACAATGCCTGGGACTTCGATAATGATGGAGACGGCGTAAACGACGGCGTCGATATGTCGCCATTCGCCAAATCCGATGCTAACGACGTCTTCCACTTCGATATTACAACCAATGGAAATCCCGCTTATATGACATTCCAGCTTACACCGAAGAGCCGCGAGCATTTGAAGCTGTTCGGCCAGTCCTGGAACTGGCCTGACAACGACCATAGCGGTTCTGTGCAGGACTGGGACAACTCCAAAGAAGACGTCGCGGTCTATCCTACATTACAGCTAACCGTGAATGTCCCTCCAGCCCCCAATGATGTGGTTTTGAACGGCATTGCCGTGGATGGAAACATCGTTTCGGTACCCCTTATGCCGGTCACTGAGCATGGAAACATCGTCGCCTTTGCCGGCCGGATGTTATACCCGACCGACACACCGCAGAATCTGACTGTCGATGCACAGCTAATCTGGAAAATAATCTGCAGAAACGACCCGAACTCAAGCATCATCGGACAGGAGACGCTGCTGGCGACGTATAACGAAGGCTTTGCGCTTGTCGGTATGACTATCGAGGAAAGCTACGGAACTGATGCCGGCCTGTTCTATAGTCCTGATGTGAATGAGACGGTTGCCGCCAACCTGCTGATGGCTTACGAATTTTTAAGAAATTCGGCGAATCACATTGCTGATATACCTGATGTCCTTGACTCGAATAATGTCAATGTCTCACACCAACTGGCTTCATTCAGTCACAGAGACGCAGCACTTGTATCGATAGCAAACGAGATGATACCGGATGCCCTTGATTCACTACCATCCGACCAGAACCTGCCCGTTATCGCCCTTCTTGAGGATAGTTCTGTAAGCAGGAGCCTGGCCGAATTTGAGCCGGTTGGAAATTCAGGCAACAGCTTCAGCGTGGACCTTACAACCGAACCGGCGATGACCACCAAAACTCTCAAAACAAGCTGGTACAACACCTCGGAAAGGCAAGCCATGCAGACGGGCGAGGTGATGGCTGAAATCCGGAGACTCGGTTTAGGCGAGGTTGCCTCATATTCACTCATGACACTTATGCTTTACTGGAATACCGGGGAACAGTCTCTCGAAGGATTAGGTGTTCCACCGACATACCCGGGTGATGATTTCGAGCTGGTGCCGGATGTTGTGGAGGACATAGTCGGCGGCGGGCTGGTGGGGCTCGAAGGGCTTTATCGTGCGGGAGTCGGCCTTGCGGGCCTGCGGTCCTATCAATCGATAAAACTGCTTCAGTCAAAGGGGTGGGCAGTTTCAATGGGTGGAAAATCTATCCCGGACATAGCCAAGATGGGCAAGTTCAAGAAGTTTAAAACCTGGGTAAAACAGTGCGAACGTATCCAGGATACTTCCAGCTTTTTCAAAAAAATGGACAAAGTTCTTGAGGGGCTGGACACGGCCGCCATGTTTGCCGATGCTGGCTTTGCAGCATACAGTGTCATCGCGCTTTCACAAATGAGTGACCTGAGTGGATTTGCTTTGAATAATGCGCTGATGCAAACGATGATGGAATACTACTATTCTTTGATGTTGTTTATGATTGGTTCGATTCCATATGTGGGATGGATTATAGCGATCGGGATTGAACTGTCGGATATTCTCGGCGACTGGTCGGACGATCTGTTTAACTGGTTCGTCAGCTTGATTAGCAAGGTGGAATACACCGTCTCGCCCAAGATTGAGCAGGTGGGGCAATTCATAGTGAACGTCACCGACAAGGATGACAACGGACTCGACACAGGAGACCATATTCTCTATACAACCCGATTAAAGGGGACGGTCTCTTGTGATTCGTGGAGTCTCGTCACGAAAAGCAGTATCAATCCCTACTACTGGATATACGCACCGGGCGGCTCATCTTCACCGACCGGTTATACACATTGGAACCAGTTTGTAACGCCGGAAGGAAACAGGTACCTGCCGATGCCGCCGTATGCGCAATGGACCAGAATTAAGAATAGCTCCGGGGGGTGGAAGTCGGACGAGTACGACGTAGGGGCCTGGATTGAGCCGAACGTTCCGATGGTCAACTTCCCTGTAGTTATGCGGGGAGAAGCTATGTACGACCTGTGGTACCATTGGAAGTATTTCGTCTTTCTTGTGTTCTATGGCTTCTGGGCTCACCACGATGATTGGGTAGACGGGTTCTGTTCGATTGGCTCATTCACGCTGCACTTCGACGTTTTGCCGGGTAGCATCGATGATTTTACCAGATGGAGAGGAATAACCCCCCTCGACCACGATGCTGACGGGCTAAACGATGCCAATGAGGCCGGGATAAGCAACCACTGGTTGTATGACAGCGACGGTGACGGACTAAATGATAATTTCGAGTTCGGTAACGTCCTTAATCCTAAAAGGCACGATACTGACGGCGATGGACTTATTGACTGGTATGAAATTCAGTTCGGCACAGAGCCGAACAACCCGGATACGGATGGCGACGGAGTGCTGGATTACCTCGAAATCGCCGGCTGGCTTATTCAGTTCGAATACGCAGGCAAAACCTTCACCACACGAGTGTATTCGGACCCGGCCATCCCGGATACCGACAGCGACGGCGTTGATGATAACCTTGAGTATAAAAGCAATTTGAACCCGAGGTCGAAGGACACAAACGGAGACGGAATCAACGATGTGGCCAACCCCATAGAAGAGGAAACCGTCCTGGAGCTCGTTACCGAAACAGAGATACCGTATGGCGTCAGCGATATAGATGTCGATGCAAACGGATTCGTATATGCCCTTGTGAGGGAACATGTGAAGGGAAAAATCTTAAAATTCGATTCTGACCTTAACTTGATACCCACCTGGACTTCCGACGAAGAAGGCGATAACATGCTCGACTATGGAGCATCAATAGTTATCGATGATAAAAAGGGTCTTATCCACGTAGGCTACAAGGAAGGAAATAGACCTTCCACAAGCGGCATCACAACTTTCAACCTCAGTGATGGAACATTAGTTCTGCCCGAGCCCTGGGCCGTCGAACTGATAGACCGGTACTACCAGGTCATCGAATTAGACGTTGATGCCGATGGTAATGTATATGTCCTAAGACGCGGCTATGAATGCGTCGAACAGCATGATCCCGTCTACCACTGGGATTTGTGCTTCCAGTATACGAACAGGGCCAAAGTTGATATCTATGACCCAAACTATATGTGGATTGATACATGGGGACAATACGCTACTTTACAGCATGAAAATTACATAGGCACCTCCGGCTATAAAACCTGGCACTTCTATTATGTTTCTGAGCCGAATATATTCAATGATGTTCAAGACCTGGTCGTCCGTGATGACGGATTAGTCTTTATCTCCGAAACAGGCGCCTCAGAATTCTTCTATGAATGGCGTACAATGGCAACCGGCTGGCTGCGAGTCGGCGAGTACAAGTTAAGAGACGACAGAATCGCGGAATACGATGTGGCCGGACAGTACTATAGAGATTTGTTTACCTTCACAGACCCCAATTCCGGCCAGCAAATCTTCCTGGATTCGCCTGCCGGGATTGCCACCGATGAAAATGGATATTTTTACCTCGTCGTGGACTCAACATATATCTACAAGTTCGACGAAAACCTCGTACCCGTTGCCACGTGGACAATCGATTCATGGATGCAACCGCATACTTTCTGTGAATTTGGTGGGTGTTTCGAGGTTCAGCCGCCCTTCCGTACACGGGAACTAATAGTCGATGCGAATAACAACATCTATACATATTTCTCCATCCACGGCGAGGTCGCAAGACTCAGCGTCATTGAGAAGTATTCACAAAGCGTTGGCGGGACTACTGTTATTCAGGACCCGTCCCCTGACAGCGACGGTGACGGTCTGTTGAATGACGACGAAAGGGCCGGCTGGGATGTTACCTTCACCGACGCCAACAGCACGCAAACTGTTCATTCGCAAAGCGACCCATTACTGACCGATACAGACCTTGACGGCCTAAACGACCTGCAGGAGTATGAACTGGGGACAAATCCACAGGACCCGGATACCGACGACGACGGCCTCAGCGACTTTACCGAGTGGCAGGGTCAAACCGACCCCAAACATTTTGATACGGATTTGGACGGCCTGCCCGACGGTACTGAAACAACATACGGCAGCGACCCCAATTCGGTTGACACTGATGGAGAAGGGCTTTCCGATGCCGAAGAGTTCGAGATAGGCTCCGACCCGAACAGTGCCGATACCGACGGCGACGGCCTCGATGACGCAAACGAGATGTCGTTTAACACGAATCTGTTCTCACCGGACACCGACGGCGATTTTATGTTTGACGGCCGGGAAATTAATTCAGGCACAGACCCGAATAACGGCGATACCGACAACGACGGCTTAAGCGACGGCATGGAAAGCTGCGTTTATAATACCGACCCTAATAATAGCGACACTGACGGAGATGGTGTTAAAGACGGCGAGGAGATAGAAAAGCGATTGAATCCCCTGTCAAACGATACCGACAACGATGGAATACCGGATGGGAAGGAGCTGGAGGATGGTACTAATCCCTGGCTTGAAGATTCCGACCACGATGGCATACCAGACAACCAGGATAATACTGATAATATGGACAACATGCCCCCCGACGTTTCCGGTGCACATCCTAATAAAGAATATCTCTGGCCGCCGAACAACAAATTCGTAGAGATTACTATAGAAGGAGTAACCGACCCGAATGACGACCCCGTGCAAATATTAATCACGGAGGTTACCAGCGACGAACTATCCTGGTTTGGCCACTGGGGATTTAGCCATTGGGGATTTAGCCACTGGTGCAAGAACGAGCCCGATGCTTACATCTCTGAAGATGGCGCATTATACCTAAGAGCGAAGCGAAGCGGCTGGGGCAATGGGAGGGTATATGAGATATCCTTTATTGCCGGTGATGATAAGGGAGGAATAACGCCGGGCAAAGTCCAGGTCAAAGTGCCGCACCATAAAAAAGGCAATACTTACCTCTGTGTTGACGACGGGCAGAAATATACTATCCTGTCCAATATTCCTAATAATCCCCCGGATGTTAACGACGCCCATCCGAGCAAAGAATATTTATGGCCGCCAAACCATAAGTTTGAAAAAGTAAGCATAGAAGGCGTTACAGACCCGGATGGTGACCAAGTAAAAATACATATCACCGGTGTTACCAGTGATGAGCCCTCCGCGTTCCATTTTTGGCACAGACACAGACGCGATGCATTCATCTCTAAAACCGGCGATGTATACCTCAGGGCCGAGCGCCGCCGCTGGGGCAATGGCAGGGTGTACGAGATTTCTTTCGTTGCCAAAGATAAAAATGGCGGAGAAACCCCCGGCAAGGTCGGGGTCAAGGTGCCGCGCAGTATGCACGGAGGTGAAGTTATCTGTATCGATGACGGACAGAAGTACGACATCCTGCATCGTCGATAAAACACAATTAGAGAATGAAAGCCTGTTACTGCCTGAACTGTAGCAGCTTCTTTTTGATAATTACATCGGACCGTGGATTTGATGAAATCCGCAGATGTACAGGCTTCAGGCACGTCTCTTGAGCTTATTGAAGGTCTATCCAGCCAAGAACCATCCCGAAAAGTGCCGCTGCCGGACCGAATTAGGTGGTATTTAACGAAAACGAGGGCAGCAGACCGATAATAAATAAGTACGTCTATTCGGCCGGATTGCTCGTTATGCGGTTGCTATATGCTTGAATTCCTGCAATATTTCGAGAGAATTGCGCCCAGGCTCGATTCTGTGGTGCTGGTTGTGCCGGGATTGCTGTGCATTCTTTCGGGGCTGTTTACCTGGCTTGCCGGCCTGCGTTACATAAAAGTCATCGCTGCCCTTCTGGGTCTGCTCATCGGTGGAACCTGTGGCTTGTTTCTAATCGGCCGAAAAATACTGCCTAATATATCCCTGACTCTGTTCACCGGATTTGTCGCGATGCTCTTTCATAAATTTATCTTTGTTGTTCTGGCGGTCCTAATTGTGGTTGCCGGCGTTACTTTCTTTTTGGCCGATATGGACATTGAGAAGAATAGTGAATTAATACTATACATAAACAGCAGCGGTACTGAAAATATCAGCGCCTCGGAAGCAGCTATAATCCTTAGCAGAGCAATTGATTATCTATTGGAAAGGACGAAAGCGCTTTACGCGGATTTTTCTCTTCTGCACTGGTTGGCGGTGGTCGGGCTCGGCCTGCTCACAGCTTTCCTGGCGGTCAACTTTAGCAGCGCAGCAGGTGCGCTCTGTTGTGCAACGCTGGGAACGTTCCTCAACTTCACGGGAATGATTCTGCTTCTGTTATATAAAGGTGCCGAACCCATCAGTCGTATCGGGAGCAAAAGTATTTTCTTTGCTTCTGTTTTTGCCATAATGATTGCCGTCGGCACAGCCGTACAATTATTTTTTTGTGCATCACGATACAAAAAAATCCCTGCCAAATCCGAAAACGAAGAGCAGGGTTCGGGAAGTAAATATGCAAGTAAAATGCGCTGGTTAATCCGATAAAGAGAAAGACGCGGGCTTTTTTAAGGATAGAATACCTTATTCGTGGGAACTGATGTAAAAGGAGCGAAATAATGATTCCTTTCCACATTCTTGTACAAACGTTCGCAGCGACGCCGCCACCGGCCGCTGAACCCAGTGGTCCCATAGTGCCTATAAATTATTTCTGGGAGCAGATTGCGGCACTTAACTGGTTCGAAGCAATTATCGCGATATCTTTTGGAACGATATATCTTCTCTACGGCTGGAGAATTTTCCGAATCGTCGTGGCGATAAGTTTCGGCCTCATCGGCCTGTATATCGGGCTGAAAATCGGTGAAAAAGCCGGGAATGTTCTTTGGGGCGGCATCATTGGCTTTTGTGTCTCGGCCGTTGTATCTTTACCGCTTATGCGATGGGCTGTCAGTGCACTGGGGGCAGTTGCCGGAGGTATATTAAGCAGTGCGATTTGGTATGCATTCGCACTGCCCGACCAATATATCATCGCCGGCGCGCTGATAGGCGTCGTCGCCGGTGGAATGATATCATTCATTGTATTCAAATTCTCTGTTATTTTGTTTACCAGCTTACAGGGAGGAGCATTAATCGTGGCGGGCGGATTGGCACTGCTGCATTTGTATTTGATGGATCCGGAACAAGGCTCCTCGTGGGTCCAGGATATGTACTTCAATCAAAGATGGTTCTTTCCGTTACTTCTGCTTGTGCCGGCGGCAGCAGGTCTAATCCTGCAAAACAGGTTGATAAGTGACTACGCGAAGTGGGACTGCCATAGTTAGGACATCTGGGTCGGCGTCGTAGGTAAATATGTCTCTGAATCGCCGGTGATAGTGGATAGAATTCGCCCTTTGCCCCAATTACCTATACCATTCGCGATTGTACCCGTACTATCAACTACTTTTATACTACAAAACTAATGCCAGCTATCGTTCGGTTCTTCGTCGGGGTCGTCCGGCTCCTCTTCATAGTAATCATCATCGTCGTCAGGCTCTTCTTCATCGTCGGGCTGCTCGTCATTAGGTTCGTCCGAGTCATCGTCCGGCTCCTCCTCGTACTCTTCATCCTCATCCGACTCTTCGGCAAATCCTTTGTCGTCTTCCGATAACGAATAGCTAATTTGTTCATCAGTCCGAGGAAATTGCTCACTTCTGGGTATTTCAAGCGTGGGCTGCTCTTCGTTAAACATCTCGGTTGATTCTGCATTAGTAGATTGAACCTTCTTCTTGCATCCTGTTAAAACATACATCGGAAAAACAGCCAAAAGGACAGCCAGCATCATCAAATTAGATTTCTTAGTCTCCATATTTATCTCCTTATTAATCTTTTATGCCAGTTGCGTTTCCCGATTCTATCGGGATTGATTTTTTCAAGAAAGGGCATCCCAAAGGATGCCCTTTCTATCAAATCGTGCACGCCTTCAATCTCTTAAATTCAAGGACTTATTTGCCAGCTTTCTTTTGGGGCTTCTCGATTTTTGCTTGTTTTCCTTTGCCCTTTCTGGATTTCTTAGCCATTTCCTGGTCTCCTAAAAAATAGTAGTACAGTTAATCATTCCTCGACTTACAAACCCTTCCCGGCTGAAAATCACATTGAATATGAGTCAGCCGCAGCTTTTTGCACGCTATAACTTCACGTTCATCTTTTAGGAGCCTTCTCGGCATCTCGTGCCGGCCTTCTTTTCATGGGAGCTTTCACCGCCTTTGATGATTTAGGCTCTCCTTTGATATTTTTCTTACGAGCCATAACAAATCTCCTTGTCAAAAAAGTTTGTTAACTCAACTCCGCCCGTCATATATTTCCTCTGTCCGAATGTCCGGTCACCTTCAATTCAGCATACTCTTGATAACCTCACAATCTCTTAAGCAGTTTAATTTCTGTTCTGATATTTACAAAGGGCGTGCCAGCACCACAAAACGGCCCCCTGTTTTGCCATAAGCAATTAGTAAAAAAGGGCTTATAAATGCAAAGTTTTTTATTTACATGTATTCAAGAATGCAAAATGGTAAAATAATCAGGATTTGACAACCGAAAAAATCGGAAGTAAAATTCCGACTTAAAAATCTGTTTAGGATTGCCTGCGATATGCTTCTAAGCATCGTAACCGCAGTAACCGAAGCCGGACTGCGTAATAAACTAAGTAAGATTCTAAAGAAGCCGGACACAATTATCGAGTCCGTAACGGAGCCCGGCCGGTTCTGGAAAAAGGTCTCTCGAAAGACCTGCGACCTTGTCGTTTTAAGCAGAGACCTCATCCAGGACAAGGCCATTGAAGAAATACACAATCTACGCCAGCTTCCGGACGCACCCCTGATAGTCGTGTTATCCGAAGAAGAAAACGAAGAGCAGCGCCTTCAACTCATCTCGGCAGGCTGTGATGCTGTGCTTAATCCGACGGTTTCGGGGAAAAAACTCGATAGCGCCTTAAATGCCATTCTAAGCAGACGACGTAAAGCCACACGTTCAACACTGACCATCAGGCCGAAACCGGCTGAGGCGGACATCAGTGATTTCATCTCTGAAAGTCACGCTATGAAAAAGTTTTTAAGAGTTTTGCCCCGAGTGGCAAAAAGCAATTCATCAGTTCTTATTCTCGGTGAAACAGGCGTCGGCAAGGAAAGATTGGCTCATGTGCTCCACGCCGAAAGCCCGCGTTCGCAAGGTCCTTTCATCTGCGTCCATTGCGGGGCCCTGCCTGAATCCCTGCTGGAGAGTGAGCTTTTCGGCCACGAACAAGGTGCGTTCACAGGAGCTACAAGAGCCCGAAAAGGCTGTTTTGAGCTTGCTCATCAGGGCACAATATTCCTCGACGAAATAGGAGAAATGCCGTTCCACCTGCAAAGTAAACTCCTAAGAGTGCTCGAGAATCATGAAGTCAGGCGTATCGGCAGTGAAAAATCTCTCGTCGTGGATGTTCGCGTTATGACCGCCACTAACCGAGACCTCGAAGAAGAGGTCAAGGCTAAACAGTTTCGGCGGGATTTATACTATAGATTGAACGTAGTCTCATTAACCATCCCGCCATTGCGCGACCGCCTTGAAGACATTCCCGAATTAGTCGAGAGTTACATAGACTACCTTGGTCCCAGGATAGGCTGTGAAGTCTCCGGCATAACAGAGCAGGCCCTGGAAACACTTTGCGACTATTCCTGGCCGGGTAACGTCAGGGAGCTAATCAATGTAATCGAAAGAGCAATGCTTCTTTGTGAAAATGACTTTATTACGGTTGATGACCTGCCCGACGGCATAACGGGACGTGAGGAAGTAACTTTACAGGAACTATCTCAAAAACCCGAATCTTTTCCGGAAGAATGGCTGCAAAAACCCCTAAAGGAAGCACGAAGAGATATTGTCGAACAGTTCGAAAAAAGCTACTTAATCAGCCTGTTAACATCGAGCAACGGACGTGTGGGCAAAGCGGCAAAAAAGGCCGGTATAGATTCAAGAACCCTGTTCAACAAAATGAAAAAACATGATCTTAATAAGAATGATTTCAGATAATACCGCTGATACCGCCATTCTCGCATCTTTTCATAAACTGTTGAGCGGCTGGGGGACTTTTTTACGTGGGTAACGAAGCTCGATATACTTGACACGGTTCGCCAGCGTGCCGTTTTCCTCGTAAAAACTGTAGAGCATCGCAAGCTTCTCATCCTCACGCGCCTCCATATACTGCTGCGAGCTGCCGGGCTCGGCGCCCCAAATAATCTGGGTGTCGTCTAACGCATACAAAAGAATGTGAGGTTCACGAGGCTCACGCCTGCCCTGAAAGTTACTCACATCCACCGCCTGTATTTGAGTAAGCAGAGGTTCTCCGGAGGCTACCATCGCATCCATCTTATGCAGCAGAGTCAGCAGTGCCACGGCGGCCTTCAAATCATCTCTTTGCCACGGCCGGCCGACCGGCGGAACCGTTAATGACTCCACGCCTTTAACCAGCACGATAGGTAATTCAGGCATCGGCATATAATCAAGAACAACCAGGTTTTCATCTACATAAAACTTTCGGGTATCGTTCTTAATCAAAGCCACCGGCTTTCGATACTCGGCCTCAATTCGTATCGCCTTATGAGTGGTTTGGACCTGAAACTCTTCCAGCCAGGCAAACGAGACGAGGTTCTTTGCAACCGTGCGAGAGGCATCGCTATCAAGTCGAAAGCTGCCCCGGCCGGCACCGGCGGTACTAATGATTCTTTGCTTCAGTTCAGGGCTGACCCAATCAGGCGGATTCGCCAGTTCAACAGGGCCTTTTATTTCGGCAACCGGCACAACCGTCTTGACGTACCTGTCGAGAAAAAATAAACACAATCCCGTTACTGACAGAATACAAATGATAGCTACAAGCTTAAGCAATCCTACACGGGGCAAATTAAACCTTGGAAGCTTCTTGGCTTTTGTTTTCCTCGAACCTCGAAGGCTATAGGTAAATCTTTTCGGCTTTTTCTTTATCTTTTTCCGCTTCGCCATTACTGTATTAACTACTCCAAATCCACCAACACAAACGACGCTTAACGCCTAATCCGCCACGGCGGATTTATCCTCTACAGGTTGCGCGTCTGTTTTCAGCTTCCGATCTCTTTCGAACCTTTCTACTGCAAGACAGATGAGTCTGTCTATCAACGCAGGATAGGAGATTCCGCTCGCCTCCCACAGCCGGGGATACATACTTATTTTGGTAAAACCCGGAATGGTATTGATTTCACTTACAATAATTCTGTCGTTCTCTTCCAGAAAAAAATCCACCCTGGCCATACCTTCACAGCAAAGCGTCTTGAACGCCTTAATTGCGCAGTCCTGCAGTTTTTTAACCACATCGTCCGCAAGCTTTGCCGGCACATCGAGTACGGCGCCGTTTTCATCAAGATACTTGGCCTGGTATGAGTAAAACTCGTGCCGCGGCAGTATCTCTCCCGGCACAGAGGCTATCGGCTCCTCGTTTCCCAGGACCGAACACTCAATCTCTCTGCCGTTGATATATTTTTCAATAATTATCTTATTGTCATACTGAAAGGCCAGCTCCACCGCATCATCAAACTCTTTTTGACTATGCACTTTACTGATACCCACCGACGAGCCCATATTACAGGGCTTAACAAAAACCGGCAACGCCAACTTCTTTTCGATTACGTTAAAATCTGTTCCGGCGCGCTGCCGGCGATTACAAACAACAAAGTCCGCGACGGCAATCCCGGCATCTCTAAGCAGTCTCTTGCTGACCTCTTTATCCATACCGATTCCTGAGGCCAGGACATCACAACCTGTGAACGGGATATCAGCCAGTTTTAAAAGCCCCTGAACCGTGCCGTCCTCACCGAACGGCCCATGAAGAACGGGAAAAACAACATCTATCGGCTCAATAGGCCGACCGCTTGCAGCATTAATCAGTTGTCTGTTTTTTCCACCGAATGCAGGGGCCAAAGGCGTTTCTGTCGGACTCAGGCTTTTCAACGTTGAACTATCAGTACAGGCAAAAAGCCTTGAAGCATCACTCAGATACCAACCACCTTTTTTATCAATGCCAATCAGCACCGGCTCATATTTTTCTCTATCGATGGCATCGATGATATTTTTTGCCGACAGAAGGGAGATTTCATGCTCCGCGGACCTGCCCCCAAACAGAATTGCTACCCTGATTTTTTTGTCCATAAGTATTCAAGTCTTTTCGTAAAACCACTCGGTAAAGGCCCTACCAGATTTCGATTTCGAGCTCAAGCTCGACATTAAAATTCTCCTTAACCCGCTGCCGGGCGATTTCTATAAGCCTTATCACGTCATTGCTGCTGCAGCCGTCATCTGCAATTATAAAGTTAGCATGCTTTTCACTCACCATCGCGCCGCCGATTTGCAGGCCTTTAAGGCCCGCGCGGTCGATCAGGGCTCCCGCCGACAAACCAGGCGGGTTCCTGAATATACAACCGGAATTTCTGCTGCTCAATGGCTGACTGTTTTTCTTGCGAATCCATATCTCTTTCGTCGTACGCATAATTTGTTCCGGCTCGGCGGCCGAAAGCCTAATCTTCGCGCCGAGAATAAAACCGGCTGTTATATTGGAACGGCGATAATCGAACATCAGCTCGGGCTTCGTTTTCTCGAAGATTTTTGTATCCTTATCCATCAGGATAACGCTTTGAACCGCGGCGCCGATGTCTCCGAAGTTTCCTCCCGAGTTTATTTTCACCGCCCCTCCAATTGAGCCCGGTATACCTGTAAGCGGCTCAAGGCCCGACAGCCCCCTGCGGACACAATCCAAAACCAGCTTGCTCAGACTCGCTCCGGCACCTGCTGTTACCCATTCATCTTCGAATTTCGTCTCGGAAAACCGGCTGCCGCCCAGTTTTATAACCGCCCCTCGAATGCCCTGGTCCTTAATCAACAAATTCGAGCCGAATCCAAGGACATAAGTGGGCAAATTATTCTCGTTACAGCGCTGCACGACCGTTTTGAGCTGCTCGGTATCCTGTGGGGTTATCAGAAAATCGGCCTCGCCGCCCAAGCCAAACCAGGTATATTCGCGAAGCGAACAATCGGTTTTAACAATTTTTTCCAAGCCACTGAATATATTCATCTGCCAGCTTCCAAATATCTCCTGCACCCATCGTAATCACCAAATCTCCCGCCCGGACATTCTGCTCAAGATACTCACGAATTCGGCCAAAGCTGCTGATAAACAGGGCCTGAGAGCCCTGCTTCAGCATTCTTTCAACCAACACCTGCGAGTTAACCTCTTTTTTAGCCGACTCTGTATCTCTGACAAAATAGATGTCCGGCACTATTGTAATATCGGCAAGCTTAAAGCTTTCGGCAAAATCATCAAGTAAAAATCTCGTTCGGCTGTACTGATGCGGCTGAAAAACACACCAGATGCGCCTCGGCCTGAACCTTTCACGTATCGCCTTCAGGGAGGCCTTGATTTCGGTAGGATGATGGGCGTAATCATCAAGAACTGTTACCCCGGCAATCATAGTTTTCAACATTAAACGGCGGTCAACGCCGTGGAATTCGGGCAATATCTCTAATACTTTTTTGGGCTCTATACCTAAGTGTATTGCTGAAGCAGCAACCGCAAGGCCGTTCAGGACGTTATGTCGGCCGGGCAGAGATAGTCGAGTCCTTCCCAGCGCAGCATCCCCGTGATAAAGGTCAAATTCGTAAAGTCCTTCGGTCTGCCTTACATTTCGCGCTGAAAAATCGTAACCACTGCCAATACCAAATGTCTTGATGCAGGAAGAATCTTTAAGAACGGCGATGGCTTTAGTAATATTAGCGTCCTGACCATTGACTATTATTACCCCATCCTCATCCACACCGAGCATAAACTGTCCGAATGCTTCAATTATTTCATTTTCATCGCGGTAATAATCGAGATGGTCTTGCTCGATATTAAGAACAACTCCCAGTTTCGGGTGCAGATTAAGGAAACTCCGGTCATACTCGCACGCCTCGGCAAGAAAGAATTTACTGCCGCCCACGCTGGAAGAGCAGCCTAACTGCGTAACCTCGGCCCCGACAATAAAACTGGGGCTAAGTCCCGCCTGCTCCATAACAAATACCAGCCAGCCGCACGTAGTGCTTTTGCCGTGTGTCCCGCAGACGGCGATCCCGTGATAGCAGTCCATCACTTTGCCCAATAACTCGGCATATTTATAAACGGCAAGTCCTTTTTCTCTGGCAAGCTTCAACTCAGGATTGTCGTCTTTTATCGCTGCGGAAATAACTACAGCCTCGGTCTGCTCAGAAAAATTCTCGGCGCTGTGTCCTATTTGGATATTGGCGCCGTTTCGGCGCAGTTTATCTATCACGCCTGAATGAATCTGGTCGGAACCGGTGATAACAGCACCATTTTTTATCAGCAATCCCGCCAGCCCGCTTATCCCCACGCCGCCGGCCCCGATGAGGTGAAACATCTTGCCCCTCACGGTGGTGGTGCTATTTGTGTTTACCGCTTCGTATCCACAGGCTGCTTTAGTTTTACTGATTTCTATATTTGATTTGGCCATATGCGCAAGCAGTCTATCACACCGAAAGGCCGAAAAAAAGAAAAAACGCCGCCGCCCTAAGCGGCTAAAAGCTTTCCAGCCAGTTTTCGACCAGCACATAAAGGTCATACCAGTCGATATAGTTGTCCGGTGGAATGCCGATGTCACAGAACTGATTCCACACAGGCTCAGGTGGTTCCGTCAACCACGCCGTCGCAAATATAGCAAAGTCTGTGAAATTGACGGTGCAATCATAATCCAGGTCGCCCGTATAGGCGTAATTGAACTCGAAAGCTCCCATATCGACGACAACCGTATCGTTGCAGTCGCCATCTACAAACCTTGGGTGGCCGTCGAGGTCGTAAGGTATCGACTCGACTGTGTTGCCGTCATTGTCAAGGTCGGCAATGTCGGCAGGCACGGAGTTGTTGTCCCCTGTATCAATACAGGTAGAGTCGGGCGCCAGCCGAAAATCCCTCAAATTCGGGTCGGGATTGCAAGGGTCCACAAAGCAGGGGTCGGCCTCGATATTGCCGACGCCGGCATACCCGCCCTGGACATCGCTGTAGGTAACGGTGGGGGAGCTATAAGAATCATATATCTCATTCGGCGTATCGCCCCAGAAAATGCAGTTGGTCACCGTGGGCTGACTGGCACTCAAGTTGTACATCCCGCCGCCGCTTAAGCTTGCCGAATTTCCGCTGAATGTGCAGTTGGTCACTGTTGGGTCGCTTTGAGTGTTTTGAATCCCGCCGCCGTTGGTCGCCGTATTGCCGCTGAACGTGCAGTTGATCACCGTTGGCGCACCGATGACGGTTGATATCCCGCCGCCCATAAACGCCACATTTCCGCTGAAGATGCAATTGGTTACCGTCGGGTTGCTGCTTTGATAGTTATATATCCCGCCGCCTAAGTCGCCCACCGAATTTTCGCTGAAGGTGCAGCCGGTCACCATCGGGCTGCTGGAAAAGTAGTTTAACATCCCGGCTCCTGAGTATGCCGAGTTGCCGCTGAAAGTGCAGTTGGTCGCCATGGGATTACTGTTATCCCAATTGAATACTCCGGCGCCGCCATCAGCCTGATTGCCGGTAAAGATGCAGTTGGTTATCGTGGGGTTACTGTTACCCCAGTTGAACATCCCCCCGCCGCCGCCGGCCTGGTTACCTGTAAAGATGCAGTTTGTCACCGTCGGGCTGCTGTTGGAATCGTAAATACCACCGCCGTAGTTCGCGGAGTTCTCACTGAACGTACAGCCGGTCAACGTTGGGCTGATTTGATAGTTGAACATCCCACCTCCGTTGGAGTCGGCTATATTGCCGCTGAAAATGCAGTTAGTCAATATTGAATTTGTATCGTACCAGTTGCATATCCCGCCACCATTGTCGACCGAGTTATTATCGCTGAACGTGCAGTCCATCAGCACCGGATTGCTGCCCGCGGCGTTGAACATACCCCCGCCCCCTAAGGGCCCGCCCGAATTGCCGATGAAAATGCAGTTAGTTAACACAGGACTGCTGTTGTGATTGCATATCCCGCCGCCACCGATGGCGCCGCCCGAGGCAATATTATTTTCGAAGTTGCAGTCGGTCACCGTCGGCGTGCCGTCGACGTTTAACATCCCCCCGCCATGGTCAGCCAGGTTGCCGATAAAGATGCAGTTTGTTATCGTCGGGCTGCTACCGTTGTTGTAAATCCCGCCGCCATCCCTGTCGGGGGGCGATGGGCCCTTGGCGTTTCCGCCGGTGACGGTAAAACCCTCTAAGATTGTATTAGCATCCTCACCGCTTACACACTGAACGGCGTGATAGGCGCCGCCGATGCCGTTGGCATCGATGGTTGTAACGGCCGGCCCGCCGCTGCCGTAAAGCCGGACCGCCTTGCCATTGAAATTGATTGCCTCATTGTATGTTCCCTGCGCCGCCTCGATTTCGTCGCCATCGTTGGCGTCGTCGATGGCCTCCTGGATAGTAGTAAAATCCGCGCTGCCGTTGGCATCGACGTAAATTATTCGTGCATTCACCGGCCCTGTAAGCATCATTATGAGCACACAGACTGCTACCTGAATGCCTAAATTTACTTTCCGCATTTTTGGACCTTCCCGAAAAAAGTCCCTGTTTTTCGCTTCTGTGTACTGGTGAAATCCGCTATCCGTATGGTAATTCAGGTGAAGGCCTAAAAGAAACGCATTTTAGCTGCCCTCCTCCTGGACAGCCGAAAAACACATAAAACCAGCATACAAGATTTTTACGAATTGTCAAGAAAAAAGAGGTTCTATTTCAGAAGACCGACTTTATGAGTCTTTTCGAAGCTTTATCAGGACAATCTGGCTGCGTGAGCCAAGCCGCATCCTCGGCCCCCATGTCCCCGTGCCCGGACAAACGTAGAGACCCATCCCGTTCACCTCGAAAAAACCCTTCATATAATTGAAGAACATTCCAACTACATAGTTAAATGGAAAAATCTGGCCGTTGTGTGTATGACCCGTCAGCATCAGGTCAATGCCCGCTTCAGAAGCCGCTTTCACGCCTACAGGCCGATGGTACATCAGTAAATTGAAATCCGAATCATTAAGATTAATTTTTTTAAATTGCTTTTCCAAATGACCACCGTAGTCGCTGTCATCGATGCCGATAATCTTTATACCATTAAATTCAACTACTTCATTTCTGAGGAACCTGACTTTCGTCCCCTCAAGCGCCGCTGCAACCTTTTCGATACCCACATAACGCTCGTGATTACCCGCCGATAGAAATATCGGCACACTCAGCAGGTCAAACATTCGCAGGGCGGACAGGTGACTCTCGCCGACGCCGTCGAAAAGGTCACCCGTAATAAGCACAGCGTCCGGCTCCAGTTCCTTCGTTTTTGCTATGATACGTTTCAAAAATCTCTCACTGGTCGAGCCGATGTGAACATCACTTAGCTGAACAATATTCATATCAACAGTGGACGGAACCTCAAGGACCTTTACGGTCAGCATTTGCGCGCTCAGCATCGAAAACAAAGTTAGAACCGCAACAAAAACTGTTATCACCACCCCGGCCGACTTCGGATTAAACTTCACGAAAAGATGCAGCACCTCATAACACAACAAAGTGCTAAAGAACAAAAACAGAATTCCCATCCACAGTGCACAGAAGAAATAAATGATGCCGGTAAGATTATTTCCAAAAGACCTCTCGAGGTAACTTGCCAGAAATAAAGAGAGCGTGCAAAAAGTAAGTATGAGATAAAAAACGAGATTTTTCTTTAGCCCGAACAGCCCTGCAAGCCGGGCAAGGACATAAAAATTCATACCGAAATACAGCGCGTGAAAAACAAAAATGAATATCAAAAAACCCCAAATCCGACTCATTAAAAAACTCCCTGACTCACTCTCAAATACTCATCCGTCTTGCTATAAGGCCAGCAGCACTTACGTTCACAGACAATCAGCTGTTCATACCAAAGTAGTTTATTTCACGCCAATATAATGTATTCCACTAATGTTAGTTCGGGTTCTCCGAAAAAAGCTTAACAAAATTATCGTCTTTAACTGCCATTCGACCATAATCTACGTCAATATGTATATTCCTGCAGGTACAGGATACACTGTCTTTCGGCAATGAAGGTATCACATCTCCACACTTTGTACATTCATAGTACAAACTCTTGCCCACCGGATATCCTTTCTTAGGATTAAATGAATGATACGTTCTTTCGTTGTTCATATTCTCATTCTTCTCGCTACCCCAATAATAATCTTGTCATTCCTGCGAACGCAGGAATCCAGTTCTTAACCGTAGGGTGGGGCCGCTGCCCCACCATCTTCTTAATAGATTAAAGCCATCCTAAGTAATGTAAAACTGTGAGTAGCGCTGCAAGAAAGATAACAAATATATAAATCCAAGTCGGTATCTTTTTCACACAAGTCCATATCCTCCTGCTTTTCACAGGTACAGCATTTTGCTCTGCCTCTGCTGGCTTTCCGTTTGGTAAATCTGCTCTATCGCCAGCTATTTTGAATAATTTATCAGTAAGGTTCGCTCTTTGTGTTATTAACTTTTGCTGTTCAAAACCATTAAGCTTACCTTTTTCTGCGCCCTGCTTTAACCATTCATATAGGCCTTTTTCGTAATTATTGATTTCTTCTAATAATTCTTCATCACCGTTCGCCTGTTTGGTAGCCCATTGTATAAAATCCTCAATAGTTTCCCGAATAGTCTCTAATATCTGCTTTTTGTTTTCAGGGCAGTACCTATCGATTTTGTGTTTCAGTGCACTGGGCAATAACATTGGTGGGCACGTCATTGAGTTATCCGACACTACCCATTCCACCGAATTAAAAAGTTTGGCTATAATATCTGGATTCGCTGCATCCGCTCTCTCAAATGTACTATTTCTCATAAAATCTTCAGTCATTTTTCACCTGTTCTTTATAGGCCGGTTTGAGCAATAACAGGCATACGGCATGCTCTCCCGACTATTTTTTCTTTACACTATTTTATCTGGCACTGCCAAAAAAACAATATTACGGTTCGTTTTTACTTGTTTTTAAGCATGAAAAAGGATATGTTAATACTGACGATTGAATACCGAGAATCACTGAACTTTTTGGCGCTTCATTCAAAATCGCCAGTTTTATATGCAAGGAAATATACAAAAGTTGGTGCCCCGATATAGGGCATCGCTTGCTTGTTCCTTGCGGGTTCTGGCGAGCCTGAAGCAGACATAATATAGAGGTGCCTTTTTTTTCATTGTGCTGGAAACGTAGACATTTTTTAGGACAGGAAAAATGCGAACTGTTACAATTTTCTTAATTCTGAGCTCGTTGGGCCTTTTGTCAGGTTGCTCGACTACTACGATGAATCGGATTATGTCATCATGGGAAGGAGAACATATTGAATCGGCCTTTTCACAATGGGGTTATCCTGATGAAGAAAAAGAAATCAGAGACCATAAACTTTATATATGGCATTATAGTAAATCTTTTTACATGCCACAAAATTCGACGACAACAGGTCATATTTATGGCAATTCGTTTAGTGCGAATACATATACAACCGGCGGTTACTCAATTCAAGGCTACTGTACGAGAATATTAGAAGTTGATAATTCTGGCTATATTGTTAGGTGGCAATGGGAAGGCAATGATTGTCCATTTATGGAAATCTTTGAGTACTCAAGCTGGAGAAATAAAAAATAACGGTTGGCGGCGATAAAAGATCTCTTCAGCCTCGGTGCGGTAGTTCTTGGAAAACGTCGCTGAGTCTTTTTAATAGTGCAAGAAAAGTCTTTGTATGTTCGTTAATCCGCCGCGGCGGATTTGTCGCTCATCCGTCTCGCTATCTCGGCCTACGGCAGCAAAAGCAATTAGGTAAACGATATACCCAAATACTTCCGGCGCTTGGCTTTGGCGCTACCTGTCATTGGCAGGTAGTGAAATATTTTCAAATATAAAACAGTGTAAATCTGTGTAAATCCGTGTCTAACATCAGCAGTGTTAATCCGTGTCTTAGAAAATAAATCTCTGTGCCTGTCCTGAGCACAGTCGAAGGATTCTCGGTGCTCTTGTCCTCATCCCGATACATCGGGGCTGTGGCTATAATTAATTCGTGTTTATTTATGCCTTAGGTATCCATGGTTAATTAATCTCTGAGCTCTCTGTGAACTCTGTGGCTAATATTACTCATCCTTCTCGCTATCTCGGCGGCAGCATCCAGCTTTGCCATACCCCGGCAGGCCTGCGACATCTCGCTGCGCCGCGCCTCGTTTTCCATCAACTCCACCAATTTTGAAGCCAGCCTTTCGGCTGTCATACTGCGGTCCGCAAGGTCCTCGACAATTACCGCACACCCGGCCCTAACAAGTTTTTCCGCGTTTAAATACTGGTGCCTGTCCTTATGATAAGGATAAGGCAGACAGATACTCGGCACGCCGGCGGCCGCGTACTCGGCCACGCTGACGGCTCCCGCCCTGCCGAGGACTAAGTCGGCGGCAGCCAATAAATCCGGCATATCATCGAAATAATACAAAGCCTTATAATTTAGTTTCGTTTTTTCATACTCCCGCTTAACCGACCGGGCATCCGGCCCGGCCAGATGCACTATTTGCCACTCGTCCACAAATTTGACCAGTCTACTCAGGACCGAGCAAATCGCGGCATTAACATTTTCCGCACCGCTCGAGCCGCCCGTTATCAGCAGGACTTTTTTATTTTCATCCAGGCCTAATACTCTTCGCGCTCTTTCCGGGTTCGGTTTCAAAAATTCCGTCCGCAAGGGACAGCCTGTAACTGTTATAGTTTGTGGCACGGGCTTCCAGCCCGTGAAAACACAAAGACTGGAAATCACGGCCAGGCCTGTCCTGAGCGAAGTCGAAGGGATGGCCGTGCCACTGGATGGCCGTGCCACTCTAAAACATCCTTTAGTCTCATCGAACTGCACGTAAATCTCTTTTGCATACCTTGCCAACAACTTATTCGCCCGGCCCGGCACAATATCAAGGTTCAAAAGGCTGACCGGCACTTTTAACCTATGTGCAGCCAGAACTACCGGCGCCGAGACGAAGCCGCCAATACCTAACAAAACTGCAGGCCGGCTTGCAGCGATTTTCCTATGGGCCAGTGTGTAGCTTTTCCAGAAAGAAGCACAAAAGGCAACGAATTTATCCGGCCGGGCGGAAAAGCCCATGGCGGGCAGTGCGATATATTCGTAATCGGTTCTTGCGAGGATTCGCGAATCGATTTGGCGCCCGCTGCAAAAAAATGTGATTTTTGCCTCTGGCTGGTCCTTTATAATTTGCTCTGCAACGGCAATTCCCGGATAGATATGCCCGCCGGTCCCGCCGCCCGCAAAGAAATAGTGAAGCTGGGGCATTAAGTTGGCTCCTTTGTTCCCGCCGCGGCCCATTTCGTCGGGCGGCCCTGCTTCGCAATGTTCAGCAAAATCCCCACAGCGGCAGCCGAGAGTAGCATACTTGTACCACCCGCACTTACGAACGGCAGCGGTATGCCCTTCGTCGGCAGCACCACCGTTGCGACACCGATATTAATTGCCGCCTGCAGCCCCACGGTCAAAACAATCCCAACAGCCAGCAGTCTGCCTAAGCGGTCATTCGAGCGAAGGGCAACTTTCAGCCCAAGCAGCACAAGAGCTATAAACAGGAATATCACCATAGCAGCTCCGACAAAGCCGAGTTCTTCTCCTATTATTGCAAATATAAAGTCGGTCGTATCTTCCGGCAAGTGTCCATACTTACAAATTCCTCTGCCCAGGCCTTTGCCCCAGATACCCCCGCTGCCGATGGCCGCGAGCGATTGTCTTGCCTGGTAAGCGGCGGACTGGGCCCATTTTTCGGGCTGCAGGAACGCCGCGATTCGCTCTAATCGCCGGGGCGAGGTAATAAGCATATAATAAAATAGCGCCCCCGCCAACGGCACCGGCGTCAGCAGATGCCAACCCTTTGCGCCGCCGATAAGGAGCATCGCCCCGGCCAGCAGGCAGATAAACGCCGCCGTACCGAAATCTTCCACAACGATAAGGCCGACGACCACCGCAACCAGCAGACAGACCGGCAAAAAACCCCTGCGGAACGACCGAAGAAGCTCGGCATATCTATCGCAAAATGCAGCCAAAAAGAAAACCACCGACCATTTTGCCAGCTCCGACGGCTGAAAACTGATATACGTCGGTCCAACAGGAATCCTGAGCCACCTGCGGGCATAATTAACCTCAGCACCGAGGGGACTTAAAACAAGTATAAGAAGGCCGATACTCAGTATTAGTAAATAAACAAGAGGAGATTTGAATAAGACCCTAAGGGACCGTTTTTTCTGCTCACCCTCGGCGAAGCTGGGAAGGCTAAATCTGTGGTAATCGACCCGGCTGGCCGTAAACATCACGGCCACTGCAAGCGGAAAAAAAAGGATTTGGCGGACAGTAGCAAAATCGTAAAAACGCCTTAAGTCCAGGCTTTGGCTTACGTTAGCACCTGCAGAAAAAACCATAACCGTCCCGATGGCCATAAGGATAATAACCACCATCGAGATGGCATTGGCAAGCCTGCTGTCCTGGATTTGGTTGTCCACATAACCTCCCGGCAAGATTCGCCTTATGTTTACTAATTCTTCGGCTAAGAGACTCATAACAGGCCAAAATTTGCCAACCTCACGGCTGTATGCGTAAGGTTGCTTTGATATTGCAGCAGGGGACATAAATGCTTATAATCGATATAGCCTGTGGCAATTAAACACACGGGACCGATGGAGGACAAATATGCCAAGAGAAACGGCACAAGCGGAAAAAGTGTATATCACGGCGGCGGGTGAGCTGCTCGACATTCACGATATGCTCAACTACTTCGAAAAGCAGGGGGTAATGCGCGTCTCGGACCTGCACATAAAGGTCGGCACACAGCCGGCCTATCGAGTGGACGGCAATCTTATGAAAATGAAGGGCCAGGAGGTCAGTACTAAGATAGCCGAGGCCCTGATCCTTCCACTCCTGAGCGACGAAAGCAAACACACGCTTGAAGAGAAACACAGCGTGGATTGCTCTTACCGCTTCAGCAATCTGCAGTTCAGGATAAATGTGTTTATGGAAAACGACGGGATATGTGCGGCGATTCGAGCCCTCGGTCTGGATATACCCAAAGTGGAGATAATCGGCTTTCCGAACAATATCTGGAAGGACATAGTGAATCGAAAACACGGCCTTGTCCTTTTAACGGGAATCACCGGTGCGGGCAAATCTACCACAATAGCTTCACTCATCAATAGGATAAGCGAAAGGCGGGCATGCAGGATTATCACAATTGAGGACCCGATTGAATATATTCTTCAGCAAAAAAACTGTATAGTTTCGCAGCGGGAAATAGGCCGGGACGTGGGAAGTTTTCAAGAAGGATTGCGCTCAATGATGCGCGAGGACCCGGACATAATATTCGTGGGCGAAATGCGAGATACCGAGACCATTGAGATGACGTTGATGGCGGCGGAAACGGGGCATCTGGTCTTTTCAACACTGCACACACGCGATGTTACCGGAACGGTGGCACGGATTATGGACTATTTCCCACCCGCCAGACAGAACGAAGTACGAAATCAGTTTTCTTTGAGTCTGGCTTATGTGATAAGTCAGAAGCTGATACCGAAAAAAGACGGTTCCGGCAGAATCGTGGCGATGGAAATACTGAATAACAACTACGCCTGCGCGAATCTGATTCGCACGGGCAAAATGGAGCAGCTCTATACGGTGCTGCAGACAAGAACAAAAGATACTCCCGACGAGCGGATGATGACATTCGAGAAGCATCTTGCTTCGCTGGTCAAAACAAACAAGGTGGATATGCTTGAGGCCCAGAAATGGGTCAATAATTTAGCCAGCTTCGTGGAATTCGTAGATATGGGGTGAGAAGAAACCGACATTTTCATCGGCAGTTATTGCCGGCCGGAGATATCAAGGTAAAGCCAAACGAACAAGTCAATATCCGGGCTAAGGTATGACGATAACCTGCAGGTGTCCGAAGTGCGATGGTTTATGCGCCTTTACCGACAGAAACGCCGGGCGCAGAGCCCGCTGCTGGAAATGCGGCCAGATATTTATCATCCCCGCCACTGACGGCGGAAAACCACAGATAGTAAAAATGCCGGAGATAAAAGCCGAGCCGCTCCCCGGCTTCTATCGTGCGGTCTTTGTGGATAGCTGGAAGGTCTTCTTCAAACGAGAAAGCCTGACGCCTTTGGTATTCGTAATCGCGTTGATAACCTTCAGGTTTTTCCTGGCCGATAGCTGCCTGGGATTTCCAGCCCTGCTGCTCTCCTGGGGATGGCTGTTGGGTTTTTACTATAATATTATTCACGACACGGCCTTCGATGTCGACGAGCTGCCGGAGATTTACCTGGGCACGTCTGTTACGTTTGTGTGGATTATTATATGGCCGATGCTTATCTTTTCTCTAACAATGACGGGCGTTATGCTCCCTTATATCGCAGCAAGTCGGGTTCTGAAATACTACGGTATAGTTTATGATGATATCTGGATTAGCGAATTCGGGCCGGCCACGCTTCTGCAGGCACTTTTCATTTTGGGGCTGTTTCTTTTCCCCATAGCAATACTCACGGTCGCGGTTGGTAAAGACCCCACTTTGCTAAGGCCTGATTATTTAATCAAACCGATATTAAAAACTTTTGTGCCTTATATAGTGGTTTTCGGGCTGCTTGTTGCTGCAAGCATTTGCCAAATGCAGATGATTGCACTTGATAAGCTCCAAAACGCTGACTGGCTAATAATAGCAGCGCATCTGACCGCCAACCTGGCCGTTCAGGCGCTAACGATCATCTCGATGCGCACGATTGGATTATTTATGCGGCACTATAGTTGTTACTTCCCGTGGCAATAAGAGGTGTAGTTGATTAAAGACCGGCCCGTGGCTCCGCCCCGAGGCGAGCGATCTTTGCTATAAGTCCGTCCGCCTGTTCCTTCTTCCCGACCACCTCGTTTTTAACTTTGGTGACAATCTTGTTGGTTTCAAAAGTACCCCTAACGGCCTGGAAATCGGACTCGATAACCGAATCATCCCCATCTATGCCGAAGCCGATTTTCGTTTGTTCCGAGAATTCCTTGCGCGCATCCTGAAGGATTAAATCGCCGAAGCTCTGGACGGCATTTTTCCATTCATCCAGAAATTTCGTTACGTCGGCGGCACTTATTTCCGAAACGTTGCGGCCCAAAAGCTTTTCAAGCCGGCCGGCAACCCAAGTCCACTCGTATTTTTCGTAATCAGTGTATATCTCCCCAAGCTTCTCGTACAGTTTATCGAGAGAATCAACTTTACCGGCCTGGGCAGCATCGATGACTTCGAGAACCTTTTCCTCAGGGGCAAGAAGACCCCCCAAATCGACCCACCTGCCGCCGCCGGCCTTCGTTTCAGCCTGCAGGACGGCCCGCAACTGCTCTATGCTGTCCGGAGGATTACTGCTTAAGCGAGCAACAAGACAGTCACCGAGGTACCTTTTTATGGTAATTTGATAATGTGCGATACCATTTTCCATTGCAGGCACACTCAGCCTCATATTGCCCCATATTGCATACTCGCCGTCACAATGTTCCCTCAGGTCTGTTAGCAGCTCTATTCCATTAAACATTTTCTGTATCGTAAAGGGGCTCAAGGCCTGGAAGGATATAAGGTCAATTTTGTTCGGGTCTTTACGCCTGTCGCGTGCGGGCCATTTCTCGATGTCTCTGAGCGTCCCGACCGTAGCAAGATTCATCGCCGGTATGAGCAGGCTTTGCCCCTCGGATTGAGATTCAAAAATATACGAAAATGGCAGGTCCGAGGTGTCCAGTTTAAAATGGCCCTTCCCGACGACAACGCAGAAGGGGCCAAGCTTAATCGGCCAGAGCATATGTGAAGACGAAGCGGTTTTGCAGCCCCGTTCGAGAATGCCCTGATGTACCGGCCCGAGCTTGTACATGTGGTTGCTTTCGTTTGTTCCGCTCCCGGCATTGTAGAAAGAGAACATTCCCGCAATCAGCAAAGTTGACTTGTGGTGCGTGACCGAATAAGGGCCTGCAAAGACGGCACAGCCCTCGCCGTGAAAACACTCGCAGTTTGCGAAGAAAAGCGAGTTCTCAGCAGAGAACTGCTTGCCCATCAAAACTCCCTGACCCACAAAACACTTCGATAAAACCGCACCCCTTGTAACCTTTGTGCCGGATGAGATGACAAAGTCCTCGGCGATTGCACCTGTGCCGATAAGGACCGGCGCATCGATTGTGCTGTTGATTGAGCCGTTCTCGAGCCAGCTTGCACCATCAATACGAGTGGCGGGGCCGATTTTGACGTTCTTGAAAGTCCCGGAATGTGTTATCACTGAACCGCTGCAGACTCTTCCCGTAGGTGAGCTTATCGAATCTGCATAAGCCAGAATCAGTTTCCTCAGAGCCTCTATTAATTTGGGCCTGTGCCGGTACAGGCCCATTATATAGGCCAACTGGGACGATAAGCCGTCACAAATAAGAAGTTCCCGGCCCCCTGCCTCAATAAGAACCTCGAGTTCCGTGCCGTTTCCAAATGTGCTGTTGCCGTCGACCGCCAGTAAATCAATATTCTCTATGACAACGTCATCTTCGATAACGTAATTTGCGATATAGTCCGCGACGTTGTTAATGTAGACATTGTTGCCGATTACGGAATTATGGATTTTGGCATTGAACACTCCGGTGGCTTTTTGCATACCTCCAAAGAGTGTTATCGTTTTGTCAAATGTCCCCAGTTTTACGCTGCCGGAGAAATGTGTGTTTTTTACTCTGTCGGGATTGAAGCTCTCGGCGACCTGGACAGAGGAAAAGTCCCCGCAGGTGCACCCCTGGTTTTTCAACTTTTCAATCTCTGCATCTGTTAACCTGCGATATTTTTCCATATTATTTCTTCCTTCTCCTTGCGCTGAGTTAATCATTCGCAGACAGGAACGTAAATTCCCGCGCCTTCCCGTTTGACTTTTTTACGGTACTCTGCCGGTATAATGAAGTTTTCGAATTACGCCTTAGCGTCCGAGTCTCTTTTCTACGAGGTGTTTGTTATCACGGACCCAGTTATAATACTCCGTCCTTTTCAGCTTGGACGCGGCCGCTTTATCAAGCACTACCGTAACATAGGTGTGAAGCTGAAGGGAAGAGGCGGTTGTCTGGCTTGTAACGGGTCCTTCTATAAATTGCGCACATACATCCGCCTTTTTCTCGCCGTTCGCAATTAAAAGGACCTTGCGGGCCTCCAGGATTGTACCTATTCCCATAGTGATGGCAAATCGTGGAACGTCTTCTTCTTTTGTAAAGAAGCGCGCGTTGTCCCGAATCGTCTGCTCGTCGAGTGCTTTTACTCTTGTTCGGCTTGCGAACGACGAACCCGGTTCGTTGAAGCCGATGTGCCCGTCTCCGCCGATGCCAAGCACCTGCAGGTCAATGCCGCCGGCCTTTTGTATCTGCTCCTCATACCAGTGGCAAAATTGCTCGGGGTCGTCGGTATTTCCCTGTGGCACGTAGACGTTGTCAATACTTACATTGACGTGGTTAAAAAGGTTATCCCACATAAAATAGTTGTAGCTGTTTTTGTGTGGGGGCGCAAGACCAACGTATTCATCCAGATTGAAGGTCTTAACTTTTGAGAAATCCAGGCCTTCTTTCTTATGCACTTTTACAAGTTCCTTGTAGGTTCCTATTGGCGTATCGCCGGTGGCCAGGCCAAGAACAGAATCGTGCTTCCTTCTGATCTCCGTGGCGATTATGCGCGCGGAAGTCTCGCTCATTTTGTCATAATCAGGCTCGATAATTATTTCCATCTGTTTTCTCCCAAAATCAAATTTGCAGAGCTTCAAACGAAGTAATATATTTAACGCAGAAAAAGGTGATTTTCAAGATATTTGTGCCTTTTCGCCGCTTTCGGCTGTTTGCAGTAACACGGGTATCTCGAGCCAGAAAGTTGCACCTTGGCCGGGCCGATTTTCGACGCCGATACTACCACACAGCAAATCAGCCAGCTCCTTGCTGATGGCCAGTCCAAGTCCCGTGCCGGCCGATTTTCTCGTGATTGAACCGTCAAGCTGTCGGAATTTCTCAAATATCTTTTCCTGTTCGGCTTCCGGGATGCCGGGACCTGTATCAGAAACCGCGATTCGGACGGTTTTTTCATCGGGCATTGTGGCCCTGATTTCAATCTTGCCTTTTTCGGGCGTAAATTTGATAGCATTGGTCAATAAATTATATAGTATCTGCTGGACCTTACCCGGGTCCGTCTGGATAACAGGGATGCTTTTATCTATCTGTAGTTTGACCTTGATTTTCTTTTGCTCGGTCAAAGGTGAAAAAAAGGCCACCAGGCCGCGAGCCAGCTCGGGAATAACCGTTTTTTCAAGGTGCAAATGTATTTTGCCGGTCTCGGCCTTCGCCATCTCCAGCAGGTCATTTATCATATTCAGAAGCGACCGCCCGCTGGCAATTATGTTCTCTGCGTATCTTCTGTTTTTTTCTCTCTCGAAGGTTGTTTTTTCACGAAGTATTTCCGCAAAACCGAGGATGGCATTAAGTGGGGTTCTGAATTCATGGGAGATATTGGCGAGGAACTCGCTTTTGAGTTTGTTTGCCTTAAACAACTCAATGTTTCGGTCGGAAAGCTCGGCGATTTTAGCGTCTAATTGCTTGTTCGCCTGCCGAAGTTTTTCCTGTGATTGCTCAAGGCTGTCAAGCATGTGATTAAAAGCCGAAGCGAGTCTTTCGAACTCGTCGTGTGTTTCTATTGCGCTTCTGACATCGAGGTTCCCTTCTGCGACGTTATTTGCCATCGCCCGCAGCTGTCTTATTGGACTGAGTATCACGCGCTGAAGTATGATATAAAAGGCGATAATGGCGCCGGCCGCCGCGAGCAGCCCCGCGACTGTAATGCATATCCGGTTCATAAGGATTGTTTTGCCGATTTGAGGTGCCGGCGTTTGTATGATTACGGCTCCAACCGGCTCATTTCGGTTAAATGCCGCCGCGGGCCCCTCGGCATTATGGCAGGTTATGCAGTTATCAGATGCGCGTACGAGCCTGATATAATTACTTTGAACTGCTCCGTCTCTCCCCAGCCAGTAACGGTCGGATATATCCTCACGCTCTTTCAGAAAATCGAAAAATTCTCGCTGCTTTTGACTTAACTTTTCGGTGTCGACTTTCTCAGGCCCGACAAGCCACACCCACTTAACGGGCTGATGCTGCGAAGGCTGGACCGCACCGGTCTCAAGGAGGGGCTCAGGCTCGCCCTTAGTATGGCTGTTGAGTCGGAAATGGCGTTGATAAACGGTATCCACGACCGCCCGGCCGGCATCCAGGCCGGCCTTTTCGGTCAGCTTGCCCATCCAGAAATAGGGCATTAGGAGTGCCAAAGTCAGAATCACAAGTACGGCAAGTCCAAAGCCCAGCCTGCACTTCCCCGCCAATGAAACAGGCAAAAGCCTTAAAAGCCGCAATGTCTTTTTAATCGCGGGTTGTAAGTTTATTTTCATAAGACCAACCTCATCTGACGCCCCGCGACCCCGATTCATCGGGGATTCTAAGCCTTGTGGTGACTTTGCGTCTTAAGGTTCAACTCGTCAAGCTGTGCCTGTCTGACGGGACTCGGCGCATCGGTCAGAAGACATTGGCCGCGCTGCGTTTTGGGAAAAGCGATTACATCACGGATATTCTCCGTGCCGGCCAGCAACATAATGATACGGTCAAGTCCGAAGGCGATGCCGCCGTGCGGGGGAGCACCGTAGCCCAGCGCCTTGAGAAAGAAGCCGAATCTTTCCTGTGCCTCCTTTTTCGAGATATTCAGTAATCCAAAGACCTTTTCCTGAACCTCCGGATTGTGTATACGAATGCTTCCACCGCCGATTTCCGAGCCGTTTACGACCATATCGTAGGCCTGTGAGCAAACACTAATTGGGTCGGTCTCAAGCTTCTCCAGGTCCTGCGGCACCGGCGAGGTAAACGGATGGTGCAGGCAGTCATAGCGATGTTCATTCTCGCTCCATTCGAAGAGTGGAAAATCGACCACCCACAGAAAAGCGAAAGTGCTGTTATCATACAGGTTAAGCTCTTTGCCAAGTCTTATACGCAGAGGTGCCAGCGCCTTATTGACGCCGGACTTCTGTCCGGCAAGGAGTAAAATCAAATCGCCGTTATCGGCCTTAAAGCGTTCTATTATTTGCCGCTGTTGGTCGGGGCTGAAGAACTTGGCAATACTGCTTGCCAGCTCGAGCTGGCCTGTCTTCTCAGATTTATTCACCTTAAACCACGCCAGCCCCTTGGCGCCATAGTCACCAACTAAATTCGTAAGAGTTTTTTCGATATCGCTTCTGGAATACTTTGCTCCGCCGGGCGCACAGAGGCCTTTTACCAAACCACCTCCCTGAACCGTGGTATTAAAAAGCCTGAATTCGCACTGCCCTGCCACGTCGGATATGTCCTTTAGTTTCATATCGAAGCGTATATCCGGCCGGTCGCTGCCATAGTCTCGCATCGCCTCTTCGAAAGTGATTCTCGCCATAGGCAGCGGCACCTTTACACCGAGAATTTTCTCCCAAACCTGCGCTATCATCTTCTCATGCACACTTATGACATCGTCTCTGTCAACGAAGCTCATCTCGACGTCTATCTGCGTGAACTCAGCCTGCCTGTCCGCACGCGGGTCCTCATCGCGAAAGCATCGCACAATCTGGAAATACTTCTCAACGCCGCTTACCATCAGTATCTGTTTGAAAAGCTGCGGCGACTGGGGCAGGGCATAGAAACAGCCTTTATATAATCTGCTGGGCACGAGGAAATCTCGCGCGCCCTCCGGCGTACTTTTAGCAAGCATCGGAGTTTCTACTTCCCAGAAACCGGCCTCGTCGAAATAATCGCGGACGATTTTTGCAACCTTGTGTCTTATATGAAGTTTTTTCAGCATCGCCGGTCGCCGCAGGTCGATGTAACGATTTTCGAGCCTCGTTTCTTCACTGACCTTCTCGGCATTATCGATTTCAAATGGAGGGGTAATAGCGTTGTTCAATACCTCAATCTGCTCAACAATTGTTTCGATTTGGCCGGTGGGTAGTTTAGGATTTGCCATCCCTTCGCTTCTTGGCCTGACAAGCCCTGTAACGGCGATTACCCACTCGCATCGCAGGCCTCTGGCGAGTCTGTGCGCTTCAGGTTGCGTCTCCGGGTCAAAGACAAGCTGTACAAGGCCCTCTCTATCTCGCAGGTCAATAAAGACGAGATTGCCGTGGTCCCGGTATGAATGGACCCAGCCGGCAAGGTTCACCCTCGTGCCTACATCGGCGGCACGAAGCTCTCCGCAAGTATGGGTTCTTTTAATCATTTTAAAATTCTCAACAAATACTCATTGTGGATAATAGCTGATAAAAGATAGTCTAAAAGGCCGGCCCAGTCAACGGCCAAAAACAATGCTCTAAAGCACAGAAGCGTAAGTGGTAAGTGATAATGCGTGACAGGCCAGGAAGGCACACTACTCATAAATTCACATAACAACCTCGGTTGGGAAAGTTTCCCGTCACAACAATTGGTCAATCTCCCTGGTGATATCTTTTTTGCTTGTAACTCCGACCCATTTTTTCTCGATTTGTCCGTTCTTGAACAGGATTACCGTCGGTATCGCGTTTATGTCAAACTCTATAGCTGCTTCGCGGTGGTCATCGGTATTGATTCTGCATATTTTCGCCTTCTCGGCGTATTCGATCGCTATCTCTCGCATAATAGGGCCAATCATCTTGCATGGGCCGCACCAGGGAGCCCAAAAATCAACCACTACGGGCACTTCGGAATTATGAACAACATGGTCAAATTCCACATCACTTAACTCTGTCACATTAGCGGACATTGTTTTCCCCTTCAAATATATCCTTTTGGACTACGGAATTCTATCATACGGCCCGGCCTTGTCAAATAATAAATTTTCTGCTCTGTAGAAAACATAATATTGTCATTCCGAGCGCGGCGAAGAATCTCGCTTCCCGACCTGTCGGGGTAGATTCTTCACTTCGTTTTGCTTCGTTCAGAATGACCTTTTTTTCAACATTTCTACAGAACATAAATTTCCAATAGCCCAAACCGATGTTAATGAATTTTTGCAGTTAGAAGTTAAAAGCTTACTTAATTTCCTTGAGATGATACTACTAAATCTTCTCTTCCTTGGCCGATTCGATATTCTGAGATTTTTTTTCCTTCTTCTTTGATTTCTCGGCTTTCGGCCCTATCTCCCTGATAGGTATTGGGGCCTGCCGGACTCGAGGGGATTGGTCTTGTTCGCTTAAGCCTTCAGTTTGAGCAATGGCTCGCTTGACAATTTTCTCCGGAGCCTCTTTCGTCAGGGCACGCAGATAAATCGAATCGAAATGGTCGTGCTGTTCCGCCGAGATCAGTTTCTCCCTCACAAGTTCCAAAACTGCCAAAAACAATCCAATAAGTACCAGCCGATTGTCTCTGCCTTCAAAAATTCGCTCGAACGGCATAGGTCCGTCACTCTGCAGACGGTGCAGTATTTCAATCTGGTACAGGTCAATAGGCGTATCGTCCTTGATGTACCTTACGGCCTGCATACTGCCGGTAGCCTTGAGAACCGAATCGAAGGCCTCCAACAGATTCCAGATACTAATCTGGTCGATGTCGACTTGCGGCTCCTCCTGTGCCTCAAGCCTTTCGACGATGTTGGCGCCCCGGCCGAAGCGCTCGCTTTGGTGCGCCGCCGCGGCGTCAAGCAGATTTGCCGCATCCTTGAATTTCTTGTACTCCAGCAGTTGACGAATAAGCTCGGCCCGCGGATCGAGCTCCGCTTCGCCCTCAATCCCTTCAGACTCGGTGCTCGGCAGCAGCATAGCCGACTTAATTTCCATCAGCGTCGCCGCCATTACCATAAAGTCGCCCGCCAGCTCGATATCAAGTTGTTTAAGAATTTCAATATACTTCAGATATTGCTCGGTGATATGGGCGATGGGTATATCATATATATCTATCTCATCCCTGCGAACGAGATACAAAAGCAGGTCGAGCGGACCGGCAAACACCTCGAGATTTACACGATAATCAGGCAACTTTTATCCTACTGTTCTGTTTCCAGAATCTTCACTGCTTCGTCGGCCTGCTCACCGGCCACACGAAGCTCTATAAATGCAAGCTGAGGAAGGGAAAACGTACTTGCAGATTCTTCACCCACAATAACCGACTCTATCCCGTTCGAATCGAGGCGCATCTGAGCCAGATGTGCATCCACACTATCGGAGAACCTGGCCACCGTAACAACTTTATCTTCCAATTCTTTCTCCTGTGCACTTCTATTTCCCTAAACCGGCTATCTTTCTCACCCGGTCCAGGGTCTGCCGGGCCACGGTCCTCGCGCGCTCGGCACCGTCGGCGAGGACTTTATTGACATACTCAGCATCTTTTTCAAGCCCAGCTCTTTTCTCACGATAAGGACCGAAGTATTCTATCAGTAATTCAGCAAGTCTTTTTTTCACCGCTCCATAGGCCAGCCCGCCGTTTCTGTATTTACCCTCCCACTCAGCCAGCTCGTCCGGCCCGGCAACCAGCTTAAGCAGTGCAAATATGTTGCACTTTTCCGGCTCTTTGGGCTGCTCTATCGGCGTCGAATCCGTAACGATACTCATAATCTTTTTTCTAACAACCTCTTCAGGCTCGAATATCTCGATGGTGTTCTCGTAGCTTTTACTCATCTTTCGCCCGTCGACGCCGGGCACAACGGCGACTTCCTGAAGAATATGCTCTTTCGGAATCGTGAAGACCTCGCCGTATGTATTGTTGAAATAGCCGGCAATATCGCGCGTAACCTCGATATGCTGTTTCTGGTCCGCCCCGACGGGCACCAAATCACTAATAAAAATCAAAATGTCGGCCGCCTGCAGAACGGGATATGCAAACAAGCCGTGATTAGGACTTAACCCCTGGGCGACCTTGTCCTTATAACTCGTGCATCGCTGCAGCAGGCCCATCGGCGTCAGGCAGGAAAGTATCCAGGATAGTTCCGTAACCTCCGGCACATCCGATTGACGCCAGAAAACCGTCTTTTCGGTATCCAGCCCCAAAGCCAGATAATCCATCGTGGCGCTGAGGACGAACTGGCGAAGCTCCTTTGGTTCCGGCGAGCTTGTAAGGGCATGATAGTCACAAATGAAGTAAAAGCATTCGTTTTCAGCCTGAAGCTGCAGGTGCTGGCGCATCGCGCCGAAATAATTGCCTATATGCAATCTGCCCGAAGGCTGTATTCCCGAAAGAATCCTCAATTCTAATCCCTTTGCCAAAAAACGACAATTTAACCGGCTCCAGAGCTATAAAGTTAACCGCCCAAAACCAAATTGTCAAGCGTGTCGTTTGCTTAATCCTGCCGCGAGCGGCAGGGGAAAATCTTAATTCGAAAATCGTAAATAATAAATTATTTACTCGAATTGCAGCAGTCTAAGTCCAGTCTTTTCATCCGGCTTTCTTTCTGCGTCTATTCCTTCGAATTCGATTATCGTCACCTCGAGAATCAGGAATGTTTTTGCTCCGCCGCGTGGGCATCCGACAATGGTCTCTTCGCCTTTACCGATGGCCGTATGAATATGCAGCTTTGGTCCTTCATCATCGCAGTAGATTGTCCCCACGCCGAGCGCTTCGCCCGGCCCGTCGAACTGTTTGAAATTGCCCACGATTTTTGGTTCTTCTTCTTTAGGCCCGACCACAACATTTGCCTGGCGAAATCCGCCGGTCAGGAAGACCGCTGCGTTTCTTACATTTTGTTCTTTAGCGATTTGTTCGATGCACTCATAGATATCTTCTCCTTCGAACAGCCTCGCCGCGATTATCCTGCCCGCTTTGCCAGTTGCTTATTGCATTTCCAGCCTCCTTATTGCATTAGTTTCAATCCTCCTGATTTTACACAAACCCCTCCCCACCAGAAAGTATTTTCAATATAACGTTCTTATTTTGTTTAGGTAAGGAATTATCGCTATGACACTGAAGTTTTGAATTTTGAATTGTAATTTTGCTTTTTACATTTTAACTTTTTACTTTTTCTATACTGCCTGTCCTGAGCTTGTCGAAGGATTGCAGGGGGTTTCTTGATGTTGTTTCTTTTTGAGTCCCGGCACTGTCGGGACCCGTTTAGCCGTCGCCGAAACGGCGACGCCATCACAAAGTCATCAATAATCGATAATCAATTGATTTGCTGTCTGCACTGAGCTTAGCCGAAGTAGCCGAGAGAATCATCGCCAAGGGTTTCTTCCAATTCCCTAAACTTTAACAAATCACCCTTTATCCACGGCAAATCACGCTGACTTTGTCAAGGATTAAGCATGCATACAACCTATTATCCTTACTTGTTATGTTTTGGTCGAATACTCTCGATTGCTGCTGTTTCTTTCTTTCTAGCCTCAGCAATACTGCCAAACTGTTCGATTTGGACCTTTGCTCCGGGAACAAAATCTTTTCCACCCGGCAAGTGTTCTTCAATCCTCTCCTGCACACGCCCTTTTTTTGCTACTCCCACATAATTGACATTACCGCCTTTCGTTTTGATCTTGTACACGGCAGGTTTGTCGTTGGGAAGTTTGCTGATACTTGTTTTGTTATTGTTGACCGTTTTCTTTGCCATTTTTGTTCCTTTCACTAAATTAACTTTTACTTTTTGCTACTTACTCTCTTTATCCTATTTTTAAAACTTTTTAAGCCGCTGGGCTGTTTTTTTCTCTAATGCCCAATTGCACGCCTTATCTATGACAGATACCACTTAATCCGTTACAAATCAAGCTTAATCTATGACAAATCACGCTTTCACCACCGCCATCACCGTATTACCAATTACTTTACCCGCCGCTGCCTGCGGCCTGTCCCGCCATAGCTTTAGCGTAGGCAGATTCGGATATCCTTTTTTCTGTGTTGCTTTTCGCATCCGTCAGTTCGAATTTGTTTTTAACTTCGCCCTTAAGGGCCTGCGTAATAAATGATGAATCTCATCGCGGCTTCCGGATGCGAAATCAATATTATATTTCCTTGTCGCCTGCCCCGTTAGATGTATTAGTTTTCATCTAACCTTGGGGCGGCCTCCGGCAGTGCGCTAGCATCCCCTAGGGATATCGGCAAAAATTCAGTTCAGGATAATTCGTTTGGAAGATTAATCATACCCCTTTCGTGTTGTGTCTTGATAGACTTGTCACGCCAGATACGCCCATGAATAATAAATACACTGTCACTCATTAACTGACCTCCCAGTTTCTATTATGCATTTTAAATTTAGTGTTTACGGAATAATGATTAAATTTTCTTCTCTTTGACCAAACGCCAGTATTGATATCCAAGGGCTGTTAGACGACATGATTTTGAATTCATTGCTGCAAAATACATAAACTCTGCACCTACAGGTATTACCAATCCAACACTTTGAAATTTCTGGAGATCCTTAAAGATCGCAATCTTAACTTTGTCTTTAGAGCCTGTCGTATCTTCGTAATCTTGATCCAGCGCATATTCAACTTCTGGTTCAAGAAAGTAATCACACAACTTTCTCAGAGTTGCCAGGGGAACTTGGGGAGTTATTTTTCTTAAAGAAACAAACTGACTAATATTTGTTTTAAATATTGGCCGTTGCTCCCACGCTCCCAAGGCCTCATCAACATAGGCATATATTGAACCAGGTGTAATATTTCCACGTAAATCTGATGCTCCGCCTTTAAGTGCGTCCACAACCAATGAAGTAAAGACACCAGAGCCATTTATTTCCATAGCTGATTCAGAATCTCTACTGGCAGTTAAAACTGACAAGCCTTCTGATAATTGCGCAATAGTATTGCCTGTTATGCTTGGTGAACCTAAAGCTCCAGAGTGACAACAATCTAGAACAATTACCTTATTTTCGACTTTAGACTGGTTGGCTACATTTAAAATTTCATCCATTGACACGCCTTCATCATATTTCTTAGCGTCAGTTGTAACAAGGTAACCACCTGTGCTTTTAATAAAACCATGACCTGAAAAGTACAATAAAGCTATGTCGCATTTACCAGCAAAAAGTGTATCGATACTTTTCCTGAGTGATGCTCTGTCAATTGTCGAACTGGGGGATGTTAAGAGTCTAACACTGAAATTTGGAGAGCCATCACCATGTGCTCTTAAAACATTTGCTATAGAATTGGCATCATTTACGCACCCATTCAGAGTTGCATTAGAATAATTATTAATCCCTACAACAAGTGCTTTTCTCATGATTACCTCCTATCTATTTTTCTTTTCTTCCATCATTTGCTTAATTGCACGTGCAATTGAATCCCAATCCCATTTTATAACCCGATTGCGCGGTAATCCGATTGGCAAATTACTACTTGTATCCGCCCCACTGACATAGACGCCAAATGTAGGAACATCTTTGTCGTCAGCCATTTTGATTTCCTTAACTACGCCAGTAGCACTTGCCATGTATTTTCCAACAAGTACGATAACCATATTGCATTTATTGATTTTTTCTTTAACAATTGCTTCCCATTGCGACTGCGGCATTGAAGATTTTGCCGACCAGTCTTCAATGGTAAATGGTGTCTTTGAGTTCTTTGCCTGCCCTGCAAAAAGCACCTTTTCGTCTGAATCGTGATCGATATCAAAACTAATAAAAGCTCTTGAATCTGCCATTTCTAAACTCCTTAAAATATAACTGTTCATATTTACATAGAATATATTAACGCTAACTTTCTCTCCCCTGTTGTTTTCCCCGATTGTTGTGATTTCCAATTATACAAATTCCCGACAAAACCGCAAGTTTTTTTGATGATTTCCCCTTTTCTTTGCCAATTAACTAATTCACCACTTGTCCGCCTGAGGTGAAATTCACTAATCCACTTAAATTCATTCGTGTTTACTTGTGCCATAGGTATTCGTGGCTAATTGATAACAGTGTCAATCTGTGTAAATCCGCGTCTACTTTAGTCCGTGTCCAAAAAAAGAGGCACGGCCGAAACCGCGCCTTCAACTGTCGAGATACGAACGACGATATACGAAAACATCGCAGTCTCCGGGCAGTGCGCATGCATCCCCAAGGGGCAGCACAATAAGTGTTTTATTCATACAGGAAAATTAACGTAATCACTTGTTTTCCAAATATTAAACAATATAATCTGTGCATAATTCAACCGTCGTATACATTTTTGTGCACTGCGAGAAAATGGTATTATTAATATTTGAGGGAACATTTATGAAAACGAGAATTTTCGAGCGGTCACCGCATAACCCTATCATTTCGCCTTTGGATCTACCTTTTCCGGCGGCGGCCGTACTAAATCCCGGTGCTTCCGAACAGGGGGATGAGGTTGTGCTGCTACTGCGCGTTGAGGACCATGCTGGACACTCGAATATCTATGTTGCACGTAGCAGGAACGGGGTAACAGATTGGAGATTTGAGTCGGAGCCGATACTTCGCTACGGCGAGCAAGACTTGCGGTACGAACAGTGGGGTTGTGAAGACCCACGCATCACGTATTTACCAGCGGAGAAACGCTGGTATATTACCTACACTGCCTACTCGCCCAACGGAGCCGCTGTGGCATTAGCGTATACGGAAGATTTTGTCCATGCCGAACGCGTCGGCCTGCTGTTTTCTCCAAACAACAAAGACGCCGTATTGTTCCCGCAAAAATTTAACGGCCGCTGGGCGGTACTCCACCGTCCGGATGCCGGCGGTATGGAGCACATCTGGTCGGCTTATTCTCCCGATTTAATTCACTGGGGCGAGCCGCACTGCGTGCTGCCCGAGCTTGGTGGCGCCGCGTGGGACGGCGCCAAGGTAGGCGCAGGCCCGCCGCCGATTCTCACGGAGCACGGTTGGCTTCTGATATACCACGGTGTTAAGGCCTATGGCGGCCATCTGGTCTATCGCGCCGGCGCGGCCCTGCTGAACAAGGACAAACCTCACAAGGTCGTTGCCCGCTCACGAAACTGGATATTCCAGGCCGAGGCACCATACGAATTGTCTGGTTTGACGCCAAACGTGGTGTTTCCAACCGGCCTTTTAATTCGGGGCGACAAGCTGTGGATGTACTACGGAGCTGCTGATACGCACACCTGCCTGGCAACAGCAAAACTTGACGACGTTATGGCAACTCTCACAGCTTAAAAAATTATTAATTAACAAAAACCAGGAGTAGGGTGGGGCCGCTTGCTTCGGCGAAGCGCTTCGCGGAGACGAGTGCCCCACCAATTTTTTATTATTTCATTGCCGTGGCATCAAAATCCGTAAGCCCCCACTTTCATAGTGGTGATTGGTTAGCCCCGTCATTTTAATGACGGGGTTTCTTAAGGGGCAATTTTTTTCCCCCTGCACCGTGGGGGTTTCTTGTATTTTTTGAATACCTGCATTGTCGTGGGTTTCTTCTCTTTTTGAATCCCTGCACTGTAGGGAGTCTCTTCAAATTGTAGGGTGGGGTCGCTTGCTTCGGCGAAGCGCTTCGCGGAGACGAGCACCCCACCAATCCAATTGGTTAGCCCCCTGCACTGTAGGGGGTTTCTTGTATTTTTTGAATACCTGCATTGCCGCGGCAATCTCTTCTTGTCATCCCGAGCGCACTTGTGGTGAGCTTTTTGTGCTGAGCCTGTCGAAGCAGTCGAATCCAGCGCGGCAATCTTAAACGTTTAGCCCCGTTGCTCGCGACGGGGGTCATTTAACTGTTAGCCCACGGCATTGTCGTGGGTTTCTCAAAACTCCGCCTTCGGCGACTCCATCAAATCAAGGCTTTGAATAAATCTTGTGTTTCCTGACAAAAAAGGTATAATTCTGAACTGACATCGGGGATGGGCCAAAAAGATTTACAAGGAAAAAAGAGTCGTTTGGTTAATCCCGCTCAGACGATGCGAAGACTTTGCAAATAATTTTGACGGAGAATAAATGGGATTTTATAGTTAATTTGGCAGATACTTAAGGCCGGAAATAGTAAACTGCGAAATTTTAGTTTTATGAGAATTATAAGGTGATCAGTATTGGATCTACTCAGTTTTGACATTGAAATTTCTGATGTTTTTGAATTAAAACCACAGGAGGATATTGAAAAATACGCTCCTTTTCATATCTCGGTGGCGTCGACTGTAATAGATGAAGGAGAAGAACAGATTTGGTTTTCAGTAAATGCCTTCAAGAAACCTCTTTTGCAGATGTCAAAGGCGACGGCAAACGATCTTCTAGCATTTTTAAAATCAAAGCAGGATGAAGGATATTGTATTTGTGCGTGGAATGGTTTACGGTTTGACCTGCAATGGATTGGCTATAATGCCCAAAACATGGATCTAGCTTACCAAATTGCGATCAAAATGTATGATCCTATGTTTCAATTCTTCAACCAGCGTGGTTTCCCGATTAGTCTTGCATCCGCTGGAAAAGCTATGGACATAAAGCAATCGAAATTAATGAATGGTGTAGATGCTCCAAGAGAATGGCATGCAGGAAATTACCAGAAAGTCATGGATTATGTATTGGGTGATAGCCAAATTACAAATCTAATCCTAAAAGATATTATAAAGCGCAAGGAAATAGCATGGGTTACTAAAAAAAATGAAATTAAAAGTGAACCAGTTGCGCGACTAAAAACAGTTGAAGAAATACTCCGAGATCCAGAACCAGATCAATCATGGATGAAAACTAAAATACTGCGAAAGACTTTTTATCAATGGTTTCCAAAAGAGAAATAGAACAAACAATATTAACGTAATTATGAAACACAGCAAGAAAAGTAAAATTATTTCTAAAAAACTAGCTAGAAAAAAAAAGTTTCTTCGTAATTTTGCGGCTAAAAAACTTAAAAACATATTTAATGACCGAATTTCCAGCAAAGACGATGCTGGTATTGATGGTATCCACCCTCATGATTTAAAACAAAAAGAATCTTTTGAAGTTATAGAACGCAAAGTGTCTCTTGGCACATACCATTTTACGCCTTATGCTGAAATACTGTTTCCTAAAGGACGACGAAAACTACCACGTATTATTGCATTAGCAACAGTGCGTGACCAGATAGTACTCTCAGTATTAAAAGATTATTTACATAAGGTTTTTCCTGGTGCCGTGAACCGTAAATTACCCAACTCTCATATTTTTGAACTGAACGACGAGATACAAAATGTAAAAAAGGATGACCAATCCTTTGGATTCATACATACCGACATATCAGGTTTTTATGATAATATCGACCGCGAAAAATTAATGAACTTTATCAGAAGAAAATTTAAAATACCAGAGGCATTGAAACTGATCTACAGAGCTATCGCGAATCCTATTGTGCCGCGTAATAGCAAAAGAGTGAAACGCTTTCATTATTACACTCCCAAAGGCGTTCCACAAGGATTAGCTATTTCAAATATTTTGGCCAGCATCTATATGATAAATTTTGACCAGACCATAAAAGCGCTATCTCCATATTATGTAAGATACGTTGATGACATTTTGGTGCTCTGTCCAACAGAAAATATTTCCATAATTATGGAGCGATTGCATTTTGAGGCATCGAAACTAGGTTTGGAATTAAACAAAGAAAAAACAAATACCGGTATATTAAATAAAGACTATTTTATTTTTTTAGGTTACAAACTAAAGCCTAATGGGCTAATTAGCGTAAAAGATGATTCTGTGTGTAGAAAAATATCTAGCTTAGCAGGAGTAATATCATCAGCAGACCATAGAAAAAATAATTCTCTTATACCAGACAGGAAAATATATAAGAAAGTTCTTATTGAAGACATAAATGAACATATTACAGGAGCTATTAGTGGCAAAAAAAGATATGGTTGGCTCTTTTATTTTTCACAAATTAATGATATGGCATTACTTCACCGTTTAGACCGTATAGTGAAAAAGCTGTGTCAACAATGTCATACCTTTTCAAAACGTAGACCCAAAAAGATAAAATCATTTGTGATTGCATTTAGGGAGATTCACAAAATGAGACCAGATATAATTCCATCATATATTCCAGATTATGACAATTGGAGCATTAAGAAAAAGATTGAATTTCTTCGTGAGCGTGGACAACTCGTAAAAAGAAAAAGCTATACTGAAGCAGATGTCAACCGGTTAATGTATAGAAGATTACGTTACCTAGAAAAGGATGTGAAAAATATATCTTAGAATTTTGGCAAGGTGGGCAGTTCCGATTTTTCGGAAGGCTTGTTTCAACGGTGATCACAAGCACATTTAATCTACTTGTTTACAAGTGTAGCTCACTTCAAGGGAAGATTGGGTATTACTTACTTTTTTAAACGCCCACCTTGTCACTTTTATAGGAGCATAGATATGATAGAAAAGATCAAATTAAGCCTCTGGGACTTTTTTGTGTCGATATTGTCGGGGTATGCCATAGTATTAAGTATATTAATCCATTGTCTACTAAAGGGTTTGATCACTTGGAAAGCAATTTTAGATTCGTCTACAGTTTTGATACCTATTGCTGGATTGCTGACTATTATATTGGTTGGTTTGCTTTTTGAGCCTTTAGCCAATTACGTGACTAAACTTTTAACCACATGTCCACGTCGCTATTTAAAAGAACTTGGCTTAAAGAACTGGGATAATAACATCAGATATCTTGAACAAAAAGCTCGTCAATATATCCCTAGTGATATTGAAGGAAGTATATTTCAATATTGCAAGAATTGGATAAATCAAAATGCTCCTGATGATTCATATATGCCTTTTTTAGCAAAGTATGGCTTCTATCGAAGCATGTTTATTTTAACATTATTGAATGCTATAAGTATTCCATTCATATACCAATTAAGTTTGATTAAAACAATTATGGTATTATCGTCTATGATTATTTTAGCATTAGTATATTTGCGTCGTAGTAGTGATTTTTATCGACATATATCCATCACAATTTATTCACGATTTATATCATCATTTAATACAAATACTATGGGGAATTAGTTTGCTTTTTCACACTCTTTTTACTGTTGCATCCTCCAGTTCGGATTTAATTTAATTACTGCGTCCTGATAAATCAGGACTGCGTGATACATGATGTGCCTCATCGCGGCTTCCGGATGCTACAGCAATTAGGTTAACAGCCAAAGCAATACTATGTTTCCTCCCTGTGGTGAGCTTTTTGTGCTGAGCCTGTCGAAGCAGTCGAACCAATCGCGGCCTCCGGGCAGTGCGCAAGCATCCCATAGGGACCGCGACTAATTCAAAAAGAACAAGACCCCTCCCGACCTTAACGGCTGACTTTGGCGCTACCTGTCATTGACAGGTAGTGAAACACTGCCAAATTCAAAGCAGTGTAAATTTATGCCTTAGGTATCCGTGTCTAATCAATGCTTTGACGTTTGTCCCGATGCATCGGGACTGTGGGCAAGCCTGAAAGATGGAGAAAGCGCGCTGCTTTCGGGAATCTTCACGGCGAAGAATACATAAGGCCCATCCGGGCCGCCGCCAAAGCTTAATCTCTGAGCTCTCTGAGGCTGAAAAAAATCCCCCTATTTTGGCACTAACTGTTATTAACAGGTAGTGATATCCTCCCCAGTTTTTTTAAAATTTCGGTTTTCGGTAATTAGAATTTGTTTAGGATTTCGATATTCGGATTTCGTATTTCAACCCTCTCTGCCATCCATCATCAAGTATCGGGAATCCAATTAACTAATCCACCAATTCGCTAATTCACTAATTCGCTTGCCCCCGGCCTCCGAATGCCTGCCCTGTGGGCAGTTCTTCTCAAATCTTAAATCTCAAATAGAAAATCATAAATAGTAAATAATCAATCAAAGGTCCCGCCTTCGGCGTTTCAACTCTCGAGTCACGGGCCACGAGTCATGAGCGACGAAGCCTTGACAAGCGCCAAACCTCTGTATATATTGATTAATCCCCGTTTTGAGTGAATCGGCGGGGATTTGTACCGGTTAAAAACATTATCCTAAGGAGATTTGACGAATGGCAAAGAAACAGGTTTACTCTTTCGGAGGGGGCAAGGCGGACGGCAACGCAAAAATGAAAAACCTCCTCGGCGGCAAGGGCGCCAATCTCGCCGAGATGGCCAGTCTCGGCGTGCCGGTCCCACCCGGCTTTACAATCACCACTGAGGTGTGCACTTATTTCTATCAAAACAGGAAAAAGTATCCGCCCGGCATAAAGCAGCAGGTCGAGCAGGCCCTGCGCAAGGTCGAAAAAATTATGGGTAAAAAGTTAGGCGACCCGAAAAATCCACTGCTGGTCTCGGTCCGTTCGGGCGCGCGCCAGTCGATGCCCGGAATGATGGAGACCGTATTAAACGTGGGCCTAACCTCGAAGACAATCCCCGGCCTTGTAAAGCAGAGCGGCGATGAGCGTTTTGTCTATGACGCCTACCGAAGGTTAATAACGATGTACTCTGACGTTGTTATGGAAAAGGCTGCCGGCATCGAGCCGAAGGAAGGGCGCGGCATTCGACTTCAACTTGAAGAGCTGATGAACGAATTAAAAAAGAAGAAAGGCTACAAAGGCGATACGGACATGACGACCGAAGACCTGAAGCAGCTTTGCAGCCGGTACAAGGCGAAGGTCAAGCAGGTACTCGGCAAGGCCTTCCCGGACGAGCACACAAAGCAGCTTTGGGGCGGCATTGACGCGGTCTTTTCATCCTGGAATGGCAGGCGGGCCGTCAGTTATCGCCGGATTGAGGGCATACCTGACGAGTGGGGCACCGCCGTAAACGTCCAGACGATGGTCTTTGGCAACATCGGCGAGAACTCCGCCACCGGCGTGGCCTTCACCCGAAACCCCGGCAACGGCGAGAACAAGTTCTACGGCGAGTATCTAATGAACGCGCAAGGGGAAGACGTTGTAGCGGGGACTCGCACGCCGGCGCCGGTTAATGAAGATTCCAAGTCCGAGCATAACAAAACCGAGGTATCACTCGAAAAGGCGATGCCAAAAATTTACAAGCAGCTTTTCCAAATCCAAAAGAAGCTCGAAAAACACTACCGCGATATGCAGGACCTCGAGTTCACGGTCGAAAATTCTCGATTATTTATGCTTCAGACGCGAACGGGCAAGCGGAACGGGCCGGCGGCGTTGAAGATGGCGATGGATATGGTTCGTGAAAAGCTGATTACAAAAAAAGATGCGGTGATGCGCGTGAGTCCCGCTCAGCTCGATGAGCTTCTGCACCCGGTTATTGACCCAGCCGAAGAGAAAAAGAAAACGCCGATAGCCAAGGGTCTGCCGGCCGGGCCGGGCGGAGCAGGTGGGCAAATCGTGTTCACCGCGCAGGATGCCGTCGACTGGAATAACGAGGGCAAAAAGGTAGTGCTCGTTCGCGAAGAAACCAATCCCGAAGACGTAGAAGGCATGAGGGCGGCACAGGCTATTCTTACCGCACGAGGCGGGATGACATCGCACGCGGCACTGGTTGCGCGCGGATGGGGCAAATGCTGTATCGTCGGATGCGGAGCACTCGACGTCGATTATAGCAAGAAACAATTCAGCGTTGACGGCATGACGTTAAAAGAAGGCGACTTTATTACACTAAACGGAACCAAAGGCTTAGTCTATGAAGGCCAGCTGCCTATGATGGACGCGGCCCAGGAAAACAAACTGCTAAACAGCTTCCTTAAAATATGCGACGGAATTAGAAAACTTGGTGTGCGCACCAATGCGGACACGCCGGAAGACGCGAAAAAGGCAAAACAATTAGGCGCAGAGGGCATCGGACTTTTCCGAACCGAACATATGTTCTACGGCAAAGGAAGCGACGAGGCACTGTTCGTACTGCGAAAAATGATTGTCTCCAAGGATTCCAATGAAAGACAAAAGGCGATAAACGAGCTGTTCAAGTACGTGAAAAAAGACATCAAAGGAACACTCGCGGCGATGGATAATATGCCGGTTGTGATTCGCCTGCTCGACCCGCCGCTGCACGAGTTTGTGCCGCGTGAAAAGGCCAGATTAGAACAACTGGCAAAAGAATTAAACATAACCTTAGACGAGCTTGCCAAACGGGCAGACGCGCTGCATGAATCTAACCCGATGATGGGACACCGGGGTGTGCGCTTAGGCGTTACGTATCCTGAGATAAGCAGGATGCAGATAAAGGCGGTATTCGAGGCGGCGGCCGAGCTTATAAAGAAAGGGAAAAAGCCTTATCCGGAGATAATGATACCGGTTGTGTGTGATATGAAAGAGCTGGCGCTGCAATTAGATATCGCGAAAGAAATTTATAAGCAGGTGCTTGGCAAATATAAGCTAAAGAAAATCAGGCACAAATTAGGAACAATGATAGAGATTCCGCGAGCGGCCCTGGTCGCGAACAGGATTGCCGAGCAGGCTGAGTTCTTCTCGTACGGGACAAACGACCTGACGCAGATGGGCTTCGGCTTCTCGCGCGATGATATCGGCGGCTTCCTGCCGGACTATCTGAACAAAGGCATTCTGCCGCAGGACCCGTTCCAGAGCATCGACCAGGACGGCATCGGCGAGCTGATTCAAATTGGTATCGAGCGCGGCCGAAAGACCCGAAAGAATTTGGAGATTGGCATCTGCGGCGAGCACGGCGGCGACCCGGCCAGTGTGGAGTTCTGCCATCGGGTCGGGATGGATTATGTTTCCTGCTCGCCGTTCAGAGTTCCTATTGCGAGACTTGCAGCGGCACAAGCAGCATTGAAATAGTCGCTCGTATCTCGTCGTTCGTATATCGACAGTTGAAGGCGTGGTTTTGGCCGCGTCTTTTTTTAAGCCCCGCTCAAGCGCCGCGGGGGCTTTCTGCTACTCGTATTCCACCGAAGGCGGTTAGATATAGACACAGATTAACACGGATACCTAAGGCATAAATTTACACTGCTGATAATTAACCACGAATAAACACGAATGAACTAAGGTGGATTAGGGAATTTCACTACCTGTTGATAACAGGTAGTGCTGTTAAAGAGCAATTTTTTGGGAAAGCGGAAGCAGAGCAAGGGAAAGATGTCTTCACTAGCTGTTAATAACAGTTAGTGCCGAAATAGGGGATTTTTTAGCCACAGCCCCGAGGTGTCGGGATGAGGAAACAGAGAACAGGAAACAGGAGCCAGAAGTCAGAATACAGAAGGTAAAAAACAGACAGAAAATTGATTCCCGAATCCGCCAATCCACCTGCCCGCATTCGGCGGGTAAACGGCGGACAAGCGGCGAGACAGGTTGTAGGATGCAAAGCAATTGATTAATGATAATAAATTGGCAACGGAGGAGAATACCTAAGATACTTAGGTATTCTCTTAATATCAAACTCAAAGCCACTTTGTAGGAATTCTCGAAGCATAATACCAAAGATACTCAGGTATTCATGGTCAGCTTGTTTATGCACCTTGAAAAGGTGAGCCATTCGGTTCGGTTCGCCAAGAGTAACTGCCTGCCTTTGGCAGTAAGACGGTAGTATTTTCGTTTTCTGGCAATGCCCGCAGATTTCCATCTGCTTTTAATCAGCCCAGCATTTTCCATCTTTTGCAGAGCTGTATAGACCGCGGATTGACGCCATTCAAAAAAGCCTTTGGTTTTCCGATTGACGGTTTGGATAAGTCCATAGCCGTACGTCTCTTTATGTTCGAGGATCGAGAGGATCACAAATTTGATGCTTCCCTTTATAATTTGGTGATAAAACATTAGGCAATTCTCCTTTTACAGCCCGCAGGCGATTTTCAAGAGATACCTAAGATACTTAGGTATCCTCTATATGTCAAACATAAAACTGCTTTGTCGGAATTCTCGGAAGGGAATACCTAAGATACTTAGGTATTCAGAGTTAGCAGGCAAATCAGGATAAGCCGTGATGGATTTGTCGATTGTATCCTTCGACTGCGCTCAGGACAGGGCTCGACAGTTGAAGGCGCGGTTTCGGCCGCGTCTTTTTTTAAGCCCCGCTCAAGCGCCGCGGGGGCTTTCTGCGGTACAAACCGGTAAGATGGGTTACAGATTATGCTAAGGACATGGGTAACAGTTGTTAGTTTATAATTGCCTCCGAAAGGAGGTCAATTATGCCTTGGACTGAGACCTGTGTTATGGAACAAAGAG